>ERZ838483.195-NODE-195-length-79798-cov-7.018384_pt1 | contig 79798 bp, 73 predicted proteins | sample MGYA00519939_ERZ838483 | MGnify/ENA primary metagenome ERZ838483 (study PRJEB31850, sample SAMEA3708836) | human gut metagenome | biome: human gut; feature: human-associated habitat; material: faeces | place: China | collected 2014 ...
TTGCTGTACCATCATTGCCTACATCAACTTTAGTGCCATCTGGGAAGTTACCCTTATTAGCGTCTTCCACACTCTTCTTAACTTCACCCTTTTCAATGCCAGTTAAGTTGCTGGTATCTGCTACTGGTACTTTGGTCTCTGGAACACTTGGAGTAGTCTTCTCTGCGTCGGTTGCTGGACGTACCAAATCTCTACCTGGGATTGTATCAGTTGTCGTATCTGGGTAGGTAATCGTTGCTGTACCATCATTGCCTACATCAACTTTAGTGCCATCTGGGAAGTTACCCTTGTTAGCTTCTTCTACATTCTTCTTAACTTCACCATTTTCAGTGTCGGTTAAGTTGCTGGTATCTGCTACTGGTACTTTGGTTGCTGGAATATTTGGTGTGATCTTATTTGCTAGGACACCATTAAGTTCGTTCCAAGCCTTATTTTCAGCTTCAGTAAGCTTTTCTACCGTCGCTTGATCTGCATAGGTACCTTTATTTTTGTTAACTGTACCATTTTCTACAGAAATTATATTACTTACTGCATCTGTCGCAGTGTCATAAGCTGATTTTTTATCTGAATCAGCATATTGATAACGATCTGAAGCCTTAGTTTTATCGACTTTATGATCAGCAAAACTGCCATCAGGATCATACTGTCCGATACTATTACCAAGATTCTTCATAGCATCGTTTAAGGAATTTCCTTCACTAACAATGTTATTTAAAGCAGCAGGGTCTGTAATGTTATTTAGAATTTTATTCCGCAAAACATTAATTTGAGCATTATTTAAATAGTCTTTCTTAAACTTATCCATATAAGGCTTGACATCATCCCAATGAGGAATAACATCTTTAGGTGTTAATATTGCACCAGCTGGATTCAGTGCTCTCTGCTCACCATATAATCTGGAAAACATGTTATAGTAGCCATTCTGCCAAGAATAAATATTAGCTGAGATTCCTGAGAATTGTTGATTTCCCGAACCTGTAGTCAAACCTACTTCATGAGAGTCTGTGTGTTGCGTAGTAAAGGAAATAACATAAGAAGAAAATTGTGTTTGACTATCACCAGTGTTACCTTGTGACTTAAATTCCATTGCTTGGTTAAAGTTATCACTGCTAAATACGCCCTTATAATTAAATCTATCCCGTGTGTCATAAATGATTGGGTCACCTTGTTTTGCACCGTCAACTCCAGTTTCATTTTTAATTATAAAATTATCAAAATAAAAGCCATGATCGCCACCTAGATAAGGGGACCCATCATATACATTATATTTTGCTTTCTTAAATGTACTCCAATTTTTAAAGTAAGTCTGCCATAAGTTCTTTTTACCAGTATCAGTAGCAGTAGTGAAATAGTATGGGCCTTGCAAATATTTATTGTTATAAGCTGGCATAGTTTCACTATTAATTAAACCAGTATTTGGATCAACATCTGTGTTAGGATTAAATGAAAACTTTACTTCAGCTGGTGGATTTTGTACTGGAATGTCAGTAGAGCTATTGCTACCGGGCTTAAATGTATGAGACATAAATGTTTGATTAGGATCACTAATTACGTCCATGTCAACATCACCAACGATTTGGTAGTCATTAGTGAGAGCAATACCAAATTTTGCATTACTTAACCCACTTAATTTACTGCCAACATTTTGTAATCCCTTATTAGGGAAGAAAACAACATTCCAACGGGTCTTACCATTCCCTAAATCTTCTTTAGAAATATTGATATTATTTTTAGTATCTTCAGCTGTCGTTGCCGTTTGCCCACCAGCAGTACCATTAGCTTGAATATCAGCAGCATGGTAAACGTAGTCATTACCATAAATAGTTACAATCTTATAATACTTTTCATCTTTACCTTTATAGATATTAGAACTGTAGTTATCTGAAGAAGATAAATTAGTCTCATTGGCCAATTTTTGATTTTCTTTAGCTAGCTGAGTATTAATGTTATTTTGATCTACTGTACCTGCTGCATTTCTGTCAGTACCAGTATTAGTACCAGTACCAGAAGCTGCCATTAAATTCATAAATGCTAATTTTGCTGCTGATTTAGCTGTTGATGATTTAATATCAGTGTCAGCGCTACCTTGCGTCTTTGGTGCAGATTGTGAGGTTGTCACAGCTTTTGTAGAATTATTAGCTGTTGCATTGTTACTTGCACTACTTTGTTGAACTTTTTCTGTTACATCGTTACTTGAACTATTTTGTTGAACTTTTTCTGTTGCATTAGTTGCTTGCTGAGTATTAGTTTGTTCAGCAGTTGTCAATACAACTGTTGAAGGTTGTTTGGAATTTCCAACGTTTTCTGTGGTTGCTGCCTTTACAGAATGATTTGTAAAGTTAATTCCAAAAATGGTTACTCCTAATAATACCGAAGCCACACCAACGCTAAACTTACGCAAACTATAACGCGGTGTCCGCTTAGTTTCTAAAAATTTAAGTTGCTTCATCGTTATTCTTGCCTCCCAAATTTAATAACTAGTGGTATTTTAAAATCCGACAACATTATAGCACGGTTTAGCGACTTTGACGACGGCTTGTCTCTCTTTTCTGTTTGCAGTCAACTTACCAGATAGTAAAAGAGACTAACCGCCAAGGCTAATCTCTTTTCAAACGGCAGATTGCAAGAAATAACTTGAACAAAGTTAGTGACGCAGATTACGCAAAAAGATCTCAATTAGTGTGCGCCAGTTTAAACATTTGAGTGGCCTGGAGTTCAAATACCAGTTAATTTGAATTAACTCATCATCAGTGATTTTCTCAATCGGTTGACCTTTGGGATAAAGCGTCGTAGTACTCGGTTGCGATTCTCATTACTGCCCCATTCATGTGGAGAATAAGCATGCGCAAAGTATAGGGGGAATCCTGGCCTGCTTTTCAATTAGCTTGTAGTTAGCGAATTCTTTCCCATGGTCAACAGTAAGGGGCTTGAGATTATCTTCTAACTGGTTAGCTAATTCTAAAATGACCTTGGTTATTGAGGTACTATCTCGTCCCTAAAGCCGTTTAACGATGATAAGACGACTCTTACGCTCGACAAACGTAGCTATTGCTTGACCTTTACGCTTTCCAGATAAAACTGTATCTGCTTCAAAGTGACCTGAGGTATGACGGTCAATAACTTCAGCGGGACGATCTTCAATGGAACGTCCATGGCTAAAAGTCCCACGGGTTTCTTTGGCTCGTCGGCGGCGAATTCCATGGTCAGGTAAATCAGCCACGCCAATATCCAATACTCCTTGCTCAATCCAGTTGTAGATGGTCTTGTAGGCGATTCTAACTACATGAGCCACTTGTTCAATCGACCATTTTTGTCACTGAATACATAATACTTTCTAACTGTGATTGAATATCGGCGAACTGATTTTGTAAGATACTCAATTGTGATGATGTTTTAGTACCTGTAATACCCATCAACGCCTCTGACAATGGTAGGCGACCTTCATCAGACAGCTTGGTTAATAACGCTGATACAACGTCAGTATTACCTTGCTTCCATTCATTTCTGGCTTTCTCATTTCATCTTTAATCATCTGCCGAATTGCAACAGAATTACTCTTCACATCGAGCAGTTTCTTCACTTTATCAAAATCTGCTAATTCATCTTCATCAAGTCGACTTTGAATTAGCTCATCCTTTAACGGCTTCATCGTGCAATGACCCCCTCATGTTTGCCGTCCCGGCAAAATAAATTTTCAGCCTTCGGTTGCGACCGATCAGATATTGCATTCGAGAATGAGTACCTTGAGATTTCATTCAAGGTCATTTCGAGATTTCATATCTGATTTACTTATGTTTTCGTCATAAGTAACAACAACGATCAAACAGACTGCTCCGTTTGGATTTCAGCATTTCTTTTGTGGCAACAAAGAGAAAAAAAATGCCCCACTTATCACTGACGATAAGTAGGACAACAGTCACTTACTTTTCAACAAAAGTAAGCAAAATATTCAATTTTCGGTAGACAACTTACTTTTAATCCGTGTTTTTTACTAATATTGACCCTCTTCAAATGCTGTCATATTGGGGTTCCCTCTTCATGTTAATATATTAAATTACTCCCATTCAATCGTTGAAGGTGGCTTACTCGTCACATCGTAAACTACGCGGTTAACGTTATCTACTTCATTGACGATTCTATCTGAAATGTGACCAAGTACATCCCATGGAATTTGGGCAAAATCTGCAGTCATCCCATCAATTGAGGTTACGGCACGAATACCAATCGTATAGTCATAAGTACGTCCATCGCCCATTACTCCAACGGAGCGAATACCTGGAAGAACAGTGAAGTATTGCCAGATCTTTTCTTGTAAACCTGCCTTCTTGATTTCTTCTCGTAAAATCGCATCAGAATCACGCACAATCTTAAGCTTGTCTTCAGTCACTTCACCAAGAACACGGATACCAAGACCAGGGCCTGGGAATGGCTGACGCCATACTAAGTCATGTGGAATGCCCAGCTTTTCACCAAGTTCACGTACTTCGTCCTTGAACAACTTACGCAGTGGTTCAATCAGCTTGAAATGCATGTCCTTAGGAAGACCACCAACGTTGTGATGGGACTTAATCGTTTGGGCAGTGTTGGTACCTGACTCGATAACATCAGTATAAAGCGTACCTTGAGCTAAGAAATCTACATCCTTTAACTTCTTAGCTTCTTCGTTAAAGACCTCGATGAATTCCTTACCGATAATCTTACGCTTCTTTTCAGGATCAGTTACACCTTTCAACTTGTCTAAGAATCTCTTTTGGGCATTAACCCGAATGATGTTAACACCAAGATCCTTGTTCAAGGCTTGCATTACTTGATTGCCTTCGTCTTTACGCAGCATTCCGTGATCAACAAAAATTGCAGTTAATTGATCGCCGATTGCTTTGTGTAAAAGAGTAGCAGTAACGCTAGAATCTACACCACCCGAAAGACCTAAGATAACTTTCTTGTCGCCAACTTCCTTACGAATATCATCAACCTTCATGTCGATGAAGTCGTTCATGGTCCAGTTAGCCTCAGCACCACAAACCTCAAAAGCAAAGTGCTTCAAGATGTCTAAACCGTATTCTGAATTGCGCACTTCGGCGTGGAATTGAATGCCATAAAACTTTTTATCTGGATTAGCAATTGCAGCAATTGGACAGTTTTTGCTTGAGGCAGTTACTTCGAAGCCCTTTGGAGCTTGAGTTACCAAATCACCGTGACTCATCCAAACGTATTGCTTTGAAGGCAAGCCATTGAACAAAATACTGTCTGGATCTTCAACCGTAATGTTGGCGCGGCCATATTCCTTGTTTTCAGCTTGTTCAACTTTACCGCCTAAGTCATGAGACATTAATTGCATCCCGTAACAAATACCCAAAATTGGAATATCCAACTTAAAGATTGCAGGATCAACCTTTAATGCACCATTATCGTAAACACTGTTAGGACCACCTGAGAAAATGATTCCCTTAGGATTGATCTGTTTAATCTTCTCCATGGAAAGATCGTGTGGTAAAAGTTCAGAATAGATGCCGAAGTCACGAATACGGCGGGTAATTAATTGGTTATATTGACTACCGAAGTCAAGCACAATAATTTTATCAAAATCGTCTAGATTCTTAGCCACTATTTACTCCCTCTTTTCAATTACGCATTTTTAACTAACTCTACTAGGAAAAATTAAAAAGGTCAATCAAAAAGTTAAAAATAGCCATTCATTGTTCGGCTTTTATCTTGAGCAACCAGCAGTTGCAACTACTAGTTGCGCTAAATGCAATTAAAAAGTGGTGGTCTGCAACCGCAAATTTTCGTTAAATCAAATTATTTCAAAACGAAAGGACGATCAATCATGAGATTAGGTCAAAAAATTGCGGCATTACACAAGAAAAATCATCTTTTTCAAGAAGCACTAGCTGAAAAGATGAATGTCAGTCGGCAAGCTGTATCCAAATGGGAAAGTGAACAATCAATTCCCGATATTGAAAAAATTGTAGCTTTATCAGAATTATTTGGAGTGACCACCGATTATTTACTCAAAAGCGGCTCACCTTCTTTTGAATTAAACCACAAAGATAATAACTTAACTGAAGAATTGCCAATTTTATCTGATCAACAAGAGCAAGGCTACTTAACAGCTGCTCAAAAAAGTCCCAGCCTTCGCGCTTTAGCCATTAGTTTAATTATTCGCAGTCCAGCCATCCTTTGCTTTTCTACTGCCCTAGCTATTATGCTTGACCTGGGCAATTTAACAATCCAATTAACCGGCTGTCGCAAGATTATGAACAAATACGCCACACTCTATTGGTTAATAGCAGTCTTACTTTATCTAGGATATAGCTTCATTACCAATGATTGGGAACGCAGCTGGATCATCTGGCCAATCGCGGGGATCTTATATGGCATTATCGAAAAGATCATCAGTCTGTGCCATAACGATATCGCAGCTAAATAATTTTTACTATAATCGAACATTAATCCTTAATTTTCCACTTGTGTTCGGCAATATATTCTGTTAAGATTAAGCCAACACAAATATCTATATATCGTCGAAATAAGGTCGACAGTCTCTACCCGGTACCGTAAATACCGGACTATAGGTGAATGAAAGTTAAGAATAATCTTAAGGACTTCTTTTACCTGTTTTAGGTAGAAGAAGTCCTTATTTCTTTCTTGAGGAGAATAATATTGAAGGAATTAGTAGATCGAATTAAACAAGATGGTGAAGTTTTACCTGGAAATGTGCTTAAAATTAATTCATTTTTGAATCACCAAGTTGATCCGCAACTAATGATGCATGTTGGTGAAGAATTTGCCCGCCTTTTTAAAGATGAAAAAGTCGATAAGGTCTTAACTTGTGAAGCGTCTGGGATTGCTCCTGGTGTCATGGCAGCCTACCAACTGCACGTGCCAATGATCTTTGCCAGAAAGAAAAAGCCGTCTACTTTGAATGATGCAGTTTATTGGGCTGACGTCTTTTCTTACACCAAGAAGGTCAACAATAAGATCTGCGTTGAAGAAAAATTTTTGCACCCAGGCGAACATATCTTAATCATCGATGACTTCGTTGCCCACGGTGAAGCAGTCAAAGGCATGGTTAACATCGCCAAGCAAGCCGGCTGTAACATTGTTGGCGTTGGCGCTGTTGTTGCAAAAACCTTCCAAGGCGGAAGCGAATGGGTAGAAAAAGAAGGTCTACGTTTTGAAGCCCTAGCAAAAATCGATAGCTTTGAAAATGATCAAGTACACTTCGAGGGAGAAGAATAATTAAAAATGGCACAAAAAGAAGTTAGTCACAAAAAAGCTGCTGTCCTAGGTTTGCAACATTTGCTTGCAATGTACTCAGGTGCGGTTGCCGTCCCTTTGTTAATCGGAACCGCGCTGCACTTTAACAGCACGCATATGACCTACCTAGTTTCCATTGATATTTTTATGTGTGGTTTAGCCACATTAATCCAATTATTCCGCAACAAATACTTCGGAATTGGCTTGCCAGTCGTTTTAGGCTGTGCAATTCAGGCTGTTGCTCCTCTAGAAATGATTGGGCAAAAATTTTCAATTAACACCATGTACGGTGCGATTATCGTTGCTGGAATCTTTGTTTTCTTAATTGCCGGATGGTTCTCAAAAATCAAAAAACTCTTCCCGCCGGTAGTTACGGGAACCTTAATTACAGTTATTGGACTAACTTTGATTCCCGTGGCCTTTCAAAACATGGGTGGCGGAAATGCCCAAGCCAAGGACTTTGGTGATGCGAAAAATCTTATTGCTGCCTTTATCACCATCCTCATCATCGTTGTCATTGAAATCTGGGCTAAGGGATTTCTCCGCTCCATCTCTGTTTTAATTGGATTAATTGCTGGGACTATCATTGCTGGTTGCATGGGGCTTGTTTCATTAAAGCCAGTTGCCGAAGCTTCTTGGTTCCATTTGCCTCAATTTTTCTACTTCGGGGTGCCAGAATTCGAATGGTCATCTTGTTTGACCATGATTATCATTGCCTTAGTTTCCTTGGTCGAATCCACTGGCGTCTTCTTTGCCATTGGCGACCTACTTCATCAAGATATCACCGAAGAAGACCTCAAAAAAGGTTATCGTGCAGAAGGATTAGCACAAATCTTCGGTGGGCTTTTCAACACCTTCCCTTACACTACTTTTTCTCAAAATGTCGGTTTACTTCAATTATCCGGCATTAAAACCAAGCGCCCTATCTATTGGGCTGCTGGCTTATTAATGGCCATGGGCTTACTTCCTAAAATCGGTGCTCTAGTTACTATCATCCCTGATTCAGTCTTAGGCGGCGCTATGTTGGTCATGTTCACAATGATCGCCGTTCAAGGAATCAAAATGTTAACTAAAGTTGATTTTGAAAATAATCGCAACATTTTAATTGTCGCAATTTCTATCGGTATGGGCTTAGGCGTAACTGTTTACCCACAAATCTTCCAAGATTTACCTCAAACTATTCAATTATTCTTGGGTAACGGGATCGTAGTTGCCAGCATTTGTGCAACTCTGCTTAACCTATTATTCAACGGAAGAAGTGGTGCCCATAAGTAAAATACCTTTTCATTTTATAATTCCACATATCATAATTTTCTATAAATATTCACGAACGACCGCTTAATGTGGTCGTTTTTCATTCTTCACCTTTTAAGCAAAATCTCTTCTATAATAGAAGTAACATAATTTTTCAACAGTGAGGAAGTCTATGCCTAACTTAAATAACCAAAATCTTGATAGCTACATCATGTTTTATGGTCGACAAAAATGTCAGCCCGATGAATTCTTTCAAGGTGACAATCTTCGTAAAAACGATATTTTTTATTACATTATTAGCGGAACTGGTACCTTTACTTCTAGTAGACACCACGCAGTTAAATTAAAAGCTGGCGATCTTTTTTACGTTCCACGCAGTCAAACTTGTTCCTTTCAAGCTGACCACAATGAACCCTGGGAATATTTCTGGATTGGCCTAGCTGGCAACGGCGTTAATGAAAGCATCAAGGCATCAAATTTACCTAATAAAAATTTCTTGCGTCAAATTCAAAAAACTGCCTTTTATCAAACCCTAGATGACCTTTATCAATGTTTGGCGAAGAAAAAGACCTTATTAAACAATTTAAAAATTTCAGCTTTAACTTATCAACTTTTTTATCATCTAGTAAAAGACTTTCCTAACCATCCACCAGTCCGCAAAACACCTAAAAATGATCAATATCAAATCGCTATTAACTATCTCAAGCAAAATTATGCCGATCCTACCTGCAATATTGTCGAACTCTGTCATAGATTAGGCGTATCACGCAGCTTTCTATATGCTTTATTCAGAAAAAACACTAAATTATCACCTCAAAAGTACCTCATGCAATTGCGCATGGAAGCCGCTAAGAAAGAATTAACTAATACCACACACAATCTAAAGCAAATTGCCAAAAAAGTCGGCTACGGCGATGAATTTACCTTCTCCAAGGCATTTAAACGCTATAGCGGTGTTAGTCCAAATGCCTTTCGGGGAAATTAATTATATTCTTTGGCTTATCGGATTATTTTTGCATACAATATTATTAGGAAATAATTTAAACATAAATATAAAGTAAAGGACTGATCCAATGAAACAAACAGAATGTACTACTATTTTAGTTGGTAAAAAAGCAACTATTGATGGCTCTACGATGATCGCTCGTAGTGAAGACGGTGGCCGCGTCATCATCCCTGAAGGCTTTAAAGCTGTTAACCCAGCTGACCAACCTAAGCACTACACTAGTGTAATTTCTAAACAAAAGATTGACGACGCTGATTTAGCAGAAACACCCTTACGCTATACTTCAGCACCTGATGTTTCAGGCAAAAATGGTATTTGGGGCGCAGCTGGAATTAACGCTGAAAATGTAGCCATGACCGCTACTGAAACCATCACTACTAATTCACGCATCCAAGGTGTTGACCCATTACTTGATCCAAGTGAAGGTGGTCTTGGTGAAGAAGATTTCGTCACTTTGACTTTACCATACTTGCACTCAGCTTTTGACGGTGTTAAACGTGTCGGCTATTTAGTTGAAAAATACGGTACTTATGAAATGAACGGTATGGCCTTTTCTGATAAGGATAACATTTGGTACCTTGAAACTATCGGTGGTCATCATTGGATTGCACGCCGTATCCCAGATGATGCATATGTTATTGCACCAAACCGTTTGAATATTGATACTTTCGACTTCAACGATTCTGATAATTTTGCTTGTTCAGCAGACCTAAAGGATTTAATCGAAGAATATCACTTGAATCCAGACCGTGAAGGCTACAACATGCGCCACATCTTTGGTTCTTCAACTATTAAGGATGCTCACTACAATAATCCTCGTGCTTGGTATATTCACAACTATTTCGATCCAGACTTTGGTGGCACTCCAGCAGATCAAGATCAACCTTTTATCTGCCATGCTAATCGTTTAATCTCAATTGAAGATATTAAATGGGCCGAAAGCTCACACTACCAAGACACTCCTTACGATGCTTATGGCGATCAAGGTACTCCTGAACAAAAGAAGACCTTCCGTCCTATCGGTATTAACAGAAACTTTGAAACCCATATTTTGCAAATTCGTAATGATGTTCCTGCAGAAATTGCAGGTGTACAATGGTTAGCCTTTGGTCCTAACACCTTTAACTCAATGGTGCCATTCTATACTAATGTCACTACTACCCCTGAAGCTTGGCAAACCACTCCTAAGTTTAACTTGAGCAAGATTTTCTGGCTTAACAAGTTAACTGCTCAATTAGGCGATACCAACTACCGTGTTTACGGTGAACTTGAAGATGCCTTTGAACAAAAGAGTTTAGCACAATGTCACAAGATCCAACATGATACTGACAAAGAAGCAAAGAACCTTTCAGGTAAGGAATTACAAGACAAGTTAATTGCTGCCAACCAAAAGATGTCTGATACAGTTTATAACAACACTGTTGAACTGCTTGGTCAAATGGTTGATGAAGGTCATGGTTTAATGACTTTGAAATACGACTTGCTTGATTAATAAATAAAGCAAAAAAATAATCCACATGGAATTCACATCCCATGTGGTTTTTCATTTACTGAATGTTCAACTCATATGCTAAACGATCAGGATTAATCGGATCATCTACTTGAATTATCCCTCGTTGAACAAAACCGTGACTCAATGCAATATGCTGGACGATCTTATTTTTTGCGCCAGTATCAATTCTAAAGTTGTGAATCCCCTGTGCATAAGTCAGCGAAATAATATTACTTAAGAACAATTGAGTCAAATGCATCCCTCTAAATTGGCTAGCAACCGCAATTCTATGGATCGTAGCATAGGTATCCACATTATTTTTCCACTCACCATCAATTTTGGCATAATTTGGATCTTTTCCAATCACCACTGCCGCATAGCCAGCCACTTCATTATCCACAGTTAATACCCAAGCACACCCATTTTTAATATCATCTTCTACAGTTGCTCGATTAGGGTAGCCACTTTGCCACTGCGTTGAGCCATTTTCCTTTAAAAAAGAAATCGCATCATTTAAAATTTGCACAATTTTATCCACATCTGAATTTTGTGCACGTCTTGTAAAAATTAAACTCATTTGTTCACCTACAAATCGACATATCATTACAAAAACCACACGGAGATTTTCCATGTGGTTTTTATTTACTAAATATTATCTAAAATACCCGGTACAGCAGGATCATCCTTGATAGTTACATCAGCTCCAAGTTGACGCAGCTTTTCTTGGACCCGATCATAACCACGCAAGATATTACCAGCCTTGTCGATCGTTGTTGTACCATCAGCCATCAGGCCTGCAATCATCAGACAGGCACCTGCCCGAATCTCACCTGCAGTTACTTCCGCACCATGAAACTGCTTAGTTGGATGGGCCAAAATAATATTATCTTCAACTTTAATATTGGCTCCCATCTTTTGCAACTGAGCAATATGACCAATCCGTTTAGGATAAATATTATCGATTACTACACCTTCACCGCTTTTAGCAGTTAATAAAAGTGGTGTAATTGGTTGCTGTAAATCTGTCGCAAAACCAGGATAAACATCTGTCTTCACCTGGACCATTTTTAGGTCGCCCGCTGGGTAAACATACAAAGAATCTTCATCTGAATCGATTACTACACCCATTTCTTCAACTTTAGCCAGGTATGAATCAAGGTGTTCTTCGATAATATTATGAATGCGAATGCCATTACCAATACAGGCAGCTAAAGCAACATAAGTCCCTGCTTCAATTCTGTCTGGAATAATCGTATGAGGAATTTGTGCTTTAAGCTGCTCCACCCCTTCAATTCGAATAGAGTCAGTACCAGCACCACGAATAACTGCCCCCATATTGTTCAAGAAGGTAGCTAAATCAATAATTTCCGGTTCCTTTGCGGCATTTTCGATTATAGTCTGGCCCTGTGCTGTCACACTAGCCATAATAATATTCATCGTTGCCCCAACTGATGGCATCTTTAAATGAATTTTTGCTCCATGCAAACCATCTTCTGGTGCAGTAATTATAATTTGATCATTTTCATTTTTTACGCTAGCGCCTAAGGCTTCAAAGCCCTTAATATGTTGGTCAATCGGACGTGGCCCAATATCGTCACCACCAGGGAAGCCCACTACTGCCTTGCCAAAGCGACCAAGTAGCGCACCCATAAAGTAATATGAAGCGCGCAAACTCTTAATCTTACCAGCTGGCAACGGACTCATTTTGATATCAGTTGGATCTATTCTTAAAGTGGTTTCACCGAAATCACAATGTACATCCATCTCACTTAACAAGTCCATCAAGTTAACCACATCAGCTATTCTTGGGACGCCTTCCAAGGTCACTGGTGTTCTTGATAAAATTGATGCCGGAATAAGAGCAACTGTTGAGTTCTTAGCTCCACCGATCCAAACATCACCCTGCAGGGGCTTTCCACCATGAATTATCATCTGCTTCATTGGCGAAAACAAATCCTTTTCTACTTTCAATTAATCATAATAATGTTAAAGGATATTTACAAAAAAAACAAGAGCTGAGGTCTCTCAGTTCTTGTTTTCTTAAGATTTTGTATAATCAAACTTTAATCACTTTAAAATTCTTGTGCTGGAAGGCCACTAGCTGCACCAATAAATGACTTAAATAAGCCTTCTGGACGTTGTGGCCGACTCAAAAATTCTGGGTGATATTGTGCTGCAATAAAGAATTTTTTCTTTGGTAATTCGATAATTTCAACTAAGCGGTTATCTGGTGAAACGCCTGAGAAGACCATACCAGCCTTTTCAAAGGCTTCACGGTATTCATTATTGAATTCAAAACGGTGACGGTGACGTTCTTGAATAACATCTTGATCATCGTAAGCCGCACGAGTCTTAGTTCCCTTCTTAAGAGTAGCTGGGTAAATACCTAACCGCAAAGTACCACCAATATTTTCTTCATCACGCTTATCAGCCATAATGTCGATAATATTATTCTTGCAGTTTGGCTCTGCTTCTGCAGAATTAGCATCCTCAAGGTTTAATACATCGCGTGCAAATTCAACACTAGCCATTTGCATCCCCAAACAAATACCTAAGAATGGGATGTCATGTTCACGAGCATACTTAATTGCAGTAATCATTCCTTCAAGACCACGAGTACCAAAACCACCAGGGACAATCAAACCATCTGAATCCTTCATGATTTCTGCAATATTATCTTCAGTTACGTCTTCAGCTTGTACCTTATCAACATCAATCTTAGTGTTGTAAAGATAACCAGCATGTTGCAAAGCATCAGTAACTGAAATATAAGCGTCTTCAAGCTCTACATACTTACCAACCAAGGTAATCTTAGTGTGATGTTTCAAAGTCTTAGCACGTTCATCAAGCTTCTTCCAAGCTTCCATGTCAGCTTCTGGCTTTGGACTTTCCAAGTGTAAGAAGTCACAGACCTTTTGATCCATGCCTTGCTTTTGGAAGTTCAAAGGCACATCGAATAATGAAGGAGCATCAATTGATTCAATAATTCGATCAACAGGCACGTCTGTAAAAGTAGAAATCTTGTCTTTGTGTTCTTGGTCAATTGGTTGTTCAGCACGAAGCACTAACATATTTGGTTGAATACCAATACTACGAAGCTCAGCAACTGAGTGTTGTGTTGGCTTAGTCTTCATTTCATGAGCAGCGTGAAGAAGTGGTACTAAAGTACAGTGAATGTACATTACATTTTCTGGGCCAACTTCACGGCGCATTTGACGAATAGCTTCCATGAATGGAGTTGATTCGATATCACCAACAGTACCACCAATTTCAGAAATAATTACATCTGAATCAGTAGTCAAAGCTGCACGCATGATCTTCTTTTTGATCATGTCAGTAATATGAGGAATTACTTGTACAGTAGCACCATGGTAGTCACCACGACGTTCTTTTTCCAAAACTTCTTGGTAAATCTTACCAGTAGTTACGTTAGAATACTTGCTAGTTCTAACATCTACGATTCTTTCATAGTGACCTAAGTCAAGGTCAGCTTCTGTACCATCGTCGGTAACATAAACTTCACCGTGTTGGTATGGATTCATTGTACCTGGGTCAATATTAATATATGGGTCAAACTTTTGCATAGTGACCTTCAAGCCACGATTCTTAAGAAGTCGACCTAAACTTGATGCAGTAATCCCTTTACCAAGTGAAGATACGACACCGCCAGTTACGAAGATGTATTTTGTCATGTTCTGCTCCTTTTAACTTATCCTTTAAACAAAAAAGCTCCCACTAACGGGGAGCTAAACGCACATAGGGTGCCCAACAAAAATATTATCTGCTTTTTCTTCTTAAGTCAAGCAAATTAATTATCTTCGTCGTCATCATCATCATCATTTAATTGTGACAATTGACCTTCAATGCCATCTGGCAATACATCATCAGTATCGTCGTTGTCTTCATCGTAATCAGAATCGTCGTCGCCGTAGTCGTCATCGCTATCATCAGCAGTGGCGTCTAAGTCGTCATCTTCTGGATCATCGTTATCGTAGTCGATAATGTCATCATCACCAGTAGCGCTAGCTAAGAAGGCGTTAACCTTCTTGTGGTGCTTACGTGAATCGTCTTCTTCTTCATCTTCTGGGTGGTTAACTTCTTCATCGACTGATTCATATGGGAACCATGAACGAAGTGCCCAAACATTTTCACCCATTGAGATAAATTCACCATCAGTATTCATATTAGTATAGAATTGTGGTAAACGTTCACGAATTTCTTCGTCACTCTTATTCAAGTATTTTTGTACGGCATTAACAATATCGGCAAATGCCATTCTCTTGCCATTGTCTTCCAAAATTGCACGAGCAACTTCGATCATTGACAATTCATCGCGATTTTTGTCTTTAAATTTGTCTAATCCCACAGCTGTACGTCCTCTCTTATACAATCTTTACTATTCTACTAGGCCTTTAAGTAAAAATCAACGTGACTGCATAGTTACCTATTAAGTATAGTCCATTAAAGAGGTCATATTCAACCCGAAGTTTACGTGAACCATCATCTTGACTCTGATATTCAAGCAAGTTAGTCACGCTGGTCATATCCATGCGGCGGCCCTCAACCACGTAACGACAATTTTCCTTTTCACCTGGAACAAATTTCATCATAGAATAATTATTACTGTCAACGCCGCGGCGAATTAACAACTCATTTTCTTTTAGGAGCATCTTTACCGGAATATCGCCTTCTTCGGCATAAGAGATCCGTGTAACGTCGCCTTCTTCAGTCAATTGCCCTTGCGCATGTCGCGTAAAAGTCTCTGTCTCATCGTCTTGAGTAATTTTACTAGTCAAATCAATCGTAATTGCTGTCAAACAAGCGCCCCCTTTAAACATTATTACTATATCTCTGATATAATTTTAGTTAGATATAATCTATTTTATTATATATAGTTCAAAAAATTAATAAATTAAACTTGGTGGATTTTTATGACAAGATTTCAAAGCGAAAAATTAAAACAAGAGGTTGTTCTCCGTGATCCGGTTCACGGCTATATTCATATTGAAGATAAAGTTGTTTTGGACATACTGAAGTCTAAAGAATTTCAACGCATGCGTCGCATTAAACAGTTAGGTCCTGTTAGCTATGTTTTTCCAGGTGCAACTCACACTAGATTTGAGCACAACTTAGGCGTTTATGAATTAACGAGAAGAATTTGCGATATCTTTAGCAAAAAATATCCCTCAATTACGCCAGGAGACGGTCTCTGGAACGATGATAATCGATTACTGGTAGAATGTGCCGGATTGCTTCATGACATCGGTCACGGGCCCTATTCGCACACATTCGAGCACCTTTTTGGCACCAATCATGAAAAAATTGGACAAAAGATCATTACTGACCCTAATACAGATATTAACCATGCATTAAAACAAGTTGCACCTAACTTTCCTGAATTAGTCGCCAGCGTAATCGCTAAGACTTATCCTAATCCGCAAGTAGTTAAAATGATCTCAAGTCAAGCTGACGCTGACCGGATGGATTATTTGCAGCGGGATGCTTATTTCACCGGAGTTAACTATGGTAGGTTCGATTTATCAAGAATTTTACGGGTAATCCGTCCTTATCAAAATGGTATTTGTTTTACCAACAATGGGATGCATGCCGTTGAAGACTATATCGTGTCACGCTATCAGATGTACCAACAGGTCTACTTCCACCGCGTAGGACGCTCAATGGAAGTCATCTTGCATCACCTTTTAGAGCGCGCTCAAGCTGTTTATAAAAAGGGAAATCTGCAAGTTACACCTAGCTTGACTAAATTCCTTGAAGGCAATTGGACTTTAGACGATTATTTAAAGCTTGATGATGGAGTAATGGAAACTAATTTTTCTATGTGGACCCAGGCACAAGATCCAATCTTATCTGACCTAGCCAAGCGTTACTTGTACAGAAAACCGCTAGCTAGTGTCCGAATCGATGAAGAAACCAAAAATCTTTTACCTAAGCTCAAGAGCCTAATCAAGCAAGCTGGCTTTAATCCTGACTACTATACCGCTACCAATTCCGCATTCGATGAACCATATGATGCTTATAAGCCAACGGGGAAAAATGCTAATAGTCAAATTGAAATTATGCAAGACGACAGCAGCATGATTGAGTTATCCCAACTCAGCCCATTGGTTCGCGCATTAAATGGTACTTTCCAAGGAGATGAACGCTTCTTCTTCCCTAAAACTATGCTCAGTCACGATGAAGATCAGCCGCAAATTTTCGATCCACTTTATGAGCAATTTCAAAAATATATTAAAAATGGTGCATTAAGGTACTTAAGAAGACCTAGAAAGAAATAAAATATAAGTATAAATGAAAGTGAGGTATTTGTTATGAACAATGATGTAAGAACTCAAATCAACCCAGAGGATGAACCAAAACGTGCTGAAAAGAGTGGTTACACTCAAGTGAAAGACCTGATGAACACTATTCACGGCTACTGCATGGATTACACTAATGCATCTTTCAAATTTATCCATGAAAATAAGGATTTAGTCAAAGATATTGTCGACATTAGTTGTAAGACAGCAATGGTCGCTTGTGTTGCGACAGCTAGCGTAAGCATTGCTAAGTTCATGTCAGACGTTAAAAAATAAGTAGATCAAAATAGCCTAGTTCAAACGAACTAGGCTGTTTTTTATTGCTTATTCAGTTCAAGCAAAAGCGAATACAAGGCACCATATAAGTTAGAATCGTTGCCATGCTTTGCGGCAACAATTTTTGGTGGGATCATCTGCTTGCCAATCATTGGGTTGACTTCCAGGATTTTAGCTAATTGATTATTGATTTCTTCAATCAAGATTGGCTGGTTGCTGATGCCACCACCAATCACAAACTTCGAGGCATTGATCACAGTTTGAATATTAATAATCATAATCGCAACGTTGCGGCAGTAACGTTTAAAAATTGCCAATGCACGTAAATCACCATTATTGATCGCTTCAAAGGCAGTAAGTCCATCATCTAAATCTTTATTTCCAAGAGCTAGATTTACCTTTTTAACCATATTAACGGCAGAACAATTATCACCAGTATATGCAGCCTTGTTCTTTGTGCCGATACCAGAATTAGTAATCATCCAGCTAAGCTCACCGGCTTGGAAAGTCCAGCCATGCAAAAGATGATTATTAACAACGACACCGCCACCAACACCAGTGCCTAGAGTAATTGCAACACCAGTATCTACTCCGCGCAATTCGCCGAGCCATTGTTCAGATAAAGCGGCTGCTTTGCCATCATTCTCCACACTGATTGGCACATTGTATTTATCCCCTAATGCTTCCTGAAGATTTAAACCATCAAGGAACTTTAACGCACCACCGAAATAAATGATCTTATTTTCAGTATCGATCTTACCTGGTGCACAGATTGCGATACCTTCAAATTGATCCTGATATGAATCGATCACTTCATACATGTTTTCCATAAATGCAGTAAGATTTTTTGCATCTGTTTTAACGCGGTCTTTTTCTAGAATATGTCCTTTTTCGTCGATTAAGGCATACTTCAGATTCGTTCCGCCAATGTCAATTGAGAGATATTTTTTCATTATTTTCCCCTATTAAAAATGAGCTTCTATTCTACAAATTAAATGATAGAGATAAAAGCTCATTTTTTCTACTTTAAATTATTTTTCTTCTTTAGCTTTGGCAGCTTGTTCTTGTTTGTAAAGCACGTTGTCATAGCTACGTGCAAATGGCAAATATACAAAGAATGAAATGATTAAGATAATAGCCTGCCAAATAGCAACTTTCCAACCACCGATTAAGAAACCAGAAATTACAGGTGGAGTAGTCCATGGAACCTGGACCCCGTTAAGGTATGGCAAGATACCTGCTTTGATTAATAAGTAAGTTGAACCAGCTGAAAGTGGTGGCATGATAAAGAATGGAAGTGCAAGCATTGGGTTCATAACAATAGGAATACCGAATAATACAGGTTCATTAATGTTAAAAATACCAGGAACCAATGCCAACTTACCAATACTTCTCATTTGAGCTGATCTAGCCATGAAACACATGAAAACAACCAAACCGATAGTCATACCTGCACCAGTTACAGTTGAGAATTGGTCAAACAAACCTTGAATAACGATGTGACCACCGTGTGCAGCGTCTACGTAACCGTATTTCTTAAAGATAGCTGCGTTTTGCAAAGCGTTGGCACCCAAAATTGGACCAGCAATACCACCAACCAAAGTTGAACCATGAACACCAAAGAACCAGAAGAATGGTACTAGCAAAGTCAAAACTAAGATACCACCAAATGAGTCGGTTATACCTTGAAGTGGTGTTTGAATAGTTGCGTAAATCCATTGAGTTAAAGTAGTATGAGCTACCTTTTCAAAGAAGATATATACAAGAAGCCATAATGCAGTCAATACAGTTGCTGGGATCAAAGCAATAAATGAGTTAGCAACTGCAGGTGGAACTTGTTCAGGCAACTTAATAGTAATCTTACGCTTAACAAACCAAGTATAAATCCAACCAGTAAGTAAACCAACAATGATCGCAGCGATCATCCCTTGGCCCCCAAGCCAAGTACGATCAATAAATCCTGTTAAAAGAGTTGGAGCCTGTTGAGCAGAAACAACGGTTTTAGTTCCGTTCATAACTGGAGTAGTAGAATTCATCAAAATTAGGAATCCTACGAAAGCAGTCATACCAGCAGGGAGTCCTTCGGCCCCTTCATTCTTAGCCCATTGATAAGCAATACCAACAACGGCAAATACAGCTACAATACCAAATGAAGCATTGTAAGCTTGATTCCAAAATGGAGTCAAACCTGTTTGATTCATCCAATTAGCAACTGCTGGAATTGGGAATGAAGCAAGCAGTAAAAATAAAGAACCGATCATAATGAATGGTAATGACAAAAGCATACCGTCCTTTAAGGCAATAATAGCTTTTGTATTAACAAATTTCATAATTGGCGGCAATATTTTATTGTTAATAAAATTCTTCATAAAAAAATTCCTCCAACTTTTTTACTAACGTATTTTCATTTGACATCTTTAATTCTATGAAAGCGTTTGCTGTTAGACAAGGCTTTTGGAGAAGATAGGTATCATATTGTTTTTAAGCTCAATATTTCGTGATTGGAACACAGTGTTCCAATATAGTACAATTAGTTTAAAGTTTTCACATTAAGGAATAAGATTATGGCATTTTTTGGATTTAAAGATTTATCAAAACTATCTACCGTTGATATGACTATCTATCGTTATATCGAACAAAACAATGATAAGGTAATTTACATGCGCGTCAGAGACATTGCCCAAGGAGCGCACGTCTCTAGTTCTTCTGTTATGCGCTTTATTCATAAGATAGGTTTTAGCAGCTTCCCTGAATTTAAAGCTTATTTAAAAAACAATCACCAAAGCCTGCACAACGTGAAAGTACATTACGTTACCGAAGATAACTTCCCTAGCGATACTTTGAGCAAGCTGAACATCGTTGCAGATAAAATCTATCAAGCAGACAACATTATTACTATCGGAATGGGTGATTCAGCCTTTTTAGCAGAATATGCCGCAAGAAAGATGGCAGCTCTAGGATTAAATACCTCTCCTGTCACGGATCCGTTCTATCCGCTCGTTTCCAAATTGGAAAATACTACCAATAACGTCATTATTTGCTTTTCTGTATCAGGCAATACCACTGAAATGGTGGAAATGATCAATCGATTTGTCAACAATGATGATATCCTTCTGATCAGCATCACCGGCGATGAAACTAGCGCTATCGCAAAAATGAGCCGTTATTCCCTTACCTACCATGAACAAATGGTTAGAAAAGAAGCTTACGACTTTTCTTCACAAGTACCTGTAATGTATTTGGTTGAAGGAATCGTCAATATTTTAATTGAAAAAGAAAAACAATAAATAGATGAAACACTCTGTTTCACTTTAGGTACAACCAGCCATTTTATCGAACCATTCCTAAAAGCCCCTTTTGTCTATCATTTATGAAATCGATTTCATATAATGCTTATAACAAGTTAGACAAAAGGAGTTTTTTATTATGACTGAATCTACTTTCCCTAAAAACTTTCTATGGGGTGGCGCCGTCGCCGCTCACCAACTCGAAGGTGGCTACAATGAAGGCGGCAAAGGTATCTCAATCGCCGACCTCATGACTCTCGGCGGACCAAATCACCCTCGTGAATTGACTGCCACCATCGAAAAGGATAAATACTACCCTAACCACAAAGCCATTGACTTTTATCATCACTATAAAGAAGACATCAAATTAATGGCTGAAATGGGTTTCAAGGCTTTTCGCACCTCAATTGCCTGGACCAGAATTTTTCCTAACGGCGATGAAACTCAACCTAACGAAGAAGGCCTAGCATTCTACGATAAAGTATTTGACGAATGCTTAAAGTACAACATCGAACCTGTTGTGACTCTTTCCCACTTCGAAATGCCATATCATTTAGTCACTGAATATGGCGGCTGGAGCAACAGAAAATTGATCGACTTCTTCACTCGCTTTGCTCACGTTTGTTTCGAACGCTATCACAACAAGGTCAAGTACTGGATGACCTTCAACGAAATTAACAATCAAGCTAACTATGAAAGTGATATCTCCGTTTACGAAAACTCAGGCATCAAATTCAAGGACGGTGACGACAAGCAAAAGCTAATGTACCAAGCTGCTCACTATGAAATGGTCGCTAGTGCTGAAGCCGTACAAATTGGTCACGCAATCAATCCAGATATGCAAATCGGCTGTATGCTTGCCTTCTGCCCAATTTATCCTGCATCCCCTAAGCCAGAAGACATCCTCTTTGCCCAAAGAGCAATGGACTCTCGCCTCTACTTCGGCGACGTTCAAGTTAACGGTGAATATCCAAGATGGCTTACTCAATACTTCAAAAGCAAAAACTACAACTTAGACATCACCGATAAAGATCTCGAAATCTTGAAACATGGTACAGTTGACTACATCGCCTTCTCTTACTACATGTCCTTTGCAGTTAAATACACTGACCACATGGATTATCGCGAATATAGTGATTTAGTTGAAAATCCATTCGTTAAGGCAAGCGATTGGGGCTGGCCTGTTGATCCAGTTGGTTTGCGCTACTCCTTAAACTGGATGACTACTCGCTGGCACAAGTCATTATTCATCGTTGAAAATGGTCTTGGCGCTTACGACAAACTAACAGACGATCACAAGGTTCATGATGATTACCGCATCGAATACTTGCGTAGTCATATCAAGGAGATGAAAAAAGCTGTCACAGAAGATGGCGTGGATTTATGGGGCTACTTGCCATGGGGATGCATCGACTTAGTAAGTGCATCAACCGGCGAAATGAACAAGCGTTACGGTTTTATCTATGTTGACGAAGATAATCATGGCAACGGCTCTATGAAGCGCTACAAGAAGGATTCATTCGACTGGTACAAGAAGGTCATCGAATCTAACGGAACCGATTTATAAAATATTTACTTTTCATTACATTTATTTCAAAAACTCTCTCAAACATATGAAAAAAACGGCTAGTCAACTAGACTAGTCGTTTTCTTTATCTTCAAATAATTTTTACTTGTTCTTGTCAGCTTCGTATCTGGTGTTGAACAATGGGCTAAGTGCTTCATGGTTTTGGATACACTTAATAGCATCGCCCATCAATGGACCAACTGATACCAAAAGCATCTTGTCAAGCTTCTTCTCTGCTGGTTGATTGATTGAATCAGTCAAAACCAAATTCTTGATTGCTGAATCGTTCAATCTCTTAATAGCTGGACCAGATAGAACAGCATGAGTTGCACTAGCATAAACTTCAGTAGCACCTGCATCAATTAAGGCTTGAGCAGCTAAAGTAATAGTACCAGCAGTATCAATCATGTCATCAATGATGATAGCACGCTTACCCTTAACGTTACCGATAATGTTCATAACTTCAGCAACATTAGCCTTTGGACGACGCTTATCAACGATGGCAATTGGGCAACCTAAGAATTCAGCAAGCTTTCTAGCACGAGTAACACCACCGTGGTCTGGTGAAACTACAACAGCGTCCTTCTCTAAGCCGTTACGCAAGAAGTAGTCTGCCAAAAGTGGAGCACCCATTAAGTTATCAACTGGAATATCAAAGAAACCTTGAATTTGTGGTGCATGTAAGTCAAGTGAAAGAATGCGATCAGCACCTGCAGCTTGAAGCATGTCTGCAACCAATTTAGCAGTAATTGGTTCACGAGCACGAGTCTTACGATCTTGACGAGCATAACCGTAGTAAGGCATCACAATGTTAATTGTACGAGCACTTGCACGACGTACAGCGTCAATCATAATCAACAATTCCATTAAATTGTCATTAACTGGCTTACTGGTTGATTGTACAAGGTAGACATCTTTACCACGCACAGTTTCATCAATATTAATTTGAATTTCGCCATCACTGAAACGTTCAACACTAGACTTGGAAAGTGGAACACCCACACGATCCGCAATCTTTTGTGCTAATGGTACATTTGAGTTAAGGGCGAAGATCATCATATCGTCTTTATAGGACATAATTTCCTCCGTAAAAATATTTAACCAGCTCTATTTTAGCAAAAGTTGCTCTAAAAAGAACCACATTCTCCTTAATTATAGCAAGAATTTTGCCGCAACCATAAAAAAGCACTAACTATTAATCGCTAAAAAAGTTAGAATATATTTGTACTTTCTAGTACAACGAAAATATCCTAAAAAATAAGACGTAGTGTCATTTTAGATACTACGTCTTATTTTATATATTTTTAGTTGTTTGCAACTGCAGCTTGTGTTACATAATCGCCTAAGTTCAAAATTTGTGCAGCTCCGTTAACACTAATTGATAAACTACCGTTAGTAGTTAATTGAACAGAACTTTCTGCTACATTATTAGCATTAGCTACAACCTTAATAATAGCTGCCATTTCATCTGAAGTTAAATTGGTCATGTTAGCAACAGCAACTCTCTTGCCATCAAGTTTAGCCTTTGCACTAACAATAGCAGCATCTGCTTCGTTAACTTGAGCAATAGTAGCTGTAGCATCGTTGTTAACAGTTGTACCATCACTGATTGCCTTGTCATATGCAGCCTTTACATCACTTGAAGCGAGCTTGTAAGCTTCTGAATTCTTAACGCTAGTTGCTTCATTAATGTCTTGGAGCAACTTAGCCTTGTTAGCTGCCGTGGCAACAGTAACGTCTTCTCTAGCTTGTTCTGGAGTGTTAACAGGAGTTAATGTCTTACCACTTACAGCAACGTCTGACTGCTTTAAATAGCCTCTACCGCTTGATAATTTATAGAATAATTCTGGGGTAGCAGTTGCAGAAGTTGCAATATATCTCAATTCTGAAACTTGTTGACTTTGACCTTCGCCAAATGCTCTAACGTTATCTGGTTGTCCCTTAATGTTGTAAAGTGGAGCAACATTAATCGTAGTTACCTTGGTTACGTTTGGATCTACAGTATTATCACCAGTATCAACAGTAGCAGCACCATCTGGTTCGTTAACTGGTTCTAGTTCTGGGCCTGAAATTTTACCTACATTAGCAGCCTTAACGAATTGATTATCACTAATCTTGTAGTAAAGCTTAGTACCAATGTATCTTGCTTCAGTAGCTTTAACAGTCTTACCCTTCTTAACTGTCTTCTTCTTGGTGTCACCGTTACCATTGTAGATGTAAGCATTCTTCTTCATAGTAATTGAAGTTGCCTTAACGGTTCTAGTTACATTACTTGCCTTAACAAAAGCAGTGCCTTTCTTGTCAAGTTGGTAGTAATCCTTACCCTTAATGGTTTCAATGCCATAAACATCAATTGCGGCACCCTTTAAAAGCTTAGACTTGCCTTGGTACTTGTTGATGCGCTTACCATTCTTATCATAAATATAAGCATTCTTCTTTAATGAGTAGTCATATTTTTTAGTTGATTCTGCATCATTTGAAACAAATGATTCTTGGTTTGAAGTGGTTTTACCATCAATGTTAACAGTTCGTACAAAAGCAGTACCCTTCTTGTCAAGTTGGTAATACTTCTTACCGTTAATGGTTTGAATACCGTAAGTAGTGACTGAATCACCCTTAACAAACTTAGATTTGCCTTGGTACTTGCTGATACGTTTACCGTTCTTGTCATAAATGTATGAGTTAGAAACAAACTTAGCCTTAGTACCCTTTGACAGTGATGAAGTTGATGACGCAGCTTTACCATCTACGTTAACAGCCTTGATATAAGCACCACCACCAAGATCGTAGTACTTTACACCATTGATAGTCTTAGTGCCAGTTGAAGTAACAGTTACGCCTTTAGCAATAGTAGTGTATTTTGCACTGCCCATGTACTTATCAAGACGCTTACCATTCTTATCGTACACATAAGCATTACGTACCAAAGTGATCTTGTTGCTTGCTGCCTTCTTTGAAGTAGTCTTCTTAGGAGCAGCTTGAACAGTGTTGACGTTTTCTGCAGCACCCAAAAGTGGAGCAACACTCATCAATGCAGCTGCTGAGACCATAACTAATTTATGACTTAATTTCATCGATAAATACCTCATTCTTACTAAACTTAAAGTTCATTTATATATTGTAGATCTAAAATATTTTTTTGCCAATTTAGAAACGAAAAAGACATCTTTTCATAACGAAAAAGTGTCTTTTTCCTATCAATTATTACTTAACAGTTACATCTGAAGCTTTAATGTAATAATGATTTGGTTGCAAAGCATAATACTTAACACCATTAATGGTCTTAGTACCTAAACCTTTAACAGTGATCTTTTTACCAATGTAACTAGTGCCTAAATAGTTTTTTACACGCTTACCATTCTTGTCGTAAACGTAAGCCTTATTCTTAGTAGTTATCTTAACTGCCTTAGCCACTGGCGTCTTCTTTGATGAAGTTTTCTTAGTAGTCTTTTCTGAGTTGCTTTTTTTAGTAGTCTTAGTGGCAGTTTTTTTAGTTGATTCTTTAACTACTTTTTTAGTGTTTTTATTTGAATTAGTCTTCTTAACAGCCTTCTTAGTTGAAGTAGAAGTTGTTACCTTCTTGCCATCACTCTTTAAAGTATAAGTAGTATTGCCTGACTTATAAGTTACTGTACCTTCAGTTGCAGTTGCAGGAATCCAGTACTTCAAATCAGTTTGAATACTGTAGTAAACTTGACCGTCGATATTCTTGACGTTCCAAATAGTGTAGCTACCACCCTTAGGAGCAGTCTTAGAAGTTTTCTTACCATTACGGTCGACAAACTTCATAGTCTTAGTTACTTTGACTTTGCTGTTTTTACCGTAAGTATTATGTACGCCATTAGTACTCTTAGTAGCAGCTTGAACAGATACAGTATTTTCTGCCATGCCTAATACTGGGCTAACACCCATCAAAACAGCTGCTGAAACCATAACTAACTTATGACTTAATTTCATAGTATTACCTACCTCATGTAAAAATTATTATTAGTACACCTTATTGTAGGTCTCAATTATTATTTTGCAATAAGTATTTAGCAATTCTTAACAAAAAAGCACTAGCTTGATACACTAGTGCCTTATTCTTAATCCCATTCTTTATCTTGAGAAAGAGGAAGCTTATGCCAATAATCTGGCTTATTAACTTGACGGCCACGGCCAATTGCCATGTCATATTTATTAACGTCCTTAGTAACAGTGGTATCAGCTGCAATAAAGGCGTGATCTGCAACATTAATTGGAGCAATCAATGTTGAGCCAGCACCAATAAAGGCATGATCACCAACATTAGTATGGAACTTCTTTACACCATCGTAATTAGAGAAGATCGTACCACAGCCAATGTTAATGTCTTTACCTAAGGTAGCGTCTCCAACATAAGTCAAGTGACCTACTTTAGTATTTTCACCAATCTCAGCCTTCTTAATTTCCACAAAGTTACCAATATGTGCACCTTTGCGAATAATTGCCTTAGGACGAAGGTGTGAATTAGGACCGATATCAGTATTATCGTCCATTTCAGCTTCTTCAACAGTTGAAGAAGTAACAGTGACATTATTACCAATCTTAGAATCAACGATTCTTGAACCACTAGTAATGTAGCAATCACTACCGATTTCGGTGTTTCCTTTAATCACAACATTACCTTCAATTACAGTGTCGTTGCCAATCTTAACATCTGCATCAATATAAGCAGTATCAGGGTCGATAAATGAAACACCATCACGCATATGCTGTTCATTAATTCTTCTTTGCATAGTCTTAGTAGCTTGAGCTAATGCAATACGGTCATTAACGCCAAGGCTTTCACTAAAGTCAGGCATCTTGTAAGCACCAACGCGTTCACCACTATTGCGCAAGATTTCTAAAACATCAGTTAAGTAATATTCACCTTGAGCATTGTCATTATTAACGTGCTTCAATGCTTCAAATAATTTTTTATTGTCAAAGCAAAATACACCAGTATTGATTTCTTTTACTTTTAATTCTTCTGGTTTACCATCTTTTTGTTCTACAATTCGTAAAACATTGCCTTGATCATCACGAATAATTCGACCATAGCCAAATGGATTTGGAGCTTCCGCGGTCAATACAGTTGCAGCATTGCCTTTTTCTGCATGATACTTGAATAGTTCATTAAATGTATCAGTTGTGAAAAGTGGTGTATCACCAGTAACTACTAAAGTAGCACCATCTTTGTCACCCAATTCTTCACGCGCAGTCATTACGGCGTCACCAGTACCTAATTGCTTTTCTTGGAAAGCAAACTTAGACTTGTCTGCCAGTACTTTTTCTACATCGCCAGCACCTGTACCAACGATTGTAACGATTTCTGCAGGATTAACGCCTTGAGCTGCATCCACAACATGCTCAACCATGGTTTTACCACAAACTTTGTGTAAAACCTTGTACAACTTTGACTTCATTCGTGTGCCCTTACCTGCGGCAAGAACGACTACATATTTTTCCATTAATATTAACCTCTTAATAATCAAAACTTGATTCTAGTATACCATTTTAGAAACGGTCAAAATCAGTTTCAGTTAAGAAGTTACCAGGTTCTGCTACAATCAGCTTTTGGGCAGTATCAATTTCACTAATTTTTATTAATGAAAGATAGTTCTTAATCAGCTTTTCTTTGTCAAAATCGGCTTCACAGAGTACACAAACGCCGGCAATAGTACCATCGAATTCCTTAACTAATTCTTCCATTCCGGTTAGGGTACCGCCACCCTTCATAAAATCATCGACAATTAAAACTTTAGCTTCTTTTTTAAGAGCACGAGTCGGTAATTCCATCTTCGATACTCGAGACAACGATGAAGAAATATAGTTAACAGAAACAGTAGCACCTTCTGTTACCTTTGATCGCTTTCTAGCTGTAACAAATGGTACATCTAAAAAACGAGCAACTGCTTGGGCTAAAGCAATCCCTTTTGTTTCAACTGTCATGACAGCATCGATTTCTTCATAAGCATAATGAGTAGCTACTAATTCACCAATTTTACGTAAATCTTGCGTATTGCCTAAAATATCTGACAGATACACAAAACCACCGGCTAAAATTCTACTTGGATCCTCAATCCTAGTTGATAAATCTGACAAATATGCTTCCGCGTGTTTTTTACCTAAAAATGGAATATAGCGCACGCCACCAGCTGCACCGGCTACAGTCTCCAAAATACCATCTTGATTGCTGGCAAGAGTGTGCTTCAAAATAGCTAAATCTTCTGAAATAGATGACTTAGCAGCGCCGTAACGCTTAGCAAAGAATGGTAGTGCAATTAAAGTATGGGGACGCTCCATTAAATATTTGGTCATGTCCACCAATCTTTCTGAACGTTTCATGAAATCTCCTTTCTAATGTTTGGTTTATACTTAATTAATATACTCTAAAGGGCAAAAAAAAGCACTAACATTTTAATAAATGCTAGTGCAATTTTCAAAAAAGTGTTTATGCTTCAGCTTCTTCTGCTTCATCATCAAATTCTAACGCAATATTCTTAGTTAATAGATCGGTATAACTGTAAGAAACATGTTTAAAATTATTTTGATGTTGGTCTAAATCAACCACAAACACTGCAGGGAAAGTTTCTCGTAAAATTCCCCGTCTCTTAGTAACTTTCTTACGACCCGCTTGAGCTACTACTGTCAAAGTATCACCTAAGTGAGAATCCAACTTATGTTTAATTGTGATAATTGATGTTGGCACTAAACAACAGCTCCTTTAGCAACATTTTATCACAAATATATAATAAATTCAATATTATACATCATCTTGCAGGAATAAAGCTAGCAATTTTAATAAATTGTTTAATTGTTAATTCTTCAGGGCGAATTCTTGGATTTACCCCTAATTCCGCAAATAATTCATCACGCTTAGTTTTATCAGGCAACAAAGCTTTTAAATTATTATTGAGTGTCTTTCTTCTTTGTGAAAAGCACATTTTCACAACCCAAATAAAGTGCTTGCGATCTTCAATAGCAGGCTTTTCTTTTAGCGGAGTCAAAACAACTACACTAGAATCAACTTTAGGTCGTGGCATAAAGGAATTACGCCCCACTTGTAAAGCAAGCTTAACTTTCATTTCTGTTTGAACAGAAATCGTTAATGGGCCATAATCCTTGCTACCTGGTTGAGCTTCTAATCGCTCTGCCACTTCTTTTTGCATCATCAAGGTCAGCGAAGTAAAGTGCAAGTCAGATTCAGCTAAAGCAAAAATAATCGGTGTCGTAATGTAGTATGGTAAATTGGCTACAACTTTGATCGGTTTAGTGAAGTCAAAAAAGTCACCAATATCTTCTTTAAAATTAGCCTTTAATACATCCTTAAGCAAAATCTTAAAGCGACTAGCCAAAGGCTGATCATCAATTTTCTTAGGCAGTTCATTCTGTAAAATCGTAGGTAAGCTATCATCAACTTCATAAGCAAAAACTTTAGCGCCTGCCAACAGTAGTTGCTCAGTCAAAGAGCCAATACCTGGTCCAATTTCAATGACTTGATCATCTTTTTTTATCCCAGCAGCTTCAACAATACCTAAAATAGCAGTCTGATCAACTAAGAAATTTTGCCCTAAGTTCTTTTTAGCTTTGACAAAGTAACGGTTAACAATTGCTTGTGTCCTAACTGGAGAGCCAATTGGAATATTATTTGTCATTTTCTACCTCCTTGACAGCTGCCTTTAATTCAGCTAATGAAACGCCAAAAGTATGCAAGCGATTATAAAACTGCTTGGAATTGCCATAGCCAACTCGTAATTTAATGCCTACTTGTTCACGTAATTTTCGTGAGCCGCTACCACCAGCTAAACCTAATTGCCGATAAATTGCTGGAGTTAAATCACTTTTTTGCGGTTCAACCTCATGCAAATCACTTAGTGCATGCTCAAGTGCTTCTTTTGAAGCATGTTCTACACCTAGACTCCCCTTTTTATGAGGTTCGCCTTCCTTACGGGTAATAAAAGCTTGCTTTGCATCAGGAACAGCTTTAGTTACAATGCGCCGGATTCTTTCGCCATTAAAGTCAGGATCAGTAAAGACAATAATTTGCCGACTCTCACTTAATTTTTGGATTTGCTTCAATACTTCATCTGAAACGGCTGATCCATTAGTCTCAATTGTCTCGATTCCTGGGAAAAATTGTTTTAAACGGATGGTATCGTCTTTCCCCTCAACAACGATTACCGCATCAAAATTCTTTTTATTTAAGCCCATAAACTCTCACTGTGTTCTTATAAGTAGCATCCGCCACTTTCTCTAGTGGAATATCCTTCAACTTAGCAATTGCTTCTGCCACATAACGTACGTAGCCAGTTTCATTTTGATGACCACGATATGGCTTAGGCGTTAAATATGGCGCGTCGGTTTCAACTAAAATTCGGTCAAGTGGCGCAGCTTTTGCACTCTCGTGTACTTCCGTAGCCTTAGTGAAAGAAACAACACCTGAATATGAAAAGTAAACATTCAAATCCAAAAACTTATTTAACCAGTCAACACCACCGTTAAAACTATGCAAAACAGCACCATATTCCAGATTGCTATTTTTCAAGATGTTATAACAATCTCCAAATGCATCCCTAGTATGGATATCAACCGGCATCTTCAAGTCATGTGCTACTTCAATTTGCCGCGCAAAAACATTACGCTGTACGTCGCGCGGCGATTCATCCCAATAATAATCTAGCCCGATTTCGCCCATTGCAACTACCTTAGGCTGCTTCAATTGTTCAATTAGTTTATCTTCAGCCTGTTGATCATAGTCTTTAGCCACATCGGGACAGTAACCGACCATCGCATAGACATTATCAAACCTTTGTGCTAAGTCAACCGCTCTTTGATTAAAGTCAGGATCTTGCCCCGCACAAATAACCTTGGTTACATCAAGTGCTTTTGCTCGTTCTAAATAATATTGTTCCTTGCCGCGAAACGGCTCGTCATTCAAATGAGTATGATTATCAATGATCTCCATTAGCCGAGTTCAGCCCCAACTGCATGTTCATCACCAACAAGAGCTAACTTAATTTTGCCATGCTTTTCACTTGATAAGAGCATCCCTTCACTAAGGTGACCCAGCATCTTACGTGGCTTTAAGTTAGTAACAGCTAAAACCTTTTTGTCTAATAGCTCACTTGCATCTGGATAAAACTTGCGGATACCACTCAAAATTTGGGTTTCCTTGCCATTACCAAAGTCCAGCTTGAACATGAGCAACTTGCTTGAGCCTTTAACTGGTTCAACTGACAAAATTTGGCCTACTTGGATCTTAACCTTGTCAAAATCATCAATGGTGATTTCGTCATTTTTCTTTTGTTCACTTCTAGTGGTCTTCTTTGGCTTAGCTTTAGCCATTTCATCCTTGATGTACTTAACTTCTTCGTCCATCTTAAGTCTTGGGAAAATTGGTTGTGGTTTTTCAATTACTTTAACATCCCAATCAAAGTCACCAAAGGCCAAATGCTTAGCGTCTTCATTGTCCCAATTTAAACCAAGTTGCTTGAACATAATTGGTGCAGTTTCGGTCATTACTGGTTCAATCATAATAGCAATTAAACGCAAGCTTTCAGCCAAGTTGCTCATGACCTTGCTAAGTTCTTCCTTTTTACCTTCTTTGTTCAAAGCCCATGGAGTAGTTTCATCAATATACTTGTTAGCACGAGAAACCAACTTCCAAATATTGTCTAATGCCTTTGAAAAGTGAAGTGAATCCATATTTTCGCGATAATCATTAATGACACTAGCAGCAGTATCTTGTAATTCTTTACCAAACTTTGCTTGAGCAACAGGTACTGCCGCAACATGACCAGCTTGATATTGATTAATCATTGAAACGGTACGGTTAAGCAAGTTGCCCAAGTCATTAGCCAAATCATAATTAATTCTTTCAACAAAGTCTTCTGGTGTAAAAATACCGTCATCGCCAAATGGAAGAGCACGCATCAAGTAATAGCGAAGTGGATCAACACCATAACGACTAGTCAATGATTCTGGATAAACGGCATTTCCCTTTGACTTAGACATCTTGCCATTTTTCATTAATACCCAACCATGGCCGATAATGTGCTTAGGAAGTGGCAAATCAAGAGCCATTAACATAATTGGCCAATAAATAGTGTGGAAACGAACAATTTCCTTACCTACCAAGTGAACGTCTGCAGGCCAATATTTCTTAAACAATGAATCATCGTCTGAACCATAGCCCAAAGCGGTAATATAGTTTGAAAGTGCATCGATCCAAACGTAAACCACGTGTTTAGGATCACTTGGAACAGGAATTCCCCAGTTAACAGTAGTCCGGGTAACTGATAAATCTTCCAAACCTGGCTTAATGAAGTTATTAAGCATTTCCTTTTCACGTGAATGAGGCAAAATAAATTCAGGATGTTCCTTGTAGTATTCCACCAAACGGTCAGCATACTTGCTCATCTTGAAGAAGTAGGATGGTTCCTTAACCAAACGTACTTCATGACCACTTGGAGCCTTACCGCCGATTACATTACCATCATCATCTTTGTAAACTTCAGCAAGTTGTGATTCAGTAAAGTATTCTTCATCTTCAACTGAGTACCAGCCAGTATATTCGCCTAGGTAGATGTCACCTTTTGCTAATAATTTTTCAAAAATCTTTTGTACGGCAGCTACGTGCTCTTTGTCAGTTGTTCTAATAAACTTATCGTAAGAAATATTTAGACTCTTCCATAATTTCTTGTAAGAAGCCGCCATCTTGTCGACAAACTCTTGTGGCTTGATTCCTTGTGCTTCAGCCTTTTGTTCGATCTTCAAGCCATGTTCATCAGTACCAGTTAAAAAGAAAGTATCATAGCCTTGACTACGCTTATAGCGAGCCATTGTATCAGCTGCGATAGTAGTATAAGCATTTCCGATCGTTAAACGACCAGATGGATAATAAATTGGGGTTGTAATATAAAAAGTATCTTTATCAGCCATTGATTAATCAAACTCCTTTAATCGTCTAAAATATCTATTTTATTTTAACATGCAAAAAAAGGAATTGGGCTAAAACCAGCAATTCCTTTTAATTTAAGTAGCTATTCTCTTAAACGTTTTGATCACTTAATTTTATTTCTTTATCAAAAAGCCGTCTCGTATCATTAGTCAAGTTATGTGCGATAACAATAACTGTAGCGTCAACCTTTGTCACCGTTCTTAAAATTTCTTTTGCATTACGCGCATCAATTGCACTTGTTGCTTCATCTACCAAAATCAGTGGTTTATTATATAATAGGGTTCTAGCCAAAACTATTTTTTGCTTTTGCCCACCTGATATGTTGCTTTTATCAGTAGTTACTATGGTATTTATTCCATCTTTAAAATTAAGTATATCTTTTTTTAACTTTACTTTGTCAATTATATTAAGTGCCTTTTTCTTCATGTTAGGATTAAACATTGTAATATTATCAATAATTGAAGCTGGCATCAGTACTGGTTCTTGAGAAATATACCCAATTTGGTTACGAATAATTTTATGTTTCTGACCATCCTTATCGACAGCCACTATACTTCCACTGGTTGGAGTTAATTCGCCCAAAATTAATTTAAATAGGGTACTTTTTCCTATTCCTGAAGGTCCTGTTAGTAAGATTTTATCTCCCTGATTTATTTCAATATCCGGATATATTATCTTAGTCATGTTAGAAAAATTTTTACTCAAGTTAGAAATCAAGTACTTTACATCTTTATAATTTTTCTCTGCCTTTTCATGAAAGAGTGGTTCTTCTAATTGACTATTAATCTGATCAACTATGGCTTTGCCATTTTTCATCTGAACAAGTCCATTTGAGATTATTACTACATAACTAAACGTATAGCCAATTAATCCCCCAATACTGAAAAAAGCACCAATACTCAGTTTATTATGCAAAATCAGCATCCCTGTTAAGGCAGAAATTAGCAGTTGGGCAATGACATTACTCAGTACAACAATTAATGAGACATTCTTATTAATTTTAACGTTTTTTAGGTAGACTTTAGTATAACTAGTACCAGCGTAATTTAATTTACTCAAATAAACATCACGTAAATTAAATCGGTGCAACACATCTAAACCCCTTGTCCAATTGGAAATATCTGCTAAAAATTTCTGTGTTTGTTTTGAATTAGCAATGCTTGTTTTTCCAACAACATTCTTAAACATATCTGGTAATTTTAACAATATTAGGGCCAAGATCAACGTACTCAATACAATAATCCAATTAAGTGATAAAATTGCTACTACAGAAAATATAAATAGAAAAATATATTCTAATAGAGCTGCTACTAAAAATAAGTATTGATTTTCCGCTGTTTCTAGATTATTAATTAAATCATTTTGCACTTTACTCGAATCTATATTGTTGCTATATCTCTTAAGCATTGCTCCTCTAATTGAATGCAAATATTCTTGAACGCTTTTAGTAAGTAAAAAATAATTACCAAAATTACTTAGTATTGAGCTTAATATATATGCTATCAGACTAATCAAACTCAGATATAAAAATCCTTGAATGTTGTTTTCTTTTAGAAGATCTGCTTGCCATGTTAAATTATAACGAACAAAGACTGTTAACAACGATGAAATAAGACAAGAAGTTATAATGATAGTTGATCTTATTGGATTTAACTTAAGCAAGTTTTTTATAGAAAACATATCTTTGCCTCTTCTGCCATTTTAATAACATTTATCAATCCTAAGTTTCCATCAGGAAAACTTACGTTCACATTATGAAATGTTCCATCAATCAAAAATAAAGTATTATCAATATTGATAGTATAAAACTGTAAATTATTCAGCATTGTTCTGATAGCACTGCTAAAACTCTTATCTTTATACATAATCAGCGAGTAGATAATGCCCGCTAGCCCATAATACATACCTCCTGATTTTGGCATGCTTATATCTTTTATTGAACTTACACATTCTTTAATTTCCTTAGTTAATACTTCTAAATCACTATTTTTAACTCTATCAGGAAGTATATTGACATATTTTCCTTGCTTTTGAACTTCAAAACCAACCATAAGAAATTTACTCCTCTCCTATTTTCTTAAATAAATCTGCCTATCAAACAAATTTGTAATTTTCTTACTTAAGTTATGTTCTATCCATAAAACTGTTGCACTTGTATTTAAAAATTCCTTTATAACCTGAACCCTTGCAGCTTCATCAATAGCACTTGTTGCTTCATCTATCAAAAAGATAGGCCTATCAAACATACTATTTCGTATTAAAATGATTTTTTGTTTCTGCCCTCCAGATAACCAATTTTCATCATTGGATTTAATTTGAGTATCTAATCCTTCTGAAAATGACGATATATCTACAGAAAAGCACATTTTTTTAACATACTCATTTGTTTTATTAGTTGTATTTCTATCATGACTAAACATAGTAATATTGTCTCTAATTGATCCTGGTAAAAGGACAGACGTTTGACTAATATATCCTATCTCATCTAAATTAGGAATGAATTTTTCACCTGCTGAAGAAATGAAATCTACATTACCAGTTGCCTTTTTCTCAAGTCCTAGAATCACCTTTAGCAACGTACTTTTACCTACACCTGAATCACCTACAAGAAGTACTTTTTCGCCTTTCTTTATACTAAAATTAGGATATTTAATTGTTTCTCCATTTTTAAAGTGTACGGATAAATCCGTACATCTTAAAATATTGAAGTCATTTAAACTTTTATATTCTTGTGCTTTATTAACTTGTAATTTCTGATTAATCTCTTTTCTAATAAAACTAGAACCCTTTATTTGACTCAAGCTACTGCTAATAGATTTTATGGACCCTAAAGTACTATACAAAAAGCTACCTACTGCAGCATATACCCCTATTTTTAAAGTATTTCTGTAGATTAAATATGCAACAAAAATTAATAACATAGTTTCGACAATATTAGATATATTGTCAATAAAAAAATTATTACTTTCTGTTATCTTAGATTTACTTATTTTAGCGTCCTCTAGCTTACTACTCTGATAAAGAATATTTTTATATACCACTTTTTCTTTTTTATATTCCCTTGTCAAAGCTAAAGTTGGTATCCAGTTTGCAACTTCTTTTATCAGTACTCCTTTAGCACAAGATTCATTTTTTACAACCTGCGCTATTTTATCACTAAATATTTTAGAGGATGCAACTGTTGTTGACGCAGTTATCAATATAAAAAGACTAAGCCATATATTAATGCTTGAAACAGTAAAAAATATCATAACAATATTAATCATTCCACTAAGTATAGTAAAAAAAGAAAAAAAGTATTCTTTCCCCAACTGCTGCAAATTATTAATACTATTATTTTGTAAATCTGAAATATCTACACTATCTTTTTGAGTAAAAGTACTTTTGAATAACTTAAGTCTAATATTAGATAAATATTCCTGTATTTGTTTTTCTATAAAGTACCCTGAAAAATTACTACAGGAATAGCAAATAATACATATTACGACCTCGAAACCCACAAGCGAAAAAAAACTTATACTAGATTTTCGTTGTAATGCAGATACCAATAGAATAGTAATATAATTATTTGCCGAGCTAAACACTGCTACTACCGACATTAATATTATATTTAAGCTCGACAACATTTTATTGCTTTTAAGCATATCTACATATGTCATGTTCATCCTCCTCGCAATTTTAGTTTTATTGCAATAATAATATCATATAATTTTAAATAAATCTTCATATTTACATTTATTTTTATTTATATTATTTATTCAAACCTATTAATTAAACGAGGTTAATGTTTTATGGAGGTATAATCTCATGAAAGAATTAATTAATTTACAAAAGTTAGCTAGGAAACAAGTTCCTACTAACAATGACACTATTTCTACTGATGGATGTACTGTAACTACTAATTGTAAATAATTTTATAGTATTTCATTAAAATCATTATACAAAAAGGATCTAAGCTGAAAAGCAAGCTTAGATCCTTTTAATTTAGAATTTTTCTTTTTTCAAATATAAATGTTTTACTAAAGTTGTCAACAAAACATAAATTACTTCTAGCAAGAGGACTACACCCCAAAAGCTAAATGGCAACTGCATTAAGCCCAAACTTAGAGCAATGCTCGAAGATGGCAACATCGTTCCTAAAATTGCCAAACCAAAGGTTACTAAAAAGACAATTGGGGTTGCATGTTGCTTAAAGAATGGAAAACGCTCATCTCTTAAAGTATGAATAATCATTACCCTAGTCCACAGAGATTCCACAAAAATTCCAGAATAGAACAAAGAAATGAAGACCCAGTGGTGGTAATTAGAGCCAACCAAGTAAGGACAAATTACGTAAAACATTAAAGCCATCGCAATAAAGTCAACAATTGCCGGAATTGGACCAAAGTTTAAGACAAATTTTGGCCACATCCTGATTGACCACTTTTGCGGTTTTTTGACATAATTTTCTGAAACACTGTCAAAGGGGATAACTAAACAACTTAGACTAAAAAGCAAATTTAAAATTAGAACCTGCAATGGTAAAAGTGGCAAAAACGGCAACAGTAAGGAAGAAACAGCCATTGCGATAATACTGCCCATATTGGTAACCAAGAATGTTTTAATATACTTCATCGTATTAGAAAAGACTTTTCTGCCGACCATGATCATTTCTTCAAGCAGCTGCAAATCTTTTTGTTCAAATACAATATCAGCAGATTCTTTAGTGATATCAACCGAGCTATTCGAAGTTACCGTCACATCCGCCACTTTCATCGCTAAAGCGTCTTTATTGCCATCGCCCATATAACCGACAGTATGACCGTTGGTCTTCAATGCGTTAATAATCTTTACCCGCAGTTCTGGCGTCAAATGAACAAAAATATCACATTTTTCCACGATTTCTTTTAATTCTTCCGGACTGGCTTCATCGATCTGTTTTCCATCATAAACCGTATCGACGTTTAAACCCACCTGCAATGCGATCGCACGTGTAACTGCTTCGTTATCACCAGTAAAAATTTTCACGTCGACATTATCGTTCTTTAAATCCTCTAAGGCTTCCTTGGTAGTCTCTTTAGGCGGATCCAAGTATGCTAGATAGCCAATGATCGTCAAATCATGCTCATCTTTGGCAGAAAACTCACCTACTGGAGCAGGATTAAGCTTATAGCCGACAAGCAGGACTCGCAAGCCATCATCATTTAATTCATTGATCTGATTTAAAATTCTTTCTTTCCATTCAGAAGTTAAATCTTCAACTTTGCCGTTGAGTTCAACCTTATTAGAAATAGCCAGCATCCCTTCTGCTGCGCCTTTAGTTACTAATAAGTGCTGTCCATGGTGTTCATCATTATCAACGACCACAACGCTCATTCTTTTTCTAGTGTAGTCGAATGGAATTTCATCAATTTTGTTGTAGTCACGTTGAATTTCATTTACGTCTAATTCATCACCAGCGGCATCAATTACTGCCTTGTCAATTAAATCTTTGACCCCAGTTTGATAGTAAGCATTCAGATATGAAAACTTCAAAATCTGTGGCGTTTCTTGCATATCTAAATCGTAGTGGCGCTCTAACACAACTTGGTTTTGCGTTAAGGTGCCTGTTTTATCAATACAAAAAACATCGGTAGAACCTAAATTCTGAATTGCATTCATCTGCTTAACTACAGCACCACTTTTTGACATTTCCAGTGCGCCTTTAGTCAAATTAGAGTTAACAATAATCGGCAGCACCTCTGGTGTCAGGCCAACAGCCGCAGCTAAAGCAAAAATTAAGCTTTCTCCCCAATCGCCTTTAGTCAAGCCATTAATGACAAACAGTAGTGGGATGATAATTGCAGTAGCGACAATCAAGATCTTAGCTAGTTGTTTCATTTCACGATCAAACAATGTAGTTTTTACTTTTTTACGTGAAATGGCTTGGACTTCTTTACCAAAAACGGTGTGATTACCGATAGCAAAAACAATTCCGGTTCCAGAGCCAGACACAATCGTCGTCCCTTCATACAAGATGTTAGGATAGTTTAAATAATCATTGCTCATGCTCGGCTTAATTATTACATTCGCTACTTTTTCAGCTGGTTCAGGGTCACCATCTAAGTAACTTGATGAACAAAAGAGGTCCTTGCTAGTTAGCAATTTCATATCCGCTGGAATCATGTCGCCGGCCGATAAATTAATTACATCCCCAATCACTACTTCATCTGTGGGTAGCTCGACATTGTGTCCATCACGCCGAATATTCGTAGTAACCGATACCCGATTGAGCAACTGATCTGTTACTCTAGCAATCTTAATCTTTTGAATAAAATTAACCAGCACTGACACAATTAACATAATAACCATCACAATAATTGTGATTGAGTCACTATTGCCTTGTGGTATCAAAATATAACTGGTAAAAAGCGTTAGCAAAGTTAATACTAATAACACTACCGTAAATGGTGTCGCAACCGATTCCCAAAGCAAACGCCATTTAGAAGCATTGGTATTAGTAATAATCTCATTCTTACCGTATTCTCTTCTATTTTCTTCGGCCTTATTAGTAGAAAGCCCTTCCGCACTCGCCTGCAATCTGGCTAGTGTTTCGCTACGCGATTCACGTGCAATACGTTGAATACTCTGAATATCAATATTCGATCGCTTCTTGCTAGCTGCTTTTAACATCATTTGCTCCCTTCTTTAATTGGGACAAGCAAAACAAAAAAGCCACCTGTAATTTCTGCAGGTGACTTTCGCCAAACAAGGCTCTGTCATACTCGTCGTTCAGTTTTAACACTACGTGACGTAAGCACATGCTAGCTATCTGGATCTCGCCTTAAGTCGACGACACCTATTTAACCCGTTGGCATCTCTGGATGTTTCTGGGCGATAGCGTGTGTTCACGTAGGAGTCTCACCTAACAGTTTTTCGCTAATTATGTCTACAAAAAGTGTAAGGACAAAATGCAAATAAGTCAAGCCGACTATTTCTTAGAAATTGGATCACGATGACTAAATCTACGCAAGAAATAAGTAATTCCCGTAATTAAAAATGCCAGTGCCAGTGCGATTGGTAAAGCTACACTATGTGGACGCGCGACTTTATTTTGTTCTGCTTGCGTCAAATCATATTTATCAAGTGCATATTGATATTGTTGATCAACTCTAGTCGCACATGCCCGAAAGACGAAGCGAATTCCCTTGTTAAAAGTTGCATTATTTTGACTACGCAATTTATCTACTTCAGCACGCAAGATATTGCCCCGAGCGACCTCGGTGAAGGCACTATGCAAATCTTTAGTTGAATAAATTTGCACATTACGCTTTTTACCTTTCTGTCCTACCACAATAAAGACCGTTCGCTTAGAATGATCTAGCATCTTAGGTGTTAACTTATTCAGCCTTTTAACCGTTATAACGACAATTTGCGGTTGTTCTTTAGTCTGAAAATAGCGATTATTTTTTTCCGTAATCAAAGTGCGAGTTTCTTTATCTAAAATATGAGCATGATCTTCAATATTTGGCTGGACAAATCCTGTCGTTATTAAAAATACAGTTACTAGTCCCATTAACCAAATTAAATTAATTCTCGTCTTCTTCAAGTTTATGGGCCAAGCTTTCCACGTATTTGCGATTAATCTTAATCTGTTCATAAGGCACCCCGCTATCATGAAGTAGTTGCATCGCCAATGGATTATCGCGATAGTCAAAATAATAGTTAATTTTTTTCACGCCTGCCTGCAACAAGGATTTGCAGCAATTATAGCAAGGAAAATGTGTCACATAAATCTCAGTATTTTCTGTAGAAACACCAAACTTAGCACACTGAATGATCGCATTCATTTCTGAATGAATAGTTCTAACGCAGTGACCATCAACCATTTGATGACCCACATCGTCACAATGCGGTTGTCCTGAAACGGAACCATTATAACCAGTGCCAATAATCCGATTATTTTTTACTAAGACGCTGCCAACTAATGCGCGATTACAAGTAGAGCGTTGCGCAATTACTAGCGCCTGCATCATAAAATATTGTTTCCAAGGAATTCGATCGTGCATAACTTTACCTCAGCCTTATCTATTCTTGAAATAGTTCAAACCAATTGCGTCACGGACTTGTTCAAGTGTTGCATTAGCCACTTTATTAGCCTTTTTTGAACCTTCCAGAAGCATTTCATAAACCGCATCTTCATCTTGAGCAAACTTTTCGCGACGTTCACGAATTGGTGCAAGCTCTGCTTCAAGGACCTTGTTTAAGTAACGCTTAATCTTAACGTCACCTAAGCCACCCTTTTGGTATTCTGCCTTAAGTTCTGCCACCTTGTCCTTATCTGGATCGAAGACATCAAGATATGTAAAGACAGTGTTACCTTCAACCTTACCAGGGTCTTCAACGTGAATATGGTTAGGATCCGTGTACATTGACATAACTTTCTTTTGAACTGTCTTTGCATCATCAGCAAGATAAATCGCATTGCCAAGTGACTTCGACATCTTCGCATTACCATCAAGTCCTGGCAAACGTCCTTGACCTTTAGGTGGGAAATAACCTTTAGGTTCAACCAAAACATCACAATTATAAACACGGTTAAAAGTCCTAACGATTTCACGTGTTTGTTCCAACATTGGTTCCTGGTCATCTCCAACAGGAATAACGGTTGCTTTAAAAGCGGTGATATCAGCAGCTTGAGAAACTGGATAGTTTAAAAAGCCAATTGGAATAGAGTCTTTGAAATCTTTTTGCTTAATTTCTGTCTTAACAGTTGGATTTCTTTCAAGCCGAGCCACAGTTACTAAATCCATGTAGTAAGCAGTCAATTCAAATAGAGCAGGAATTTGTGATTGAACATAAATAGTTGATTTAGCTGGATCAATACCAACAGCTAAGTAATCTAAAGCTACTTGGATCAAACTATTGCGAATTTTTTCCGGATTACGAGCATTGTCGGTCAAAGCCTGTGTATCCGCAATCATAATATATGGATCATATTTACCTGAATTTTGTAATTTTACTCTATTCTTTAATGAACCGATATAGTGACCAATGTGCAGCTTACCAGTAGGACGGTCACCAGTTAATAAAATTTCTTTCGCCATCTTTTTGCTCTTTTCTAATTTTTAAGTTTATTTTTTTATTAATATTAATTGTTTAATTACCTAATTTTAACAAAAAATAGGCTATGATTAAACTAGCCCTAAAGAAAGGAAATGCGTATGTGCAACCAGTTTCGTTTACCTAATTTAAAACAAATTCAACAATATCTCAAAAGCGATCTTGACCTGCCCTTAGTTACACCAAATTTTGACATTCAAGCACAAGATATTTTTCCTAACCAAGTAGCACCTGTTTTGCTTTATCAAAATGGTCAATTGCAATTAAGCAACAAAAAATGGGGCTATCCAAGTCCCGTTGATCCAAAAAAGCCATTATTTAACGCTAGAATTGAGCGATTTTATGATTCAGCGCCTTCAATGTGGGACAAATCCTTTGCCAAGCAACGTTGCTTAATCTTAACCGAAAAATTCTTTGAATACGCTAAAACTACCCATATTGCTGAAAACGGTCGTAAATACCATGATCGCTACGCCTTCCGCACTAATCAACCACTTACCTTAATTGCAGGTATTTATGATCAGGATTATTTTTCAATGGTTACTACCGCGCCTAACAAAGATATGGCGCCAATCCATAATAGAATGCCTCTAGTTGTTATGCCCAACGAACTACGCCGCTGGCTTTTTCAAAATTTTACCAGCTTAATTGATCGTAAAAGTGTTGATCTTCAAATAGAAAAAATGCTAAAATAAAAACATATTGCGGGTATAGTTAAATGGTAGAACGACAGCTTCCCAAGCTGTAGATGCGGGTTCGATTCACGCTATCCGCTTTTTTTATACAAAAATAAGGATGAGAATTTTTCTCATCCTTTTGTTTTTAAATCATAATCACTGTAAGTACGCCACTAACTACAGCTAAGTAAATTGGCATCAATAATGTTTGTGTGTACATATAGCTCCAAGCAAACACCATGCCATAAATTGCATCAATAATAAACAGTACTACTGAATTTTGAAAGTTCAGTAAGCTATAAATCAGACCTGAAACAATGATCCCCATAATTGCAACTTGCTTAGTATTTCGCCGAAAAGCATAATTGAACAAAAAGCCAGTCGCCAAAAATTCTTGTAGGATTGGTAATACAATTCCTTGGACAACGATTAAAAACCAAAACATGTTAACTGATTCACTTTTGGCATATATCAATTGGAAATCATAATGACTAATCCTGCCATATGATTGTAAGTATGAAATCGAAATCTGTGTAACTGTAATCACTAATGTTAATAGAACAACAGTTGACAAACTGCCCAACCATGGAAGTTTAAAATCACGGGCAAAAAAGCGTTGCTCTCGATTGAAACGATAAACATAAAACAACAGAATCATGGCTGCAACTAAGCCGAATAAAATCAAATCCCAAATATGAACCGGAGATTTTCTAGTAACTAGCTTTACTACTGCAAACACAGCGACATAGCCAGCTAAATAAACGGCATAGCGGATCACATTACCCTCTCTTGATTGTGGCGTATTCAAATTCTTCACTCCTACTCTGAATTGTATCCTACAAAACCCATATTATACCAGAAAAAGACAGTTTATTATAGTTCTCAACTTATTTAACTTCCACAATCGTTACTTGATATTCACCTGCTGGTGCAGCCACCGTTGCTGTTGTACCAGCCTCCTTTTTCATGATTGCTTGACCCAATGGAGAATCAAAAGAAACCTTGCCAGCAGCAAGATCCGCTTCCATTCGCCCAACTACTTTGTATTCTTCTGTTTCATCATCGTCATCAAACTTAAGCACAACGGTCTTTCCTAGATCAACCTTACCATCATCTTCAGCTTTAACAATTTCGGCATACTTTAATTGTTTGCCTAGGTAACGCAGACGACTTTGTAAGTGACCTAGATCACGTTTTGCTTCAGTATATTCAGTATTTTCCGAAAGATCACCTAAAGCTCGTGCAGCCTGCAAAATTTTAATTCTACGTGGCCGATCTTTTTTTAATCGAGCAATTTCATCCTCAATTTGTTGATAGCCTTCTGGAGTCATTTTCTGAAAATATACCATTTCTATTTCACAAACTTTCTTTATTTTTCTATACGTAATAATTATCTACAATCTCAGAATGTTATTGTAGCAGCGTTATCAGTCTAAAATTAGCACTATATATTTTTGAGTGCTAATTTGTGTCATTTCTATAAAAAGCGACTACAATAAACAGTGTAAGGAGAAAAGAGATCAAGAAATGAGTTGATCTTTTCCTTATATTCTAATTAAGCAAATACAAAAATGAAAGGAAGTTTTATTTATGGCAAACAATATGATGAATCGGCGCAACGACATGATGGATGCAATGAATGATTGGTTTGGTTTTCCAAGAAACTTCTTTGACGATAATGAAATTGAAAACATTATGCAATCTGATGTTGCAGAAACTGATAAGGACTATCTAGTTAAGATTGACATGCCTGGCATGGATAAGCAGGATATCAACGTTAACTATAATGACGGTACGTTAAATGTCAGCGGCACAAGAAAATCATTTAAGGACACTAGCGATAAAAATAGAAATATCATTCATAAGGAAAGAAGTGAGGGCAGTATTTCTAGAAGCTATAGATTACCAAATGTAGTTGCAAGTGAGATTCATGCAAAGTATGATAATGGTGTATTGACCATCACTTTGCCAAAGGAAACTGCTGGCAATGATGGCAATTCTATCCAAATTGATTAATTTATTAGATATAGGCAAGAAATCTAATAAGTTGACGGATTAATAATTCTCTCAAGCGAGTTCTGATTGAACCCGCTTTTGTTTTGCTTTAAAATAGAATTAAATTGAGAAAAAAATTATAAAATGAAAAGGAGATTTTTTATGGCTCATGAATTAACTGTGCAGGAACTAGAAAAGTTCTCTGCCGAATTTAATAAAAAACCTGAAAATAAAGTCGTTGCTCGTGCAGCTCAACGCAGTGGTGTACTTGAAGCATCTTATAATGATCGTGTTCAAGGACAATTAACCCGCGTCTTTTCAACTGAACTTGATACAAATAATGTCACTAACCAAAAACATTCTGGTCGTTGCTGGCTGTTTGCGACTTTGAACGTTTTGCGCCACGCTTTTGGTAAGAAATATAAGGCTAAGGACTTCACCTTCTCACAAGCTTACAACTTCTTCTGGGATAAGATCGAACGTGCTAACATGTTCTACAACAGAATCTTAGACAGTGCTGACATGCCACTTGATTCACGTCAAGTTAAGGCTGACTTAGACTTTGCTGGTAGTGATGGTGGACAATTCCAAATGGCTGCCGCTTTAGTTGAAAAATATGGTGTTGTTCCTTCATATGCAATGCCAGAAACTTTTAACACCAATGATACTACTGGTTTTGCGACTGCTTTAGGCGATAAGTTAAAGAAGGATGCTTTAGTATTGCGCCACTTGAAGCAATACGGCAAAGATGATGAAATTAAAAAGGTTCGCGAAAAATTTTTAAGCGAAGTTTACCAAATGACTGCTATCGCAGTAGGTGAACCACCTAAGACTTTCGATCTTGAATATCGTGATGACGACAAGAAATATCATTTAGAAAAGAACCTAACTCCACTTGAGTTTTTACACAAGTACATGGGCGACGTTGATTTTGATGACTATGTTGTTTTAACCAATGCTCCAGACCATGACTATAACAAGCTTTATGGTCTACCAGCTGAAGACAACATTGAAGGCTCACTGAGAATTAAGCTTTTGAATGTACCAATGGAATATTTGTCCAGCGCTGCTATCGCTCAATTAAAAGATGGCGAAGCTGTTTGGTTTGGTAACGATGTTTTACGTCAAATGGACCGTAAGACTGGTTACCTTGACACTAATTTGTACAAGTTAGATGACTTATTCGGCGTTGACCTTAAAATGTCTAAAGCAGACAGATTAAAGACCGGCGTTGGTCAAGTGTCACATGCCATGACTTTAGTTGGTGTTGATGAAGACAACGGCGAAGTTCGTCAATGGAAAGTTGAGAACTCATGGGGCGATAAATCTGGTGTTAAAGGCTTCTACGTCATGAATAATGAATGGTTTAAGGACTATGTTTACGAAGTTGTAGTCCACAAGAAGTACTTAACTGAAAACCAAAAGAAGCTCGCTGAAGGTCCAATCACTGACCTACCAGCATGGGATTCATTAGCTTAACGAGCAATGATCATATAAAAAGGCGATCCATATCGGATCGCCTTTTTAGCATAAATATAATATTAATATAGAGAGAGTTGCATTAGATTTGGTATCTAATTTTCGTAGCTTGCCGCTACTTCTTCGTAATGCTTGACTTCATCGTCAGAGCAGCGTACGAAGTGTCCTGGACGAATTTCATGCATTGAGCGTTGCTTTCCGTCCATTTCTTCTTTTTGAGCGTCATAAGGAATCCTTGTCCGGCTCCGCTCAACTTCTGGATCAGGAATTGGCACTGCAGAAATCAAACTCTTCGTGTAATCATGAAGTGGTCGATCATAGACGTCATCGGCTGGACCTACTTCCAGTAGTTTACCGTAGTGCATTACACCAATTCGGTCAGAAATAAACTTAACCATTGATAAATCGTGGGCAATGAACAAGTAAGTTAAACCACGCTTTTTCTGTAATTCAATCATCAAGTTAACTACTTGAGCTTGAATTGATACGTCTAGAGCTGAAATAGGCTCGTCTGCAACAATAAATTTGGGCTCTACGGCTAAGGCGCGAGCAATCCCGATTCTTTGACGCTGACCACCTGAGAATTCATGTGGAAAACGGCTAGCATGACTTGCATTTAAGCCAACAGTTTCCAATAATTCCTCTACTCTCTCAGTTCGTTCATCTTTATTTTTAACCAAATGGTGAATATCTAATCCTTCAGCAATAATGTCCTCAACAGTCATTCTAGGATTAAGTGAAGCATAAGGATCTTGAAAGATCATTTGTGCATCCCGTGTAAAAGCTAGTTTGTCTGCACGACTTTTTAAATCTGCTACATTTTTGCCTTCAAAAATCACTTCGCCACTAGTTGGCTTATACAATTGCAAAATTGAGCGCCCAGTAGTTGTCTTACCAGAACCAGATTCACCTACCAAGCCGAAAGTTTCACCTTCATAGATATTAAAGCTTACATCGTCAACAGCCTTGGTGACATTACGACCATTTTTAAAGTATTGTTTTAGATGTTTTACTTCCAAAATTTTCTTTTTTTCTGGCATAAAAATCTCCTTTACCGCGACTAGTTAACCTCTGGCAGTTTATCTTCTTGTTTCATCAAGTTATATTTTTTCCAGCGACGTGTAATTTCAGCTGGTGGTTCCACCTTAGGTGCACCTGGTGCTAAAAGCCAGGTTGCAGCATAGTGAGTATCAGTTACCTTGAAAAATGGTGGCTTTCTTTCCACATCAATCTTCATGGCATACTTATTTCTTGGTGCAAAAGGATCACCCTTGGGCGGATCAAGCAAGTTAGGAGGCGTACCTGGAATCGACTCCAAAGTATCACTGTTTAAAGTAGGCATTGAATTGATTAAGCCCCAAGTATATGGATGCTGTGGATCATAAAAAATTTCATCAACACCACCGAATTCTAAGAATTCACCAGCGTACATTACAGCTACTCTATCTGCCATACCGGCCACCACGCCCAAGTCGTGCGTAATGAAAATAATTGAGGTCTTAACCCGCTTTTGCAAGTCTTTCATCAAGTCCAAGATTTCAGCTTGGACAGTCACGTCTAGAGCTGTAGTTGGTTCATCAGCCAGCAAAATCTCTGGCTCACAAATTAAAGCAATCGCAATTACGATTCTTTGTCTCATCCCACCTGAAAACTGGTGAGGATATTGATTAATTCGTTCTTCTGCATTTGGGATTCCCACGGCCTTCATCATTTCCAAGGCTTTAGCCCAAGCTTCTTTCTTAGAGGCACCCTTATGTTTGATTAATGGCTCCGCAATTTGCTGCCCAATCTTCATAGTTGGGTCAAGCGAAGTCATTGGATCCTGGAAAATCATCGAAATTTCGTTACCACGAATTTTTTGCATTTCTTTTTCAGATAACTCTAGCAAATTTTTGCCGTGGAAATCAATCTCACCGTCTTCAATCTGAGCATTTCGTGCTAACAGACCGATAATACTTCTGGTAGTAACCGACTTACCTGAACCTGATTCTCCTACAATTGCGAGCGTCTCTCCCTTATTTAGGTGAAAGGAAACGTTACGAATAGCTTTAACCTCACCAGCATAAGTGTGGAAATCAATTTTTAAATTTTTAACATCTAAAACTCTTTCTTCTGGCATTTAGGTTAATCCTTTCTATCTTTGTCCCCGTGGATCGAAGGCATCACGCAAACCATCACCTAATAAGTTAAAGGCAATCATCAACACACACAATACGATTGCTGGATACCACATCTGATATGGCAAGAATTGAAAATTCTTTTGTCCTTCGTTCAAAAGTACACCTAGTGAAGTTTCTGGGGCTGAAATACCGATTCCGATGAAACTTAAGAAGGCTTCGAAGAAGATAGCAGTTGGAATAGTATACATCGTTTGAATAATGATGATACTTGAAAGGTTAGGCACTAAGTGTTTCCAAGCAATTTTCCAAGGTGATTCACCTAATGATCTAGCTGCCAAAACATATTCTTCATTCTTCAAACTCAACGTTTCAGCCCGGACCTGCCGCGCCATTGTCGTCCAACTTGAAATAGCAATTGCCAAGATAATTGACTTAATACCTGGTTTTAATACCACCAACATCAAAACTACAATGATCAAATTGGGTACGGAGGAAATAATTTCGATTATCCGCTGCATCACGTTATCGACTCCCCCGCCTTTCCATCCGGACACTATTCCGTACGCGACTCCGATAGTTAAATCAAAGAAAGCTGCAACTAAAGCGACGATCAATGAAATCTTTGTACCATAGATAATTCTTTGTCCCAAAGATCTGCCTAAATAATCTGTACCTGCGATAAAATACTTATCTTTAGGCACGCCATTCTGGGCATAAGCATCAACCCACTTGCCATTTTGCTTAATCTTACCGTTCAACCCGTTAATTGCGCTCATTCCTGGCACTTTAGCAGGCAAATTGGCATATTGTGGGTGCGATTTAACTAAAGTAGATTTATTGATGAATGGGGTTGAACCAAAAGCTACTACAATCATCAAAATAACAATAATTGCAGAAATAATAGCTGCTTTTCTCTGCTTGAAGCGAAGCCAAACATTTTGTGCAAACGATAAAGATGGACCTGCAATGTTTTCGTTATCCTGTGCTTCATCTTTTGGTAAGGGTTCAAAGGCATCTGCAGGAAGGTTTAATTTTTCTTCAGTCATATTGTCTTCTAGGCCTCGCTTTCATCTAATCTAATTCTTGGATCAATTAATCCATAAACAATATCAGTAATCAACAGAATTACTACTAATCCAATACAGTAAACCATCGTAATTCCCATGATTGTTGGATAGTCGTTAGTCAAAATCGACTTAACAAATTGTTCACCAATCCCAGGAACGTTAAAGATATTTTCAATAACCATTGAACCAGTCATCAAGGCTACAGCATAAGGACCAATCAGAGTTACTAATGGAATCATTGAATTACGCATTGCATGTTTTCTAATGACTTCCATTCTACTTAAGCCCTTGGCCTTACCTAACTCAATATAGTCACTACTTAAGGTATCAACCATACTGGTTCGGATAAACCGAGCTGTTTCCGCAAATGGTCCAACTGCCAAAGCAATCGTTGGCATAATCGTTTGAGAAAATTGCCCCCAACCAGCAATTGGGAACCAACCTAGCTTTAAACCGATGTAGTATTGAAGCAAAACTGCTAAAACAAAGTTAGGAACTGATTTACCCAAAATAGAAATTACAGTAGCAGTTGAGTCAACCCAAGTACCCTGTCTCATAGCAGCAATTGCCCCAGCGATTACACCAAGGACAACTCCCAAAATTAATGCTTGTAAACCTAATTGTACTGACGCACCCAAACGCGCCCCAATTAATGAAGCTACCGGTTGGTTACTATATTGGAAGGATGTCCCAAAATCACCGTGAAGCATCCCCGCAATATAAATCAAATATTGTTGCCAGATAGGTTTATTTAAACCATACTGTTGATCCATAATTTGCCGCTGAGTTAGCGTCATCTTTGCTTCATTAGCATAAGGTGAACCCGGCATCAATTTCATTAAGAAAAAAGTCACCGTAGCCACGATAAGCAAAGTGAGGATCATATAAAATATACGTTTTAATAGGTATCTAGCCATATTAATTGCTCCCTCATTTTATTTTATGCTTTCATTTACTTTTTAATGTTGTTTTAATTATACCAAAAGAAATAAATATATCTAGTGAAAATGTCCAAAAAATTAAAAAAATAAGAGAGAAATTTTGCTTTCTCTCTTATTTTTAACTTTTATTATATCTATCTTGCTTTACTTATAGTTTGGAGCAGCTTTGGTCATTTGAACATCATGTGGATGTGATTCACGTAAACCTGCATTAGTGATTTGAACAAATTGAGCTTTATCAATTAATTCCGGAATATTTGCAGCACCACAATATCCCATACCTGAACGGAGACCACCATCAATTTGAAAGACTACATCAGAAACATCGCCCTTATATTCTACTCGGGCTTCAACACCTTCTGGAACAAGTTTATTAGCTTCGTTTACGCCACCTTGGAAGTAACGGTCACTTGAACCGTGTGCTTGGGCCATCGCACCAACAGACCCCATTCCGCGATAGCGCTTATACTTCTTGCCATTATCTTCAAAAATTTCGCCAGGTGCTTCAGTAGTACCTGATAGCATTGAGCCAAGCATGACAGCATTGCCACCCGCTGCTAAAGCTTTAACAACATCACCTGAATATTTAATTCCACCATCTGCAATGATTGGCTTGTGATATTCACGTGCAGCTGTAGCAGCATCATAAATAGCCGTGATTTGTGGCACACCAACACCAGCAACAACTCTAGTAGTACAAATTGATCCAGGGCCAATACCAACTTTGACGACATCAACACCAGCATCAAACAGTGCTCTAGTTGCATCCCCAGTCGCAACATTACCAGCAATCAAAGTTGCTTCTGGAAAATGATCGCGGATTTCTTTGATCTTGCGCAATACCCCAGCTGAGTGACCATGAGCAGTATCGATAACGATCGCATCAGCACCAGCTTCAAGCAATGCTTCTGCTCTTTCAAAAGTATCACTGGTTACACCAACTGCTGCAGCACAGAGCAGATGGTTTTGATCATCAGTTGCGGCCTTTGCAGCACTAGTTGGCACAACTACGCTCTTTACGTTGGCTACTTCACCAGCTTGCGCTTGAATTGACATATTCTTGTGCACAACGCCTAGCCCACCTTGGAGAGCCATTGCAATTGCCATTGCACCTTCAGTTACAGTATCCATCCCTGCACTGATCAATGGAATATTTAATTTAATGTTATCCGCCAAAGTCGTACTCAAATCAACTTCGTTTGGCAAAACATGACTTTCTGCTGGAATTAATAAAACATCATCAAACGTTAAACCTTTTTTAGCGAATTTTGTATCCCAATTTGACATTTAAGCTCTCCTTTTCTCATTCAAAAAATTATTAGTTTTACTTTACTAGCCTAACTTGCTTTTTTCAAGCGAAAATCAAAAAGCAGACCGATTTTTTCGGTCTGCTTTTTATTTACATAGAGGAGTTGTTTATTGTTATAAGTTCTATTATTTAGATATTTAGGATTTTAGTCTACTTTTCAACATAAGCATATTTGAAGTTATAGTTAGCTCCAGCACCATTATATACAACGCCCTTGACAGTTGGACGAACCATCCAAGCTTCTGCCGGCTGGTAAAGTGGTACTACACCTTGCTCAGTTAACAATACACGTTCAGCCTTAGCTAAGTCTTCAAAACGAGTATTTTCGTTTCCAGTAGTTTTAGAAGCTGCTACATACTTATCATATTCCTTATTAGCCCACTTGCCCCAGTTGTATGAAGCATTTGAGGTGTTCAAGTCAAGGAATGAGATTGGATCAGTAAAGTCAGCTTGCCAACCCATCAGTAAAGCATCAAAGTTACCATTTTGACCACGAACTAAGGCAGTCTTTTTAGGTAAACTATTTACTCTGACATTAACGCCTTTCAAGTTTGACTCAATAGTACTTTGCAAGTATTCACCTGCTTTTTTGGCATCATCATCGTCATAGGTTAGCAAAGTGAAGTTAACTTTGCTCTGTCCTAAAGCCTTTTGTGCTTTCTTCCAATAACTTTTAGCTAAAGTAGGGTTATATGTCATTAACTTATCAGTTTCAGCAGTTTTGACTAATTCAGTATAATCTTTGCCATTTACTTCAGTCATACTATTTGGTGAAAAGGTAGTGACTGGCTTGTTAGCACCACCTACAGCTGAAGCTAATGCCTTACGATTAACCGATAACGATAATGCACGGCGGAAGTCAGTATTTTGGAAAAGCTTGTTCTTTTCGTTTAATTGTAAATATTGTGTTGAAGAAGCTGGTCTAATTGTATAACCACTCTGGTTCTTCAATTGTTTTGTAGCTTGTGGTGCCAATAATGCTACATCTAATTTTCCAGATTGATACAAGTTATAGTCAGTTGATGGTGTCTTTTGCACGCTGTAATTAATCTTACTTAGTTTTACCTTGCCTTTGTCCCAGTAATCTTTATTTTTAACTAGCTTCCAAGACAAGTTTGAACCGGTCCAGCCTTTTGATACAAATGGTCCGTTATAAACCATTGTTTTAGATGAGGTGCCATAATTTTTGCCATACTTTTCAACGGCATGTTCATTTTGAGGGAAGAAAACCCCGAAGCCCATCAATAGCTTAAAGTATGGAATTCTTCTATCCAAAGTAACGGTTAAATGTTGGTTATCATCTGCTTTAACACCGAGTGTTTCAACCTTCTTCTTTCCTGCTACTACATCATCCGCATTCTTTACTCCTGAGAAAAGATAAGCATATTGTGAGGCAGTCTTTGGATCAACAGTCCTACGCCATGAATAGACGAAATCTTTAGCAGTAACTGGATCACCATTAGACCATTTGGCATTCTTTCTCAAAGTAAAATGCCACACTTTACCATCCTTTGATACCTCAGTCTTAGTTGCCAAAGCATTTTCCACCTTGGAATTTTTACCTAAACGATAGAGTCCTTCCATCGAATTATTAATTTGATCTAAACTAGTTGCATCAGTCACCTTGGACAAATCTAAAGTTTGTAATTCTGATTTAGTCATCCAATTCAAGGTTTGCTTGGTACCAGATGACGAACTTTTATTTGAACAGGCTGCCAAAGTTGCAGCTGATACGACGGTTAATAAACTTGCACTAAAATACTTTTTCCACTTTTTCATTTTGACCCTCATTCTTTTTTATTACAAAAAGGAGCAACCTTCACATGGTTGCTCCTTCTATCTATTCATCAAATCATAGCTAGACTATTATTACGCAATTACAAGTGAAGAGAGATTATTTTTATGTCTTGTTTGTAAAATAATAATTGCTGAAATAATAATCATTACTATGTCCTCCTGATTTTTTAATTAATTTGCTACATAAGTATTCTTGAAGTTGTAGTTTAAGCCAGCGCCATTGTAGACAATGCCCTTAATGTCTGGACGAACTAACCAAGCTTCAGTCTTGTAGTAAAGTGGGGCGATTCCTTCATCGCTAAGCAAGATCTTTTCTGCTTTTTCAAGGTCATCCCAACGCTTAGTTGTATCTGCTGTAGTCTTAGAATCAGCGATCAACTTGTCGTATTGGGAGTTACTCCACTTACCGTTATTTTGTGCATTCTTGCTAGTAAACAAGTCAACGAATGAAATTGGATCGGCAAAGTCAGCTGACCAACCTGAAACAACAACATCGAAGTTACCACTAGTTGAACGGTTCAAACGAGTCTTGAATGGTACGTTAGCTACTGAAACCTTCATGCCCTTCAAGTTTTCTTCTAATTGACTTTGAAGTGTTTCAGTCGTCTTTTGACCTGAATCAGTATCATCAGACAGGATTGTAAACGAAACGTTCTTAACGCCTAATTCCTTCAAAGCCTTCTTGTAAAGTTTCTTAGCTTCAGTTGGGTTATATGCAGCGTTCTTCTTATCACCAACAACTTCTGACCAGTCCTTACCATCATGGTTAACTACACCCTTTGCAGTTAAACTGGTTGCTGGGGTATTAGCACCACCTAAAGCACTTCCCAGTGCCTTTCTATTGATTGACATTGAGATTGCTCTACGCAAGTCAGCATTTTGGAAAATCTTCTTCTTTTGGTTAAATTGCAAATAGAAGGTTGCTGCAGTATCACGCAAAGTGTAACCCTTTTGATGTTTTAAGTTCTTAGTTTGTTGTGAATCTAAAATAGTAGCATCAAGCTTATTTGATTGGTACAAGTTGTAAGCTGTTGATGGTGTCTTTTGCACGCTGTAATTAATAGCATCAAGCTTAACATTCTTCTTGTCCCAGTAATTCTTGTTTTTCACAAGCTTCCAAGAAAGGTTAGAACCAGTCCAGCCCTTTTGTACAAAAGGTCCGTTGAAGGCTGTAGTCTTAGATGAAGTACCATACTTAGAGCCATTAGCTTCAACTACCTTTTGGTTTTGTGGGAAGAACAATGGGAATCCCATCAATAATTTAAAGTATGGAATTCGTTTGTCCAAAGTAACAACTAATTTATTATCGCCTTCAGCTTTTACTCCCAAACTATTAACTGGTGCCTTACCTGCAGAAATCTGAGTGGCATTATGAATTCCTTCGAAGAGGTAAGCATATTGTGAAGCCGTCTTTGGATTAACGGTTCTGCGCCATGAGTAAACAAAGTCTTTAGCCGTTAACTTATCACCATTAGACCACTTAGAATCACGCAAGGTGAAAGTCCAGGTCTTACCATCTTTTGACACCTTGGTATCTGTTGCCAAAGCATTCTCAACTTTAGAATTCTTACCTAAACGGTATAAACCTTCTTCAACGTTACCCAATTGGTTAAAACTGGTAACGTCTGTTGCCTTAGAAATGTCCATCGTTGGAATTTCAGCCGAATCCATCCAATTAATTGTTTTCTTAGCTGATGAACTTGACGAATTAGAATTACTACCACATGCTGCTAATGTTGAGCCAGCAATCAAAACGGTTGCTCCTGCGGCAAATAATTTGGTAAACTTCATACACATTGCTCCTCTCATTTATGAGAAAAATAATAGAACTTTTTTAAGTTGTTTATAAGTATAGCTAAATATTTTTTGCTTTGCAAGTTTTTTTTAATATTATTTTTAATTTATTTAAAAAATAAGCCTCAATGCTGATGTATCAAGGCTTATTCAAAATTAAATTATTCTAAAGATTCCATTCTTGCATAAATTCACGTACAAAGTCGCGCATGTATGCAGTTCGTCTTTCCGCTTCTTTTTTAGCAGCAGGAGTATTCATTAAATCTTCTAAATGAAAAAGTTTCTCATAAAAGTGGTTGATTGTGGTTTCGACATGGTTACGATATTGATCATGACTAGTTAAAACGGCTGGCTTAATCTCTGGATCGTAAATCTTATTGCCATGTTTACCACCATACGTAAAGGCACGGGCAATTCCAATCGCACCCAAACTTTCTAGACGATCAGCATCTTGCACATATTGTCCAGATAAAGGCAAATGATAGTGATGCTCAATATTAGCTGAAAATGACATGTGTTGAATGGTGAATAAAATATCCCATGCCTCCAGTTCATTAAACCCTACTTGCGGCAATAAAACTTTAATTTCATCAATTACCTTTTGTGGGTCAGCACATATTTTTTCATCAATCGTGTCATGCAAATAACCCGCTGTTTTAATAATAGCAACTACCCGGCTATCTTCATGAGCATCAGCATGATCTGCTAAATACATTTGACTAGCCAAATTAGCTACACGTTCGCCATGATAAAAATCATGACCCGTTTTTTCATTCTTTAAGTGTGTTTGAGTAAAATCGATAACTTGTTTAATTTCCATTATGCCATTGAGTCCCATGCTTTTACCGGCGTTGCTTTGCCTTCCCAAATCTTAACCAGTTTTTCCGGTACATATTGTTTTTTAACAACTACTTTGAAGAGATATTCATCAAACCAGTTATCATCCATCACAAAGTAGCCTTTTTCACCGACCTTGTTTCCCCATGAGTTTTCAATTTTCCATTGACGTGGCTTTCCATTAACAACATCCACACCAACCATCGTCATGGCATGAGTTGAACCCGAAGCACCAGTTTCCAGTCTCTCTTTTTTGCTTAACTTAGTTTCAATATTAAAAATAGCATCAGTTTGATAGAGGTTATGAGCTAAAATTCCCTTTTGACGATCGCTATCTTTACCTACATCACAACCAAACCAAAAAGTTTCGCCTGCTTCAAGTTGCTTAATCGCAGCTTCTTTAAGATTTTCAATTTTAGTGTTTAAGAAATGAACTGGACTTCCGCCCTCTACATTGTCTTCAAATGGCAAAGCATACAGCTTATCAAATTCATGATCTGGTGCATTGAACAAAACAATATAGTCATCCAAGTCATCAGTAAAGTAGTCGTGAAAGAAATCAAGTGGAGTAAGATCACCATCAAAATGATACTTACCTTCATCATCCTTAAACTCAAGGTCAAATTTTTGTACTGGTTGACCGAAAGCAATTACTGCCATACGGTAAACCTCACTCAAAAATTCTTGACGTTTAGCTTCAATTTCATCATTTTTACCTGCTTGAGCTAACTTACGCAACACAAGTCCATCTTCTCGCAACTTATTATTCAAAATACGATTGAAGAAAGCAGTATTGTTGGCAGTGAAACTTTCATCTTGAGCATAGGTTGGCACTAAGCCGTACTTCCTAATCAAAGAAACAGCCATAGCCCATTGGCCACCATCAGTATCAGGTCCCTGCATATAAGTATGCACTGTTCTGTCACTAAGTGGACGATCTGCGGTATTCAAAATATTATCAAAGAAAATATTTGCTCGTTCAATTCGATCCCAGAAGAATAAATAATTTTGTGAAAAAGTAAAGTTTTTAGCATTATACTTCTTAGCAAAACCATGACGCAATGTATTCAAGGCCGCAAATAGCCAGCAGCGACCCGATTGCTTTTGATCAGTAACATTATCAGTTGGGATTTCAATTGAAAAAGTGCGGTTCAATTTCCTAACCTTTTCTGAATCCAAACTAGCCTTAGCCACACCATTATTAACAACAGCCAATTCCGCAACCCGATTTTGTGGTTTTTGCTCATATTCTTTTTGAAATTTAGCAATTTCATTCATTGTAAGTTCATGCTTCATAAAATTTTTCCTTTCTTGCCAAAAACAACAACTAAGCCGCTTCCCAGGTTTGAACTGGGGACCTCCTCCTTACCACGGCGGTGCTCTACCTATTGAGCTAAAGCGGCGTCTTCATTGTACCAAAAAAGGCGAAGACATTCATTTGAACATCCTCGTCCTTATTTATTCTCTCCAAGTATTTTTAGAAAATAAGTATTCAAAACGGTTATTAAATTTGCTTTTATTTAGTTCTTAACGACGTCTTTAATATTCAACCATTGACTCTTGTTGATTCTGACAATCTTCTTTTTATTAACCTTCTTAACGTCTTTTGCGGTATAAGTAGAACCCATTGCAACTTTTTTGCTAGTTTTTTCAGCATTTTTATTGTAAACAGCTACTTTTTGATTTTTGGTGTCTTTAATAACAACAAAGATCTTATCACCCTTTTTAATAGCAGGATTGGTTGGAGCTTGTGTTGCAGTACCCAATTTAGGAGCAGTAAATGAAGTAGCTTGAGCAATAGGAGTAAGAACACAGCCTAAACTCAAACCGATTACCAAACTTGAAATAATCTTAATAGCTTTTTTAGATTCTAACATTTTAATAACCTCTTTCTATTTACTTACTTTCTCTTTACACTATTACTATAACACTGTTTGATTATAAGTAAAGTAGATAGTGGTGCTTTTCACATATTTTTATTAAAAGTCAGTTTTTAATCAGGTGCTTTGCATCAGCATTTGCAAAAGGTATACGCAGCTATTTTATGTTGGTATTGCACTTGAAGCAGTAAATCGTATAGTAATAATGTGAATTTATGAATAACTTAATAAATAGATTGTAGCAATTGATTTTAGAAAATAAAATAACAATTTAAGAAGTAAAATATTATTTTCGCTGATTGTAAAATTAAATTGAACACTTAATAAAAAATAAAAAGTCCATTCGGACCTGTTTGATAGAATGTAGTTACCACATAACATTTAGAAACGAGGTCAAAATGGACTCTTTACATTCTACCATGAATCATCACATTAAAGGCAAGCATTTATCATTCGAGGAAAGAGTTATTATTCAATTGCGTTTGAAAGATGGCTATTCTTTGCGTGCCATTGCCCGTGAATTAAACTGTTCCCCTTCTACTATCAGTTATGAGGTTAAGCGCGGTACTGTAGAACTGTATCATGGCAAAGTCAAAAGATATAAGGCTACTCAAGGGCATGATGCATATCAAGCTCATCGTAAAAATTGTGGACGTAAATCAGACTTTCTCAGGAAAACTCAATTCATGCGCTATGTCCACAAACATTTCTTTAAAGACGGCTGGTCGCTTGATGTGTGCAGTAATCGCGCCACCGCTGTTGGCGCATTTAGCAGCAGAGATGTTGTCTGTACTAAGACTCTTTACAATTATGTCGACCAAGGTCTATTAGATATACATAATTACGACTTGCCAGAGAAGCTTAAACGCAATACCAAGCTTCATCGTATTCGCAGAAATAAGAAAAAACTTGGCAGAAGCATTGAAGAACGTCCTAAAGAAATCAATAAACGTAATGAGTTTGGCCATTGGGAATGCGATTTAGTTCTCGGACATAAGAGCAAAGATGATGAGGTGCTGCTAACCTTATCTGAACGTATGAGTCGTGAGTTCTTAATTCTTCGTATTCCTGACAGGACTTCTGTCAGTGTCATGCAGGCCTTTAAAGAACTCCAAAGGCAATACAGCGAACATTGGAATGATATTTTTAAAACCATTACCACTGATAATGGCTCAGAGTTTGCAGATCTTTCAAGCTTAGAAGACGTATCAAATACTTTAGTTTACTATGCTCATCCTTATACATCTTGTGACAAGGGAACCGTTGAAAGACATAATGGACTCATTCGCAGATTTATTCCTAAGGGAGAGGCAATAGACAATTATTCACTACAAGACATCATAGACATTGAAACCTGGTGCAACTCTTTACCAAGAAAGATATTGGCATATCATACACCAGATGAAATCTTTGAAAGAGAATTAGATCTAATCTATCAAGCAGCTTGATTAAAAGTGTTCAATTTATTATTGCAATTTACGAAAATATTATTTTACACAAATCATTATCTTTTACAAATATTAGTTGGTAGTAAATATCTCCGATTATTAGCTAAAAAAATAGAGGAAAAAATCCCTCTATTTTTATATATAAAATGTTAAAATCATATATTTAATTATTTAATTGTAACTAAAGTATACTTTCTCTTTCCTTTACGAATAATAACGTACTTACCATCAAAGTCACTTGATGGATCAACTTCGAAATCAGTACTTTGCTCACGATCGCCATTAACATAAATGGCACCATTCTTTACATCTTCACGAGCTTGACGTTTAGAAGGTTCAATCTTAGTGTCAACTAAGAAATCAACAATATTCTTCTTTTCATTGCCAGCTTCCGCACTTGGAGCATTCTTCAAACCTTGTTCAATTTGAGCAACTGATAAGTTCTTGATATTGCCCGAGAACAAGGCATCAGTAATCATTTTAGCTTCTTCAAGACCTGCTTCGCCATGAACAAACTTGGTAACTTCTTCAGCTAGCTTCTTTTGTGCAGCACGTTTCCAAGGTTCTTTCTCAGTCTTTTCAGCTAAATCTTCGATTTCTTCACGGCTAAGGAAAGTGAAGTACTTCAAGTATTTAACCACATCACGGTCATCTTGATTAATCCAGAATTGGTAAAATTCATAAGGACTAGTCTTTTCTGGATCAAGCCAAACAGCACCACCAGCAGATTTACCAAACTTAGTACCATCAGCCTTAAGCATCAATGGAATAGTTAAACCAAAGGCTGGACGATCTGCGCCTTCAAGCTTATGGATTAAATCAATACCAGCAGTAATGTTGCCCCATTGATCACTACCACCAATTTGAAGTTGAACACCATCATCTTTATTCAAGTGGTAGAAGTCAATTGCTTGCAAAATTTGATAAGTAAATTCAGTAAATGAAATACCATTTTCAAGACGGCTAGCTACAACATCCTTGTTAATCATATTGTTAACTTGGAAGAACTTGCCATAATCACGCAAGAAGTCGATCAAGTTAAGCTTGCTTAGCCATTCAGCATTGTTTCTAATTTCAAAATTTTCAGTACCAAATAACTTCTTCATTTGATTAGTTAAGCTTTCTTCATTGTGCTTAACTTGTTCCGCAGTTTGTAAAGTACGTTCAGTCTTACGGCCTGATGGGTCACCAATCGCACCAGTACCACCACCAATTAAAATTACTGGATGGTAGCCCGCCATTTGGAATCTCTTCAAGATCATGAATGGAATAAGGTGTCCAATGTGAAGGGAATCACCAGTTGGGTCGGTACCACAGTACAATGCCAAATCGTCATGTTCTGCTAAGTACTTTCTCAAACCTTCCTCATCAGTTTCTTGATTAATGGCACCACGCCATTTTAAATCTTCCAAAATATCAAATTTTGCCATAGTTTTTCCTCCAATAAAAAACGTCCCCTGGTCAAAAGACCAAGGGACGACTAAATTACATTATTAGCCGTGGTACCACCCACGTTTGCGCTGCTGCGCCTTATTCAAGCCGGTAAAGGAGCAACCCTATTAAGTACTTCGCTGAAATCGGCCTGTCTAGCTCACACCAACCGCTAGTTCTCTGAACGCTGAGCCGACTCGCTACTCATTTGTTAGTTATGATATTAACGAGAAAAATAGTTTTAGTCAACCGCTATTTTACAAAAATTGTTTTAATTGCGGACCATGGACCAGTTTTTTCACCATTCAATGCTTGCAATTTCACTTCATAATTTCTATTTTTAGTAATACCAGTAATCGCGTTAGTAGCCTGATCAGTTACTTCATAGTACCACTTATTTGTACCTTTTTGGCGGTAGGCAATGCGATAACTCTGTGCACTAGCAATTTTATTCCAAGCCACATGAATGTTGTGATAAGTACTGTCAGCTTTAGCAGTGGTTAAATCAACTGCACCTGGTGTTGCATCTGAAGGTGCATAGTAAGTATGTTCTACTGAATTACTCCAAGCACCAAAATAATTATCTTTTTCCGGATTGCCGTAACGAATGTAATCAGGATTGCTTACACCGCGAGCTACAAAATAGTAGCTTTGACCATTAACTAATTTTTTACCAATTGAAACTGGGATTTTACGATCATTTTTGTCTATGTAACGTGTAGCAGGTGCAGTACTTACTTCTGTAGTATTGCTACTAGAAGTGAATGGAGCTGCCTTTGAGCCTTTTTCACGCCATGCAAGTTCATAAGTCTTCGCATGACGTGCATCCCTTAAGTTAGCAACCACACCATCCTTAGTGTTTTGTAAAGATTCTATCTCAGTATCTGCCGGTACCACACGCGTATCAGGAACAGCCGTTAATTGAAAATTATAAAGTCCACGAGTATTTACACTAAAAGTATAATTTCCTTTAGACAAGTACCAGCTTTGACTAGCAATCTTATTGCCATTAATTTCGAAACTCTCTGGGTAAAGCATCGTACTACCGCCAACTGGATTATTTTCACTGAACATGATTACATTCATCTTGCTGAAAATGTTACCTTTTCCAAGCTGATAAATCGGATTATTGATCATCCTCATCGTAACCATTTGAGGTGAGTCAATAGTAAAGGTGTAGTAGTCGACACTATCGTAATCGTACATTTCACCCATTGCTTTAATATCTTGACCAATTTCAATCTTTCTAGCTTTAAGACTACTGTTGTCATTATTCTTCTTTGTTTCAACGTAAGTTTCTAAATTCTTACGGATCTTAGTTAAACGAGTATAAGTAGTCTTCACACTAATATTCTTTGAACTAGTTAAATAATATGTGCCTTTACGCAGATAATACGTATTTTTGTCCTTACCATAAGGAATACAGGTCCATTCCATACTATTTTTTAAAGTAACATTGCCATTAGTAACTAATCTACCAGCTGCGGGTTAATGGAGTTTATAAATCTTTCCCTTAGCTACATAGTTACGCCTATTAATATTAAAACTGGTAATGTTCTTAGGATTATATGTCCCAGCTTGAACAGTTGTTGCAGAAGATCCAAATAGTGCAGCACTGGCTAGTGCCATTGTTATTATCTTTTTCATTCTAATCACCTTTAAATCAGCTAATTATCAGTTATTCCTCTTAGCCCTTATTTTATCATTGGATACAAAAAAGACCGAACTTTACGTTCGATCTCTTTTATTTAGTCACCGATCTTGTAAAAGCCCTTAGCTTTTAGGCCATAAGCTTGACCAGCGGTCATATCATATTGAACCATTTCGTAATCGTTCAATATAGCTTGTTGTTCTGAAGTCAACTTCTTAGGATCTACAAAGTGACCCTTTTGGTCAACCAATTGGAAGCCTTTGTCACCATTAAAGTTAATGGTAATTGCAGGAAGCTTCTCGTGAACTTCAGTCAAAAGTGCTTGGTAAGGAGTTACCTTAGTGTTAGTTTGTTCAAGCATCATAGCAGTGAAGTCACTAGTGTTGACGAAGTTAGTGTTGTGAGTCAACTTGTTCTTAGCACCGTGTTGTCTTGCGTACTTGTTTGAGTAAATGAAGTAGCGAGTTGAGTGCATTTGAACAGGATATTTGCCAGTGTAGTTTTGTGACAAGATACTTGGGTAGTGGTCACCGTAGAAGACAATGGTAATTGGCTTCTTGATCTTATCAATTTGACCAATAAACTTCTTAACAGCTTGGTCGGTGTATTGCGTACCCTTGATGTAAGTTGCCATTTGCTCACGAACAGCGGCAGTGTTGAAGAGTTCACCAGATACCTTGCCCATGTATTCATTGTTTGGATACCAGTTGTTGTAAGGCATGTGGTTTTGAATTGAGATCAAGTTAATAAATTGACCACCCTTCATGCTGTTGATTTGTCTCAAACCGTTAGCATAAGCAGTGAAGTCAGAGTTGTAAGTACTCTTACCAAGTTTCTTTTGATCAATGATCTTGTATTTAGAACCAAGGTAAACGAACTTGTTAAACTTAAATCTCTTGTAGTCTTCTACTCTTGAGTAGTAAGTACCAATGAATGGGTGAACAGCTGACTTGTAGTTGAAGTCCATACCAATGGTTGGGTAGAAGTCGTAGTTTGGTACGATTTGTACATATGGAGTCAAGGTTGACTTGAACATACCCATGTTGAATCCGGTCAAAGTTTCCCATTCCATGTTGGCAGTACCACCACCGTAACCGGCACTAAGCATGCTACCGTATGTGGCACGTTTCTTCATTGATTGGATAAACTTAACTGGGTTTGGAGTTTTTGGATCAATCTTAATTGTTGGGAAAGTATATGGATCAACAAAACTTTCACTCAAGTTGTAAACAATAGTTTGATTCTTTAGAGTATTCTTTCTTGTTTTGTTAATTTCATTAGCGATCTTGCTGTACTTCTCATTCAAATGTTGAATTGTAGATTTTGAATAGTTAGTTGGCTTATTCATAATCTGCAGGTCAAAGTAATTCAAGAAGTTCAATAATGGACCGTTAATTTGAATATCACGTTCAGGGTTTCTAAACGATTGCTTATTATCAAAGCCACGGTTAATGTGATAAATAATTCCGCCATCGTGGTTAAAGCGCACTGGTGTCATGAACAAAAGCAAACTCAACAATGCCCAAATACCACGGCGTTTCCATGAGCCCTTTTTCTTAATTGGAAACTTAATTTCAAGAAAGACAGTCAATGCAATGATAATTACTAAGGCAATAGCGATCATAATTATCTTTTGTTGGCCGACCATTGGCATCAAGGTCTTCCAGTTAACAATTTCGTCTAATTCAGTTGGATAAATTGGTTCCCCACGAAGATCTAATTTAATCTTGTTGGCAATAGCCCAACCAATTGTAATTACAGTTACTAAAACTGTTGAAGTCCAGTAACGCGTAGTAATGAAGTAGAAAATTGCAAACATTGCATCAAGGAAGATTGCTGTCAAAATAATAGCGAAGAATCTAGTCCCGAGCAAGAAAATTACGGCATTGATATCAGTTGCAGTCGTAATTTGGATCCGCAGATTATCTGATTCAATTAAGAATGAAGCAAAACTTAATACATAGAACCAGCCCCATGTAAGTAGTCGTACTCGATTTTCAACTATCCAAGCAGTGAAGTTAGTCCAAGCATCTTCAACAATTTCTGCTAAGTTATTATGTTGCTTGAAAAAAGCAACCGTCCGTTTAACCGGCTTCACCTTGAATAAATAGCGCTCATATAGCCAGCTTAAGCCCCAGGCAGCTAGCATCATGATGACAATCATCAAGAACTTGTTAAATCCAGCGCTATTGGTAAAGCGAAACGATTTAACAAAACCACCAATAATTGGAGCGTCCATAAAAATAATTACTGGAATAAAGAAGTGCATCTGCTTAGCACTATAGCTAACAATCACTTTTCTAAAGATTAAGAAGGCTGCTAAAACCATTAAGAACAAAAATGGTGAAGCAATATTACTTAAAAATTTAGGATTCCAGGAATAAACGCCACTTCGACCAGATAATCGTTGGTACCAGTAAACCCCATTAAATCCGGGAACACCGATAAACATTACGAAGAAAGACATTACTCCAGCTGCAATTGACCAGCCAAAGACCTTTTTAGGAATTTTAACGTTAGCTAAAAACATCCCCCAAGCAAAGTACAAGATCAAATAAATGCCATAAATTGACTTGTTAAAGATCATTGTACCTGCACTAGTCGCAAAACCAGTCAAAGTTAATGTGCTAAGCAATAATACATTTTGCTTAGTAGTAATGCGATGTTGTAATTCATACAAGTATGGTTGAACTAGCATACTAAAAATCAAGCCAGCCAACAATACTGATGTACTAGTCAAAACTGGGAAAAATACTCCCCAGAGCTTCCACATATTAAAGGCACCTGGTCGTTTAAAGAAGTTCACCAAGTATAAAAGCACTAGTGTAACAACCGCTATAATCCAAAACTTAAAGGCTTCAGTTGGATGAACTTTTCTTTTGCTATAAACAGCACCAAAGACCATTGGTACTAGTACCATCGTACTGTGACCAAGTAGTCCTGGAATAAATCTCATTAAGGTACTTAATGGTAATCTACCAAAAGTGCTACCCCAAGAATACATCTGCACTAGCATAAAGAATGCTGCGACAATCAAACAAATGATTTGAAGAGCATTTAGTGATTTTTTCTTGTTAATCTCACTCATTTTCTCTAGTCTGTGTCCTCACTAAAAATTTCTGTCATTACTTAATGATCCCTAGCTTCTTTTTAATTGAAAGCAGAATATCCACCTTTTTGCCATGACCGGTGAAAAAGTCTACGATATCATGCCAGAACTTAAAGCACATGATCAAAGTAATCACGATAAAAACAAATCCTGCTTCTTGATTATGCAAGAATGTATTTATACTGAATAAAAGCATAAACACTAAAGGCGGAATCGTCAAATTTTGCATAATTGCTGTTAATACCAAAGCCACTAATAAAGTAGCAAAGCCAGCTTTCCAATTATAAAAAACTGCTACCTGAGCTGCAACTGCAACCCCTTTGCCACCATGGAAATGATTCCAGATTGGAAAACAATGTCCTAGAATTAACCCCAGCCCAGCATAGGCAATATTAATATGGGCCGGAAAAGCAAAATACACAATAAACAAGGCAATCAAACTTTTAAGCAAATCGCCTAAACAGGTTAAAATACCCCATTTTTTACCAAAAACAGCACCCATGTTAGCCGTTCCTGGATTATGTGAACCGTATTCAGTAGGATTTATTTTTAAAAAGATTTTGCCAACGATCATCGCCGTTAAGAAATTTCCAAAAACGTAGCCAATCAGAGTAGCCCAAATGCGCGCCATTAATTATCACCTTCTTCGGTGTAATCATAGATGTGATAATCTTGCGTCTTATCACTCTTAAAGCTAAAGCCATTAGCAATATTCTTTTCGTTTTGGAAAGTTTCATTATTTGAAATCGTTTCCTTAGGTAAACCTAATTCTTTGCGCACCAGGTTAGAAATCCGTTGCAATTCACTAGTTGGCTGTACTTGATAAGCCGCATCGTCGATCATTGCATTGTAACCATGTAGATAATCACTAGATGACGAATTGGCACAACTACGATAATTCATCGCAATCTGCTGCATCGCACTAAATGGCAAGTTAGTCCGAACATTGCTTGACACAGAAGTCAAAATTGAATCCAGATTTGATAATGAACTAATTGAAACTGCCTTCTTGATCAAGGTGGTAATTACCTGCCGTTGTCGTTCTTGACGACCATAATCTCCACGCGGATCATCATAACGCATTCTAGAATATGCTAGCGCACCTGCACCACCCATATGGGTCAGCTTGCCCTTTTTAAAAATATAACCGCCATATTCAAAGCTAAGCGTTGGTCTAATATTAATTCCGCCAACATAGCGAATCATCTTCATGATTCCACCCATGTTAACCACGGCATAATACTTGATTGGCACATTGATTAACTTAGAAACTGAATCCATTGACATCTTAGCCCCGCCTAATTCATAAGCGGCGTTAATCTTTTCTGTCTTGAAGCTCTCGCTTCCAACCATCTGTGCCATCGTATCACGCGGTGTTGAGACCAATGTGTAACGCTTCTTAGCAGGGTTAACTACAGCTAAAATCATGGTATCAGTCCGGCCGCGCTTTTCAGTTCGATCAAGGGCACCTGTATCAGTCCCCATCAGTAAAACAGCGAACTTCTTCTTTCCATCAAATTCACCTGTAGTTTTCACTGCAGTCTTAGGATCATAGGTCTTATCAACCGCTGACTTAGTACGGAAATAAACTGAGGCAAAGTACGCAGCTCCAGCAACCGCAAGCAAGGCTACGATACTAATAACCCAGACCCAAATATGACGATTTTTATAACTGTGTGTGTCTACCCGACTATTATGCGGGTGATTAGATCTTTGTTTTCTATCTTTCATAAAATATACCTATTATGATGTAAATTCACATTGAATGTATTATAACAAAAAAAGCAAATCATCGCTGACTTGCTTAGTATATCTTATTAAAATCGTTACTAATTTTTACTTCAAAGTCAAGCTTAACGCAAAATTACGGCTACTTTTTGCCTCTAATTCAATTTTATCCGTAAAAGCTGTAACGCTTCCTTCTTTTGCACTCAACTTAAAATCAGTTGAAGTAAGATCAATGCCATGTTCTTTGCCAGTCAAACTAATCTTATTGACCTGGCTTTCACTTTGCCAAGAAGTTGGTAAGATAAAGTCCAAAGAAAATGGCAGTTCCTTATTTGAAGAATTTTTCAAATAAAAGGATATGTTGACTTGATTACCCTCCAAAGCATAAGTAGTCATTACTTCAAAATGATATGGAAAACTCTTATAGCTCTCCGGCGTATCAATTAAAGTTAGACTTACGCGAGTATCACCTTTGTCAACAACGGTCCAAGGCAACTTGTTAGCCAAATTATCGGCTTGATCCATTACTGGAAAAGCAAGTGCCATACCTTCTTCACTTTCTTGCTCGCCGAGATAATCAAATTGATCTGTTAAAGACACCAGATGTGCCATCCGGGCCCCATTCTCATCGACAGAGACTTGAAAGAGAGAATTATCGATTGTTTGCATATTTTTCTCCCAATTTCTACACTCCTGTAACTCAAAATAGCACTTATCATATACAACTGTCAATTTTCACCACTTTCTTAGAAAAAAATGGCGATCTTTCTTTATTTATAATATAATGAAGTTGTTCCAAAAAAATTATGAAATCAAAGAAATAATTATAGTTTTTGGAGCAAGTTGATACAAAGAAGGCATCCCTTAACGGTGATGCCTTTTTTGGTGTATAAAAAAACTCCGACTTACGCCGAAGTTCTATTTGTGTGAATAACTACTTAATAAATTAGTCGTCCAACTTTTCCTTGTTAACAACATCCAAGTTTTCGTCGAATGTGTAAACAACTGGTTCACCGGTCTTCATTTCCAAGTTCATAATGTCTTCATCAGAAATGTTTTCGATGTACTTAGTCAAAGCACGAAGTGAGTTACCGTGAGCTGCGATAATTACGTTCTTGCCGTCAAGTAAATCTGGAGCAATGTGGTCTTCCCAGAATGGCATTACACGATCAAGACATACGTGTAAGTTTTCAGCCTTAGGAACGATGTGTGGGTCCAAGTTTGCGTAACGACGGTCATGTGCTTGACTGAATTCGTTGTCATCATCAATAGCTGGTGGCAAAACATCGTATGAACGACGCCAAATGTGAACTTGTTCATCGCCGTACTTTTCAGCAGTAGCCTTCTTGTTCAAACCTTGTAAAGCACCGTAGTGACGTTCGTTAAGTCTCCAGGTCTTAGTTTCTGGAATCCAAAGTTGGCCACTTTCTTCAAGTGCAAAGTGCAAAGTCTTGATAGCACGAGTTAATAATGAAGTGTAAGCTTGGTCAAATTCAAGACCGTGTTCCTTGATTAAACGGCCAGCCTTCTTAGCTTCTTCAACACCTTTTTCTGAAAGGTTAACGTCAACCCAACCAGTAAATTGGTTTGAAAGGTTCCATTCACTTTGACCGTGACGGATTAAAACTAATTTTGACATGAAATATCTCCTTTTAAAATTCAATGTTTCATCCATATTTTACACATTTCACAAATTTTTTCATAGAGTTAAGGCTAAAAAAATCGTGTTTTTTCAATTTTGTAACGTTATTCTTGCTATACTAAAAGAAAAAATTTAATGAAAGAAAGTTATATATGAAATTTAAACACCAAAATATTATCATTACCGTTTTATTAGCACTACTCTTTTTAACAGCTTGCTCTAAAACAGGTTCAAACAAAACAGCTAATTTACCTACTGCTAAAACTATTTTAACCAAGGCAGAAAAAGATAATTTTAATTCAATGCACGCTTCTTGGAATGAATCAGCTAATCAAAAAACGCAACAAAAAGCTGAAGCACAATACACTAAAAAGCCAACTGTCATTTATGCCAATGTTTCTAGCAATTCTAACCACTATCAAATGTGGATTGAAGGCAAAAACAATTACATCAAAATGAAGGGTACCAACTCACAACACTGGTTCAAGACTAAATTATCTAAAACTAGTGCTTACGGCGCCATCACCGATAGCTTAAACGGCAGCTTGCTCATGCCTTTTATCCCTACTGCTAAATCCTTTAAGGTAAAGCAAAACGGCAAAGATTACCTGCTCACTTATAAAGGAAACAACAAGAAAATTTGGAATGCCATTATTTCTGACTCGGCTTTCACTGCTTTAATCGGGATTGATCTTGATAATGTGAAGCCGATCAAAAATGACATCCAAATTAACGTTGATCAAAACTATCATATCAAAAAGGTTAATATTGACTCGACCTACAAAGACGACGGTCAAAAGAAGAACTTCACCATGCAAATTGATCAAATTAACCAAGTTAAAAAGTTAACTGTACCCGCTTCAGTTAAGAAGTCAGCCGTTGATTTAGGCAAGCTTAATACAAAATAAAATTAAAGAATAATCTGCTTCGTCAATAAGAAGCAGATTTTTTAGTTATAATAGAATTAGTTGAAACATACAGGAGAAATGCAAATGAAATTAAAGAAAACAATTATCGGCTTATCCTTCGCCGCCCTCTTTTTATTAGGGGGCTGTAGTAAACAAGAAAAGAAAGCTGCGCCAGCTTTAACCAAGACTCAAGTGGTGCAAAAGATGAAGAAAGGCTTTCAATCTGGACAAGTTATTCAATCAGTTACCTTGGGAACAGATACTTCAAGTCAAGTAGCTTTAGCCAATACTATCTTTGGTGGGAAAAACACGGTTTACCATATCACTAACCAAACAACCAATAAAGGTAAAACCAGTTCCAATGAAGAATGGGTTAACCTCAATAATGTTTACATCAATGGGCAAAACACTTGGTATAAGGCTGATCTTGAAAAACTTACTGGCCACAATTACGCTGAATTAACTGATGCAATTATGAATAATCACATGATTACCAACCCAAGTGATCAGTTAGTTTCAGCTTATAAGATGAAGAAAAGCAAAAAAGATGGTGTTTATACTTACACTTTAACTGCTAAAAGTACTGATCAAGCTTTAATGAAAAAGGCGGCAGCACCAATTTTTAACACTACTGCACAAAGCACCAATCAAGCTAAGGTTTTCAAGCAAATTCAAAAATTGGGCAAATACCAATCAATGAATGTAAAGGCTGTTGTTAAGGATGATAAACTATCCACCTTTAATGTCTTTGTTAACTTAAAACTAGGCAAATTAATGCACGTTAAGGTTGGTCAAAGTTACGGCAATTTCGGCAGCCACGACTTCTTGAAAGTCCCAACTTCCGCAACCAACGCCAAAGATTTGCCAACCACTAATACTAAAAAGAAGTAGGTCAAAAATGAAATTAGGAATTATCGGCAGCGGCATGATCGTCCACGATTTTTTAACAACCGCTGACCAAATAAAAAATATGACGATTACGGCCATTTCATCAACTAAACGTAGTGAAAAAATTGCGCAAGATTTAGCCCAGCAATATCACATTGCCCGCACTTACACCGACAATGATGAATTGCTAGCCGACCCTGAAGTTGACACAGTTTATGTGGCTGTACCCAACTTTCTTCATTACGAAGTTGCTAAAGCTGCGCTTGAACATGGCAAAAATGTCATCTGTGAAAAGCCTTTTGTCCAAAGCACTGCCGAAGCTGAAGAACTAAAAAAGCTCGCTGACGAAAAAGACTTAATCATTGTTGAAGCCATTACTAACCTTTATTTAGAGAACTTCAAACAGATTAAAGCAGAAATCGCTAAGATCGCCCCAATCCACATTATTAATCTGAATTATACGCAATATTCCAGCCGTTATGATGCCTTCTTGATTGGTAAAATTGCCCCAGTTTTTGACCCTAAAAAAGATGGTGGCGCCTTGATGGACTTGAATATCTACAATATTCACTTAGTAGCTGCGTTGTTTGGCTTGCCTGATCAAGTTCAATATTATGCAAATATGCAAAAAGGCGTTGATACTTCTGGGATTCTTCATCTTTCTTACCCTGATAAGCAAGCATCCCTCACTGCGGCCAAAGATAGCTACGTAACGCCACGTTCCTTTATTGAAGGTGAAAAAGGCAGCATCTACTTTGACGGTTCAACGGGAACGCTCGATAATTTCACAGTTGAGATGCGCAATGAAAAGCCTAAGCGTTACAGCTTAAACAAATATCCTCACCGTATGGCGGCTGAGTTTAATGCCTTTGCTCAAATGATCAACCAACACGATACCCAAAAAGCTGACTCAGCTTTCGTGAATACTTTAGAGACAATGCAAATTTTGACCAAAGCAAGAAATTCAATGATTTAACTATTCTCAAAATTTTCTAAATGGAGACAAACAATGAAAATTCTAGTAACTGGTTTTGATCCTTTTGGCAGCGATAAGATTAATCCTGCCATTGAGGCAGTCAAAAGATTGCCTGATACCATCAAGGGAACAAAAATTATTAAATTAGAAATCCCTACGGTTTTTAATAAATCAGCCCAAGTCGTGCATCAAGCAATCGTAAAAGAGCAACCTGACTACGTACTCAATGTTGGTCAAGCTGGCGGTCGGTCCGCCCTAACTCCTGAGCGTGTAGCCATCAACATTAACGATGGCCGCATCCCTGATAATGATGGCTATCAACCACTAGATGAACCGATTCAACCAGATGGGGACACCGCCTATTTCACACAACTGCCGATCAAGGCCATGGCCAAGGCAATTCGGGCGGCAGGTTTACCAGCAATAGTTTCTAACACAGCTGGCACCTATGTCTGCAACCATATTTTTTACCAAGTGCAGTACATGCGCGCAAAAGAATTTCCTAAGCTTAAAGCTGGCTTCATTCATATTCCATTTTTGCCAGAACAGGTTATCACCAGGCCAAATCAGCCTTCGATGGCACTAGCTGATATTGTTAAAGGCCTAACCGCAGCAATTGGCGCAATTGTTGAACGTGATGGTCAAAGTGACATAAAAGCCATAGAAGGACAAAATCATTAAGATAGTAAAAAACTAGCTGCAAAATTTGCAACTAGTTTTTTTGGTTAATTTTGATGACTCAATAATTTCTTTACTTGATCCGCATCCTTAAAGGCCCCGGAAAAGATCAAAATATCATTTGGTTCAATTACAGTCCAACCATGCGGAATCAACCATTCATTGCCACGGCGAATTCGACTAACTGTGATCTTGTCAACAAATTCCAAATCACTAAGTGGTCGCCCAGTATAACGCGTATTCTTCACCTTTACTGAGTACAAAACGTTATTGGTATCAGTCATAATCTTGTAGACCGTTGGTGATTCAATCAAGGCCCGCATTAAAGCTGAACGCACATTAGTAAAGTTAAATACTTCCACGCCTGCTTCTTGACAGTGCGATAAAGTGTCACTGTCTACTTCATTCATCCGCGCAATTGCCCGTTTAACACCTAAGTCTTTGGCATATTCTGCCATGCGTGCATTTTCTTGATCATGATGCCCTGCTGCGACAAAAATATCACAATCAAAGGCGCCGCTACGTTCTAGACTTTGATTATCCAAATTATTGAGCAAAGTTAAGCCTTTAACTCGGCTATCATAAGTCTCGTATTGGTCCTTTTGATCAGTAAACATCTTGATTGAGTACCAATTATCATGTAAATCATGAGCAACTGGTACCGTAAAGGCATTGGCACCCACGATAGTAACTGTTTCTTTGATCCGATCTTCTGGTGATAAAACAAAGTTAGAATTAAAGACAATTGGACTAACAATGCAGACAATTACTGCTGCTAAGATAAAGACGTCAGATTGAGTCGAAGTAATTGCATGCAATTTACGCGCAACTTGCAAGGTTGGCAAAACAATCGTAATCGTCGTTGCCGTTAAAAAACCACCAGCAAAAGCATTCTTTTTCTCAAAGTAACGCATATAGATTAAGACGACTGGAGCTTTAGCCAAGAACAAGAAGATAACCAAAACTGGCAACAGCATCAATGATGATGGATGAGCAAATAATGATTTTAAGTTCAAGCCCACCCCAGTCATAATGAAGAAAATTGGAATAAAGAAACCATAACCAATGGAAGTTAACTTATCTTTAGTAGCTTCACTAGGCTCTAACAACTTCATAACCATTCCGGCTAAGAATGCACCTAAGATGTTTTCGGCACCAACTCGTTCGGCTACTGTAACTAAAGCAAAAATTAAGAAGAAGGCCAAGCGAATATCCAACTGGGTCGTAGCCTTGGTTACTTTGCTAAACCAAAGATATGGCTGCTTGAAACGACGCAAAAGAAAGATTGCCGCTACAAAAAGTAGGATAATCAGCCATAATTGCTCTGCGTTGCCCCCATTAACTGAAGCATAAATCGTTAACAAAAGCAGCGGAATTACTTCACCTAACACGGCAGTCAGTAAGATCGTCTGTCCGATCGGCCGCCCAAGGATATCTTTTTCTTTCAAGGTAGCAATAACAACCCCTAAAGCAACAGTCATAAAAATAATCGCTGCTAAAACAATATTGCTAAATAAGCTAATTAGCTTCAAAACATAAGCTAAAATAAAGGCCATAATCACAATGCCGGCAAAAGCAGTTAAAGCAGTAGGCAAAGGATCAACTGTTTTTCCTGCTTGTGACTTAGCTTTCGGATTATTTTTCCGTTGCAAGAGATCGAAGTTAATTTCCATCCCTGATAAAAACATCAGCAAAGTTACGCCGAGGTTCGATAAAAACGTCAAATCATGTGTCGAAACCACAATGTTAAAGCCGCTCGAACCGACAATAATTCCCACAATAATTTCCGCAATTGCGGTTGGCACGGTACTAATTTTAAAACGCGCCATAAAAATTGGAATCACGAGCGCCAATAAGACGACTAAAAATAGTGATAATTGCGCCATATACTCTCCCCTTTTCACATTCAACACAAGAATTATACAAAAAATACGCCTTAATTCCCATTAATTGTGGTTTAAGACGTATCTTTTTTCTATCTAATATCGCTTGCTAATACATATTGCGTAGCATTCAAAGCATAATACTTTTGATTGTTAATGGTGATCTTACTACCGTAAGTCATCACTCGGCTGCCTTTTCTGACCAAATTATCTTTTTGAATTCGGCCCAAGCGTGTCCGCAAGTAAGTATTCTTCTTTGCGGTTCTAACTGTCGCATCAATATTAGTAGCTACTACATATTGATTCTTACCAATCTGGTAGTATTTCTTATTATTGATCAACTTGTAACCTAAAACAGTTACTGGACTACCAGCTAACTTTAAGGTCTTGGTCTTCTTGCCATTCTTGTCGTAAACATAAGCATCATGGCCTAAAGTTACTGCGCCTTGAACTTCTGCTGATACTTCGTCCTTAATCTTGTTTGGATCTTTACTGTTAGTATTTTCATTCTTCTTTTGTAAGTCGTAGTAATACTTTATTAAAGAATAAAATTGATCCATGTCATAACCCCATTTGGCAAAGTAACCATCAGGGTCAACGTGATCAGTCCCACCTAAAAAGGTGCTAACTGCCTTGTGCGACCAAATTGTGCCTTCACCATCATCGCAAGCATTGTCTGGCTTTAAATTGTAACGATGAAGCAACTTGGCAATATAAATTGCATCATTATTAACTGACTTAGCAAAGGCATCACGACTATCTTCTTCACAAAGCTCAATTTGAATAAAGCGATTGTTGGCATTCGGTCCTGCGCCCCAAGTACCATTATTAGGTGAATACATTTGGATGACTTGCTTACTATCTACAAAAGCATTGACGTAAGCGTTGATATTTTTCCACTCGCGGTTAAAGTAGATTGCTTCATCGTGAGCAGTAGCTCCGGGATCGTCAGTTTCATGAACGACAATTCCTTCTGGCTTGCCATTTTGATACTCAACACCAGGGAATTTATTGTACTTAATCCCCTCTAGTTTGAGCATCTTGTATAAATAGGTGACACCACTATATTGATATTTCTTCGCTAAAGTATTAATCGAAGCGGCTTTGACCTGGTTACTGACCGATGATACGCCGACTAACCCCAAAAGCGCAATTAAGGCAATTAAAAATTTGCGTATCTTCACAACAAAGCCCTTTCCTTAATTACATGAAGTTCGATTTCTTAACGTATTGACGAATACCTACCTTATAGTATTTCTTACCATTGATAGTTATAGCACTGCCGTAAGTAGCAATTTGGCTATTCTTCTTGTGCTTCAAATTGTTATCGCGATTGCCATATTGATTGTAAACATAAGCATTCTTCTTCAAGAATCTGAGGCTACCATCAATATTACCAGCTGCAATGTATTCATTTTCACCGACACGGTAGTAGGTCTTACCCTTGATGGTCTTGGTACCATAAGTATTGATCCACTTACCACCGTTTTCATCACTGGTCTTGTACATCTTGCCCTTTAGCTTCTTACCATTTTGGTCATAAACATAGGCATTATGCATCAAGTTCTTAGAAACAGCTGGCACATTCTTAGGTGCCTGAGTTACTGGTTCCTTAGTTGCGGAACTGCTCTTATCCAAAACTGAGCCATTAACCCAACCACGACCATCAATGTACATTCTGCTTGAACCATCGTGGAAAGTAATGATCTTAGTAACAACAACCTTTTCGCCGGCCTTAACCGAACCAATTGCCTTAGCAACAGATGGAGCAGTTGGCCAATTATAAGTTGAACTATCCTTACCAGCAGTATAAGTTCTCGTAGTATTAATAGTTACAGGATCATATTTGGTCAAATTCAAACTAGTAATATGACTATTCAAAGCCCTATCATACTTAGAATCGGTAGCGTAAGTCCCAGTCAAAGCCTTGGTAGCTGATGCATAAGTTGAAGCATTCTCAATCCAAGTACCCTTGTAACGCAATGGATCCCAAGAAACACCATTTCTCAACTTACTTCCATTATCTTCAAATGATTGTTCAAAAGATGGATACTTTCTAAATGCGGCAGTAATATAGTAACTCTTACCGTTCTTGTCTTCTTCTCTAGTCTTAGTAGTATAAGTCTCACCAGTCCAAGAACCATCAGCCTTCATCCCAAAAAGGTTGTTGGCATTCACGGCTAACCCTGATTTACCCCAGCCTGACTCAGTTATTGCCTGGGCAATCATCACTGATGGCAAAGTTCCATATTTTTTGGCTGCTTTAACTGCTTGCTTAGCAGCTTTATTTAAAAATGCAGTTTGATCAGCGGTAGCGGCAGAAACTCGTTGGCTTGAGGCCTGATTCATCATCGTAGTATTTACTGCTGGCACAGCTACAGAAGTAAGCATAGCGGCAGCAGCAAAACTGGTCAAAAGTCTCTTCTTCATAAAACGTGTCCTCCTTAATATAACACCTCCATTGTATCCAGCAAATCAGGTCTAGACAAGCGATTCCACAGAATTGTTGTAAAAAAGTAACATTCGTAATATTTTACAGATAAGCTTCAAATATTCCAAAAGAGTCCACTTTACAACGTTCTGTTTACAATGATGTAGTTGGAATGCTCTTTAGTACAGTTGAACTTCGTCATGCCCAAACCATGTTGACTTATAACTCTATTGATCACCCAGAAACTACTTACTTTGGTTTTTCAGTTTCATGGCAAGAGCGTAACAAGGATGGTCACCAAGAACACTCTGATCACTTTATTGCTTACTAATGAGCAAAAGATATTAAAAAATCTAGTTAGTTTTTTGCTAACTAGATTTTTTGTGTTTCTGTGACCTTATTTGATTAATTATTAATAGCTTTAATAAACTTGTTCTTAGAATTGCGATCTCAGCATCCCTATATTAGATATTTACGATTTATGCGAGTTAAAGTACAAATTTTATAATTTCTATAAAAAGACGGACTGTTTTTGCAAGTCCTAAGTCTAGAGAAACCTGTCTGAGTGCTTCACCGCCTAGCAGAACTCTATCAATGGCAGCAAGCTTGAAATCAGCAGTATATTTCTGTTGAGGGCGATCCAGAATATCTTCACCATGTTTTTGAATCAAGTCCACCAAATACTGGATTCCTCCACGCCCCCATCCCATATTTCCGGCTAAGGTAGGTGCCTCTTCTGTGATCATTTACCCATTCGTGGTAGATAGCAAGTTTGATTTCTTTAGTGTATTTAGTCATGAAAATAACCCCCGAAATTAGAACACTAATTTCGGGGGTCATATCATTTAAGGGGCTTTTTTATCTATAAAATAAAGTTTAGAAAAGTCTCTATCGTGCCACTTTCATACATGATGTATAGTCCAAGTAGAATGAATACTAAGGGCACAATGATTCGCGTGTATTTTTCAATTGTCTCGGATATTAACGGAATAGAGGATAGCACCTGACTAAGCTCGCAAAAGATAATTACGCCGATTGCAAACACAAGCAACGCCACGAGGGTCTGTGCCCAATCTAACGAAGCAAAATAAGGTATATAGATACCTAAATTATCTCCGCCAGACGCAATTGTCAGCAATGTAACTGTCCAAAACAGTTGATTTGCCTTACTTTGTTCTAATCTTTCAATAGTTTCTTCCTCTTCTTCTTCCTCACCTTCTCCAACAATTGCAAAGCGAATCCCTAAATAGATAGGGATTAAACCAAGCAATCCAACCATCCATGCTTCAGGCACGAAATTGACGACATAAGCAGCAACTAAACTCACCCCTACAAGTAAGCCCGTACCTAGATATTGCCCCGCATAAATATGCCATTTCTGTTTATTCTGTGATAGCTGTGCAAATAAAATAATCAAAACAATTAAATAATCTATACTGGTGGAAATATAAACACCAATAGCAGATATGATTGTCTGTCCCATAAAAAACCTCCTGTATTAGTCAGTAATAAATCAGCAGATTTTAGGGGGGAGCACAGACACATTAATTTAGCTATTGCTAGTGGGTAATGCCGGACGTAAGAAAGCATTTTATCCTCCTCAAAACGTAGTTACAAAATAGTTTCTAACTGGAATTCGGTGATTACTTCCAAGTAAAGTATAACCAACTATACTTTACAAGGTAAAGTGCGGGTTCTACGAGGTAGTAGCGTTCTCCCTTCCTACTGGGAGAACTGCTATTTTTCTGCGCCTATTATCCGGCTAGAAAAAACTCCGACGGGCTATTGCATAGCGAGCGCATCTCATGCAGAACTCTACCCGAGCGGGGCAGGCTAGTGTTAGCTTAACCACAAAAAAATAAATTCACCTATTTAGAATGCATTTTTTTCAATCGATCTTCAGCAATAGGCTGAAGAATATAAGGGAAAGCAGGGTCACTGATATCAACAATAACCTTATCTAACGTTTTCATAATCATTTCTCCGAACCTCTAAGATTTTGTTGTTTCTGCCAATTTGACTTGAAATACAAGCTCCGCAACTACTTTGATGAAAACAATGAAGAGGACATCTTCGACTATATTCCGCCACAAAAGACCAACCAAATCTTCACGCGAAACTGTCAAATCTTTTGTGTAAATAGTTCTTTCTCGTAAATTGATTTTTTATCAAAATAGAAAACAAAGCAACGAAGAATCTAACCCCCACACACTTAGAATATTTTAAAAGACATCATAAATGTCGCTAGCCTTAGCCAATGCTTTTAAGTTCTTGCTCTAAAATTTAGTGAAATAAAACATAGAATTCTTCTAAATAGGCCTGTTTGAAAAACTCTTTGAAATATGGCTTTCCATTTATCAGAGAGTTTTTTGCATTTGATTAATATCTCTATGGTTTCTAAAGTAAAAAGGCAATCACATATTTCTTTGAAAACTTAACAAAATATGCAATTACTCTTTTTTCACCAAAGAATCCGCGCAGCGGACAAAACCCACCCACCTACCCCTAGCAAATAAGAGGACAAAAACCACCCTTTCATCGCTTGGCAAAAATCGAGTACACAATATACGCGCTTCAGGCGTGTCGCCTGTACGCATGCTGATCCTTCAGCAATGACTACTACCTC
>ERZ838483.197-NODE-197-length-79647-cov-5.973490_pt1 | contig 79647 bp, 77 predicted proteins | sample MGYA00519939_ERZ838483 | MGnify/ENA primary metagenome ERZ838483 (study PRJEB31850, sample SAMEA3708836) | human gut metagenome | biome: human gut; feature: human-associated habitat; material: faeces | place: China | collected 2014 ...
AGCGCACCTGCTTTGGGAGCAGGGGGTCGTGGGTTCGAATCCCGCTACCCCGACAAAGATTAAAGGTCTATTTCCGTTGGGAATTAGGCCTTTTGCTTTTAAGTGATGCCCCATATCTGTTTATGGATCAACGTATTCTCAACTATTACTTCAACAGTCTTCATATCAAACGCCCAATACTATATTAGCATCAATATTTAACTTTTGGCTTATTTCACGAGCAACCTTCAAAGTAGGTTCACATTTACCGGATATATAATCGCTCAATCGGGAAGGGCTAACACCAATTAATTCAGCCAGCGCTTTTTGGTTAAGCCCCATTTCATACATACGGAGTTTGAGAACATCAACAAGGGTTGGTTCTCCCAGTGCAAAATGTTCTTCTGAATAGTCAGCAACAAGGTTAGAAAGTAATTCCAACTCTATGCTATTTGGGTCATCGAGAGGGGTTTCATCTGTAACCAGCGGAAGTAATTTCTCAACCCTTTTTACAGCCCAGTCGTATTGAGCTTTTGTTTCTATCTTTGTCATAGTTCTTTGGTAATCGGTAACCGCCGATTCGGTTTAATTATAAAACTGAACAATCAGCTATTCTATCATATTCAGTATGAGTGCCAATGAAACGAATATAAACAAACTTTATAGTGAATCTTATCACAACAATCAGCCTGTAATTATTTCCTTTAATATTGAATACATAATGTTGGTTACCCACATTATCAACACTATTGAAGGTCTTTTTTACGTCTGCAAAGCAAGTCCATTCGCTTTTCTTGACTATGGTAGTCCATTCTTGTAAAGCTACCTTTGCATCAGGATGCGTCTCTGCATATTCCTTTATAGCTTGTTCTGTAAATATTCTCATTAGATTCACTCATTTGTCATATTGCAAAGATATGAACTAAATTCTATTTTTCAAAATTTAATTCTAAATAATATAATTATAAATATGATTTCACTGAATTAATAGGCTACGCATGTATAATTCCATACCTTGTATCCTCATACTTTAAAAAATACTTGTTCTGCTCAGAGAAACCTTTAATTTTTAATCTTTGCTCTTCTCTTTTCTTTGTTGCTTATTGTAATTTTATTCTTTTATTCTTAATCGTTTCCAATAATAATGATATCGCTTTTCTTTTATTATCAACTATTGGAGGGTTAGTGTTATTTGTATCCCCTACTCCTCAAAAAAACGTCCCGGCGTATGCTTCAATTCGTTTCGGCCTTTTACTCAAAACGTCGAAACGTTTTAAAAAAATCTGCTGAATCCATAATTGGGGTACAAATATCAGTAAATCGTATACAAAGCTGTCAGGATGAATCTGCTAACTTTGCCATAGAAAAAACGAATAATCCTTTTAATTCATTCAATTATGAAAATCAAAACCGTCCTTGCGCTTGTCGCATTGGCAATAAATTCTACAACTATTATGGCACAGGAAACAGTCAAACAAACAGCTGGACGCGATCAGCTTGGAGAATTCGCTCCCAAATTCGCAGAACTTAATGACGATGTCCTTTTCGGAGAAGTATGGAGCCGCACAGACAAGCTCGGACTGCGCGACCGTAGTCTGGTTACTCTTACGGCACTGATCAGCCAGGGAATCACCGACAGTTCACTGACATATCATCTGCAGACTGCCCGGCAGAACGGCATCACCCGCACCGAGATTGCTGAAATCATTACGCATATAGGTTTTTATGCCGGATGGCCGAAAGCATGGGCTGCTTTCCGGCAGGCCAAGGAGGTATGGGCCGAAGATACGGCAGCAGAAGATGCCAGATCTGCTTTCCAGCGGGAAATGATTTTTCCTGTCGGAGAACCCAATACGGCGTATGCAAAGTATTTCATCGGCAACAGCTATCTGGCACCGGTATCCACGGAGCAGGTACCTGTGGCTAACGTAACCTTTGAACCGGGATGCCGTAACAACTGGCACATTCATCGTGCAACCCGGGGAGGCGGACAGATGCTGATCGGAGTAGCCGGCAGAGGCTGGTATCAGGAAGAAGGGAAACCTGCCGTACAGATTCTTCCCGGAACGGTAATTCATATTCCTGCCGGGGTCAAGCACTGGCACGGAGCGGCAGCCGACAGCTGGTTTGCTCATCTGGCTTTCGAAGTTCCGGGAGAAAACACTTCCAACGAATGGCTGGAACCTGTTTCCGACGAAGAATATGGTAAGCTGAAATAAAGTCACGGAAGTATGCAATGGAAGTTCTGTTCGCAGATGCAGCAATATTTGCTTCTGCCCGCCATTCTTCTGTCTCTGTCTTCCTGCACTCCTGTGCAGGAAGACCCGGCTCTTCCCGAAAACGGCATGCAGACGGATGTCCCTGCTGAAGGGAGCGGCAATGAAGATCCGGAAAACGGAAACCAGAACGAAGGTGGTCACGAGAATCAGGATGAAGAAAGTAATGAAAATCAGGACGAAGATCAAAACGAAGACAATATGATGGAAAACAATACTCTTAAATTGACCGTCAACGGAGAAACATTTACGGCCACTCTCGTGGATAATTCTTCTACGGAGGCATTGAAAGAACATCTGGCCAAACAGGGAGAACTGGAAATCCGGATGGATGATTACGGAAATATGGAGAAGGTTGGTTCTCTGGGATTCTCTTTGCCCAGAAACGACCGGCAGACCACTACGGAACCCGGAGACCTGATTCTGTATCAGGGAAATTCGTTTGTAATTTATTATGATACAAACTCATGGAACTTCACCCGGCTGGGAAAGGTGGATAAAGTTTCCACACGGGAACAGATGCTCGAACTGTTGGGAGGAAAAGGCGAAATAACCGTAACACTTTCGCTGGAATAAGGCAGTCAGCCTTCCGGAGGCTGACTGCAATGACACATGTGCCCTTTGAGAAACGAATAACTTGCAAAAAAGATAATAATTCTATATTTTTGTTTCCGGTGATCTGACGATTACTGTTTATATTTCAGATTCTCAAACGAATTCCTGTTGTTTTTCATTGATGAAATAAGACACCTTTGCCTGCGGGTCTTTCACCTCTTTCCAGTCAGAAGAGAATACGGCCATTGCTTCATTGTATCCGATATAGCGGCCATACTTGTCAAGCTTGCCTTCTATTTTCTGACCCGGCTTGATCCCTTTGTAGAAGAATCCATAGTTGGCCAGACCGATGCACAGCTTGCTCTTGTCAAACATTTCCCAAGCTTTCAGATCGGTAATGATCCGGTCCAGAGGAGTGTTGTGGGTAGGTACATTGCCCCAGATTCCGCCTCCCATGTCATAGGTCATGATATTGATCCAGTCGAGTGACCGGGAAACCTTTTCGGCAAGTTCTTTGGAATAACGCTGCCAGGAGTGAAGAGCCGTAGTAAGATACATTTTCCGGTTCTTCCGGCTTTCCAGCACATTCAGTTTTTCCCGGATATCCTTCACGAAGACTTCGTGCAGCGGCAAACTGTGCATAGTCAATCTGACGGACATAGTCGAGACTCTTCAGGTCGTGTGCAACCAGATAAGTGGAATGTTCCGGCTGACGTGCATAACTGAAAGGCAAGTGATACGAGCTGCATGAGCAGTAAAAGGATGAATGTTCTCATACGTTTTTTTATTCTTGTTTAAAGGTTAATAAAATTAAAATTTTCCTCAGCAGGGGGATCACCAACATTTTGTACAAAATCCTTTAAGATATAGTCATTGGTAACTTTTTTCTTTGTCCGCTTGTTCGTATATGTCAGGGAAGAAGCAACCATGAACCCAGACTTCTGGTTGATAATCCAATTTCCGTCGGAGAAATGGCGTGCCAGCGCATAATGCAGCTGGTTACGCAATATGACCTCAAAAGAAGACAGCAACGGATGAAATGCCTGTGCTATCTTCATGTTGGCAAAATAGAGCATAACCGCTATAACTATCCCACCTGTTTTACCCTACAAAAATAGCGAAAAAAGAAGATCATGGAAAGTACTTCAGACCATTTTTAATATTAAGAGTATAAAATCTCTTTTAGGCAAGCCTATGGCATAAAGCGTATTGCTACGGTGGTCCGAGGCGATGCGTACCACCGGCATACCCAGGTCTACCACCTTCACCAAACGGGAGCCGTAGTCGTAGAGACAAGCCAGAAATATGGTCGCAACCTTTAAGGGTGCTAACTTTCTCATTTGAAATAACATTTTACAAGAAACGGATTGTCCTCCTCGGTACGGCCCTTCAACTTGGCAAATTCCTGTTCATCCAGCACATGCTTGTAAGCTTCCATATCTTCATACGAAGCCAAAGACAACAGGAAGTCGTCGCAGAAATAGACCGGTTTGAGCGTGACTCCCTCCGTCGTTTCACGGAAGAAGAAACTTTTGTCATCCGATTTCCGATAGAATATATTATAGTGTCCCACTAACGGAGAGAACCCGAAAATTAATTGCGCATAATAATATTTGCCGTTCTGGCTGTTCTCCTGAAAAAAATAAGGTATGGTCGATTCCTGCAGTTTTTTTATCAGTCCGTCCCTTTCCTGCCCGTCTCCTTTCTCCTTCAATGAAAAGCCGAAGTCCTCTATCGAATAATTGTCGCTGCCGAAATCCCATTGATAACCCACTTGCATGCTGTCCAATCCCAACCGATAGACCTCTCGTTGGAAAGGGCGGAAGAAATACAGTTCTTCTCCATACAAATGAAATGCACGAGGATACAGAGACATCAGATTGGAATTGCCATGCCAATACTCCCGCACACATTGTAGCGAATCCTTCGAAATCACACTTATTCCGCATTCCTCATTGGTCATCGGAAGCGTCCACGTCACAAAATAATCCCCGTAATCCATCACGGCCTGATAGTTTGACTTTTCAGGCAATTGCAGGCGTTTAAGAAAGCGGCCTTCGGCATCGTAAACAAACATCTCCCAGAAAGGCGACAACAAGCAGATGTTGCCGTTCCGAGAATCGTGTGCGACATCGTACACCTCCCGATATTCGCCCAAACCTTGTCCCCGCCTACCGACCTGCCTGATAAACCGGCCGTTCTCGTCGAAAAGGAACAAGGCATAGCGCTTGTGGTCGAACACCTCATAGCGTCCGTTGGCACATAACACCTTATCCGGAAAAACAAGCAGGCAGGAATCGCTGGTTTCCAAAGGAATCACTTCCAAACGGCCGAACAAATCCTTCATGGAAACCTCCTGCTGCTCCAATGAAACACGCAAAACGGGACAACTGTCAGACTGCTGTCTGTCCGCACATGAACAGAAAAGCAACAAACAAAATACTATACTTATGATCTTTTTCATGTCATACCTCCATCAGACTTGGCCAAGATACGAATAAAAACCGGACAAATCACTCCTTTGGGTGGAATATTTCTCATAATGGAGCAATATTTTAACGACTGTACGATTCGGTCGCAACGAGCGGTCGATCTGACGTAAACTTCCAATTTTAGGGTACCCCCTTTTAGACGATTATTATTTGCATATTGTCATGGGAAGAAGGTTTTCGTAATCCGTCCTTCCCTTTTTTAATTCTCTGAGCAGCTTGCAGAAGTAATTCCTGAAGGATACTCCTGCCTGTATGCGGGTGTCGACATCTGGAAGCGGTTGAACGTAAGATACGAGAGCATGTTTGCCGTAATGCTTGTACCCGGTACTATCTCGTCATAAAGGCTGGCCCGGACGTCATCCTTCATAGGAAGGAACATGCTTTCAATCCTGCCGTCGGCATGCTTCACCTTAAGCACCTCAAAGTGATGTTCCTCAATATGGCTCACAATGTTTCTTATTTTACGATAGCTTGACGATAATCGTGCGGTCGATGAGCCTGCAACGACTGCACGATTCGGCCGCAACGAGCGGTCGATCTGACCGCAATGACCGCACGATTCAGACGCATCGTCTGCACGTTGAAACGGCACCGTCTGCAAAGGTAAGAAAAACAGACGGACAAGCAAGAATAGCGTGCAAAAAAATACATCCCCGCCCCCGAAGGAGTGAGGATGTATCTTTATGGATGTTTACAACGCCTTATGCCATCGTACCACCGATGATATCCAGCAGTTCATTGGTAATGGCCTGCTGACGGCTCTTGTTGTAAATCAGGGTCAGTTCTTGTATCAGTTCATTGCCATTGTCGGTCGCAATCTGCATGGCCATCGTACGTGCCGCATGTTCGGCTGCATTCGAGTCGAGCAGAACGGTGTAGATCTTCATCCGCAGTACCTTAGGAAGCAGATCCTGCAACACCTTTGCCGATGAAGGCTCCACGATGTAATCGGCTTGCATGTCCGCTCCTTCTCCCTTGTCTTTGCCGGCAGCTTCAGCCGAAAGGTCGAAAGGCAGATAAGTCTCACGCGTCAGCACCTGTGTGGAAGTCGACTTGAAATGATTGTACAGCAGTTCTACCTGCTGTATTTCTCCGCTCAGGAAACGGTTGATCAGATCGGTTGCCAGATCAGATGCTTCCTTATAGTTCGGTTTGCCGCTCATGTGCTGGAAATCTCCCATCGGATCGATTCCCAGTTTTTTTACCGCATCGGCCACTTTACGGCCGACCGGATAGACCAGCAAGTTCTCCTTTCCCACTTTGGCTTCATATTCAGCAATCATCTCATTCAGATGGCGGATGACATTCATGTTGAATCCCCCGCAGAGACTGCTGTTGGATGCAAATACGACTATTGCTATTTTCTTGACCTCACGCTTCACAATGAAAGGTGACTCCACACTCTGCTCCGCACTCAGAAAGTTTGTCAGCATGCGGTGAAGTCTTCGTTCGTAAGGAAGCATGTTCTCGATGGCCTCCTGCGCCTTGTGGAGCTTGGAAGAGGCCACCATCTTCATGGCCGAAGTGATCTTCAGCGTCCCGTTTATCGAGTTGATTCTTCCCTTTACTTCTTTCAGTGATGCCATGATGCTTATTGTTTATACTGTAAAGCCGTTGCGGCCGCTACTTTTTCAATGATTGCTGTTACTTCGTCGTTGATCTTACCGGATGCCAGCACATCAAGCACATCTTCCTTGTGGTTGGCACGCAAGGTTGTGAGGAAGGTATCCTGGAAAGCACGTACTTTGCTCAGAGGTACCTCACGCATCAGACCATGAGTTCCGCAATACAAGATGGCAACCTGTTCGCCTACGGGCATCGGTGAGTACTGAGGCTGGATCAGCAGCTGGTTGTTCTTACGTCCGCGGTCGATCGCCATGGCAGTAACCGGGTCCATATCGCTGCTGAACTTGGAGAATGCTTCCAGTTCACGATACTGTGCCTGGTCGATCTTCAGGGTTCCGGCCACTTTCTTCATACTCTTGATCTGCGCACTACCACCGACACGGGATACAGAGATTCCGACATTGATAGCCGGACGGAAGCCCTGGTTGAACAGGTCGGTTTCCAGGAAGATCTGTCCGTCGGTGATGGAGATCACATTGGTAGGAATGTAAGCGGAAACGTCGCCTGCCTGGGTTTCGATGATCGGCAGTGCAGTCAGTGAACCGCCGGCTTTGACTTTTCCTTTCAGGCTGGCGGGCAGGTCGTTCATCTGTTCGGCCACTTCCTGCTGGCTGATGATCTTTGCCGCACGTTCCAGCAGACGGGAATGCAGATAGAAGATATCACCCGGATAAGCTTCACGTCCTGACGGACGGCGCAGGATCAGTGATACCTCACGGTAGGCCACGGCCTGCTTGGAGAGGTCATCATAAACCACGAGGGCATGACGGCCGGTATCACGGAAGTATTCACCGATGGCAGCTCCGGCAAACGGTGCGAAGTATTGCAGTGCGGCCGGATCGGAAGCCGTAGCAGCTACTACGACAGTATAGTCCATGGCACCTTTTTCACGCAGGGCATTTACGATGCTGGCAACGGTGGAACCTTTCTGTCCGATGGCAACATAGATACAGTAGACCGGATTTCCGGCTTCATAGTTGGAGCGCTGGTTGATGATGGTATCAATGGCAATGGCCGTCTTTCCGGTCTGGCGGTCGCCGATGATCAGCTCACGCTGTCCGCGTCCGATCGGAATCATGGCATCAATAGCCTTCAGACCGGTCTGAAGCGGTTCGGTAACCGGCTGACGGAAGATAACTCCCGGCGCCTTGCGTTCCAGCGGCATTTCAAAGCGTTCGCCGCTGATTTCGCCGCGTCCGTCCATCGGTACGCCCAGAGGGTCAATGACACGTCCCAGCATGCCTTCGCCTACATTGATGGAGGCGATACGGCGGGTACGTTTCACGATCATTCCCTCTTTGATCTGGTCGGTAGGACCCAGCAGGACAGCTCCCACATTGTCTTCCTCCAGATTCATCACGGTACCCATTATACCGTTTTCAAATTGCAGAAGTTCGTTGGCTTCTGCATTGCGCAAGCCGTAAATACGTGCCACACCATCGCTCACCTGCAGTACGGTACCTACCTCGTCGAACTTGAGGGAGGTGTCGATACCTTGCAACTGGCGAAGCAGCACTTCAGAGACTTCGCTGGGTTTGATTGTATTTTCTGGCATAATTACTCGATTAAATGGAGGAGGTGATCCGCATGGGATCTTCCTCCCCTTTCATTGATTAAACAATTCTTCTGTTTCTGGCGATGAACTGCTGTTTCACCCGTTTCAACTGATTGGCCACGCTGGCATCCAGCCGGTAGCCGGACAGTTCGATGATGTATCCCCCGATGATATCCGGATCAATCCGGGCATCCAGTTCCACATTCTCGTGCGTACGTGCTCCGATCAGTTCCACCAAATGCTGTACCAGTCTTTCCGAAGGGACAGCCGTAGTGAGTTTTCCGATCAGGATATGCTTTTCTTCCCGGTACAGGTCAATGTATGACCAAGCCATGAACTGGAGGAATTTCTCCCGCTTGGCTTCCAGTACCAGCCGGAAGAAGCGTTTCAGTTCTTCGCTGACCGTCTCACCTCCTGCCGCTTCCTGAAGCAGTTTCAGCTTCGATTCGATATCCAGTACAGGATTCTCCACGGCATGCCTCAGTCCGGGAACCTCCACATAGTGGTCGGCCAGGGTCTTGACTTCGTCATAGACCTGATCTTCCTTTCCCTGTGCATCGGCATAGGCCAGCAGCGCCTTTGCGTAACGCTTTGATACGACTCCTGTATTCATAAGACCTGTTATTTGTTAGAAGTTTCTATCATTTCGTCCAGCATCCGGTCAATCAGCGCCATCTGTTCTTTTTCATCGGCCAGTTTGCTACGCATTACCTTTTCAGCAATGCCTACCGACAGGACGGCTACCTGACGGCGGATGTCGCGGATTGCACTTTCCTTTTCGGTTTCAATCTGCTTCTTCATCTCTTCCATCAGACGGTCACCTTCGATGCGGGCACGTTCCTTGGCTTCGTTCACGATGCGGTCACGAGTGGCGGCAGCTTCGTTCAGAATGCGTACCTGCTCCTCATTGGCCTGTGCCAGGATTCTTTCGCCCTCCTGCTTCACGCTGGCCAGCTTTTCATTGGCTTCGCGTGCCGCCTTCAGCGACTGGTCAATGTATGCTTTCCGGTCCTCCACCATCCGGATGATTACGGGGAAGCCGTATTTCGCCAAAATGAAGAAAACGACTCCGAAGACGATAATCATCCAGAAGAGCAGCCCCGGATCCGGAGTTAATAATCCCATAATCTTTTTCCTTTAAAAAATTGGACAGTGAAATTATAAGAACAATGTCAGCAGACATACAACGATCGCGATCAGAGCGACACCTTCTACCAACGCTGCTGCGATAATCATGTTCATACGCAAATCGCCTGATGCTTCCGGCTGGCGTGCCATTGCTTCCATGGCAGAACCACCAATCTTACCGATACCGATACCTGCACCCAATACTGCGATACCTGCGCCGATTGCTGCGCCCAACTTACTGATTCCTACACCTGCAGCTGCCTGCAATAAAACTGACATTAACATAATTCTTTCGTTTTTAAATGGTTATACTTTTATTCTTTTATAGTCTCTGGTTTTTAGTTTTCTTTTGCGTGGCCCTTCACGCGTGAGAGTCCGATGAATACAGCCGACAACATGGTAAACACGTAGGCCTGGATGAATGCAACCAGCAGTTCCAGTGCATCCATAAAGATACCAAACGCCACGGCTACAAATGTCATGGAACCGTTAATGACCGGTCCGGCCTTTACGGTGATGAAAATGATAGCGATCAGACTCAGAATGGCTGCGTGGCCTGCCATGATATTGGCAAAAAGACGGATCATCAGGGCGAACGGCTTGGTGAATATACCGAAGAACTCGATCAGAGGCATCATCGGTACCGGAGCCTTCAGCCAGGTGGGAACATCAGGCCAGAAGATTTCCTTCCAGTATTCTTTTGTTCCGAAAAGGTTGGTCAGCACAAATGTGCAGACAGCCAGCACCATCGTGATTGCAATGTTACCGGTCACGTTCGCTCCTCCCGGGAAGATGGGAAGCAGTCCCATCAGGTTGTTGACCAGCACAAAGAAAAAGGCGGTCAGCAGGTAGGGAGCATAACGCTTGTAGTCTTCACCGATACAGCCTTTGATGACATCTTCATAGATCATCAGCACCAGTGCTTCGATCATGCCGACTCCACCTTTGGGAGCTCCCCGCTCTACCGGATGTTTCTTGTACCAGCGGACGCAGCTCATCATGATGACGAGCAATACGGCGCTGTTGATGAACAGTCCCAGCACGTTCTTCGTAATGGAGATATCCAGCGGTCTTACTTCCTCGCCTGCAGCGTTGCGCTCCACGATCTTGCCGTCGTAGGCACCTCCCCTGGCGATGTAAAGGCCTTCATATTCCCCTTCTTCCAGACGGGAAGAAGAAAAGACATGCCAGCCGGTACTGCTATGCACGATGACCGGAAGCGGAATACTCAGCGTCTTGCCCCCGATGGTGGCGATGTGCCACTCGTAAGCGTCACCGATGTGTCCGAATACCAGTTCATTCACATTCACTTCCCCGGCTTCCGTTGCAGACGCCTCCTGTGCCTGAACACTGGCCGACGTTGCCAGCAGCAGGGAAAGCATTAGGACTATGTACCGTAATTTTTTCATTTTTTATTCTTTTGTCTTAGTTTCAGTTTCTCCTCAAAGCGAAGGAAAAAACGAGTTTCAAAAATCAGAAACGCAAAGTAGAAGAACATGAATGTAGCAATGAAAGCCACCACTTCATGCCTGATCACGAATCCGTAGAATATCAGTATGAATGCACTCAGGATAAACTTCAGTGCCTTACATACCAGATAGGTCATGGCCAGCTTTTCCAGTCCCAGGCGGTAGCTGAATGAAAAGAATGCTATGTAAAGCAGACCGAACAGATAGAAGAATATCGGAATGGCAGGGAACCAGAGGAAATACCTTTCTGGAATAAAGAGGTGATACACTACGGCTACCAGCCCTGTCAGCACTACACCGATGACGGTGAGTTCCTTGATAAACTTTTTTCTTACGGTCAACAAAAACATAGTATCGTGCAGTTTTTCATCCGGAAAGCTGCTAAAAACATCTTTGATTCAACAAATGCCTGTGTGGGGAGAAGCAATCCCGTTCAGAGTTCCACGCATGCGGAAACTGAATTGTCTCTGACCTCCACGAATCCTCCTGCAATCTGCAGGACCTGTGTTTCCTTTCCGACTGTATATTTCATCTCTCCGGCAACCAGTGACGAAATCAGCGGAGCATGCCCCGGCAGGACCTGGAAACTGCCCAGTTCACCGGGCAATGTCACCGAAAGTACCTTTCCGTCATATACGGTCCGTTCAGGTGAAACGACTGTCAGATGTAATTCTTTCGTATCCATACGCTTATCCCTTTGCTGCCTCCAGCAGTTTCTTACCCTTTTCGATGGCGTCTTCAATCGTACCTACATTCAGGAAGGCCTGTTCAGGCAGATAGTCGACTTCACCGTCCAGAATCATCTTGAAACCTTTGATTGTATCTTCAATGGAAACCATCACACCCGGAACGCCGGTAAACTGTTCGGCCACGGCAAACGGCTGTGAAAGGAAACGCTGTACACGGCGGGCACGGTTGACTGTCAGACGGTCTTCGTCCGAAAGTTCGTCCATACCCAGGATGGAGATGATATCCTGAAGTTCCTTGTTACGCTGCAGAATCTGTTTCACACGCTGCGCAGTCTCGTAGTGTTCCTTTCCCACGATCAGCGGATCCAGAATACGTGAGGTTGATTCCAGCGGGTCAACAGCCGGATAGATACCCAGCTCGGTGATTTTACGGCTCAGCACGGTTGTGGCATCCAGGTGAGTAAAGGTGGTTGCCGGTGCCGGGTCTGTCAAGTCATCGGCAGGCACATAGACAGCCTGTACTGAAGTAATAGAACCGTTCTTCGTAGAAGTGATTCGTTCCTGCATCTGTCCCATTTCCGTAGCCAGTGTCGGCTGGTAACCTACGGCCGAAGGCATACGTCCCAGCAAGGCTGAAACTTCTGAACCGGCCTGGGTAAAACGGAAGATGTTGTCAATGAAGAACAGGATATCACGCGGACCGTTGTCACCGGTCTTGCGGTCACGGAAGGATTCTGCCAGGGTCAGTCCGGAAAGAGCCACAGACTGACGGGCGCCGGGAGGTTCGTTCATCTGTCCGAACACCATCGCTACCTGAGACTTCTCAACTTCGTTGTAGTCTACCTTTGACAAGTCCCAGTTGCCTTCTTCCATGCTCTTCAGGAACTCGTCTCCGTAGCGGATAACTCCGGATTCAATCATCTCACGCAACAGGTCGTTACCTTCACGTGTACGTTCACCGACACCGGCGAATACGGAGAATCCGTTGTGCTTCTTGGCAATGTTGTTGATTAATTCCTTGATGAGGACCGTCTTACCTACTCCGGCACCTCCAAACAATCCGATCTTACCACCTTTCAAATAAGGTTCCAGCAGATCAATTACCTTAATACCTGTGAAAAGGACTTCCTGGGTCGTAGCCAGATCTTCAAACTTAGGCGGTTCGCGGTGAATGGGGAAACCGTCCGTACGATCGAGTTCCTTCATTCCGTCGATGGTTTCACCGACTACATTCATCACACGTCCCTTGATCTGGTTTCCTACCGGCATCGTGATAGATTGTCCGGTCGGGACGACCTCCATTCCGCGCTGCAATCCGTCGGTACTGTCCATGGCTACGGTACGCACCGTATCTTCTCCGATGTGCTGCTGTACTTCAACGACCAGTGTACGGCCATCTTTACGCACAATTGTCAGCGCATCGTGGATACTAGGTAACGCAATGTCCGCATCTTGCCCTTCCAGATTGAAGTGCACATCGACCACCGGTCCGATTACCTGCGAAATGTGTCCAACGATTTTTGACATAAGCAATTCTTTTTAAATTAAAAGTATCTCCGATTTTGTTCTTCAAACGTCTGGTTTTTTCCTTTTTCAGAAAGTGCCTTTCCGTTTGTTTCGGTTACGCAAATTTACTGAATAAAATCACTAAGGTGTTATCGCATGTAACATTTTTTAGCCCTAAAACTATGTTATCAGACATAAATCAAGGGATATAGAACAAGTGTATTTATAGAACAAAAGGTTTCTAAACATTTGTTCACACGGAGAAAAATAAAAAAACGGCTCTGGAGTACACAGAAAGCCGTTTTTTGTGCAAAAGTGAAATGTTCAGATTTCTTATTTTTTCTTTAACCAGATGGCCTGGACCTTCCGGCGGATGGCCAGAACATTGGCTGCCGAGACGAGAATAAAGAGGAAAAGACCGGTTATCCAGGCTGCAAGCAGACTCCCTGCCTCCATGCCCGGAAGCAGATGTTCCAGAGTTCCCAGATAGGCAGAACGGACTGGCAATACAAGAGCCATACCGATCAGCAGGACGGCCACATTCAGCAGAACAGCCAACATCTGATAAGGGAGTGAAACCCGGGCCGGACTATAGCCGATCAGCAGCAAGGTTTCAAGCTTGACCGTATTCTTCTGCAAAAGTAAATAAATGCTGAGCATCAGGAGGGCAAATGACAGGAAACTGATCACCAGCCCGACCGAGAGTACCAGTCCGACCGTCATTCGCAGGAACCAGGTTGTTTTCCCGGCATCCAGTTTGTCACTTTCAGTGGTGTAACCCTGCTGCTGAAAGTATTGGGCAATCCGTTCATCAGCCGGATTGTTCACTTCCAGAATCAGGCGCGACGGACTCTTCTCTTTTTCTTCTCCGTAAGTGCTGTTGGCCCAGTTCATGAAATCTTCGGGAACCAGAATCGTATTCAGCCGGTTCGAGAATCCCACGATACGTCCCTTCAGTGTCTTCACCTGTCCGCGTCCGGACATCCGGATATCCAGCGTCATCATTCCCATGACACTTTCCGAAAGCTGGGGAAGATTGCGGCTCTGGGCAAAACCGAAATTATAGAGGTTCAGATAATTCCGGGGAATAATGATTGGTATTTCTTCCTTTTCCGGACGATAAGTCCAGTCATCTACCTTCACATCGACAAAACGGTCGGGAACCGATTCAAAAAACATGGCCGTAGAAAGCTGCATGCCCTGCATTCCCATACCGGCAGACACTTTGAAACGGGCTGGCTGAAAAGCTCCCACGCTTTCCGTGAAAGGCTGCTTCTCCAGTTTGGCCATTTCCGCATCCGAAAAAGTACCGTCCCGTCCGACCAGTGAACCGAGTGTACTGACTTCTTTATTTATAATCAGGTAATCCTTTTTCAAAAAGCTGTCTCCCTGTGTAAATACCGGAAGCACATCCTTATAGAACTGTACACTGAACAGGACAATAACCATACCGCAGAGGTTTGCCAGAAAGAACCCGGTCAGTTGCGACACGCTCAGATGCTGCCTTAATAATTTCCAAACCATATCTTCATCCGATTTCAAATTAATGTATTACAGCGAAAGTACCCGGTCATACGCCAGTTCCAGATGTTTCCCGATGGAGGTTACAATGATTCCGGCTCCCTGTCTGGCAGCTTCTTCTGTCAGAATACGGGCCATGCAACGTCCGTTCCCGTCATCCAGGTGACTGATCGGTTCGTCCAGAAAAATAAAGTCGAAAGGCTGACACAAGGAGCGGATAAATGCCACACGCTGTTGCTGTCCGAACGACATCTGCCCCACCTTGCGGTCCCATTTATCGGCAATGCCCAGTTCTTCAAACCACTGCCGGATCTCCGAACGTTTCCTGTAACCGGTCAGGCTGTTTTTCAGCTGCACATTCTCCCAGGCTGTGAGTTCCTCAAACAGACGGAGTTCCTGAAACAGCATACTCAGGGAACGTTTCCGGATTTCTACCCAGCGGGATACGGAAATGTTCCGGATATTTTCTCCATCAAAGGACAGGATGCCCTGATAGTCTTTCCGGTATCCATAAATAAAACTGCACAGAGAAGATTTTCCGGTACCCGAAGCAGCCTCTACCAGATATTTCTGTCCTTTCTGGAAGGCCAGCTGACGATGCCAGACATCCGAAGTGATGCGGTCATTACCGGCAAATACTTCCGGCAGGACCTGTTGGAGTTCAATGACATGCATGGTCAGCTGTTTATCAGGTTCATGGTATGTACGGCAACCAGTGCAGCCGTCTCCGTACGCAGGCGGGATTTGCCGAGGCTGACGGCACGGAAGCCTTTTTCTTCGGCTCTGGCCACTTCTTCCGGACTAAAGTCCCCTTCCGGTCCGATCAGCACCAGGGCGTCTTCGCCCGGAACCAGCACATCCTTCAGCAGGGGTTTCTCGCCCTCATAGCAGTGAGCAATGAATTTCTGTCCCGGAAAATCGCGCTCCATAAATTTCATGAAATCCGTCATCTCGTTGACGACAGGTTTCCGGGCCTTGAGCGACTGTTTTACCGCAGAAACAACAATCTTTTCCACCCGTTCCGTCTTGATAACCTTGCGCTCCGAGAAACGGCAGTTCAGAAAACTCAATTCATCAAAACCGATTTCCGTCGCTTTTTCAGCCAGCCATTCAATGCGGTCCATATTCTTGGTAGGTGCCAAAGCCAGATGCAGATGTCCTTTCCAGAAAGGTTCCTGCGGAATGGTTTCCAGAATTTTCACCTGACAGCGTTTGTTCGTAGCCGCACTGATGACAGCCTTGTAGAAACAGCCTTTTCCATCGGTCAGCATAACTTCATCGCCCATACCCAGGCGGAGCACCCGCAGACAATGTCCGGCTTCTTCTTCCGGGAGCTCATTGCTGACAGCAATGTCCGGAGTATAAAATACATGCATATTGTTCCTTGTTTTATAAGTGAAGAGGATTGGGTTCCTCTGTTTCTTTCTCTTCTTTCCGGCGCTTGATTTCATCGCGCAACTGCGATGCACGCTCATAATCTTCCTGTTTGACAGCCTCTGCCAGGGCCTGTTCCAGCATATCAGTGCTGACAGCATTGACTGTCAGCGTATAGACAGATCCGTCCGGAGAGATGTTTCTCAGACGCTCACGTTCCAGCAGCTCTTCTTCGATATAGATCGGGAAATGAGCACGCATGGACAAAGCCACGACGTCTGTCGTACGTGCATCCGCTTCATATTCCGAACCATCCTGACGTTCCATGTACAAATGCGTATAATAGATTCCATCCTTGACATCATAAATCACAGCCTGAATGAAATCCATTCCTCCTTCATAGATCAGGTTCATCAGCAGTTCATGGGTAAACGGACGCGGTGTCCGGTAACCGATCTGGGCCATTTTGATGGCCTGGGCTTCCGGAGCCCCGATAATCACTGCCAGTTTTCTGTCCTTTCCTCCTTCAGCCTCTGTCAGTACCATTGCATAGGAATCAGACGGTTTCAACACCGTTGACATATCGCCGAAAACCATTTCAATCATTCTCATTTCCTTACGTGTTTATATTTAAAGACAAAGGCAAAAACGACAGCTACGATCAAGGCGTATCCGGCAAATATGTACCAGGCACAGCTCCAGCCTTCAATCTGGGGAGCTGTACTGTTGAAATCAACAAAGCGGTTGACCACCCATTGGGCACTCAGCGTACCGACTGTGGCTCCAATACCATTCGTCATGATGATAAACAGTCCCTGTGCGCTGGAACGGATGGAAATATCAGTTTCCTTGTCAACGAACAAGGAACCGGAGACATTGAAGAAGTCAAAGGCAACGCCATAGACCAGCATGGACAGAATAAACATCCAGACTCCGTTTCCCGGATTACCGGCACCGAACAAGGCGAAGCGAAGTACCCAGGCTCCCATGGCAATCAGCATGACCCGCTTGATTCCGAAACGTCCCAGGAAGAACGGAATCAGCAGAATGCAGCAGGTTTCACTGATCTGAGAGAGGGAAATCAGCAGATTGGCATGCTGTACGCCAAATGTATTCGCATATTCAGGAATCACGCTGAAGCTGGTGATGAAAGGATTGGCGAATCCGTTGGTAATCTGCAGGGAAACTCCCAGCAGCATGGAGAAGATAAAGAAAACGGCCATCTTCCGCTGCTTGAACAGCAGGAAGGCTTTCAGGCCCAGAGCTTCAACAAAAGATTTTTTCTCCTGGCCACCTCCGCTTGTCGGACATTCCGGCAGCGTATTGGCATAAAGAGCCAGCAGGACTCCCCAGGCAGCGCAGGTGAAGAACTGGTTGGGCGTAGCCTGGAATCCCAGTAAATCAACCAGCCACATGGAACAGATAAAACCAATGGTTCCAAAAGTCCGGATCGGCGGGAAAGCTTTGATGGTATCCTGACCGGCCTGGTCAAGAGCCGAATAAGCAACGGAATTGGAAAGAGCCAGTGTCGGCATATAGAATGCAACACTGACGGAATAGAAGGCAAACAGAACTTCAAAAGATACTGCATTTCCGGAAACCGTTCCATAATATCCCGCCCCTCCCATAAACAGGGCGGCCAATAAGTGACAGATGCCCAACAGACGTTGTGCCGGTACCCAGCGGTCGGCTATAATTCCCATAATGGCGGGCATAAACAAGGAAACGATTCCTTGCATGGCATAAAAAATTCCGATGTGATTACCCAAACCGATTCCGGCCAGATAAGTCCCCATCGATGTCAGATAGGCCCCCCACACGGCAAACTGCAGGAAGTTCATCAAAATCAGTCGGGCTTTAATGTTCATGGTTTCTCAGTTTTTTGTTAGTTAAGTTCAGGCTTTTTGCCCGAACAAATATAGAGAATATTCGGGAACTAACGAAAAAACGGACAGAAATTTGTACGGAAAGTCCTCGATACTGTCATAAAAGGGAACTGTTTCTCCTGAAAAGCCTCAGAAGCCCAGGCTGAGACCGAAGACAAAATACGCTCCTTCCGTAGCCGGATTCCATGTTACACGGGCAAAAACGGGTAATGTGAATGAAGTCGTCACCGGCAATTCTTTCGTAGCCTGTAGACAGACTTCCGTTACTTCAAATCCATTGGCTCCGGAACTTTCTTCATCGGTTGCATTATAGTAGTCGGTTACCCAGGGAACAGCACCGGCTTCCACATTCCAGTCGATCCCTGCCAAAGCAAAGGGAACATTCACTGACAGGAAAGAAGAATAGGCCCGCTTCCCGCTTTCTGTCTGTCCGTCACCACCGGCGAAGTTTGTATACCAGTTAAGAGCTGCCCAGCCGAAATCATAACCGACCTGTGCCTCGAAGACATGACTGGTGCTGCGCGCTCCGTAATGAAAATACCCAGGTCCTTCATTGGTCCAGTAATCCGTAACGGACACACTGAATCCGCCCCGCTCATAGCCAAGAGTCAGATCTATTTCTTCCGTATCCTCACGGGTAAAGCCGACAGAACCCCATGCACTCAGTGAAAGCCCGTTCCATCCCAGTTCGATGGTTGGCTGGACACTGACACCTCCCAGATCCTGTCCTCTCCAGACATACCGGCTTACCAGATCAGCCCCTACACTTGCTTCCACTTTTTCACCTGCCTGTACTTTTTCTGCACAAGCCATCCCTGCAATCGCCACTGCGACTGCAACCATCATCGTTTTTCTCATTCTACTGCTGTTTTTGTTATCCTTTTCTAACCTTGATTACATGCGTTATGATCCGCCTGTCTACACCTTCATTCATCTTCCGGCCAGCAACGTTTCCAGTTCCCGCTGCAGACGTTCCGTCACTTCTTCCACTGATATTTCATGCCCTGTTTCACGGGCTATGGAGGTGACTCCTTTATCTATAAAGCCACAAGGATGAATGTAGCTGAAGTAACGGAGATCCGTATTGACATTCAGCGCCAGCCCGTGCATGGTAACAAAATGACTGCTTCTCACTCCCATGGCACAAATCTTGCGTTCCCGGGGAGTTCCCGTTTCCAGCCACACTCCGGTGGCTCCGTCCACCCTTCCCGCTTCAATGCCGTAAGACGCACAGACCCTGATGACCGCTTCTTCCAGCAGATGCAGATATTCCTTCAGTCCCAGATGAAAATCTTCCAGGTTCAGAATCGGATAGCACACCAGCTGTCCGGGACCATGATAAGTAATGTCCCCTCCGCGGTCAATATGAAACAGGGAAGCTCCGATGCGCTCCAGCTGCTCTTCACTCAGCAACATATTGGCTGCCTTGCCGTGGCGGCCTAAGGTGTATACATGCGGATGCTGGCAAAACACGATGCGATTGACGTACGGACGTCCCTCCTGTTTGGCGTTTACCAGTTCGTCGAACAGTTCTGTCTGGCGCTGCCAGGCTTCCGGATACGAGATTACCCCCCAGTTTTCTATTTCCATATCAGTCTGTTAATGAATTACTCGTGCAAAATAAGCACATTTCTTTAACATATAGCAAGAAATTAGTTACTTTTTTTAAATAGTCGTTTCGGGAACTTATGCTATATTTGTCCTATCGGAACTTTTGCTTCCGGTGTCCATGACAAAAAAATGAATATATGAACAGAAGAATTATCTTACTTACCGCCACTGTACTGGCCGTTACCGGATGTTTTTTCATGCAGGGATGCATCCAGCAGCACGCTCCTGCCTTCCCCGAAATTGCCAGTATTCAGGCAGACACGACCGTTTTGCTGAAACCGGAAGTGGAAACTTCACCGGACTGCCGCATCTCCATTGATTTTATGTATCTGAAGCCGGCTTCTCCCACAGATTCCGTTTCGGAAGCTGTCAACCGGATATTCTATGAGACCGTTTCAGAGAAGACGGCAGGCGCAGGTTCACTGACTCCGGAAGCCTTTGTCAATTCCATGAAAGAGGGCTACATCGACGAATACAGAAAAAATCTTCAGAAATTCTACGACGCAGATCTGCACAACGGAGTCAAGCAAGAAGATATCCCTGCCTGGTATAACAACGAGTATGAGATTACCTCCACCCTGGAAATGGGACGCGACAGCGTATGGAATTATCAGGTATCCATTTTTGAAGATACCGGAGGTGCACATCCCAACACCCGCGGAAAATGGGTCAACATTGATGCTGCCACCGGAAAGCTACTGACACGCAAGGATGTTTTCCTCCCCAACACCGATCAGGCCATCTGCGAAATGATCTTAAAGCAATTATTGAACGAAGCGAATAAACGTCTTGAAACAGACACGATTATTTCCATCGATGGACTTCGTTCCGTTGGAGCTTTGCTGGAAGGAGACCTGTTCGTCCCCGACAACTTCAAGCTGGGTAAGGATGGAGTGACTTTCCTCTACAACCGTTATGACATTGCTCCCTACACTATGGGAGATTTCCAGCTTACCGTACCTTATGCCGAGATAGAAAACTGCTTACTGAAAAAATAAAACCGAAACAAAGAAAAAGATATGGATATTATACTGAAATATTTTCCTAACCTGACCGATACGCAAAAGGCACAGTTTGCTGCCCTCTATGATCTTTATACAGACTGGAACAGCAAGATCAATGTCATTTCGCGCAAGGACATAACCAATCTTTATGAACATCACGTGCTGCATTCCCTGGGCATCGCCAAGGTGATTAACTTCAAGCCCGGTACAGAGGTGATGGATCTGGGAACAGGAGGCGGTTTCCCCGGTATTCCTCTGGCTATACTTTTCCCCGATACCCACTTTCATCTGGTGGACAGTATCGGCAAGAAGGTTCGCGTAGCTACGGAAATCGCTGCTGCCGTCGGACTGAAAAATGTCACGACCCGTCACTGCCGGGCTGAGGAAGAGAAACAGCGCTTTGACTTTGTGGTGAGCCGGGCAGTCATGCCTCTGACCGATCTGCTGAAGATCATCCGTAAGAATATCAGCAAGGAACAGCGGAATGCCCTTCCCAACGGACTGATTTGCCTGAAGGGAGGAGAACTGGAAAAAGAAGTATTCCCCGTCAAGCACCAGACGCTGATCCACGATCTCAAGGAAGACTTCACAGAAGAATTCTTCGAAACCAAGAAAGTGGTCTACGTGACCATCAACGGACAATGAATCAGACTTTAAAACTCTACCGCTATGAATATAAAACGTTTTGAATTCAATATGTTTCCCGTCAACTGTTACGTGTTGTGGGACGACACCAAAGAAGCTGTAGTCATCGATGCCGGATGTTATTACCCGGAAGAACAACAGCGTCTCAAGGATTTTCTGGTCAATAACGGCCTTCAGCTGAAACATCTGCTGAATACCCATCTTCACCTGGATCACATTTTCGGCAATGCATTCATGGAACGGGAATTCGGTATAAAGCCTGAGGCCAATCAGGAAGATGAATTCTGGCTGGCCAAGGCTGCCGGCCACTGCCGTATGTTCGGCTTTCAGATCAACGAATCACCGGCTCCTCTGGGAGGATATATCTGTGACGGCGATGTGATCCGCTTTGGAAACACGAATCTGGAAGCCATCCATGTACCCGGCCACTCCCCGGGCAGCCTGGTCTTCTACTGCCGGGCAGCCAACTGTCTGTTCAGCGGAGATGCTCTCTTCAAGGGAAGCATCGGACGTACAGACCTGGAAGGCGGCGATTTTGAAACATTGAGAGAACACATCTGCAGCAACCTGTTTTCGCTTCCGGCTGAAACCGTTGTCTATCCGGGCCATGGAGAACCGACAAGCATCGGAGCGGAAAAAATGACCAATCCGTTTTTCAGATAAATCTTTTTAACGAAATAAACCTTATACGTATCATGGAAACAACAAAATTTGCGAACCGACACATTGGCATTGAGGAGAAAGATCTTCCTCAAATGCTGGGGAAAATAGGTGTAAAAACACTTGATGAGCTGATTGACAAGACCATTCCGTCACAGATACGTCTGAAACAGCCGTTGCCGCTTGCTCCGGCTATGACAGAACGGGAATTTGCCATGCACATTGCGGAACTCGCATCACAAAACAAACTTTACAAAACGTACATCGGGGCAGGATGGTATGACAGCGTTACACCGGCCGTCATCCAGCGTAATGTCTTTGAAAACCCCGTATGGTACACCTCCTATACACCTTACCAGGCTGAAATCTCACAGGGACGACTGGAAGCCCTGCTGAACTTCCAGACAGTGGTGAGTGACCTCACCGCCATGCCGCTGGCCAACTGCTCCCTGCTGGATGAAGCAACAGCTGCTGCCGAAGCAGCTACCATGATGTTCGGCCTGCGTTCACGTGCCCAGCAGAAAGCGGGAGCCGATACACTTTTCGTAGACGAAGAGGTCTTCCCGCAAGTACTGGCAGTGATCCGCACACGTGCCATTCCGCAAGGCATGAAAATCCGGACAGGCAATTACAAGACTTTGGAATTTACCCCCGATATCTTCGGCTGCATCGTTCAGTATCCGAACAACAGCGGAAGTGTGGAAGACTACCGCGCCTTCACCGAACAGGCTCATGCTGCCGGCTGCAAAGTAGCCGTTGATGCCGATATCATGGCACTGGTACTGCTGACTCCTCCGGGTGAATGGGGAGCTGACATCGTTTTCGGAAGCACCCAGCGGCTGGGTATCCCAATGTTCTATGGCGGACCGTCGGCTGCCTACTTCGCTACCCGCGACGAATACAAACGGAATATGCCGGGACGTATCATCGGTCTCTCAAAAGACAAATACGGACACTTGTGTTACCGCATGGCACTTCAGACCCGCGAGCAGCATATCAAGCGTGAAAAAGCGACTTCCAATATCTGTACCGCACAGGCCCTTCTTGCAACCATGAGCGGTTTCTATGCCGTTTATCACGGACCGGAAGGCCTGAAAGAAATCGCCGGACGAATTCACAGCATCGCGGTTTGGATGAGCAAACAGCTGACCAGACTGGGATACAAGCAGCTGAATGAAGTTTTCTTTGATACCTTGCGCCTGCAGTTGCCGGACCATGTTTCTGTTCCCAAGCTGCGTACCATCGCCCTGAGCAAGGAAATCAACCTCCGCTATTTTGACAATGGAGAAGTGGGACTGAGCATTGACGAGGCAACTACCGTGGCCGATGCCAACCTGCTGATGACCGTCTTCGGCATTGCAGCAGAAGAACCGGTTCCTGACGTTGCCGAAATCCCCGATGCCCCGGCTTTCACCGGCGACCTGAAACGAACAAGCGGTTTCCTGTCGCACGAAGTCTTCAACCGCTATCATACGGAAACAGAAATGATGCGCTACATCAAGCGGCTGGAACGGAAAGATATTTCCCTTGCCCACTCCATGATCTCACTTGGTTCCTGCACCATGAAACTGAATGCCGCATCCGAAATGCTGCCACTCAGCAACATGGCCTGGATGGGTATGCATCCATTGGTTCCGGAAGACCAGGCACAGGGCTACCGCACGCTGATTGCCAATCTTTCCGAACAACTGAAGACCATTACCGGATTTGCAGGAGTAACTTTACAGCCCAACTCCGGAGCTGCCGGAGAATATACCGGTCTGCGTATCATCCGAAGTTATCTGGAAAGTATCGGACAGGGACACCGTAACCTCGTGCTGATTCCTGCTTCGGCTCACGGAACAAATCCTGCTTCGGCTGTACAGGCCGGCTACCAGCCGCTGACCTGCGCCTGCGATGAACATGGAAACGTGGATCTGAATGACCTGCGCGAAAAAGCAGAAGCCAACCGCGACAATCTGGCTGCCCTGATGATCACTTATCCGTCTACCCATGGAATCTTTGAAGAAGAAATTGCAGAAATCTGCCAGATTATCCATGCATGCGGCGCCCAGGTCTATATGGACGGGGCCAACATGAATGCCCAGGTAGGCCTGACCAATCCCGGAACCATCGGAGCTGATGTCTGCCACCTGAATCTGCACAAGACCTTTGCCAGTCCTCACGGAGGAGGCGGTCCCGGTGTAGGTCCTGTATGCGTAGCCGAACACCTGGTTCCGTTCCTGCCCGGACATGCCCTGTTCGGCAACGATGCCAATGAAGTATCTGCGGCTCCTTACGGAAGTGCCGGCATTCTCCCCATCACTTATGCCTATATCTGCATGATGGGAGCTGACGGACTGGCCCGTGCAACGAAAGCTGCGATTCTGAATGCTAACTATCTGGCAGCCTGTCTCAAGGATACCTATGGCATTGTCTACCATGGAAAGAATGGTTTCGTCGGTCATGAGATGATTCTGGAATGCCGCAAGATCCACGAAGAAAGCGGTATTTCGGAAAACGACATTGCCAAGCGACTGATGGATTACGGCTACCATGCTCCTACCCTGTCATTCCCCGTACATGGCACACTGATGGTGGAACCAACCGAAAGTGAAAGCCTGGCGGAACTGGATAATTTTGTCGATACGATGCAGGCTATCTGGAAGGAAATTGAAGAAGTGAAAAATGGAGACGCTGCCCGTGAAGACAATGTGCTGGTCAATGCACCGCATCCTGAATACGAAGTGGTGGACAACCAGTGGAATCATGGCTACAGCCGCGAAAAGGCTGCATACCCCATTGAAAGCGTCCGCTGGAACAAGTTCTGGATCAATGTAGCCCGTGTAGACAATACGCTGGGTGACCGCAAACTTCTTCCTACCCGCTACGGCAGCTTTGACTGATCTGTCCGGAAATAATCTTTAAAAGACTTTGTATTTAACACGGGTCGCATTATTTATTTCATCATAAAAATAAGAGGGTGTGCCATAAGGTTCAAAACTTAAGCATCACCCTCTTATATTTTCAGGAACAGTCCCTGATTTTATCTGTTGGGAGTTTCCCAAACCTTCGTTTCACTGCATTTCAGGTCTGCCGACTGATCTCCGCATCTCAATTTGAAATCTCCAGCTTCCAGACGCCACTTGCCGTCGTATCCCACAAAAGCCAGATCACTTCCCCGGATCGTCATGGTCACAGTCCGGGTCTCATTGGGTTGCAGAGCCACTTTCTCAAAGTTACGCAGGCGGATATTGTCAGGAGTAGTGCTTGCCACCAGATCCTGGGAATACAGCAACACGACCTCCTTGCCTGCCATCTTGCCCACATTCGTGACATCCACTGATACGGTAATTTCGTCAGAGGCGGTAAATGTCGGCTTGTCGACTTTCAGATTTGCATACTGATAAGCAGTATAGCTCAAGCCATATCCGAAGGGCCACTGCACGTCCATTACCGAATCATAATTGTAATTGCCATTCATCTGCCCCATGCTTTCACAAGGCTTATAATCGTAAGTAGCCAGTGCATTGGCATATTTCGGATAAGTAAACGGCATTCTGGCGCTGAAATTCGTATCGCCCGCCATCAGATTAGCCAGTGCATCTCCTCCGTAATTGCCCGGAAGCATGATGTTGATAATCCCTTCGGCCAGCGGCTCTATGTCACTGATGATACGCGGACGTCCCTGGTTCAGAACCAGAATGACCGGTTTGCCTGTCTGAGACAATGCCTTCACCAGATTGCGCTGGTTGGCAGAAAGCGTCAGATCCGTAAGGTTACCGGGTGTCTCACAGTAAGAGTTCTCACCGATACAGGCCACTATGACATCTGCACGGGAAGCAGCAGCTACTGCCTTGCTTATTTCAGGAGTGTTTTCTTCCCACCAGTTGCCGGAAGCAGCATACGTCACACCCGGCTCATAAATGATATTTTCCTTTCCATACTTGTTGCACAGAGATTCATAGATCGTATTATACGCACCTGCACAATTGTCTGCCTGATCTCCCTGCCAGGAATACGACCAGCCTCCGTTCAGACAACGCATGGAGTTGGCATTGGGTCCTGTCAGCAGAATTTGCTTTCCCGGAACAAGGGGAAGGACATTGTTCTCATTCTTGAGCAGGATCTCAGACTCCTCTGCTGCCTGAAGAGCAACTTTGGCAAACTCTTCCGAGCCGAACTTGTCATATTTCCGGATATCCCAATAAGGGTTCTCAAAAAGGCCGAGACGGTATTTCAGACGCAACACGCGGGCAACTGCATCATCAATCCGGCTCATCGGTACCTCTCCCTCTTCCACCAGTTCTTTCAGATAGGTGCAGAAACTCACCTCATAGGGAACCATCGACATATCAATTCCCGCATTGATGGCTATTTTGATCGCTTCTTTCTTCGAAGCTGCAATATGATCACGTGTACACAGGTTGTTGATGTCTGCCCAGTCTGTAACGATCATTCCGTCCCAGTTCAGTTCCTCCTTCAGCCATCCGGTCAACAGTTCGCGGTTGGCATGGAAAGGCATACCTTCATTCACTCCCGAATTGACCATCACGCTCAATGCTCCGTTGCGTACGGCTTCCATGAAAGGAGCAAAATGTTTTTCCCGCATCTCTGTGCGTGAAATGGAAGACGGCGTACGGTCTTTTCCCGACACCGGAACTCCATATCCCATGTAATGCTTCATGCAGGCAGCAATGTTATATTCTCCGATGTGATTGGGATCATTCCCCTGAAAACCGGCTACTGCAGCCTTACCCATTTCGGCATTGACATAACAGTCTTCTCCATAATTTTCCCACATTCGTGGCCAGCGAGGATCACGTCCCAGGTCAACCACAGGAGCATACGTCCAGGGGATGCAACAGGCTCTGGTCTCGTATGCCGAGATTTCAGCACCTTTTCGTGTCAGTTCCCGGTTGAAAGATGCTGCCATGTTGATTCCTTGCGGAAACATGGTCCCGTCCAGTGTATAGGTGGTTCCGTGAATCTGGTCAACCCCGTAAATGCAAGGTATTCCGGTCTCCTTCATCGACTTGTCCTGGATAATCCGGATGGCTTCCGACCATTTCTCTTTCTTCTGGGCTATTCCCATCGGAACATTCAGCAAAGATCCCACTTTATATTTCCCGATCACCGTGTCCAGTTTTGCCTCGCTGAGCGTAAAACCGTTTTTCTTGCTGGCTTCAAAGTCCGTCACCACATCAATCGTGATTTCACACATTTGCCCGATCTTTTCTTCGAGTGTCATCTTTTTCAGCCACTGACGGATGTTGGCTTCAATCTCAGGATCAGAAGGTATGGCAGGTGATACCTTGTTTTCTACCTGGCTACAGGCACAGACCTGAATGCCCAGTAAGAATGCTGCTGCCGTTTTCATTAAATTTTTCATGGTACGATTTATATCATATTTAGTTGATTGGCTGTTATTTATCTGTATATGGTATAGTCTCCAGATACATGTCTTTCAGATTGATAATCACTTTCGAGAATTTCTCCAGAAGGTTCAGGCCGAGAAAACCGTCTTCCTGTCCGTTCGAGAAGGCCGCCTTGTCCAGTTGTCCCGTATGCAGGTCAATTCCGGTATTGACACCGACCGAATCCAGCACTGCCGTACCGCTTCCGATACGGAACTTCTTCTGCGGCAGAATGTAACTGCGGGTAATGCTCACCCCTCCTATTCCCGCCTGACGGAGCGAATCCGGAATACCCGCGGCTTCCACTTCTTTCCGGTGACGTCCATACCAGGCCGGCTGCATATTGGTGTAATAGGAACCCGTATCAAAATGGAAATAAAGTGAAGTACCTGTCTCGTCCGCCACCTTTACCTGCAAGCATTCCGAGTCTGTGCGGATCATATTGCTTTCCCTGAGCGGACTGGGCGTAGGAACAGCCGGTATGACAAACTCCCGACGGGCAAAGTCCAGCTGGATTTCCTGCATACGAAGCAGGATGGGAAGACCAATGACAGGCGGAAGCTGAAGATCCTTGCCCAATCTGTCAGCTTCGGCATGTCCCGTCTGGAGATCTACCACATAAAAAGGTACATTTATCCACGTCATTCCACCAATGCGCAGGGTATCTGCCATCGCATAATATCCCTGCTTCATGCCTCCAATCCCTCCGACGGTAACATCCATACCCAGCCGCCGCAAGCCATACTTTTCTGCCTGCTCCGGAGTGACCATGTTGCTGCCCGCTCCCGTATCGAGTACCATACGGCCCGCCTGTCCGTTTATGCTTCCGTCCATTTCAATAAAGTGCTGATCCGTTTCATGCTCCGTCACCATCGGGAAACGGTATTCTCCTGCCTTGTGCAGCGGTTGACAGACAGGCCCGCAGGAAGCCAGAATGCCATACTGCCTGGCCATCATACGATACGGAGCAGTCTGGGTGCTGTCCATTCCCAGGGCACCAAGCTGGTCACAAAGATTCCGGATCAGTCCGGCAGCATCGGCATACTGTTCTGTCCGTCCCAGATTGACAGCCAGCAAAACGACCATGTTCAGTGTATGGTCGCCCAGCTCCTGCTGATGCTTGCCCAGCAAATCCGTCAGTACCATACAGGCCGAATCCGGACGGTTAAAGAAATAGTGTGTCATAGCCACTCCCATCTGACGGACCCATGGTGTGACCGAATCAGCCGGAGTGGTTTTCAATTCCTGTGCCAGATCAAACCAGCGGCTTTCGTTCATCAGCTGGCTGATACGTGCATCAGCATGCTGTGCCTGTACGTTCAAGGAGGCAAACAGACAGGATAAAACAAGAATTTTCCTCATCATTTGTCGATACATTTTTAGATGTGACAAATATAAAAAATCTTTCGGTGTTATCACAATTCTTCGTCTGAAGTTCAGTCCTGATACGGCTATCTCATAATTTCTCAATCACAGATCCATCCGCAAAAGCATAAAGTTTCTGTGAATGTAAAAAAGTTCTCAAATTTCAGTCCTGGTTTTCATGCATACAACTTGAATATTCGGTTTTAATTGCTAAATTCGCAGTAAAATCAAAATCCAGTTGTTATGAGCAAGTTATATCCGGTTGGAGTACAGAATTTTGAGAAAGTGATTTCCGGCGGTTATGAATATATAGATAAAACCGCTTTAATCTACCAGCTGTTCAATACAGGAAGTTACTATTTCCTGAGCCGTCCGCGGCGTTTCGGCAAGAGTCTGCTTCTGTCGACGATTGAAGCATACGCACAGGGAAAGAAGGATCTTTTCAAGGGACTGGCGCTGGAAAAGCTGGAAAAAGACTGGACCGTATATCCGGTACTGCATCTGGATTTGAACACACAGAAATACGATACTCCCGAATCGCTGACCAATGTTTTGGAAGAGAACGTACAGAATTGGGAAGCTCTTTATGGCTCCTCTTCCGGAGAAATCGGTGTAGCCCGGCGTTTCCAGGGCATTATCCGCCGTGCCTGCGAACAGACCGGACGCCGGGTAGTGATCCTCATTGACGAATACGACAAGCCCATGCTGCAGGCTATCGGCAACGAAGCTTTGCAGAATGAATACCGCAGTACCCTGAAGGCTTTTTACGGGGCTCTGAAATCCATGGACGGATGCATCCGCTTTGCCCTGCTGACAGGTGTGACCAAGTTCGGCAAGGTCAGTGTGTTCAGTGACCTGAACAACCTCATGGACATATCCATGGATGACCGCTATGCAGAGATTTGCGGCATCAGTGAGAAGGAAATCCATACCTGTTTTGAAGAAGACATCCATGAACTGGCTGCAGCTACCGGGATGAGTTACGAAGAGACCTGCAAGGAATTGAAAACCAATTACGACGGCTATCATTTCACGGAAAACGCAATCGGCATGTACAACCCCTTCAGCCTGCTGAATACTTTCGCGAAGAAAAGATTCGGCAGCTACTGGTTTGAAACGGGAACACCGACTTACCTGGTTGAACTGCTGAAATTGCACCATTTTCCGATTGAGGATCTGGAACACATCGTGACCAGCCAGCCGGTACTGGACAGCATCGACACGGCTTCCACCGATCCCATCCCCGTCATCTATCAGAGCGGTTACCTGACCATCAAGGGCTACAACAGGATGTTCGAAAACTACACGCTGGGCTTCCCCAACCGGGAGGTGGAACAGGGATTCTTCAAGTTCCTCCTGCCAAATTACGCTTCGGTGAGCGTCAGCAAGTCGCCCTACCAGATCCAGTGTTTTGTGGAAGAAATCATGGCAGGAAAGGTGGACGATTTCTTTGAGCGTCTGAAAACGATGTTTGCCGACATTCCCTACGAACTGGCTCGTGACCGGGAAGTACACTATCAGAATATTCTTTACATCATTTTCAAACTGATGGGTTTCTATGTGCAGGTGGAATACCATACGAACCGGGGACGGATTGACCTGGTGCTCCAGACACAGGACTACGTGTACATCATGGAATTCAAACTGAACGGAAGTGCGGAAGAAGCGCTGGCACAGATCCGGGCAAAAGGCTACGCAGAGCCTTTTGCCAAGGACAAACGTACGGTCTACAGGATCGGTGTCAACTTCAGTGACGAGATCCGGAATATTCAGGACATCAAAATCGAAACGGGAAAATAACTTACAACAGACTCAGTCGCCCTCTTCCAGCTGGAATATTTCATCGACGGTCTTGCCGAAGTATGCTGCAATCTTCAGAGCCAGGACCGTAGAAGGAACATATTTTCCCGATTCAATGGAATTGATCGTCTGCCGGCTTACTCCGATAGCTGCAGCCAGATCCTGCTGGGTCATGTCCTTGATGGCCCGTTCTACTTTGATTGTATTTTTCATTTTTCAGCCTTTTTAAGTTGATAAAGTTCGTAACGGAATTTCAGGATAAAGAACAGCAAAAAGATATACAGGGTAGCCCAAAGACTGTAGGCATAGGCAAAACCAAAAAGAAAGAGGGTTTCCAGCACAAAGCACAGGGAAGTAACCCAAAGGGCATGCAGCATGGACTGGAGCCGTATTTGCAGAATCATTTCATCTTCCACTTTTTCTTTGCTCAGAGCAATGAAAAGCAGGGAAACCAGAAGACCGAGGATCCAGATTTCCATAAAGATGTCCTCTCCCTGAAGCAAGGTAAACCAGACCGTTCCGTCAAGCAACTCATTGTTTGCCAGGCAAGGCATGGTAATGGTGATTTCGGGAGCTGCTCCCGCCATTTCCAGACAAAACATGATAAAGAAAGGGACTAGCAGAATAAGCCCTACTCTCATACAGCTGTGAGGTAACAAAAAACTCTTTTTCATAATTGTATAATTTAAAGTTAGTGTATAGAAGTTTTTTTGCTTGCTAGGATATTGCAAAGTTAATGATGTTTTCCATAAAGACAAGTATACTTTACATAAAAGCATGTATATTTTACATTATTTAGACCCGTTATCCAGAGAACCTGATTTTTCATACCTTATTTTTTCTTTCGGATTCACTGGATGTTTGAATGTTCGGTTTTAATTGCTAAATTCGCAGTAAAATCAAAATCCAGTTGTTATGAGCAAGTTATATCCGGTTGGAGTACAGAATTTTGAGAAAGTGATTTCCGGCGGTTATGAATATATAGATAAAACCGCTTTAATCTACCAGCTGTTCAATACAGGAAGTTACTATTTCCTGAGCCGTCCGCGGCGTTTCGGCAAGAGTCTGCTTCTGTCGACGATTGAAGCATACGCACAGGGAAAGAAGGATCTTTTCAAGGGACTGGCGCTGGAAAAGCTGGAAAAAGACTGGACCGTATATCCGGTACTGCATCTGGATTTGAACACACAGAAATACGATACTCCCGAATCGCTGACCAATGTTTTGGAAGAGAACGTACAGAATTGGGAAGCTCTTTATGGCTCCTCTTCCGGAGAAATCGGTGTAGCCCGGCGTTTCCAGGGCATTATCCGCCGTGCCTGCGAACAGACCGGACGCCGGGTAGTGATCCTCATTGACGAATACGACAAGCCCATGCTGCAGGCTATCGGCAACGAAGCTTTGCAGAATGAATACCGCAGTACCCTGAAGGCTTTTTACGGGGCTCTGAAATCCATGGACGGATGCATCCGCTTTGCCCTGCTGACAGGTGTGACCAAGTTCGGCAAGGTCAGTGTGTTCAGTGACCTGAACAACCTCATGGACATATCCATGGATGACCGCTATGCAGAGATTTGCGGCATCAGTGAGAAGGAAATCCATACCTGTTTTGAAGAAGACATCCATGAACTGGCTGCAGCTACCGGGATGAGTTACGAAGAGACCTGCAAGGAATTGAAAACCAATTACGACGGCTATCATTTCACGGAAAACGCAATCGGCATGTACAACCCCTTCAGCCTGCTGAATACTTTCGCGAAGAAAAGATTCGGCAGCTACTGGTTTGAAACGGGAACACCGACTTACCTGGTTGAACTGCTGAAATTGCACCATTTTCCGATTGAGGATCTGGAACACATCGTGACCAGCCAGCCGGTACTGGACAGCATCGACACGGCTTCCACCGATCCCATCCCCGTCATCTATCAGAGCGGTTACCTGACCATCAAGGGCTACAACAGGATGTTCGAAAACTACACGCTGGGCTTCCCCAACCGGGAGGTGGAACAGGGATTCTTCAAGTTCCTCCTGCCAAATTACGCTTCGGTGAGCGTCAGCAAGTCGCCCTACCAGATCCAGTGTTTTGTGGAAGAAATCATGGCAGGAAAGGTGGACGATTTCTTTGAGCGTCTGAAAACGATGTTTGCCGACATTCCCTACGAACTGGCTCGTGACCGGGAAGTACACTATCAGAATATTCTTTACATCATTTTCAAACTGATGGGTTTCTATGTGCAGGTGGAATACCATACGAACCGGGGACGGATTGACCTGGTGCTCCAGACACAGGACTACGTGTACATCATGGAATTCAAACTGAACGGAAGTGCGGAAGAAGCGCTGGCACAGATCCGGGCAAAAGGCTACGCAGAGCCTTTTGCCAAGGACAAACGTACGGTCTACAGGGTCGGTGTCAACTTCAGTGACGAGATCCGGAACATTCAGGACATCAAAATCGAAACTCTCTAACAATATTCAGATATGACATCTTCCATCATCACTGCAGCCATGTTGGTCCTTATAGGCCTGCTGGTCTTGAAATTCCCCAAACTTATTGCCGGATACAACACCATGACTCCAGAGCAACAGAAGAAAGTGGACATCAAACGGCTCAAGACATTCATGTGCCGTGCATTCTGCGTCATGGGAATTGCCATCCTGCTTGTATCTCTCCTCCTTCAGCCTTTCACCAGTGACATGATCATCAGCCTGGTCTCCGTACTGATCCTTGTGCCAGGAACCATCTATATGATCATCAAAGCCCAGCGCTACGACCATAACTGAGAAAGCCGGACCGCTCCGGCTATAAAAAAACGTTTCGGCGTCCGGATGAATTTGTTTCGTTGTTTCATCCATTACGTCGAAACGTTTTTTATAAATTCCCCGCTACAGATATGCAGCAGGGACAAATACCTTTGATATATCAGGACAGACCTTCGATTTCTCCGTTGACAATATCAATGTGCAGTGCCTGCGGTTCTTTGGGAAGTCCCGGCATACGCATGATCTCACCGGCTACAATGACCAGCATTTCCGCACCGGCATTGATCACGATGTCGCGCACGGCAAAGTTGAATCCGCTTGCCACACCATACAGCTTCGGGTCGGTTGAGAATGAATACTGAGTCTTGGCAATACAGATCGGGAAACGGGTGTAGCCCAGCTCCTGAATCATCTTCAGTTTCTTGCGGGCAGCCGGACCGAACAGTACCTGTTTGGCTCCATACAGTTCGCAGGCTACCTTGGTTACTTTTTCTTCAACAGAATCCGTTTCATCATAAGCAAAGCTCAATGGCTGAGAAGGCTGCTTTTCGATGGTATCAACTACCAGCTGAGCCAGTTCTACGGCACCGTCACCACCTTCCATGAAAGCGTTGTTGATGGCAAAGCCCACTCCGATTTCTTCGCAATGACGGCGTACGAAATCCAGTTCCTCATCCGTATCGTTGGCATAGCGGTTGAACGCAACGACAACTGTCTGACCGAACGACTGAAGGTTTTCGATATGCTTGTCAAGGTTCTTGATACCCTCTTTCAGACCTTCCATGTTCGGTTCCTTGATCAGTTCGGGAGCCACACCTCCGTGCATCTTCAAGCCCTGTGCAGTAGCTACCAGCACGGTCAGTTTGGGCTGGAGTCCGCCCTTGCGGCATTTGATATCATAGAATTTCTCGGCACCCAGATCCGCACCGAATCCGGCTTCCGTAATGGCATAGTCACCGAAAGTCATCGCCAGCTTGGTAGCCAGGATAGAGTTACATCCGTGAGCGATATTGGCAAACGGACCTCCGTGGATGAAAGCAGGCGTATGCTCAGTGGTCTGCACCAGGTTCGGCGAAATGGCATCCTTCAGCAATACAGTGATGGCTCCGGCCACACCCAGATCTTTCACCGTGAAAGGCTTGTTGTCAATGGTGAAGCCCAGCAGAATATTCTCGATACGGCGACGCAGGTCGTCTTCATCCGTAGCCAGACACAGGATAGCCATGATTTCCGAAGCCGGAGTGATGTCGAAGCTTGATTCGCGGGTAATTCCGTTGGTCTTGCCTCCCAGCCCGGTTACGATGTAACGCAGACCACGGTCGTTCACGTCAAGTACGCGGTTCCAGAGCACTTCCTTCAGGGCAAATCCGTTGTCCTGGTTCTGATACATATAATTATCCAGCAAAGCGGCGATCATGTTGTGTGCCGAAGTGATGGCGTGGAAGTCACCCGTAAAGTGGAGGTTGATCTTCTCCATCGGAAGTACCTGTGCATATCCTCCTCCGGCAGCTCCGCCCTTCATGCCGAAACAGGGGCCGAGTGAAGGCTCACGAAGAGCACAGATGGCTTTCTTGCCGATCTTGTTCAGTCCCAGTGCCAGACCGATGGAAACAGTGGTCTTACCGATACCGGCCTTGGTCGGAGTGATGGCAGTCACCAGGATCAGGTTGCTGCGTTTCACCTTTTCTTCATCAATGAGTGACTCGGACACCTTGGCAATATAGCGTCCGTAATTAGAGATTTCTTCTACGGGGATGTCATAGTCCCGTGCAATTTGTTTGATTTTTACCAGCTCGATGCTGCGTGCGATTTCTATATCCGATTTCATACGTAGTTTGAAAATTGAAAGCACAAAGTTAACAAAAATCTCCGGAATATCCGAAGAAAAACGGAGAATCCTCCCTGCGGTGACGGATTTCAGATGGAAGCAGCGTCCAGCACCCAGTGCTTCAGTGCCTGGCTGATACCATCTTCTTCAACGGACGAGGTCACATAGTCGGCCACAGCCTTCAGAGACTCGTTGGCATTGCCCATGGCCACTCCGATTCCGGCTTCCCGGATGATGGGTATATCGTTGCCTCCGTCTCCGAAAGCCATGGTTTCTTCACGCTTCAGTCCCTTCCAGGCCATAACAGCCCGAAGCCCCTTCCCCTTGTCGGTATCCCGGGCCGTAATGTCGGCAAAGTCCGGATACCAGCGCCCCGAACAGCATTGGGACAACTGGGGCAGAACGATTTTCTCTTCTTCCTCAGTGATGACCGGTGTCAGCTGGAGCACTTCCTGCCCCTGAAGGAAATCCAGAGAATCCACTTCTTTCAGATCCCGGACATTCAGCATCTGCCGGAAGATAAAGTCGGACTTCTCATTGGCATTGTACATTGCCAGATCCTTCTCGCCCACCACCATGCAGGAGAAATTCATTTCGTCAGCCAGACGAATCAGGGTCTGCACATCCTTGCGGGGAATCGGGCTGCAGGAAATGACCTGTCCGTCCATAAAGCAATAGGCTCCGTTGACGGTGATGTATCCGTCGATCAGATGCCGGATATCCCCCAGATTGTTGATGAGCGCAAACGGCCTGCCTGTAGAAATATATACCTGAATTCCCCGTTCCTTGGCCTGCTCAATGGCACGTACGGCCGAAACCGGTATCTGATGGGTCTGGAAGCTGACCAGTGTCCCGTCAATGTCAAAAAATAATGCTTTTATCATAATTGGAGTTTGTCAATAGAAATTTCAGATTTCATCCAGCGGCTTCAACCGGTGTTCCTTCATCCGCCTGAACTGGGTAGGCGACAATCCCGTCAGCGACTTGAACTGGGCACTCAGATGGGCTACGCTCGAATAATGCATCCGGTCAGCAATCTCACTGACACTCAGTTCATCATAGAAGAGCAGTTCTTTTACCCGTTCGATCCGCTGCTGAATGGAATATTTTTCAATACTGATCCCCTGAAGCTCGGTGAACAGCTTGCTGAGAAAACTATATTCGCGGTGACACTTGTCCTGCAAATATTCGGACAGGTTCTGCCGGTCCTGCAAATCCGGATCGCGCACATACCCGATCACTCCCAGACGGATCTGTTCCACCATCCGCATCCGCCGGTCGTCGATCACCTCAAAACCGACCGCCTCCAGCTGTTCCCGAATGCGCTGGAACTGTTCAGGAGACAAGGGAGCGGCAAGTGTGACCATACCCAGTTCCACTTTCAGCGGCAAAATGCTTTCTTTCCGGAAAATGTCCGTAACGGTCATTATACACCGGCGGCATACCATATTCTTTATATAAATTGTCGTTTCCATGATCCGTATGCAAAGATAGTAAATGTTTCGCAAGTGAACAGCTTCCCTTCCCGCTTTCTCGTTCCGGTCTCTCCGGATTCAGCCTGTTTCAAGCAGCCGTAAGATGGGCAGACGGCCCTCCGGAAATCCTTGCAGGCAGACCTGTGTAACCCCTTCTGCAATACCGTCTGAATAATTATTTTGCATAAAGATTTGGAAAATATTCAAATCATACTTACCTTTGCACCGTCAAATTACAAGAACCAATGAAAGAAAGAATGATACATATCCCGACTTCCTGTCTGCCGCACAAAATTGCTTGTGGCAGCCACCGGATCGTGCATATCCATTGGTTCAGCGGGTTCCAATGAGGTTTTGCCGCGTCCGGCGGCCTGATACGAGATCAGAAATCAGTTTATCCAACCTCATAATTACGTTTAATATGTTTACCATTATCGGATTTATGTTGACGGGTATCACATTAGGATACCTGTTCAGAAATATTGCCTGGCTGCAAAAGACAGAAAAAAGCATTTCACTGACCATCATCCTCCTGCTGTTCCTTCTGGGAACCTCAGTAGGCTCCAATCAGCTAATCGTCAACAATCTGGCCACCTTCGGAGGACAGGCCGCCATACTGGCTCTTTCGGCTACATGCGGCAGCATCCTGGCTTCCTGGATGGTACTGAGATTCTTTTTCAGGAAAGGAGGTGAACAATGAAAGGCAGTATCATTGTCCTGCTCTTCTTTGCGGCAGGATGTCTGTTGGGAGTAATGGGATGGCTTCCGTTCAATCCGGAAGGCAGTAACCTCACCTTATACATGCTTTATGCGCTGATGCTGCAGGTGGGACTGAGTATCGGTTCCAGCAAGGACCTGAAGTTCATCGTGGGAAGCCTGCGTCCGAAGTACCTGCTGATTCCGCTGGGAACCGTATGTGGCACACTTCTCTTCTCCGCACTGGCCAGCCTGCTGCTCTCACGCTGGAGCATCTTCGACTGCATGGCGGTAGGAAGCGGTTTTGCCTACTATTCGCTCTCGTCCATCCTGATTACACAGTTCAAGGAACCCTCCATCGGACTGCAACTGGCAACGGAACTGGGTACCATTGCCCTGCTGGCAAACATCTTCCGCGAAATGATGGCACTTCTGGGCACTCCCTTACTTTGCAAATATTTCGGGAAACTGGCACCTATTTCAGCAGCGGGAGTAAACTCCATGGACGTGGTTCTTCCGTTGATCACGCGCTATTCAGGCAAAGACATGATGCCTGTCGCCATTTTCCACGGCATCCTGATCGACATGAGCGTTCCGTTTTTTGTATCTCTGTTCTGCCGGCTGTAGAATTGTCAGCCGGCTGTCTCCGTGTCTTCAAAAATTTTTATACCTTTGGTCCGCTAACCAAAAAAAATCCGACAGTCATGCAATTCAACAATTCACAGTTACGTCGGCAGGACCGGCTATTGGACGAAAAGAGAGCTTTCCAGCTTTTGAAGGAAGGTACATACGGCATCCTCTCCATGCAGGATGAAAATGGAGAAGGAGCTTACGGAATCCCAGTCAATTATGTTTGGGATCACGGAAATTCTATTTATATACACTGTGCCCCCGTGGGACGGAAACTGCGCTGCATGGACGCCTGCAACAAGGTCTCCTTCTGCGTAGTAGGACATACGGAAGTTCGCCCTGATCAGTTTACAACCGCATACGAAAGTGTCGTTCTGCGCTGTTCAGCCTATCGCACCCTGCATGAAGCAGAACGCATGTCAGCTCTTTCCCTGCTGATTGCCAGGTATTGTCCCGGCCATAAGATAGCAGGCATGGGATATGCCGAAAAGAATTTCCTGCGCACAGAAATCGTTCGTCTGGATATCGAAGAGATCAGTGCCAAAAGTAACCCGATATTCACTGCCAGTGCCCATGGAACAGAAAGCCGTTGATTATTCTTACCGCAGTATCTGGCTGATGGCCTACCCCATTCTGATCAGTCTGATTATGGAACAGATGATCGGAATCACCGATACCGCCTTTCTGGGAAGGGTCGGTGAAGTGGAACTGGGTGCTTCAGCCATTGCCGGAGTATACTATCTGGCCATTTTCATGATCGGTTTCGGCTTCACGGTCGGTTCGCAGATTCTGATGGCCCGCCGTAACGGAGAAGGCAACTACAAAGCAATCGGAGGCATCTTCTATCAGGGAATTTACTTCCTCCTGCTGATGAGTGCAGTGATCTTCACCGTCTCCCAGGTCTATTCTGAGGAGATACTCGGACTGCTGGTCACTTCCGACAAGATTGCCGGAGCAGCCTCCAGCTATATCCACTGGCGGGTGTACGGCTTTTTCTTCTCTTTCATCGGCGCCATGTTCCGTGCATTCTTCGTAGGAACTACCCAGACCCGTACCCTGACGCTGAATTCCATCGTGATGGTACTGGCCAATGTGATATTCAACTATACCCTGATCTTCGGAAAATTCGGTTTCCCCGCTCTGGGTATTGCCGGAGCAGCCATCGGTTCCTCCCTTGCCGAATTGGTATCTGTAATCTTCTTCGTGATCTATACCTGGCGTCGGATAGACTACCGTAAATACGGGCTCAACCGGATTCCGGCTTTCCGTACCCGTTCGCTTACACAGATCATGAATGTTTCCCTGTGGACTATGGTACAGAATTTCATTTCCCTGTCTACCTGGTTCCTGTTCTTCATTTTCGTGGAACATCTCGGTGAACGCCCTCTGGCCATATCAAACATCATCCGCAGCGTTTCCAGTCTGCCGTTCATGACCATCATGGCTTTTGCATCGACATGCAGTGCCCTGGTCAGCAATGCCATCGGACGGGGTGATACCGCTCAGGTCCGCTCGCTTATCGGCCGCCATATCCGTCTGTGCTCCTGCATCGTATTGCCGGTCATTGCGCTGATTGCCCTGTTTCCCCATCCGGTACTCCGCATCTATACAGACATTCCGGAGCTGGTGGAAGCCAGTGTTCCAACCCTCTGGGTACTGTGTTCCTCATACCTGGTCACGATTCCGGGAAACATCTATTTTCAGTCCGTTTCAGGCACCGGAAATACACAGGCTGCCTTTATCCTTGAACTGGGTGCGCTGGTGATTTATCTGGTCTATATCACCATCGTCATTCAGGGACTGAAAGCAGACGTTGCCTTCTGCTGGACTGCTGAGCATCTGTATGCTTCCTGCATCGGTATCGTCAGCTATCTTTACCTGCGGAAAGGAAGCTGGAAGAACAAGAAGATCTAGAACGGGGAGAAACAAAACACTTCGGCGTGCAACCTGAAATGCTTCGATATTCAGGATTGCACGCCGAAGTGTTTTTTCAATATATGCAAGACTCAGACCAGCCCTTCCGGCTTATCTCAGTCTCTCGTATGCTTTTACCAGCATTTCGTCCTTGCCGATGGCACGGATAGCCAGCCACGAAAGAATGATCGAAATCAGTGGCAGACATACAGTCCATGACGGAACGAAAGAGGCATCTCCTTTCAGGTTCAGCACGAAAATGACCAGTGTGACATAATAGCCCACCAGCACCAGCATGTTGAACAGAGTCAGACGGATTTGAAGCATGCGCTTCTTGTAGAGGAAGATCGTCACCAGAGCAAGGATGGCAGAAACGGTCTGCAAGGCAAACAAGGCCCACGGAGCATAGTCTGACACTCCTTCTTCAGACACGAGCGCCAGATTGGTCAGTTCACTCATGTGATAATCCGGCGTAACGAAACTTCCTACCGGCAGTGAGATCATTACTACTGCCAGAATGGCTACAACCAGCAGATAAACGGTCTGAATGCGCTGTATCATAGTTCCGGCTTATTGCAGTCTTTCCTTTTCCTTGGCCGGGTTTCTGTAATACACCTTTCCTTCGATGTATTCCTGAGTAGCGATCAGAGTCGGCTTCGGAAGTTTTTCGTAGTAACGGGAAATCTCAATCTGTTCTCTGTTTTCAAAGACTTCTTCCAGGTTGTCGCTGTATGAAGCAAATTCCTGCAGCTTCTTGGAAAGATCGTTCTTCATTTCCACAGCAATCTGGTTGGCACGTTTGCCGATAATTGCTACGGTTTCGTATACATTGCCTGTATCTTCGCACAGTTCCATCATGTCACGGGTAACGGTGTTAGTAGGGGCATTTGTTTTTTTGTAATCCATAACTTATTGTTAATTATACATTTAATGTGATTAATTATTCTTCAGTTGTTGTTGTGTCCTCATCCGGGTTCACATACTTGTTCGCTTCCTTGAAAATGGATTCCACCTCCTTGCGGTACTTGCTTTCGGGGAATTCATTGATAAAAGCATAATATTCGTCGATGGTGTCGCGCATACGGTCTTCCTTCTTTTCCAGCACACTTTCCCTGGCCATGCCATACTTTGCACGCAGGATCAGGATCGAAAGATCTTCACGCATCTTGGTATAAGGATATTCCTTCAGGATGTTCTGGGCAGTGATCACGGCTGCCAGATAGTTGTTACCGGTACTGCTGTACACGGCGTTACCCGTATAGGAGCCCAGATCATAATACAGCTTGGCCGACATATACTCCTTCTCCACGAGCTTGTCCTGCAGTTCGAAGATCATGCTCTGAGCCTGATCCTTCCGTGAACTCATCGGGAAATATTCGATGAACATCTGCAGTTCCTCAATAGCCTTGTAAGTACTGCTCTGGTCCAGACGCGGTTCGGGAGTATCCAGATACAGCGCGCGTCCGCAGTTGAAGCGGGCCAGTTCCGTATAGGTTCCGCGCGGATAGGTTGTATAATAGGTATTGAAATAATGCGAAGCCGTCACGTAGTCACCCTGATTGAAATAGGTCATAGCCTGCATATACAGGGCTTCTTCCCCGTTCATCATACCTTTCAGGATATTGACCAGTTCTTCCAGAAGTGTAGCGGCCTTGGTGTTCTGCCCCTTGGCAAAATACTCTTTTGCTGCTTCGTATTTGTATTCATAATCCGTGCTTTTCAGCACCTTGTTGTACTCTCCGCACGAAGTTAAGACTCCCGCGGAAAGGAGGGCCATTGCTATGTACTTTTTCATGTCAATCAATATAGTTGTGCAAAATTACTCTTTTCCAGTGAATAAATCAATACCCGCGGATATTTTAATATTATTTTCGCTTTCTCCGGGGCAAAAAAGGTCCGCTTCCGTGGCTTTTCCGACAGAAATACGTACCTTTACACTCACTTTTGATCACAATTTCACTGATTATGAACTTTGAACTGAAATCCGACTATCAGCCCACCGGCGACCAGCCGGAGGCTATCGCACAACTGACTGACGGAGTACTGAACGGCCTGCCCGCCCAGACACTGCTGGGAGTGACAGGCTCCGGAAAGACTTTTACCATCGCCAACGTGATCCGCAATGTCAACAAACCGACGCTGATCCTGAGCCACAACAAGACGCTGGCCGCCCAGCTCTACGGGGAGTTCAAGGCGTTCTTCCCCAACAATGCGGTGGAATATTACGTTTCCTACTACGACTATTACCAGCCGGAGGCATACCTGCCTTCCACGGATACATATATTGAAAAGGACCTGGCCATCAACGAAGAAATCGACAAGCTCCGGCTGGCGGCCACCTCTGCCCTGCTTTCAGGCCGGAAGGATGTCATCGTGGTTTCGTCCGTATCGTGCATCTACGGTATGGGAAATCCGGCCGACTTTTATAATAATGTGATCGAAGTCAGACGGGGCAAGCGCATGGACCGCAACGTCCTGCTCCGCCAGCTGGTGGACAGTCTCTACACCCGCAACGATGCCGAGCTGAACCGCGGGAATTTCCGGGTCAAGGGAGATACGGTGGACATCTTCCTGGCTTATACGGATCACATCCTGCGCATCATGTTCTGGGATGACGAAATTGACGGCATTGAGGAAGTCGATCCGGACACGGGAGCCCGTATCTCCACCTTCGATGAATACAAGATTTATCCGGCCAATCTTTTCATGACGACCAGGGAAAGCACCCTGAGAGCGATCCATCAGATTGAGGACGATCTGACCCTGCAGGTACAGCATTTTGAGGAGATCGGCAAGTTCTACGAGGCAAAGCGCCTGAAGGAACGGGTCACTTACGATATGGAAATGCTCCGCGAACTGGGACACTGCTCGGGCATCGAGAACTATTCCCGCTACTTCGACGGACGCGAAGCGGGTACAAGGCCCTACTGTCTGCTGGATTTCTTCCCGAAGGATTTCCTGATTGTCATCGACGAGAGTCATGTCAGCGTACCGCAGATCCGGGCCATGTACGGAGGCGACCGGGCCCGCAAGACCAACCTGGTGGAATATGGTTTCCGCCTCCCCGCTGCCATGGACAACCGGCCGCTGACCTTCGACGAGTTCCGGGAAATGGCGCGTCAGGTCATCTATGTCAGTGCCACTCCTGCCGAATATGAATTGCAGGAAAGTGAAGGGGTGGTCGTGGAACAGGTGATCCGCCCCACCGGACTGCTGGATCCGGTCATCGAAGTACGCCCCAGCCTGAACCAGATCGACGACCTGATGGAAGAAATCCAGCAGCGCATCGAGGCTCAGGAAAGGGTGCTCGTCACCACACTGACCAAGCGTATGGCAGAGGAACTGACGGACTATCTGTCACGCCACGGCATCCGCTGTACCTATATCCACAGCGATGTGGAAACCCTGGAGCGGGTGAAGATCATGGAAGAACTGCGTCAGGGTATTTTCGACGTCCTGATCGGTGTCAACCTGCTGCGTGAGGGACTCGATTTGCCGGAAGTGTCCCTCGTAGCCATTCTGGATGCAGACAAGGAAGGATTCCTGCGCTCTCACCGTTCCCTGACACAGACTGCCGGACGTGCTGCCCGGAATGTCAACGGAAAGGTGATCATGTATGCGGACAAGATCACGGACAGCATGCGCCAGACCATCGACGAGACCAACCGCCGGCGGGAGAAGCAGCTGGCCTACAACGAAGCCAACGGAATCACTCCCCGCCAGATCAGGCGCAGTCACACCAACATCCTGCTGGAAAACCAGGAGGCAAAGACAGGACAGGGAAAGAAGGCAAAAGAATATGCCGACATGCCGGACGGCCTCATGATGGCTGCCGACCCGATTGTGGAATACATGTCGAAGGATCAGCTCAAACGCAGTGTCGACCGCACCCGCAAGCTGATGCAGGAAGCAGCCAGGAAACTGGACTTCATCGAAGCTGCCCAGTACCGCGACGAACTGATCCGGCTCGAAGAGGTTCTCAAACAGAAGAACGGATAGCGGACAAACGGATAACAGACGGACCGGTCAGAGTTTCTCCAGCACGAAGCAGTCCAGATCCGGTGTCCAGGTCAGACGGCTTCCGATGCTCACCGTGTTGTATCCTTTTTGCAGGTCAACGGTCAGTTCCGCGCGGCAGACTCCTTTCGAACGGTCCGTTTCCAGCTCCGTCAGGCTTACCCGGGTTCCGTTGACCGTCACTTCCAGTCTCCGGTCATTGATTTCGCGTTCCCGCTTGGCTGCCGGCACATAACAGACGGTCATCCTGTAACGGCCGCCCTCTTCGCTGAACACCTCGTTCCAACGGGCATAATTGTCCCGGTGACCGCCCAGATTGGTGACAAGCATGCCTCCGGAAGCTCCCTCATAAGGCAGATATGCCACTCCCCGCGGACGCTTGGCCAGGTTGTCAAACTGATGCAGATAAGCCTGTTCTGCTTCGTAGCGCACCGGCTCCAGCCGTTCCTCGCCTTCCACGCGAAGGATTTTGACTCCGTGGGCCGGCACGTCATACTGGAAACTGCCCGTCACCCGTCCTTCGTCTTTCCGCTTTACCAGATCACGCACCCGTGTCTTGCCGGCCAGTTCCAGAATCTCCAGAGGCACCCGGAAGGAGCAGACCGAATCCGAGGGATTATACAAGGCCACGGCACGCACCTTGCCCCGTTTCTGTTCGATATCTTTCACCAGCACATAACCGCCTCCTTCATGCTGCACGATGTATGCCTGCAGCCCCAGCGGATCCTGGTTCAGGGCAATCAGTTCCTCGTTGCGGAGCAGTTTCAGCGACTCCTCCGGAATCCGGGTCAGGTCACATCCGATCAGCAGCGGCGAACTCATGATGCACCACATGCCGAAATGCGTCTCTTCCTCTTCCGGTTTCAGACCGCGTCCGATCTCCAGCATGTCCATATCGTTGTAATGCCCGCCTCCCGCATATGCCGAGAGATACAGGTTCATATCAATGCAGCGTTTCACGGCTGTCCAGTTCGGAGCGATGTCAGGACTGATTCTCCAGGAACGGGCCAGATTCCGCACCCAGGTCCCCGGATAAGCCCAGCGGCAGATATTCAGGGAGATATTCCGGGGACAGACTTCCCGGATCGCCCGTACGATCTCCGTATAGCGTTCCTGTTCGTCCAGTTCCAGCTGCTGGCCGGCCCCGCAATAGTCTATCTTGATAAAGTCGAATCCCCATTCATTGAAAAACAGGTCTGCATCCTGGCGTTCAAAGCCGTACAGCCCTACCCCGATGCCATGCTTGTCGGCATCCCAGATCGATCCGCAGGTATTGGCCCCGGCCTCCGAATAGATTCCGGCCTGGAGTCCGAGTGAGTGAATATAGGCAGCCACGCCCTTCAGCCCGTTCGGGAAACGTTGCGGATGCGTATGCAGCCGTCCTTTCTCGTCCCGGTAGCCGAAAAATCCGTCGTCAATGTTCACATAGCGGTATCCGGACTCCTTCAGTCCCAGTTCCACCATGGCATCAGCCTGCTTCCGGATCAGTGCTTCATCAATGTTCACCCGATATGTATTCCAGGAACTCCACCCCATTACAGGCGGTTCTATCCATTCGTTCTGTGCATTCATTCCCCCGACGCCGCCCAGCATCAGCAGGCAGGCAACCCATTTTCTTCCAGTTTTCAGTGTTTTCATATGACAGTCATTTATGTTTCCTGCAAATATAGGATAATTTTGCGGATCTCTCATTGCCACGGGAGAAATGAAAACAAAAATGCCCATGCATTTGCACGGGCCAAAAAACAACACCGCCGGACAGGATTGTCCGGCAGAACTAATCTAAATCACTTCTGTGCAACATCAATGCCTTTATTCCGCAGAGTAACAGCCATCAGACGCACATAGTCAGCATATTGCTTCTCGTTCAGCGTTTGCTTCATCAGTTTCAGGTTTCCGTAAACAGCGTTGCGCACTTTCTCATCGCTGTTCTTCTTCGCACGCAAGGCACGGCTCATCTCGCCCTGGAAATAGTCGCAGATGTTCTCTACTTCCTCGTGCTGGTCAGAAGTCAACTGCAAATAGCGGCTCAGCTTCACCTTATTGATGCTGGCGTCCCAACGTGCAGCTGACTTCGTTTCATTTCCCTGAGTTCCTCCCGCAAATACAGATGCGGAAAAAGCCAATGCGGCTACCAATGTTAATCCTGTTCTTTTCATCTTTTACCTTAAAAATTTAATTAATACCTGAATTAAAAACCTTAAAATAAGAATCTTGTTACCTTAAAAACTTTCTTTTACCTTCGCAAAGGTAAGCACCGGAAATCAAACAGAAAAGCAATTAACAGATAAAAACACAGAAATGCATCATTTATTGACGAACATCAAGAAAACACTTTCAAATGAACAATTTATATTACATTTCTGTAACATTTCGACATATTCGTTAGCAATATTGCCCCTCCCTTTGTCTTCTCCCCTGTCTTAATTTACAGAACGCTGCCAAATAGGAAAAGATTGTACGCCATTTGGAAATTATGAAAGAAAAACTGCGGATATTTCCGACTTCTTGCTATATTTGCGGGCAAATACTAATGAAAACTTATGAAAAACGACAATTTGTACTTACACCCCGAGTTGGAGACGCTCTCCCGCTCCCGACTGGAGAAGCTGCAGATGGAAAGACTGCAGCAGACCCTTGCCCGCTGTATGCGCATTCCCTTCTATAAACAACGGTTCGCTGCCTGCGGACTCCGGCCTGAAGATATCCGAACCCTCGACGACGTACGGAAACTCCCGTTTACCACCAAGCAGGATCTGCGCGACAACTATCCCTTCGGACTCTCTGCCGTTCCTTTGGAAGAGGTCGTACGCCTCCATTCTTCCAGCGGTACCACCGGCACTCCCACCGTCATCCTGCACACACAGCACGACCTTGACGAATGGGCCAACGCCGTAGCCCGCTGCCTCTATATGGTCGGATTGCGCAAGGGAGACATCTTCCAGAACTCTTCCGGCTACGGCATGTTCACCGGCGGTCTGGGCTTTCAGTACGGTGCCGAACGACTGGGCATGCTCACCGTTCCTGCTGCTGCCGGAAACACCAAACGGCAGATCAAGTTCATCACCGATTTCGGCACAACGGCCCTGCATGCCATTCCGAGCTATGCCGGACGCCTGTATGAAGTGATGGAAGAAATGGGCATCGATCCCCGCCGGGATACCCGCCTGCGTACCCTGATCATCGGAGCCGAACCTCATTCCGACGAACAGCGCCGCCGCATCGAACAGATGCTGGGCGTCAAGGCCTACAACTCCTTCGGAATGTCCGAAATGTGCGGTCCTGGTGTGGCTTTTGAGTGCCCCGAACAGAACGGACTCCACATCTGGGAAGACTATTACATCGTGGAGATCGTCGATCCCCAGACCCTCGAACCGGTGCCCGACGGTGAAGTGGGCGAACTCGTGCTGACAACCATCAACCGCGAAGCCATGCCTCTGCTGCGCTACCGCACCCGCGACCTGACCCGCATCCTTCCCGGAGAATGCCCCTGCGGCCGTCACCACAAACGTCTGGACCGCATGAAGGGACGAAGCGACGATATGATGATCCTCAAGGGAGTCAACATCTTCCCGATCCAGATCGAAAACATCCTCATGCAGTTCCGCGAACTGGGCACCGATTACCTCATCACGCTGACCAACCTCGAAGCCAACGACGAAATGACCGTCGAGGTGGAACTCAACGAGTTTACCGACGACTACGGCTTCCTCCAGCGCCTGACCAAGGAAATCACCCGCCAGCTGAAGGACGAAATCCTCATCACTCCGCGTGTGAAACTCGTGCCCAAAGGCAGCCTGCCCAAGCAGGAAGGCAAGGCAGTCCGCGTAAAAGACCTGCGCAAGACATTGATTTAATGAACTTTCAAAACAAGAAACAAACTTATGACCATTCATCAATTATCCGTTTTCGTGGAAAACAAGTCGGGAACCTTGCTTCAGGTGCTCGAACTCTTCAAGGAAGCCGGCATCCAGCTCATCGCTTCCACCATTTCCGATACGGTGGAATATGGAATCTACCGCATCATCTGTTCCGAACCGCAGCGGGCGTATGACACCCTGAAGCAGGCCGGCATTTCCGTCAGCATGTCCGAAGTCTTTGCCATCACCCTCGACAATACCCCGGGACAGGCAGCCGATGCGGTCCGCCGTTTCAGTGAAGCCGGAATCGGCATCTCCTACCTCTATTCCTTCCTGCTCGGAGGAAAAGGTATCCTGGTGTTCCGTACCGACAACAACGATCTGGCACGCAATGTCATCCTGACCCACCGGATGAACTACATCGACGAGCAGGCACTCACTGCCATCTGAATCATCTGAAACAACTTTATATGAAAATCCTCCTGTCTTCAGCCTCAGACAAGTCCAGGCAGGAAAACAGGAGGATTTTATTTTTCATACTGCAAAATCAATCCGGAGATGGCAATGCAATGCTTTCCAGCTCCCGCCTGATCGCTTCCAGTTCTTCATCCCATTGGTCCAATGCCTGCAAACATTCTTCCAGTTTCCTCATGACAGGAGATTCATATAAGATATGAGTAGACAATACTGCCGAATAAATATGTTTCGGTCCGCATTCTGACAGAGTCGATTTGATCCGGTTCACCAGCGACTTCATCCTTCTGGGCGTCAGTTCCTCTTCCTGCAACGCCTCCAGATACTCTTCCAGCGTCTCCACAATCCGGAATCCGATCTCCGACCGGGGATTGACAAAATGATCCCGGTCATTCAGCGCAAGGGCTCTGATCGTATTCTGCCCCTTTTCATCCTTCATATAAAACCGGAAAGCTTTCACATACAGAAAATCCCGTGGCTGGTCTGTCAGTGGATTTACAATCGGATCCGCCATCACATCCCAGTCACTCTTCGTATCATTACACTTCTTGCACGAAGGCAGTAAATTCCCCCATCGCACGACTTCATCCTGATACAGATTCTTGTGCTTGAAGTGATCCACCTCCATGTATGCGCTTTCCTGATTCAAGGCCTGCTCTGAATAAGCACACTTATTGTTGGTCATGGCCAGCAACGGCTTCGTAATATAACTTTTCTTCCAGACCGCAGAACCGTCAGCCTTGAACTTTTCCACCAGTTCCCGCTCCTTTTCCGGAGTCAGTTCCGCCGGCTTTTCCGGAAGTTCCAGCTTAATCATGTAGCAATTGATTATATTGCAGTTCCAACAGCCGCCGCGCAGAATTTTCCGGATGCAGAATCCGGCACAAGGTTTCGTAGGCAGCTTTCAGCTTTTCCCGGTCACTCTCGTCCAATCCTTCGTCAAACAGCTTCATATACTTCTGGTACTCACCCGTATGAATATCCTCCTTCATCCGCATGGTATCACGCAGAATCTCTTCCACAGTCCATCCTTTGAAATTGGTTACTTCCGAGCGGTCCACTTTCACCTTGTTGCCCTCCCGATGAAGAACATACAGATTCACCTCGTTCATGGACTGTACCACCAGCGGACTGTGAGTAGTCACTATGAACTGTACATTCGGAAATACTTTCGAAAGGAAAGAAATGATATCCCGCTGCCAGGCCGGATGCAAATGCAGATCAATTTCGTCTACCAGCACAATAGCTTCTTCCTGTAACGGATTCTCCGAAGCCGGATAACGTTCGAACATCCGCTTGCACAGATCAATGACCCATGACAGCATTGACTGGTAGCCATATCCCAGTTCCGTATAGCGGAACCAGCCGTCCTCCGTTTGAAACAGCGTGTAATTGTGCAGTCTGTCATTGCTCTCAAAGCGGAAGTCCAGAATCTCCGGAAACAGATTTCCGCACAGCAGCTCCCGGATGCGGTTCAGTCTTTCTTCTGCCTGCCGGTTATTGCTCTTGGCTGCATAATCCAGCTGCATAAGCCACTCCTCGATATTGATCAGGCGCTGATCCGGATGAAACAGGGAAGCACAGTCATCACACTGCGATTCCGAAAGACTGGTCTTCGAAGGATAACGGGAAACGCCGTAAGCATAAATCCGGAAATCTTCCAGTCCCGGATATTTAGATGTAGCACAGGAGTTTGTACCATATTTCCAGCGAAAAGTATTCTCCAAAGTCGTTGTACACTCAACCAGCATCTTTTCATCCAGATTAACCGAATCTTCAGAATCATTCAGAAGAAGATGAATTCCAGCAGGAACAAACTGCTTGCCACCGCCATCCTTTTCCGTAATCAGAACCTTCGACTGCTTCAACGAGTGTCCGTTCCATGGCACCGCACGCAGGTCTGCAATCGCTTTTAGCAGACTCGTCTTACCGGTATTGTTGTTACCCAGCAGCACCGTCCACTGATACACAGACTTTCCGTCTTTTTTCAGACAGCTGATCTCCGTGTCCTCAAAACATTTAAATGATAGGAATGATAGGGTTTTTATCTTCATATATACTTTTCAATTCCGGAACATAACATTCTTTCTGCAAAGATAACAAAAAACAGACAGGCTGCCCCATCTGTCCGGAAAAATCTTCTTCAGCAAGAATCCACAAATAACAGGCGGCTATTCCGTAAAAGCCCCGCAGAAAGTCCGCATGCTCTCAGCGGAAAGTCAGAAATTTGTTGCAGGAGAAATTCACGGCCCCGTAAATAAAGAGCCCCAGGAACTGAGCCAGATACTCATTGCAGTGCAGAAGTTCCACCAGCACCAGCAGGAACACAAACTGCGCACTGTAAGCCAGCGCGAAAGCCCCCGCAAAGAACAGCATCTGATGCCATACCGTATTCTTCTTGTTTTCCTTGTCCAGCGGGAAAATCCAGTACTTGCACCAGATAAAGTTATGAATCTGCGACACCACATACGCCGTCACATTGGCCAGCATATAATCCTCCTTCCTGATGTGCATCATCAGCCAGACCACAAAGGCCGCAATGAGCGCATTAAGCGTTCCGATTATCGTAAAGCGCAGAATTCGTACACGTTCTTTCATTCACCAAATTTTCGGGGTTTTCACAATAGGAATTGTCACAAACAGGGATTGTCACAAACAGGTTTTTCACAAAATGAAGGACACGAAATATCACATCTCATGTCCTTCTTCTGAAAAGTTTAAAATTCTCCAATAAAGAATCACTTGTTATCTACAATCTTCAAATTCAGTTCATCAAGCTGCTTCTGGTCGAGGAATCCCGGAGCATCCAGCATCACGTCGCGTCCTGAATTGTTCTTCGGGAATGCGATACAGTCGCGGATGGAATCCAGTCCTGCGAACAGAGATACCCAGCGGTCGAGTCCGTATGCCAGACCTCCGTGAGGAGGAGCACCGAACTTGAAGGCGTTCATCAGGAAGCCGAACTGCTCCTGAGCCTTCTCGGGTGTAAAGCCCAGAATCTCAAACATCTTGGCCTGAAGCTGTGAGTCATGGATACGGATAGATCCTCCACCTACTTCCACACCATTGACCACCATATCGTAAGCATCTGCACGTACAGCTGCCGGATCAGTATCCAGTAAAGGAATATCCTCATCTTTCGGATGAGTAAACGGATGGTGCATAGCCATCAGACGGCCTTCCTCTTCGCTCCATTCGAACATCGGGAAGTCAACCACCCACAGACAGGCAAACTTGTTCTTGTCGCGCAGTCCCAGCTGGTTACCCATTTCCAGACGCAGTTCACACAGCTGCTTGCGGGTCTTCATCGCATCGTCACCGCTCAGAATCAGGATCAGATCACCCGGTTTGGCACCGAAGGCCTCCTTCATCTGCTGCAATACTTCCTGTGAATAGAACTTGTCCACGCTTGACTTCACGTTGCCGTCAGCTTCCACACGGGCGTAAACCAGTCCCTTGGCACCGATCTGCGGACGTTTCACAAATTCGGTCAGCTGGTCCAGCTGCTTGCGGGTGTAGTGGGCAGCACCTTCGGCACAGATACCGCCGATATAGGCTGCATTGTCGAATACAGAGAATCCGTATCCCTTCAGGATGTCCATCAGTTCCACGAACTTCATGCCGAAACGCAGGTCCGGTTTGTCGCTGCCGTAATATTTCATGGCATCTGCCCAAGGCATGCGCAGGAACGGTTCAGTCAGTTCCACGCCGCGCAGTTCCTTAAACAGGTGCTTGGCCATACCTTCAAAAGTCTCGATAATGTCTTCCTGTTCCACGAAGCTCATTTCGCAGTCAATCTGCGTGAACTCCGGCTGACGGTCAGCACGCAGGTCTTCATCGCGGAAACACTTCACGATCTGGAAGTAGCGGTCGAATCCTGATACCATCAGCAGCTGCTTCAGCGTCTGCGGAGACTGCGGAAGCGCATAGAACTGTCCCGGATTCATACGTGAAGGAACCACGAAGTCACGGGCACCTTCCGGAGTAGAACCGATCAGCATCGGAGTTTCCACTTCCAGGAATCCCAGTCCGTCCAGATAACGGCGCACTTCCATGGTCATGCGGTGACGCAGTTCCAGGTTCTTGCGCACAGCCGTACGGCGCAGGTCCAGATAACGGTATTTCATACGCAGGTCATCCCCGCCGTCGGTATTGTCCTCGATGGTAAACGGAGGAGTCTGTGCCGAATTCAGCACGGTCAGCTCTTCCACCGTGATTTCCACCTCACCCGTAGGCAGGTTGGGATTCTTGCTGGAACGTTCGTTCACCGTACCCTTTACCTGAATGACATACTCACGGCCCAGGTGGCTGGCCCGTTCGCAAAGTTCTGCGTTCACGTCCGTGTTAAACACCAGCTGGGTGATACCGTAACGGTCGCGGAGGTCAACAAAAGTCATACCTCCCATCTTGCGTACACGCTGTACCCATCCGGCCAGCGTCACGCTCTTTCCTGCATCAGCGATTCTCAGTTCGCCGCATGTATGATTTCTGAACATATCTTCAATCTTGTTTTTTTCTTCGCACAAAGGTAATACATGTTTTTTACATGCCCAAACCTTCCGCCTATTTTTCGCACTTCTTTCCCCGCTAAGGCTCGCCCAGACATTTTACGATCAGTTCCACCTCCGGTTTCAGGTAATATTTCCGTGTCTTCTCATAGCCCATGCGGCGGAGTCCCTCCCACAGTTCCGGACACCCCTGTATCCAGCGGCTCAGGTTCTGTGAAGCCGTTTTCTGCCGGCTTTGCGGGAAATACATCCGGGCCAGTTCACTCTTGTGGTAGATCCGCAGCCGGAATTCCCCGGTCTCTTCTGCCACACAGGATCGTTCATTGAGGTTCATTTTTCTTCAGTTTTTCAGGTTTCTTACTACCTATAAAGATACAAAAAATATCCCGGAACACCAAGTGCTCCGGGATATTTTTCAGGAAAAATTCCGGGGGATTATCCGAACAGCCTGCACCGTCCCCGGCATTTCTGTTCTGCCAGGTCACTTTCCACGTCATAGCAGGGACAGAGCTTGATCCACTCTTCCGGTTCCACCACTCCGTCGCCGTCCCTGTCCGGGCTCAGATCCCTGTGGCCCACCACCTTCCGGATTCTGTAGTCCTCACAGAGCACCCTCACCAGTACGCGGATCGACCGTTTCTGTTCCTCGGTCCGGGTGTCTGCCGGATTTCCTCCCGCATCCAGTCCCCCTTCATACGCAATGCCGATGCTGTTCGCGTTATGCCCTTTCGCATGTGCGCCCGCCTGCCCCACCGGACGCATGGAACAGATCTCTCCGTCACGCCGCACGTAATAATGATACCCGCACCCGTTGAATCCCCGCTGCCGGTGCATCCGGTCCAGTTCAGCCGGAGAGAGGGACTTGTCCTCTCTCGTGGCCGTACAGTGAATGACAATCAGGTCAATCTTTCTCATTCTCCACTCCTTTCCTTCCATTTCCCGGTCAGGATGCAAAGCAGGCATCTCAGAATCCGGACAATTACTTTTACTGCTTTCATACTTCCATCATTTTACGGTCAGACACCCATTCCGCCTCCTTCCTCTTCTTCTCCGGCTTCAGCCGTCTTCTTAACCGGGACACGCTCATACGACAGGTTCGCCAGCGCATCCTGCAGGGTCAGTCCCGGACGGAAGTTGATGCGTGCCCTCTCGATCAGCCCGACATGGTATTCCTCTTCCACTTCCGCTCCCTTGCCGCTCAGTCCCAGCTGGAGCGATCCCAGTTCACCCAGACGTACGATTTCACCGCTCTGCAGCCCCTCGCTCACCACGTCTTCCAGGGCCGTCAGCACCGCCATGGTGTCCGCCCTCGTCACCGTACATTCCCGCTGGATGCGCTCCGCGATCTCACGGATTCCCATCACCCCGCGCGCCTGCGCCTGTGCATAATACTTCATCGGAGCCCCTTTGTCGCCCGGATTCTTTCTTCCCACTACTGAATAAGTCACTGCTTTCTCCATACACAATTTGTTTAAAAGGTTAGTACTTGTTTTAATTTGACAAAACAAAGATACGACACCCCTTCCCCCGCCATGTAGACATTTGCAGGGTTGTGTAGACTTAAAGGGAAAATATTTTTTTGTTTATCCTTTTCAACGCACCTCAACCGTTTCCGGTTCTCCCAGCGTCATGAACCGGATCACTACGTCCGGGGCATCTTCGCTGATCAGGCTGCAGGAGAACGACACGGCCGAAGTTCCTGCCGGCATCAGCGCCTCGCCTTCCGGAACCACCGTCTGCACCACGTTGTAGTTCTTGTCCGTCACCACGGCCTTGCCGTCGAAGGTGTACAGCAGGTACTGGTGTTCCTTCACCGTACACGGGAACTTGATCACGCCCTCCGGAGTGGTGAACTGCGGATTCTCGATCGCCCCGTCACCTTCCACTTTCAGACGGACTGCAAACCGCCCCGGATAGGGAGTCGTCCACGACCAGTCCGAACCGCCCGGCTGTCCCGGCTGCATCTCGCCCAGGTTGCAGGTATAATATTTGGAAATATGCAGCGGATAAAGCTTGAAAAGGCGGTCGTTCTGCTTCTCCAGATGCCATTCGGTCTGCGGATCCCGCAGACGCGCACGCTGTTCCTCCGTAAAGGCCTGCTTCTCGCGGAGATAGTCCCAGTTGCGGATCGCTTCCAGCAGCCGGTCTATCTGGCCGTGACGTCTGAAAGTCTTTGCCCGGATGGTCATGGCATAGCCCGCATCAAATCCGGCTGCTTCCGACATGGCCCACTCCACATCCTCCAGCGAAGTACACTGCTGCTTCCGGTCGGCCAGACGGATCAGGAACCATCCCAGCATACGCGGGAAAAGATTGCGCTTGTAGAAGGCCTGGTTGACGATCCGGCTTTCCACCTGCCCCGTGCGCATGGCTTCTCCCCACGGCTCTCCCCAGTTGGTGTACGTATGGGTGTGCCACAAGTTATGGCTCAGCCGGCTGGCATCATTGCGGAGCGGATGCTTCACCTGCGTGAAAATGCGGTTCACGAAACGCGACATCGCATAGTCGTCATGCCCCGTATAGCCGCATCCTTCCAGCCCGTCAAAGGAAATCTGGCAGACCCCCGTCTTGTTCAGCAGTTCGGCAATGCGGTCGGCATACGCATCCTGCAGCTCCAGATCCGGGAAAAACGTGCGGTACGGATAATCCCACAGCTTATACAGCGGCTCGTCCTGGCCGTGAGCGGCAGCCGTGGTTCCCCACGCCCCGCGCCGGCAGTTCTTCAGCAGCATATACTCACCCTGTTCTTCCACCTTGCCGAAAGAGATCAGCTCCTTTCCGATCTGCAGGCCGTTCAGAGTCAGCGGCACGGCAAAGAGTTCCGATTTCCGGATCCGGATGTCCGTCTGCACGGCATCCAGCGGTTCCGCCAGCACCAGTTTTCCCTGCTTGAGCAGATGCTCCGAAGGCACCGGTGTCACATAGGCATCGTTCGTCGTCGTAAAATTGGAAAGCGTATGCACGCCCAGACCGATCCCCCGGGCCTGCGCCTTTTCAGCCATCTTCCGCATGCCTTCATCTCCTTCCGGACTTACCTCCGGCCGCCAGTTGAAGTGTCCCCAGTCCAGGAACGGCCCGTCGTGATACAGGTAGTCAAAGCCCGCCTGCTCAGCCCGTGCCAGCATATCCTCGAAATTCTCAGCCGTGAAGTCGGTGATCAGGTACGATTTCATTGCCTCCCGCGACTTCTTGGCCCACTCTCCCTTCAGCATCGGGTGCGGCAGTCCTTCTTCCACTTCCACGTCACCGATACGGTCAAGAATCCGTTCCCGTTCGTCCCCGAAGAGAGCCACGGCAGCCCCTTTGACCGGACCGTCAGGCCCTTTCACGGGAAGCGTCCACGATTCTTTCACCCCATGCACCGGACGGAATTCTTCCCGGTCGCGTCTGCGGGCTCCCAGCTGGAAAACTGCACCGCCTCCCGTCTTCGTAACCGCCTGCCGGTCACCGGAAACCGTGCTGACCGACAGGGATGCCGGAGTACCTTCATAACCGAACTCGGCCCTGTAAGCATTTTCGTAACCCTCGGGCAGACCGGCCGTTGTCTTGATATTCAGAGCCTGCATACCGAAAGCCATGTCTTTCTCCTGCACCACTCCAACCACTTCACCGACCACCTCGCCGATGCCGACACCCACCGGTCCGAACACCAGCGCATCATATTTTCCGGGCACTTCCACCGCTTCCAGCCGGATACAGGCGTCCGATTCCTTTACCCGGAGCGTCACCCGGCTTCCGTCGGTCATCGTAAACTTCAGCAGGTTCCCCGAAGCTTTCATCGATGCAGGCAGGATCACCTTCCCCTGGCTGCCCGCCGAAATGACGGGAAACTGCTTCCCGCCCAGAATCTGTTCCCCATTCACCTGAATGGACTGGTAATATCCGCGTTCATCAATACCGACCTGCGTGGCTCGTGTCTTCAGGTCTTTCTGTGCATAAAGCGATGCTGCCAGCGGAAGCAGCATCAGGCACCCCCATTTTCTGCTCAAAAACAATTTCATGCCTGTTTGATTTATATGTTTCAAAAATGTTTCTTCAAGCCGGGCTTCAATAGAACATTCCAGTCAGCTAATTCCTTAATTAAACAAAGAATCAGATGTATTATCCATGACAGACTTTTCTACTTCATCAACATTCACACGCATCGTTTGTCTTTTCAGCTTTAATGGCCTGGCTCCACGTTGAATCAATATTTCATTTCCGGCTGCACTTTCCGGAGCTTCCTTAAAGACAGGCACAAACAATGTTTTTGCCGATAGAAGTGTTTTCAGGCCAGCATCCATACTTCCTCCTGTAACTCCAGCCTCTACTACAATCATAGCATTACTCAATCCGATTATTGTCTGATTACGTTTCATCGCACGACTGGCCATCCATTTATCATAAGGCATAAACTCACTTACAACAAGTACCCGGTTCCAGTCCCAGACCTCCTTCAAGTCCGGTTTTATATAAAAATAACTGATACCTTCCGGTAAAACAATAATAGTAGAACCATTCTTTTCCAATGCTGTTTTGTGAGCGGCAAGATCAATTCCACTGGCATATCCAGACACCACACACACATCTTTTTCAGCTAGTTGACTTACACAATCTTCCGTAATCCATAAACCTTTGGGCGAAGCCTTACGTGAACCGCTAAAACCCACTTTTCGTTTGGCCAGCAAATTAAGATTACCCATATAAGAAAGAATTGTCGGAGAATTCTGATGAAGTAACATACGAAGACTTGTCGGATATAGTTGCTCGTCCAACATGGAAATATAACCTACCTTATTATCCTTTTGGAAAAGTTCAACCACTTTCTCAAAAGCAGGTAAGTCCTGAGGTTTTAATATATTTTCAATGCTGTTTTCCAGTTGTCTCGGATTTGTCACATAAGGTTTGAGCGAGAACAAAAGCCTGTTTGTTTGTGCAGGCCCATACCCCCGGACAGTAAGTAGCCGATAAGCAATCTTTACATTTTCCTCACTTGACCAATTCATATCATATAAATTATTTATTCCTGAGACCTTTTATTATTGCAATACCAAAAACTCTGGAAGCACCGGCCTCTTTTAATTTCATTGCTATATATTGCATCGTTATTCCTGATCTATAAAGATCATCTATCAAAAGCACAGATTTGTTTTTCAGATCAACAGCACTGTCAATTGCAAATCCGGAATGCTCCAACATTTCGAATTTCGTCATACCATCTTCAGTGTTTTTTGCCGCATGTTGTTTATCAGCCCAGCAGACTGCTGATGAAATATCCGGAAAACGATTCAATCGAGCCGCTATATCTCTCATAAAATTTTTACTGCTTGGTACAGCACAAATATAATCAGCATATTTAAAGAAAGGGAAATCAGACAATATAGACTCAAAAGCTTTCACCAATTCTTCCTTTTCCCCGGTACGGTCTACATCATCTTCATACTTAACTAAATACTCCAATTGTCCCAAATAGGTTCTGGCTCCTGATTCCACTTCCAGTTCCCGCATAGACAAAGCAATGGACAAATCCAGTTTATCCCGTAAAAACACAACGGAACGATACTTGTCAACAAATTGTTGGAGTGCATGCACCTCCTCTACTTTTTTACAAGGATAATAACATCCGATTCCATCTTTTCTTGAACAGACATGAATCCCCAGCATTTCTTCTAGAATTGGACCAATCGTATCACGAAAAGGCAGATTAAACCATTTCAGGACATCCTTTCCATATCCCTCTTTCAAAGGCATACTCTGTTCCCGCATGGCAAAACACAACCGTTTGGTTGCAGATGTGTCATTGATAAAATCTATTAGAGATTCTCTTGTAATCTTTTTCGGCGGGACATTTAGGAATCTCATATCAAAATTGAAAGCCATACTATATCATTTCACTCTTTATATACCTGCTGCTTATATCGCAAATTTACAAGATAATTTTTTATTTATCAAATTCTATCACTGAAAAGAAACACTATCTTTGCAGCGTTATCCGACATCTGAAATTTACGAACGATTATGAAGAAAAAAATTGTAACATTTGGGGAAATTATGATGCGACTGACCACTCCGGGAAACCTGAGACTCCAGCAAAGTCGCGAACTGTCAGTCAATTACGGAGGAAGTGAGGCCAATGTAGCCATCTCGGTGGCAAACTTCGGCGGCCAGGTGGACTATGTGACCCGCCTGCCCGAAAACCCGCTGGGAGAAGCCTGCATCGCCGAACTCCGCTCACATAACATCGGTACGGACCACATCCTCACGGGAGGAAAACGCCTCGGTACCTACTACATGGAAAAGGCTGCGGCCATGAGAAACTCACGCGTCATCTACGACCGCGAAGGCTCCTCTTTTTCCGAACTCGAACCCGGCATGATCAACTGGAAAGAGATCTTCAGCGATGCCGGCCTGTTCCACTGGTCCGGTATCGACGCAGCCCTGACTCCGGGACTGGCCGAAGTGTGCCGGGAAGCCGTTGAAACCGCCAGGGAAATGGGAATCTCCGTCTCCTACGACATCAACTACCGCAAGAACCTCTGGAAGTACGGCAAGACAGCCCAGGAAGTACTCCGCCCGCTGATTGCCTCCAGCGACATCATGTTCGGCAGCGAAGGCGAATATGCCATGCTCTTCGGGCTCAAGGCTCCGGGATTCAAGGCCACAAGCGCAGCCGACCGGTATGACACCGCAGCCTACGAAGCATTCTGCCGGGAGATCGCCCGGGAAGTGCCCCAGTGCCGCTACATCTACATCGCCCTGCGCAACGTGATGAACTCCGAACACCACACCTTCGCCGGAATACTCTATGCCGACGGCACCATGTACCACACCCGCGTGTACGACATCAACAATGTCATCGACTGTGTCGGAGTGGGAGACGCATTCTGCGGTGCCCTTCTCTATGCCCAGTCTGTCTGGACCGACAACCAGAAAAGAGTGGATTTCTCTACGGCCGCTTCCGTCCTGAAAAACACCATCTCCGGCGACTACAACATGGTCAAGGTTTCCGAAGTGGAAGAACTGATGGCCCGCAACGAAAAGGGGGAAGTGGAAAGATAACATGTCAGCTATTTCATCTGTGCATGAAACACTTGCGAATGACATATTTCAATAATAGGTTCTCCAAGTACATCTTCAATAGAAATCAGTGTATCAATAGTGAAGTTATGAGTTCCACGCATCCACCGACTTATTTCAGACTCTTTTTTCCCAAGACGCAGGGCAAGGTCTTTTTGCTTAAGGCCCTTATCTTTCAGAATTTCGTGTATTCTATCCACAATCTTAAAAGACAAATCAACCATACGCTTAACTTCAGGATTAACCTTCTCGCGTCTTTTCTCGATTATGCTACTCTTTTTCATCTCTTGCAAAATTTAAATTACCAACTAATTCTCAGATGAATGCTATAAAAATTTACGGCATCATGCTCTTCAACTAATTCGATATGATATTTTTGCTGCATCTTAACGTGAACTACCGCTAAACTAAAGATTTAGCGGCTTCGGAGATACCAATACCTCCTCTCTTTTCCTGCTTCTTCCTGCCATTGCTTTTTAGGACACGAGGTCGGTCATCCACAAGAGGACAGTCCACAGGCTTGACTTTCCCACGCTCCGTGGGTAGGGCTTTCAAGCCAAATTCCTTGATGTTGCAAGCGGCATTGAAGTCCCGGTCGTGATGTGTACCACATTCCGGGCATGTCCAACTGCGCTCGCTAAGATTCAATTCTTTGTACACATAGCCGCATTTGCCGCAGGTCTTCGAACTTGGGGCAAAGCGGTCTATCTTAATGAGGTTCACGCCATACCAACTGCACTTGTATTCAAGCAAAGTTAGGAACATACCGAAAGAAGCATCTCCTACGGCTTGTGCCAAATGGTGGTTACGCTGCATCCCTTTCACGTTCAAATCTTCCATGCAGATAGTGCGCACTTGGCTGTCGTGCGTGAGTGCATGGGTGATTTTGTGAAGGCTGTTCTTACGGCTGTTAGCTATGTGTTCCTGTAGCCGGGCTACACGGATGCGTGCCTTGTTGCGGTTGGCAGAACCTTTCTGTTTGCGGCTCAACCGCTTTTGTAGCAACTTCAAGCGGTCTAAGCTTCTCTGCAAGTTCTTGGGATTGGCAAACGTGCGTCCGTCAGAACATACGGCAAGCGACTTGATGCCCAAGTCAATGCCGACGGTCGTGTCACGCATCGGTTCGGAAGGCTTCATTCCTTGCATGGACGTGTCCACCAGAATGGAAGCAAAGTATCTTTCCGAAGGGGTCATGCTGATAGTGACAGTCTTCACCGTACCCTTGAACCTGCGGTGCAGCACGGCAGGAATATCTTTCGCTTTGGGGATTGTGATTGTTCCTTTTTCAAAATCCACACGGCAATGCTGTGGGCAAAGGAAGCTCTGCTTGTCCTTGCGGCTCTTGAAGCGTGGGAAACCGACAGCCTTGGTGTTGCGAAAGAAATTGGTATAGGCTGTATCAAGATTACGCAAGGAACTCTGCAAGGACTGGGAGTTGACTTCAGAAAGCCACTCATGCTCCACCTTCAGCTCGCTCTTCATCAAATTGGTCAAGTATACGTTGCCGAGCGTTTCCTTGCGTTCCTTGTAGGCTGTGATTTTCAGGTTCAATGCCCAATTATAGACAAAACGGCAGCAGCCGAAGGTCTTTGCAAACAAAACCTTCTGCTCATCTGTCGGATAGATTCTATATTTGTAGGCACGTAACATATGGCAAAAGTAACGATTTAAAATGAGACCATGATACAGAAAGATTACATTTCAAAGAACCACTCGAAGTTTCTCATCAAATATCACGTGATATTTGTATGCAAATACAGGAAGAAGCTACTCATTGGAGCAGTGGAATATGACATGAAGCAAATCATGCAGAACATATCAGACCTGTCAGACTTTAACATTGAGGTCATGGAAACCGACAAAGACCATATTCACATGATGATATGCAGCGAACCAAAACTCTCTCCGCTGCAAATCGTAAGGAGGCTAAAACAAATGTCAACAACTGCCATTTGGAAAAGACATGAAAATTACCTTAGACATGTATTTTACTGGGAAAACACATTTTGAACGGATGGATATTTTGTGTCATCAGTCGGAAATGTCAGTCAGGAAACCATCAAAAAATACATCGAAAACCAAGGGTAGCTGCGCTACCCCGCATTTTTCATCCCCTAAACTGAAGATTTAGGGGTTTTCAAATGCGAGTTCCTATAAATTAAGCTGATACTATTTTTATCAGACAATTTATCCCTCCCCGGGATCCTCATGTATCCTCACATGTATTTCCAAATTATTTTTACATAAAACACCCGTAAGGAATCCAATTCATTGATCACATTTCCAAAATTCCCTCTGAATTAACTTCATGCTTTACTTTAAAGAAATATGCTTATAAACCCTGTTTTTCAACATATTATAAATACATAAATCCCGCTTCTTTGTTTTAACATTTCACCTTTCCGGATGGTTGCCTTAACTTTGCTTCTGTAAAACAAATATTATTTACTTTTTTTCATTCAACCTTAAACTTGGAAAGATGGAAAACAATCTGATGACCGTATTCACGCGCATCTTCCACACGCAGGGAGACTCCCTCGTGGAACTGTCTGCCTGGATCGAGAATGTCCGCAACGGACAATGGAAAAATGAAGTGGAGAACTACCGCAGGCTGATGGCCGAAGGAAAGAAACAGGAAGCTGCCTCCGTCAAGGAACAGCTGCCTGCCCTCGTACCTGCCGGAAACTGCCTGCGCGGACGTTATCCCAAGTGTCTCACCAACCGCACCGGCTATGCCATGTTCGACATGGACAAGATGCCGCCCGACGTGCTCCGGAACGCTTTTGCCCGGCTGAAGGAAGTTCCCTGGGTGGCGGCCTGTCATGTCACCGTCTCCGGAACCGGCCTCCGCATCTTCGTCTGCATCGGTGTGGTACATCCCGATGTCTACCGCCGGGCCTATGAGATCGTGGCGCACGCCCTTGAACAGGTTGCCGGACATCCCTGCGACATGCAGTGCAAGGATCTCTGCCGACTCACGCTCGCGTCTTATGACCCCGAAGCTTATCTGGCACCGGAACCCCTCACCTTTCCCTACGAGGAAGGAAACAATCCGCTCCTGTATCAGCCGGCCACGGGAACCGACTCTTCCGAGGATTACCGGTTCAATGGCAGAAACGCAGGCTATGCGTACGGGGATACTCCCCGGAATGCAGGGAATGCCAGCGGACCGGCTCCCGGAAACATGCCCGGTTATGCCCCCGGAAATCCGGCTGATTATGCTTCCGGAAACGCCGGTTTCAGGCCCTTCGGAATCCCCGAAGATCCCAACGACGACTGCCGTTATGTACTCCTCCGTGACCCCGAAGCTTTTCTGGCGAATTTTTTCCGGAAAAACAAGTTTCAGGAGGGTCAGCGGCACAATGTTCTGCTCCGTCTGGGACGCAACATCCGCTGGCGGAGGTTCAATCCGTACGACTTTGAACGTCTGAAACACAGCGCTTTCCACATGATGGGCCAGCTCCCTTACAGCGAATATTGCAGCGCGATGGACTGGGGCTACAACCATGCCGATTTGGGTCCATGGGTCCACATGGACCCTAATGGACCCTCCACCGTGAGAAAAGAATCCGACGAGGATGATCTGATGAGTCATGCACCCCTGTTTCCCGAGTGGATTTACGACAAGCTCCCGCCCCTGATCCGGCGCGGTATCATAGCCGCCCGCTCCGGCCGCCAGCGCGACATGCTTCTCATGTCCATACTCACCAACCTCAGCGGATGCGTTCCGCTGGTGCGCACCCTCTATGCCCACCGTCTCTACTCCCCCCATTTCTTCTTCGCAGCCGTCGCCCCCGCAGGTTCCGGCAAGGGTGTGGTAGCCCTGTCAGCCCTGCTCGGCAGCAAGATTCACCGCGAAATGGAGGAAAACAACCGCCGGGAGCGCAAGGAATACGAGCAGAAGATGCTGGAATGGGAGGCCGAACAGAAACGGGCCTTCCGCGAGAAACGCAAGCCCGACATCAGTCTCAAGCCCGAAGAGCCCCGGTGGCACGTGCTGAACGTACCGCCCAACACCTCCAAAAGCCAGCTGATGACCGACCTCTACAACTCCGGCGAGATCGGAATCATCTGCAACACCACCGAGATCGACTCCTTCACCGCTGCCCTGGGAACGGACTACGGCAAGCATGCCTCCGAACTGCGTATGATCTACCACCACGAAGCCGTGGGACAGAACTACAAGATCGACGGCCACCCCATTCTCATCCAGCGCCCCCGCATGGCCATCTGCATGGCCGGTACCCTGCAACAGCTGGTCAACTTCGTGTCATCGAAGGAAGACGGTATGTACAGCCGTCTGGCCCTGCTCACGGGAAAGGGTGAAAGCGGCTGGATTTCAGCGGCTCCCGATTCGGACGACGAATGGATCGACGGCGACGAACTCTTTGAGAATCTGGCAGATGATGTGCTTCAGGCCTACCATTTCCTGCTCAACTCCCCCACCTCCGTCCATTTCACCCGCGAACAGTGGAAGATCCACAACAAGCTGTTCGGTCACATGATGCAGAATGTCTCGCTGGAGGACGGAGAAGGCAACGAGGCCATTGTGGGACGTCACGGACTGCTGACGATGCGCATCGCCATGGTGCTCACCGCCCTGCGCAAGTGGGAAGCCGGCTGGAACATGAAGGATGTCACCTGCAGCGACGAGGATTTCAGCATCACCATCGAACTGGTCAAGGTGCTGCTGGAACACAGCCTCTCCCTCTCCACCATCCTGCCCGGAACGGAACGGAAACGCTCGCAGATGACCTGTTTCCACCGCGTGCTGGAGTGCTACAAGAAGCTGCCCGAGAGCTTCACTTACATGGAATATCTCACCGCGACGGCTGCCATGGACATCTCCCGTTCCACGGCCAAGCGATGGCTCAAGAAAATGCTGAAACAGAACCTGGTAGCATACGACAACGGCATCTACCGCAAGGTACATTCCACGGAATAGGGTCCATATAGAAAAAGTGGACCCAGGTGGACCCTGAAAACGTTTCGGCGTTTCAGTCAAAAGGCTTCGGCGTTTGCATGGAAACGCCGAAGCCTTTTTTTATTTTCCGGGCAGGTATTTCCGGCCTGTCCGCGGAGCCCTAATCCTCCAGGATCTTCTTCCGTACGCTTCTCCAGGGCCTCTTGAAGAGCATCCGGACCAGATATTTGGTCAGCCGCTTGAGCTGCATCTCGTCCGACCAGCTCAGCTTGATCTTCCCGCAGGCAATCAGGGTCAGGAAATTCCCCAGTGCATTCAGCGCATACTCGGCCTCCGTAAACTGATACCCTTCGGGTGTGTGGCGCAGCCATCTTTTCGGTTTCTCACTCTCTGTCTTTTGCTCCCGTTTTTCTGTTTTTACTTCTTTTTGTCTCATGGGTGAATATATTTTACCGGCCAAATGAAAAAAAAATGTCCGGTTTTAAGATTCTTTAAACTCGTTAAAATTGAGAACGAAATCGAATTGAAATTTTCATTAAATCTCATTGAAATTCTTTTTCTTAAGAAGTCCGACACAAAATTAATAGTTGTTTTTGAAAAATATTGGAAATTTTGTTTTAAATTAAAATATAATGTTTACCTTTGTCTCGCAATTGTGAATAACAATTGCATCTGCAGCCCAAAAATTCCGGTTTTATCCCTTCTTCCCGGTCCCCGGTTGGGAGAGGTAACCGCGAAGCGCACCCCAAACGTAGCTTCCTTTCGCTCTGGCCCCCGGACGAGGAAGTGACCACGGTTCCGGCCCCCGGGGCGTGGTGGTCAACAATGAATCTATTCAGCAAAAAATCGGAAAGTCAGTCAGATTCCGGCCCCCGGAATCGCGACGGCTTAGTAACATCAAAGGAAACCTAAAATCATTATGACATTCAAATCAAACATTCTCTGCTTCCTGACAGCAGCCTTCCTGTTGTCGGGCTGTACCTCTTATAAGAAGGTGCCCTATTTGCAGAATTCCGCGACAGTCAGTGTACCGGCCGGAGAAATTCCGCTCTACGACGCCCGGATCATGCCCAAGGATCTGCTGACCATTACCGTCAGCACGACGGATCCCGAAGCCAGTATCCCCTTTAACCTGACAGTACAAAGCGTTATTTCCAGGAACTCAACTAGTTTGACTAACCAGCCAACTTTGCAACAGTATCTAGTGAATAATGAGGGAGAAATTGACTTCCCGGTCCTGGGGAAATTAAAGATCAGCGGGATGACCAAGAATGAATGCGAAGCCATGCTCCGTGACCGGTTGGCCTCCTACCTGAAGGAGACCCCAATTGTAAATGTACGCATGGTGAACTACAAGATCTCCGTATTGGGTGAAGTCAATCGTCCGGGAACTTTCACGGTCAGCAACGAAAAAGTGAATGTACTGGAAGCCCTGGCTATGGCAGGCGATCTGACGATTTACGGTCTGCGTGACAATGTGAAGCTGGTCCGCGAAACGGCAGACGGAGGACGCGACATTCAGGAACTGAACCTGAACGATGCTAATCTGATCCGTTCCCCCTATTTCTACCTCCAGCAGAATGACATTCTCTATGTCACTCCCAACAAGACCAAATCCCGCAACTCCGACATTGGTAATACCACTACCATTGCCATTTCTGCGACCTCTATTCTGGTCTCTCTGGCCAGCCTGTTAGTCACCATCTTTAAGTAAAGTTATTATGAGCAACGAAAAATACGACGATCTTTTTACGGCTGAAGACGAAAAGCCCATCGACTATAAAGCAATACTGTTTGAATACCTGATGTACTGGCCCTGGTTTGTGGCCTGCCTCATTCTCTGCCTGATCGGAGCCTGGGGCTACCTGCGCTATCAGACTCCGGTTTACAATGTGAATGCCACGGTACTGATCAAGCAGGATGACAAAGGAAAAGGCAGTGCCAACAGTCCGCTTGCCACCATGCAGGATCTCGGGATGTTGAGCATGGCCAGCAATTTCGACAATGAAATGGAAATTCTCCGTTCCCGCACCTTAATCAAAAAGGTAGTCAATACCCTGGGACTGAACATCCGCTATGCGGAACCCCGCAGTTTCGGCTATGCCCTTCCGCTTTATAAGCATGATACTCCCATCAAGATCTGGATGACTCCCGAAGAAGCGGAAAAACTTGCTGCCCCCCTGAATTTACAGCTGGACTGCACACCTGACGGCAAAGTCAAGGCTACTGCAAAGTATGGAAAGGAAGGCACCACTGAAAAGACATTTGACCGTCTGCCCGGTGTATTCGTCACTCCCGTGGGTACCCTGACGCTGAACGCGAAAGATAGTGCAAAGATTCAGGAAGAACGTACTATTCAGGTACAGATTGTGTCCCCTACCTCAGCCGCCAAGGTGTGCCAGGAAAATCTGTCTACCGAACCAACCAGTAAACAGACCACCATTGTACGACTGAACTACAACGATACCCATGTAGGCCGGGGTCTGGATTTCCTGACTACGCTGGTAGCGCTGTATAATGCCGATGCCAACGATGACAAGAATGAGGTAGCCAGCCGGACAGCCGAATTTATTGACGAACGCATCAGTATCATCAATCATGAACTGGGCACCACGGAAAGCGAACTGGCACAGTATAAGCAAAAGGCAGGACTGACCGACCTGACCAGTGATGCGAAATTAGCATTGCAAGGGAATGCTGAATATGAACAGAAACGGGCTGAGAATGCCACCCAGCTCCGTCTTGTAGAATTTCTGAAAGAATACATCGAACGTCCCGAGAACCGGATGGAAATTATTCCGGCCAATATCGGGCTGAGCGACAACGGGCTGTCCACCCTGATCGGACAGTATAACGAAATGCTGACTGAACGCAAACGGTTGCTCCGCACTTCCAGCGAAAGCAACCCGGCCGTGATCAATCTGGATACCTCTCTGGAAGCTACCCGAAAGAATATCCAGACCTCCGTAGCAAGCGTGCTGAAAGGACTGGAAATCACCCGCAACGACCTGAACCGTGAGGCCGCCCAGTTTGCGAGCCGGATCAGCAATGCCCCCCAGCAGGAAAAAGAACTGCTCAGCATCTCCCGCCAGCAGGAAATCAAGGCCAGTCTGTACCTGATGCTGCTTCAGAAACGGGAAGAAAATGCGATAACCCTAGCCGCTACGGCGAATAATGGCCGTATGGTGGAAGAACCGCTGGCCGGCGGTATGGTCGGGCCGAATGGAAAAACGTATTATATGCTGGCCCTCCTTCTTGGACTGGGCATTCCTGTAGCGATCATCTTCCTTCGCAACCTGCTCCGCTTCAAGATAGAAAGCCGGGCTGATATCGAAAAAATCACCGATGTTCCGGTCATTGGAGATATTCCTCTGACCGATACGGAAGGACATCCCATTGTGGTGCAGGAAAACCGCAACGGCCTGATGGAAGAAGTGTTCCGTTCTGTCCGTACAAATGTACAGTATATGCTGGGAGAAGGCCAGAAAGTGATCCTCTTTACCTCCACCACCTCCGGCGAAGGCAAGAGTTTCAATGCTGGAAATCTGGCCTGCAGCTTTGCCTTTATGGGCAAGAAGGTGGTGATTGTCGGTCTGGATATCCGCAAACCCGGACTGAACAAAGTCTTTGAGATCTCTCATAAGGAACGAGGCATTACCCAATACCTGGCCGATCCGAAGCATACCGATCTGCTGAGTCTCTGTCAACCCTCTTCTATCTCCCCCAACCTCTTTATTCTGCCGGGCGGTACCGTTCCTCCCAATCCGACAGAACTTGTAGCACGGAAATCTCTTGATCATGCTCTGGAGATTCTGAAAGGACAATTTGATTATATCATACTGGATACAGCCCCGATCGGTATGGTAACCGACACCCAGCTGATTGCCCGCGTAGCAGATCTGAGCGTCTATGTCTGTCGTGCTGATTATACCCATAAGAGCGACTACGAACTGATCAATGACCTGAAACGTGAGAACAAGTTGCCGAATCTCTGCACTCTGATCAATGCCATTGATATGGATCAGCGCAAAAATGGCTACTATTACGGCTATGGCAAGTACGGAAAGTACGGCAAATACGGTTACGGGAAAAAATATGGATATGGATATGGTTATGGTTATGAGAAATAATATAAACTTCAACGACCTTATTTTCACAACAAATTTTACCTACGTAACTCAAAAGCAAAACTTTTATCCATAACTTTCCAAAGGTATGACAAATTAAAATATAAGATATTTTAACAAATATCTAAAACAAGAAGTAACAATTCGAATAGATATAAGATTATTATCTTATAAAATAACTTTATTTCAGATATAAAATTTATTAACTAATATCTGTATAAACCTAGTATAAAACCACATTTTTAAGTTATATTTTAATTAAAATATGACAAATACAAGTGGTACAAAAACAATAGCTCAAAATACATTCTTTCTTTATTTCAGAATGTTAGCAATAATGTTCGTCAGTTTTTATACTGTTCGAATAGTGCTCTCTCAACTCGGAACCGAAGACTATGGTATTTACAATGTTGTAGGAGGAATAGTTTTTTTATTTGCAATGATAAGTAATACCTTATCATCATCAACTCAAAGATTCTTATCATTCGAAATTGGTAGTTCCAACAGCTTGGAGAATTTAAGAAATATTTTTAAAATCAATATCCTATTTTATGTAATTCTTTGCCTTTTAGTAGTCATATTATCAGAAACACTTGGTCTTTGGTTTGTTAACACTCAACTCATAATTCCAGAAAATAGATTATTAGCAGCCAACTGGGTATACCAATTTTCAATCCTATCTTTTATTTGTACTATAATAACTGTACCTTATACAGCTACTATTATAGCACATGAAGAAATGAAAGTTTATGCTTGGATTAGTATATTAGAAGTTATTCTAAAACTAATTATAGTATTTTGTTTATCAATCTATCCAATGGACAAATTGATATTATATTCCTTTTTATTCTTTATATCCTCTTTATTTATTTCATCAGCCTATATAATATATTGTATCAAACACTTCCCTGAGTGCAAATTTGGATTTTACTATAATAAACAAATGTGCCATGAACAATTATCATTTATGGGACTAAACTTTTATGGAAGTATTACATTTGTCTTAAGAATGCAAGGCACAAATATTCTCTTAAACATCTTTTTTGGTCCACTAGTAAATGCAGCACGTGCCTTAGCTTTTAAAATAAGTTCTGCAATAAATAGTTTTGTTCTAAACTTTATTATAGCATTTAAGCCAGCTATTACTAAAAGCTATGCTAATAACGACAAAAGAAAAACTTTTAAATTAACATTTCTAGGTATAAAGGTTTCCTATTTCATGCTTCTACTTATAGCCTTTCCATGCATATTAGAAATGAAATATCTACTTCAAATTTGGTTGAAAGAAATTCCTCAATATGCTGTTTTATTCAGCTGTTTAGCAATTCTTGAAGCTTTATTTGAGTCTTTAAGTCATCCACTCGAAAGCTTATCTCAAGCTACAGGGCAGATAAAAAAGTATCAATTGATAACTAAAACTATAGAACTGACAAACTTACCTATCTGCTATATACTCCTTATAAATTCATATCCACCAGAAAGTAGTATGTATTTATCTATTGTTTTAAGTATTATTGGCTTTTTCACTAAATTATATTTATTACAAAAACAAATATCTTTCCCTCTAGTGGATTTCATTAGAAATGTATTATCTCCTCTAATATTTACTACACTCCTTATGATATTAATTGGATATATTTCTAAAACAATAAATTTAGGAGCAGTAACAAATATTATTATTAACCTCTTACTCGGTTTAATAATAATCATATCTATAGGTCTATCAAAATCAGAAAGAAACAAACTAATAAGTATGTTTTATTTAAAAATAAAAAAATGAAACTTGTAATAATAACTCGAGGAGACTTACCTGTCCCTGCTACAAAAGGTGGAGCTGTTGAAACTTTAACAGATCTTTTCATTGAAAAAAATAATATATCAAAAAAAATAGATCTTATTATTTATTCAATAAGTGATGAATCTATGCCAAAATATGATATACATAGACCTAAAACAAAATATATCAACATACCCCATAACAATTTACAGTCAAAAATAAAAAATGCATTCCTAAAAATTAGAACCCAGATATCAAAAAGGTATCAAGGTAATTACTATATTCTCAAAGTTATTGAAGACTTAAAAAAACAATCTTTTGATTATATAATGATAGAAAATGCCCCCCTTTATGCTATTTGCATAAAAAAATACTTTCCAAATGCAAAAATTATACAGCACCTACACAATTCTTACATTACAAAAGACAGTTTATTTTTAGAGGATATATTAAAGAGTAATGATTTCATTTTTGGTGTTTCTGAGTTCATTAAAAAGGAAGTTATTGCTGCTTGCATTCAACAAAATCAATATAGAAATAACGTGTATACATGGTACAATGCAATAAATGAAAAAACTTTTAAAATCAATAGCACTAATAACAATTTAAAAACTGAGCTTGGTTTTAACACTAACGATTTTATCATATTATTCACTGGTCGAATTGTAGAAGCCAAAGGAATTGACAAATTACTTGAATCAATGCGCTATTTAGTTAATACCCCCAATATTAAACTATTAATTGTCGGAGGAACATCTTTTGCAAATAGTAAAAGGACTCCATTTTTAACACATATCCTTAAGCTTTGCAATACTCATAAAGAACAAATTAAATTTACTGGATATATAAATCACGATCAAATATATAATTATTATTATCTTTCAGATGTATGTGTATTTCCTTCAATTTGGAATGAACCTTTTGCCTTAACTGCTTTAGAAGCAATGACAGCAGGTAAACCTTTGATAGTAACGAATTCTGGAGGTTTACCAGAAGTAGTAGATAATAAATGTGCAATTATCTTGGAAAAGAATAATAATTTAGCTTATAATATAGCGGAATCAATCAAGAAATTATATAATAATACACAACTAAGAAGCACCATGGGAAATTATGCACAAGAACGTGCAAAACAATTTAGCAGTAAATCATTTTATAATAGATTCAATGAATTATTAGAACTTATATCATGAACATATTATTTATTTTAAATACTGTAACTCCCCAAAGAGGTGGAGTATCTATGGTTTCATACATCATATCAAAAAAGATGAAAGAATGTAATTATAATGTATATTATTTATATAATCATTTTGAGTCTTTTCCTGAATATGGTACATATCAATTTTACATTCCACCTCAATTCAATGAAATAAAAATTTATAAAACAATATCGCAAATTTGCACAGAAAGAAAAATCAACATAATAATAAACCAAACAGGCCTATCTCCCAATTATATTAAAGCACTTAAAAGGATAAAACAATCATATAGAAATATTTTCCTTGTAACTTTTTTCCATTCATCACCTGACTTCTGGATACAGCAATTAAAAAATCCACCATTCTATTTATTTAACACTAAAGTTATTGTTTCAAATTTCTTAAAAAGAATAATATACACTATTCACAACAAACATAAAAAAAACATTGAAGATTTATATTCAATAAGTGATAAATTTATTCTACTATCCAAATCTTTTATACCTGAATTTCTTAGAATTTATAATACAAAGAATAACAATAAATTAGATTTCATAAATAACCCTTGCACATTATTTAAACAAAATAATAATTTTACTTATAACAAAAAAAATCAAGTCCTTGTAGTCGGAAGATTAAGTGAAAAACAAAAAAGAATATCTATCATTATCAGAATATGGAAACAAATAGAAAAGAAACATCCTGATTGGAGCTTAATTTTGGTTGGGAATGGACCAAACAAAAATGACTATGAGAAACTCGCGACAAAGTATAATCTTAAAAATATTAAATTTGAAGGTCAAAAAGCTAATACAGAAAAATATTATCAAGAATCTAAGATTTTTTTGATGACATCTATTTGGGAAGGATGGGGACTAACTCTTGTTGAGTCATTATATTATAATTGTGTACCTATTCTTTTTTCTAATTTCAGTGCCTGCTACGATATAATCCAAAATGATGAAAATGGAATATTAATACCTAATAATGATAAAAATTTATTCGCACAAAAATTAAATGAACTTATAGAAAATCCAGAAAAACTTGGCTACTTATCACAAAACGGTAACGAATCCGTCAAAAAATTTGATATTGATAATATATATGAAATATGGCAAAAAAAGATATTAGGAGAATATACAAAAATCCAGCTATAAGATTTTTAATCTTATTATTAATTTATTATATAGCATATCTACTTACCCCTGTAGACTATAATGGAAGTTCTGAAAACTATTCAGCAAGCAGACTAGGTCCACAATTGTTATCTATGCTTATGATAGCATATTCAACATTCTATTTGATAAAAAACAATTTTTTATTAAAGAAGAAACCCCTAAATAGCTTTATATATTTTCTAGCATATGTAATAATATCATACATCGTGTATTTAATAAACGGAGTTCCATTTAGTTTATATTTTTTATCAAATATACTCAAAATATCTATATGGATTCTACCATTATTCCTTTTTGCATTTTACCTCAAAAAAATTGAAGATTTTTCTAAAATCCTTATAATCTTTACGATTATATACTTAGTCTATATTTCTATTTCAATGTATCTACAATATGGTAACTCAGAAGAAGCTGAAATAACAGGTGCAGGTATTGGTGGGGCTATTTTTTATATATCGCCTATTATCTTCTTAATTCCTAATAAACGTCTATCTTCATGGCTATACTTAATTGCTTTTGGCTTATCTATTGTGTCTGCCAAAAGAACTCCGATACTTATGATGACTATACCATTCTTTTTTTTTGGGTTACAAATTATAAGGAGTCTACAGCCTAAAGATATTATCATTATAATCTTATTAGTTTCATTGGGTGCATTTTCTTTTTTTTCTCATTTTACAAACATGCTCATTGAAAGGAATCAAATAGATGCAGCCTCTGGAGCATATGGTTCAGGACGTGAAATTTTCTATCGCATAGTTTTTGAAGGTTGGATAAATTCCAATATTATTCATTTTATTTTTGGCTTTGGCATTGGAGCTGTCAATCAGTTACTCCTTACAAAATTCGGAATTGCAATTAGTGCTCATAGCGGTTTCTTAGACATTCTTTATTCATATGGGCTTATTGGTATCATTATTTATCTATCTGTATTCTATTCTCTTTGGATTTACAGATTAGAGGTAAAGAAATTTACGCCCAAATATCATAAAGTTTACGTAATGTTTATTTGCATTTGGTTTTTTCAAAACTTTATTATACATGGATTCTCGGGAACACAATTTATATGTTATACTATATTCATAGGATATATCATAAGTAGAGTTGATAGATCGAAAATTCAATTTAAAAATAAATTTATAAAATTAAATACTGATGAGAATCGCATATTGCCTACCTCAAGTTTATAATCCTGGTGGAATTGAACGAATCACTTTATTAAAAGCAAAATACCTCTCAGAGAAAGGTTATGATGTACATATTATAACTGCAGAACAATTAGGAAAGCCGCTTTTTTTTAATGAAAATTCATCTCTAATCTTTCACGATATAGGAGTCGATTTCACATCAACATTATCTCTCAATATAGTCAAAAGATTAATAAATAGACAGCAAAAACTGAATATATACAAAAAAAGATTATCAAAATTATTATTTGAATTAAAGTGCGATATTATTGTTTCAACGTTCAGCCATGAGGTTAACATCTTACCTTATATCAATGATGGTAGTATAAAAATTCTTGAAACACACTTTCCAATATTCCACCAAAGATTAATGGCCAATGCCTTTAACTATGCCTTAACGACCAAGATCGTTTATTACATAAAAGACTGGATTGAGAGAGAATGCATCGCACCTAAATATAGTACGATGGTGGTGCTTACCCAAACAGATAAAAATTTGTGGAAGAAAAAAAACTCAAATGTAATTTGCATTCCCAATATGTTAACATTCTCTTCATTACCATCAACCTCAACATTAATGAAAAAAAAGGTTCTTGCCATTGGGCATCTCTCTAAAATAAAATCATTTGATTCATTAATTAAAATATGGTCTCTTGTTAAAAAGCAAGATACAGAATGGAAATTATCAATCATAGGATATGGTAACGAGTTATCTAATCTAACATATCTAATCAAAAATTTAAGTCTAAATGAATCTGTAGAGATTTTGCCTCCAACATCCTCAATACAAGAACATTATTTAAATTCTTCAATCTATGCCTTAACTTCTAAATATGAAGGTTTTCCTATGGTTTTATTAGAAGCAATGCAATGTGGTCTTCCTTGCATTGCTTTTGACTGCCCCAATGGGCCACGTGACATAATTGATAATGGTACAAATGGATATTTAATTCCTCAAAATGACTATCAAACATATGCCAAACGTTTACTAATGCTGATGCACGATAAAGACCTACGTTTATCTATGGGAAAAACTGCTGCATCAAATATACAGAGATATTCACAAGAAAAAATTATGAAACAGTGGGAGAGATTATTTAACGATATAACAGAAAAAACAAAATGAAATGAAAAAAATAGGAATAATAACTATCCATAGTGATCTACACTATGGAGCAGCATTACAAGCTTATGGATTATGTGCTTATTTAAGGAAACAAGGCTATGATGCATATATCATCAATTACATAAAAATTCCCAATGTAAAATACAAATATCCTTTCCCTAAAAATATAGCTTATTCTCTAATGAATTTACCACGTTTTATAAGATATCGAAAATTTTTAAAACCAATGGTAACTAAACGATCTTATAAGTCTGTAGAAGCCTTTCAAAAAATTTCCGAAAATTTCGATGTATTATGTACAGGAAGTGATCAAGTATGGAATCCTAGATGCGGAGGATTAAATAGTATCAATCCCGTGTATTTTTTAGATACAAATAAAAAGGATTATAAAAAAATCTCTTATGCTGCATCACTTGGTGCATATCGTTACAACGAACACGAAGGTCATATTATTTCTCAATGGATCAATGATTATACACATATCTCCGTCAGAGAAGATTTCACAAAAGAAGAAATAACTAGAGTATCTAAATACAATAAATTCATACCAGTTGTCATTGATCCTACCTTTTTGTTAAATAAAGAAGAATGGTTTCCCATTTGTCGGAACATAAAGGCAAATAATCCCTATATATTGATTTACTATTTGGATAATTTACCTTTAATTTTAAAATGTGCACAACATTTAAAAGAGAAAACTGGATGGCAAATCATAACAATGTCAAACAAATTTTCAAAATTAAATGGTATTGACAAGAATATTCATTTTTGTGGTCCAAGGGAATTCTTAGGATTGATAAAAAATGCAAATTATATTCTTACTGATTCTTTTCATGGTACTGCTTTTTCTATTAATTTCAGAAAAAATTTTGCAAGCATATTAAAATCTGACAATCCTTATAGGTGTAAAAACCTTCTTAACAAAGCAGGTATAGAAGAACGTCTTATCACAACTTTTCAAGAATTCATAAACTTACCTATAGAAACCAACTATACAGACATCAATAGACTAGAGACTCACATAAATGAATCTAAACAAACACTAATAACTTTTATAGAGAAATGACACACTATAAAAATATAAATGCTGTTTCCAGCAATACGTGTTACGGATGTAGAGCATGTGAACAAATATGTCCACATAACTGCATATCATTTAGAACCAATGAAATGGGCTTTATAATTCCACAAATTACTACACCATCACAATGTATTAATTGTGGATTGTGCTTGAAAGTATGCCCACGCATACAATATAAAGAACCACTAAATACGCCCTCTGTATATGCTATCAAACATATAGATCCAAATGTGAGATTTAATAGTAGTTCAGGTGGAGCATTTACAGCTTTATCGGATGCTATATTACAAGAAAATGGATATATTAGTGGTTGTATATTTAACAAAGCAACTCAAAAAGTCGAATTTATAGTATCAAACTCTATTTATGATAGAGATTTGATGAGAGGGTCAAAATATGTTCAAGCCGATACATTAGATGTATATTCGAAAATAAAAAAATTACTTAGCTCTAATTTAGTGTTATTTGTCGGAACTCCGTGTCAATGCGAAGGATTAAAAAAATTCTTAACCAAAGATCATCCAAACCTTTTATTAGTTGATATATTATGTCATTCGGTTCCAAGCCCTTTAATATTATCTGAATCATTAAAACAATGCAATCCTCCTATCATGCAAATAACAATGCGTGATAAAATAAATGGTTGGCGTAATTGTACCCATGTAAAGATCATCAATTATCAAAACAATGAAGTGATTGACAATACATTTCTTAATTTATTTTATAAAGGTCTGATCAGTAGACCATCTTGTAGTACATGTCAATTTACAAAAACAAACAGATGTACAGATATTACTATTGGTGATTTTTGGAAAATAGACAAAGTTAAACCAGAATTTGAAGACCAATTAGGCATATCTCTCATGATCATAAATACACCTAAAGGAGAAAGGTGGTTTAAAAAAATTTCAAGTAACATTAATTATATCAAAAGTGACATAAATAATTGCATACAATTTTGCATGCAGCATCCAACGTATCCCTCAAGTAAGAAGAAAAAATTTTGGAAAGATTTCCAAAAATATGGATATAATTATTGCGTCGAAAAGTATGGTCATTATACAATAAAAGAAAAGTTAATCTCAGGCCCTATTGCTTATTGCGCTAGGAAAACTGGATTAAGTACAATAATTAGGAAATTAAGAAACCATTAATATATACAATAATGAATATATTTAAAATTGGAGTTTTTTTACAGTTAGCAATAGAACATTGCTTTGATAATTTTTGGGCATTTTTTATTAAAAGATCAATGGGTAAATGTGGAAAAAATGTCATGATAAAGCCAATGACTTCAGTCTTTAAAGGTCTTGAGAATATATACATATCAGATGATGTAAGAATTGCTAGATATGCTACTATATATACAACAAAAGCTAAAGTGTACATTGGTAGCAAAACAGACATAGCACCTTATCTCAAAATTATTACTGGAAATCATCAAATCGATGATGTAGGCCATTATATGTTTGATGGAGATGTACCTAAAAGGCCTGAGAATGATAAAGATGTTATCATAGAAGGCGATTCATGGTTCGGAATAAATGTTACAATATTATCTGGTGTTACAATAGGAAGAGGATCAATCATTGCAGCAGGAGCAGTTGTAACACATTCATTTCCTCCATATTCTATTATTGGCGGTGTTCCAGCAAAACTCATAAAATACAGATTTACTATTGAAGAAATTATGGAACACGAACAAAAATTATATCCAATAGAGAAAAGACTATCCGAAAAATATCTTATTGAAAGTAGAAACAAATGAATATTATAATAGTATCTCCTTCTCTAAATCCCACACAAAATATAAGTGGGATATCATCTGTAACTCAATTTATTATAAAAAACAACAGGAAATTTAATTATATACATTTTAAAATAGGAAAACAAGATAATGAGTCTGGAGGATTTTCACGAATAATCCCAATTTTAAAGAGTCTTTTATCATGGAGGAGATTAATTTCAAATTATCCAAATGCTATCATTCATTATAACTTTCCTCTATCCAAAGCATCCATTTTAAGAGATTCTTTATTCATTAGCATTGCAAGAATAAAGAAATGTCGAATAATTATTCATCTACATGGTGGAAATTTTCTTACAGCCCCTCATATTCCAATATATTTAAATATAATATTAAAAAAGATATTTTCATTACCAGTTCCTTTTATCGTTTTAAGTGAATTAGAAAAGAAATTTGTACAACAGAAATTTAAAGGGAAAAATATCTATATACTTCCTAATTGTATTGAATTAGACAAGGCTTACCAATACAGGAAAGAAAAAAATATAAATAATTGTTTAACTATTGGATATCTTGGTAGAATAGCAGAAACTAAAGGTATGACCTATTTACTAAATGCATGTATGGAAATGAAATCTAAAGACATACCTTTTATTTTAAAAATAGCTGGCAAAGAAGAAGTCAACAATCAATATATACCACTTTTTAAGAAGGAACTAGGAGAGCATTTCATATATGCCGGTGTTATATCTGGAGAAGAAAAGAACAATTTCTTAAAAAGTCTTGATATTTTTATCTTACCTTCTTTTTTCGAAGGTCTTCCCATGTCTTTAATTGAATGTATGAGTTTTGGAGTAGTACCTGTAACGACCCCAGTTGGATCAATTAAAGAAATTATCAAAAATAATATCAATGGAGTCTTTATAGAAGTAAAAGACGAGCAATCAATTGTATACCAAATCAATAGACTCCACAATGATAGATCATTGTTATTTTCTATGTCTAAAAACTCCCAAAATTTCATATTTCAGAATTTTAATATAGAAACGTATATCCAACAATTAAATTTTATTTACAGTCAAGTCAAATAAAGCTCTACAATAAATATCAAGAATTACTGTAAGCTTCCAAAATTGGCGTATTGACTAGCATGGTTCTTTCCCATACCTTCGTGCTAAACTTAAAACTTGAAAGATTATGTTTAGCGAAAAAGATTTTGAAAGACTGTGGTTCCTCTACAAGACCGAGGGTGAGCCCAAAGGAGTTTCCATCAACTCATTCTGCATTAGCAACAACATTCCATACACGGCATTCTATGACTGGTTCAAGAAGACACAAAAGAAGGTTGTACCTGTAGAGGTTGAAGGGATTCCGGAAGAGTTGATCCAGACAGGCAATGAAGAGCAGCAGGATGTTGCTAAAGACAAGCCCAAACGTACAACTCCCCATAAAGGAAGCATCATGGTGACGATAAGAACCCGTGAAGGCTTGTGCATACAGAAGAAAGGCTTAGACTATCAGGGGCTGAAAACACTGGTAG
>ERZ838483.200-NODE-200-length-79152-cov-7.929833_pt1 | contig 79152 bp, 71 predicted proteins | sample MGYA00519939_ERZ838483 | MGnify/ENA primary metagenome ERZ838483 (study PRJEB31850, sample SAMEA3708836) | human gut metagenome | biome: human gut; feature: human-associated habitat; material: faeces | place: China | collected 2014 ...
TTAACAAGAAAAAATGCCGTGTTTATGCGGCTTTTGGCGTTTCGCAAACGCCTAAGAAATATTATGGCAGGAAAGGAGAAGCATATGATAAAAAGATTATTGAATCAGGGATGGACGGTGCAGGCAGGCGACGGAGGCGGATTATCCGCACTGTTCGGAGGTCCGGGAGAGCCACCGAAACCGGTGAATCTTCCCCATGATCATTTGGTGGAGATTCCGAGAAATCCACAGGAACCGAACGGTCCGGGTAACGGATTTTTCCACGAGGAAGATATGGTGTATGAGACGACGCTGCAGCTTGAAAAAGAGACAGAAGGCAAACGCATCTGGCTGGAATTCGAAGCGGTATACCAGAATGCATTTGTCTATGTAAACAATGCATTTGCCGGAAAATGTGCGTATGGATATAGTAATTTTTATCTGGATATCACTGATTTTGTAAAAATCGGACAGGCGAATGCCATCAAAGTGATCGTAAAAGATGGCGTGCCAAGCGGACGCTGGTATACGGGTGGTGGTATTTTCCGGGATGTTCATCTTATGATTGCTGAGCCGACACATATCGCACCGGACGGCGTATTTGTGAAAACAGAAAGTGTAGATGACCAGATCGCAGAGATCGCTGTGTGTACAGAAGTTGTGAACGATGATAAAACGATGAAAAGAATCTTTCTGTCTGCAAAACTTACCGATGAAGCAGGAAAAACGGTGGCAGAAGGAAATATGCCGATCACGATCCGGGGACATGTCACAGATACCTACAAATTACGGCTTTTTGTGAAAAATCCGAAGCTTTGGGATGCGGAACATCCGAATCTGTACCACTATGAAGTTTCCGTAGGTGAAAAAGAAACGGTACTGGACATAGAGACGGGAACCTTTGGCATCCGAAAGATGCAGCTGGATCCGGTACATGGACTCCGGATCAATGGAAAAACGGTAAAATTGCGTGGTGGCTGTATTCATCATGATAATGGAGTTATCGGAACAAAGGAATTCACCCTTGCAGCTGAGGAGAGAGTAAAGACACTGAAAAGTATCGGTTTTAATGCGATCCGCAGTTCTCACTATCCGATGAGCAGAAAACTTCTTGCAGCGTGTGATAAATATGGCATGTATGTGATGGATGAATACGCAGATGTGTGGACATCTTCCAAAGTTGCGTATGACTACAGTATGCATATGACTGAGTGGTGGGAACATGATGTGGCCAATATGATCAGGAAAGATAAAAATCATCCATGTGTGATCATGTATTCTATCGGTAATGAGATTCCGGAAGTTGGGAATTCCATCGATTCCGGCTGGGGCAAAAAACTGGCAGACCTAATCCGTGCGCTGGACCCGACCAGATACGTGACGAACTCCATGAATCTGCTGCTGGCAGGTATGGACATGCTGTCAAAGATGGCTCCGGGCGCACAGGGCCAGGAGCAGAATGCAGGAGAACAGCCATCCGGTGAAATTAACTCTATGATGAGTAACATGGGTGATATGATGGCGCAGCTGATGCAGAGCCCGATGCTGGCCAAAATGACCGAGGAAGCGGCTTCTCAGGTGGATATCGTAGGATATAATTATGCACTGGGACGTTATGAACCGGAAGGCGTGGAATATCCGAACCGGATTCTGGTAGGCTCCGAGACGAATTCTCCGGATCTTGACAAAAACTGGGAAGTAGTAGAGAAACTTCCATATGTGATCGGCGATTTTGACTGGACAGCCTGGGACTATCTGGGAGAAAACGGTATTGGTGGATATGTATATGGAGATGATTGCACCAATCCTATGGGTGCCATGTATGCCCCGTATCCGTGGAAGGCAGCTTACTGTGGGGATGTAAATCTGCTTGGAGACAGACGGCCGGTTACCTATTGGAGAGAGATGATCTGGGGAATGCGTACAGCACCGTATATTGCTGTACAGCCACCGAAACATTATGGTGAGACAAAGCATGGATCCCAGTGGTGCTTTTCCGATGCATACAGAAGCTGGAATCACAAGGATTATGCAGGAAAAGGTATCGTGGTCGAAGTCTATGCACCGGCAGATGAGATAGAACTGTTTATTAACGGAAAATCCGTCGGCAAAAAGAAAACCGGTGAACCGCACAAATATATGGCAACGTTTGATGTGACGTATGAAACCGGCCAGGTGGAAGCAGTCGCATACAAAGGCGGTATGGAAATCGGAAGAGATATTCTGTCTACAGCAGGGGATGAAGTACATCTGACAGCCGAAGTAAAGACAACAGCCGGTGTTGGTGCAGACGCAAAACTCCCTGCAGACGGAACAGACATTGCTTATGTGGATGTTGCAGTTGTGGATGCACATGGAATTCTCAATATGGATGAGACACAGAGGGTTGCAGTATCGATGGAGGGACCGGGAGAAGTGATTGGCTATGGATCTGCCAATCCGGTCAGTGAGGAAAACTACTATGACACAGAAGCTATGACATATGAAGGACGAATCCGTGCGGCTGTAAGGGCAAACGGTACAGGAAAAATCAAGGTAACCTTTACCGCCGGAGACAAAAACTGCAGCGCTACGATCCCGGCAGAGTAATAGATTTGACAGGCCGGGTTTTGGAGTGCTCTCTGTATTTTTAAAGCACGAAGAAAAAACGGAAACCTGGTCTGTAATCTCTTCCTTTTTTTTCAGTTATATGTTACAATCATCTCTGCATGTCATTTACGCAAACAACGAGCCAGAGTCCACGCTTGCGTGGAAAGGTGGAGAATGTCGCCCAATGCGCCAAACTCGCGGAGGGTGTGTTGACTCGTTTATGGGATGTAGAAAAAATGGAGGGATACTCAAGTATGAGCAAGAAAAAAGGAGAAGGCCTGAAATCATTTAACAAAGGGTTTAGCGTTCCGGACACTTACATTATTATTTTCTTTGTGGTTGTCCTTGCTGCGATCGTTACGTTCTTTGTTCCGAAGGGCTACTACGAAACACAGGATGTTACGTACATGATGAACGGGGTGGAGAAGACCCGTACGGTAATTAAAGATGGAAGTTTTCAGTATCTGACAGACGATGCGGGAAAAGCAGTCACAGAAGGGGTTGCCTTATTCAGCGGTGACGGCGAAAGCGGTTTCTTTAATTACATGTTTAATGGAATTGTCAGCGATTCTGCGATTCAGATCATTGCATTTTTGCTGGTAGTTGGTGGTGCGTTCGGTATCATGATCCGGACAGGAGCCATCGAAGCGGGACTGGTCGGACTGATCCGCAAGGCAAAAGGGACAGAAAAGTTACTGATTCCGGTTCTTTTTGTACTGTTTTCTCTTGGTGGGGCTGTTTTTGGAATGGGAGAGGAAGCACTTCCGTTCACCATGATTTTGTGTCCGCTGTTTGTTGCGGTTGGATATGATACAGTCATTGCAGTTCTGGTTACTTATGTGGCAACACAGATTGGATTTGGTGCATCCTGGATGAATCCGTTTTCAGTGGGAATCGCACAGGGAATCGCAGGTATCGATGTGTTTTCCGGCGCAGGATTCCGTATGGTGATGTGGGTGGTATTTACCGCACTCGGCTGTGGAATGACCATGTTCTATGCAGCGAAAGTGAAAAAAACACCGACGATCTCGGTTGCTTATAAGACAGACCAGTATTTCCGTGAGCAGAACGAGAAAACAGGTATCGATGATGGGCATTCTTTCGGGATCGGACACATTCTGGTTCTGCTGACACTGGCGGTTACCGTTGTATGGGTAGTCTGGGGTGTTATGAAAAAAGGGTATTATATGCCTGAGATCGCAACACAGTTCTTTATCATGGGTGTCGTTGCAGGTGTGATCGGCGTGATGTTCCATCTGAATGATATGAAAATGAACGATATTGCAACTTCTTTTAAAAACGGAGCGAAAGATCTGATCGGTGCGGCACTGGTAGTGGCTATGGCACAGGGAATTATGCAGGTGCTTGGTGGTTCCGATCCGACGACACCAACGGTGATCAATACGATCATGTATGGAATCTCAAAAGCACTGGCAGGACTTTCCGGTGCGGCAGCAGCTGTTTTGATGTATCTGTTCCAGTCCGTATTTAATTTCTTTGTAGTATCCGGATCCGGACAGGCAGCAGTGACCATGCCGATCATGGCTCCGCTGGCAGACCTGCTGGGAGTTACCCGTCAGACTTCAGTACTTGCCTTCCAGCTGGGAGATGCATTTACCAATCTGATCGTTCCGACATCCGGATGTCTGATCGGTTCTCTTGCGATTGCAAGAATCGAGTGGTCCAGCTGGATCAAGTTCATGTGGAAATACCTGGGTATACTGATGATCGGGGCAGTAATAACGATTTTAATTGCGGTTGGAATCGGATTCTGATGCAGGCGATCAGTGGAAACTGATTGAAGAGAAAATAAATCTATTGTAGAATAAGGCGTGTAGATGAAAAATGACTTTTTTCGTATACACGCCTTATTTACGCGAACAACGAACCAAAGTCCGTGCTTGCACGAGATCCTGGCAACTGGTGGAGTATACGGATTGGATAAAGGAGAAGAGAAAATGAAATTAATAAAAAATATTGATGTATATGCGCCGGAGCCTCTGGGGAAAAAGGATGTGCTTATTCTGGGTGATAAAATCGCAAAGATAGAAGAGGCAGGCGGGATGCCGGAGATTCCGTTTCTTTTACCGGAGGATGTGATCGATGGAAGCGACAGGATTCTTACACCGGGATTTATTGATTGTCATGTGCATGTGCTTGGCGGAGGCGGCGAGGGAGGATTTGCCAATCGCACACCGGAAGCAACGGTGGAAGGGATGACAAGATTCGGAGTGACGACAGTTGTCGGATGCCTTGGGACCGATGGGATCGGTCGGGATATGTGTGCACTGGTGGCAAAAATAAAAGGATTAAATGAACAGGGAATGTCGGCTTACTGTTATACCGGAAGTTATCAGATTCCGGTTCGCACACTGACAGACAGTGTTACGAAAGATATTATGATGATCCAGGAGATTATCGGAACCGGAGAGATCGCCATCTCGGATCACCGATCTTCTCAGCCCACGTATGAAGAATTTGTCCGGGTGGTGGCAGATACCAGACTTGGCGGTGTCCTTTCGGGAAAGGCGGGAGTTGTTAATGTCCATCTGGGAGACAGTCCAAGATGTATGGATCTGATCGAACGGGTTGTGGAGGAAACAGAGATACCGACATCGCAGATTCTCCCAACCCATGTCAACCGGAATGAAAAACTTTTCTGTAAGGCGATCGAGTATGCATTAAAGGGCGGAAATGTTGATTTTACCGGAAATGAAGATATCGACTACTGGGAGACCGTCTGTGATGAAGTACGGGTGTGCAGCGGCATCCGGCGGATGATGCAGGCAGGTGTGGATTCGAAACACATCACTATATCTTCGGACGGACAGGGAAGTCTGCCGCTGTATAACGAAAAAGGAGAATTCCTTGGAATGGGTGTCGGACAGTCCAGCTGTCTTTTGAAAGAGGTAAAAGAGTGTGTACAGAAAGCAGACATCCCTCTGGAAATCGCCATATCCACCATCACTTCCAATCCGGCGCGGATCCTTGAACTGAAGGGAAAAGGAAGAATTCAGGAAGGATATGATGCAGATTTGTGTATCCTGAGTCCGGAACTGGAACTTATGGAAGTGATCGCAAAGGGGATTGTCAGATAGGAAGAAGAAGTTGTCAGAGCAACTCTCCACTTGCAGGAAATTTCATAAAGTGCTATAGTGGATAAGCACGAAATAAAGGAGTTTAGGAAAAATGAGAACAGCAGATTTTTATTATGATCTTCCGCAGGAGCTGATCGCACAGGATCCATTGGAAGACCGTTCTTCCTCCAGACTGATGCACCTGGACAAAGAGACCGGAGCACTGGAGCATACAGATTTTAAACATATTGTAAATTATCTGAAACCGGGCGACTGTCTGGTGGTAAATGATACAAAAGTCATTCCGGCCAGACTGTACGGCCATAAAAAAGAGACCGGAGCAGTCATTGAGATCCTTCTGTTAAAACGCCGGGAAAACGATATCTGGGAATGTCTGGTAAAACCGGGAAAGAAAGCCCGTCCGGGAGCAGTCATTGATTTTGGTGACGGATTACTGACCGGAGAGATCATCGATGTAGTAGACGAAGGAAACCGTCTGATCCAGTTCCATTATGAAGGTATCTTTGAGGAAATTCTGGATCAGCTGGGAGAGATGCCGCTGCCGCCGTATATCACTCACAAACTGCAGGATAAAAACCGTTATCAGACTGTATATGCGAAAAATGAGGGATCTGCGGCTGCACCGACGGCAGGGCTTCATTTCACGCCGGAACTGTTAGAGCAGGTAAAAGAGATGGGTGTGCAGATCGCCCATGTAACCCTTCATGTGGGCCTGGGAACTTTCCGTCCGGTAAAAGTGGACGATGTGGAAAAGCATCATATGCATTCGGAATTCTATATCGTAGAAGAAGATCAGGCAAAACTGATTAATGATACGAAAAAGAATGGTGGACGGGTGATCTCTGTAGGAACCACAAGCTGTCGTACCCTGGAATCAGCTACGGGAGAAGATGGTATCGTAAAAGCAACCAGCGGCTGGACCGAGATCTTTATCTATCCGGGCTATCAGTTCAAGTGTATCGATGCCCTGATCACAAACTTCCATCTGCCGGAGTCTACACTGCTGATGCTGGTGTCCGCACTGGCCGGAAAAGAAAAAATCATGCATGCATATGAAGTGGCAGTGCAGGAAAAATATCGGTTCTTTAGTTTTGGGGATGCGATGATGATTTTGTAGAGTGATTCACTACAAAATAGCGATACAACAGATTATGGAGATATGAAGAAAGCCAGGGGTGATTAAACCTCTGGCTTTTCTTTGTAGATGAACGTATGAGATAATCCGTTGCGGAATGTAATAGAGTGAACGGCTCCGTCTTTGAAAACGATGTTGTCTATGATGCTGCTGAGAAAAGAATCAAGGACCTCTGGAGAAACGGTAGCACTCAGCGATTGAAAGCTGACGTAATTTCGGTCAGTGAGCTTCTGGGAGAGTATGAAGTTGCTTGCCTTGGCGATAAATTCATCATCAGTGATAGACTGTTGCAGGCTGTCTTCTGATGCCAGGAACGCCAACTTGTCCTCGACTTCTTCCAGGGAGTCCGAAAGCTGAATCTTCTGAGTGAGGTATTCGGATTCCGACATGGCTTTTTCGGAATAGAGAAACAGCTTGTTCAGACGGTCAATAGCTCTCTCCAGACGGATTTTTTCCTTTTTGAGCTTCGATAGCTGCAACGGCGGCTCAGAGTCTGTTTTGATTTTGACGTCTTTTCCGAAAACTTCGCCTTTGACAGTGCCGGTGCGGAGCGTATGAAACAGATCCTGTAATCCGTCCGGGGCAATGGCAACCACTGGGGAGAAGGTATCGCCAGAGAGTATCTGCTGTTCCAGTTTCTGTATGCTCGTTTCCGGAGAGAACGCCTTTTGAGCGTTGAGCATATTGAGAATGTAGTTGAAGACGAACTCGCCAATGATTGGGTCTGAGGTAGATTTTCCAGTACACCACAGCTTACTTTTTCGGTGTGTAGGGCAGAAGTAGAGAGAATAGCGTCTGCCGGTAGTCTTCTTTACGGTGGAAATGGAACTCGTCATAGGCTGGCCGCAATTTCCACAGATAAGCAAGCCGGAGAAAATGTGGGTGTATTTACTTTTGCCACTCTTGTGGAATGATTTGAGCCTGCGGTTGGATTCCAAGAGTGCAAGGATACGTTCTTTCTGTTCCCGGCTTACGATGGCCGGGTGGTGGCCTTTTACGGTAATCCATTCGGATTTATCCTTAGGACGCTGCCGGTCCCCTTCCTTAAGGCGGTTGTACTGGTAATCGCCGCAGTAGAATACGCTGCGAAGAATAATATCCAGAGAGACCGGGGACCAGTCATTACCGGCACGAGTCCGGTAGCCATGTTCGTTCAGATACCGGGCCAGATAAACCAGGGAGCGGAGTTCTTCGTATTTGTCATGAATCAGATGGGCGATGTTGTACTCATCGGAGTTGAAGCTGAAATCCTGTTCTTCCGGATCATAATCGTAGCCGTAAGGAATACGTCCGCCGTTCCACTGCCCGTTGCTGGCTCTGGAAATCATAGTGGCAGTGACACGTTCCGAAGTCATGTTACGCTCCAGCTCCGCAAAGACAAGGATAATTTTGAGCATCGCTTCTCCCATAGCCGTACTGGTGTCGAACTGCTCATTTTTTGAGACGAAGGTAACGCCCAGGTCTTTAAGCTCCTGGTACATCTCGGCAAAGTCCAGAAGGTTTCTGGAGATTCGGTCAATCTTCCAGACCAAGAGATGCGTGTACGTGCCGGTCCGGAGCTGAGACATCATTTTCTGAAATTCTGGCCGGATAGTATTTTTGCCAGAGTACCCGGCATCCTCGAAGATTGTCACATCGTCAGTGTTCAGTATCAGCTTGGCGTATGCAATCAAGTCTTGACGCTGCATAGGCAGAGAGTCCCTGTCAATCTGATGCAGGGTAGAGACTCGTATGTAGATAGCCACTTTTGCGTGAGTGGCAGCACTGTTTGAAATCATATTTTCCCTCCAAAAATACGCCGTCCCATTACAGAACGGCGCATGTTCATTTCTACGCCCTTTTAATCGGGCAATTCAATATCACATCCCTTAATCCGGCAAAATCCGTTATGTAAGGTTTTAGAGCTTTCAGTGAATTAAGAGAAATATTTTTCTGATTGGGCTTTTGCTCGTTGAGCACATAGGTAGGCAACACATAGAACTCCCAGTATTCCAGGGCAAGCGGCGAGACATCTTTCGTCAGTGCTTTGTAGAGGCAGAAAACGTAGAGGTCAGAATGCCGCTTGATGTCCGGAGAGTATCCGGCTTTCGGGTCCCAGGCTCTGTGAGGTGCTATGCTGAACTGTATATGCTCGTGGTACGCTTCATCCCAGGATTGGAGATAAGAAGCGGATTTGACTTCGATTCGCTGTCCGGTAGGACTGGTCAAATCAAAGGGGAGCCAATCAGTTCGCATTTTCGAATCGGGGGGGAATAACGCACTGTGTACTATGTATTCTGCAAGTACGCCCCGGTCTGTGTTGTTGAGCAGATCACTGTAAGCCCAGGACCAGAAATCTACTACCGACAAGCCGGTGTCTTCCCCATGAAAAGTAAATTTGTTATTGGATGTTAATTGCTCCATGCAGGAACCCTCCCTTCGCAGAGAGAGGTTATGCCATGGATGTTGCCGTCAAGAGCGAAAACCAACGCCCGGCGGCAGTCAATGTCTGTCAGAGTGTCAGAATAGGTATGGATCAACGGCAGAAACTCACGAACAGAAAGCGAGAGCTTCTTCCGTAGGTGCGCTATTTTGTTGATGGTTCCGGCAGACAGCGATGCAGGCCCTTCCTCCAGAGAAGAACAGAAGGAAGAGAGATAGAGCAGTAGAGCCGCAGCATCGCAATTCAGTTGTTCTTCGGTCCAGGCCAGGAAAAAGTATTTCTTTGAATCCATAAGCCCTCCTGTCCGGTATCATCTGAAACGACGATACCAATCTAAACGGATAATCTTTTTTCATCGTCAAGGTATTTTTTGCTTTCCTCAAGAGCTTTGAGGTAGCCCTTCATTTCCCCTTTAAATTCATAACGCTTTTCTGTTGGCAGAGCCTTGTAAATACTCAGCAGCTCCTTCTCATCATCGGTGTAAGTTTCGGTCTGGACGTCAGTGTAAGCAGATTCTTTTCCGGTCAGAATGTAGTCGGTAGAGACGTGCAGAAACCGGGCAATGTCTGCGATGTATTTAGCTGGCGGCAGAGTGTTTCGAGCCTTCCAGGTAGAGTAGGAAGACTGGTTAATGCCAAGAAATTTGCACAGTGCATAAGGCGTTTGCTCCCTCTGTTCGAGAACTGTTTCGATTCTGTCGATTGCTTCCATGTAGCACCTCCGTAAAATAATTCGAAAAATAGAACGAGAAACTTTATTTTTTGAAAATAAAACTATAATGTATATAATATAAATGATTCATACATAAGGAGTGTTGTAAGCTAATAAAGCCACACATGTGATGTACATTTGTATTGTTAAATTGTATCATGTTAATTCGAAAAAATAAACTATTTAATATTAAATTTGAATATGAAAGAAGGTAGAAATCATGCAGAAAAATATTAATGAATGGAGTAAAGTGGTTAAGAAGGGGTTGATTGAACGTGGCTGGTCTATCAACGATTTAGCTGAGAGAATCGGTAAGTCAAGAACCAGGGTATCCGGGGTTGTGAATGGCCGGATTTACTCGGATTCGATTGCAAGTGCAATCAGTGACCTTCTCAATATCGAAAAGGCATCGGTATCCATGAAAGATGCAACCAGAGATTGGTGTATGAATGCAAGAAAATCCATGATTGACCTGGATATGAACACAGGGGAGCTGGCTGAGAAGACTGGCTACTCTACACAATATCTGAATGCAATTATCTGTGGCAGATGCTATTCGCCACCGGTTATGAAAGTGATAAGCGGTGCACTCGGAATCCAGGAATATCAAGGGAAACAGGATTCCTCTAAGGACAGTTAAATTGTAACAGGAAAGATGGTGTGAAGAAATGGGAAGAGGCCCTACGAAAAGCAATGAAAATGTATATTTTGTTGCCAGAAAAAAGGCGGCAATGTACAACGAAAGGCTATACTCCAGAGAAGGTGCGGCGGAGCTGCTTGGTATATCTGTTTCGACACTCGCAGATTATGAACTGGGAAATACGAAAGTAGTTCCGGTAGATAAAGTAGTTAGCGGAAAATGTATAATGTTAGCCACTAAAGCCCTGTAAAATTAATACTTTCTGGATAAGTTACACGCTTCTTGGTACAAAATTGGTACATATCATCTGAAAAAACCCCTTCTTTGAATCGCATCTGCACAACAACACGTCACAGATCATATGAGCGTATCAGCTCTGCATATTCCACACCATAGAACAGAAAACGTACTGTCCTGTGTAAATTAGCGTATTTGTGATTTTATGGCATAGGTATATATTTCCCCATTGCAAAGAAAAAAGCAGCTCCTGGTAACTGTACGAGCTTCATAGAGCCTGCTGCCAGTCATGAGAATAAATATAAGCGAAGCGTGTTCGAATAGTCGAATAAATCACTTGACATGCTTCGATAATATGAATTATCATAAACCAATAGGTACACTATAAACCATGATAAACGAAAGGAAATGAAAATGGAACAGAGAGAAAATCAAAAAATATTCTTAGAATTTGGACGGCTTTTAGGAATCAATGAGCTTATGGAATATACCTCACTTGGACGGAATACAGCCATGGAACTTGGCAAGAATGCGAATGCGATAGTCCGCATCGGTAAACGTGTCCTTTATGACCGCCACAAAATAGACAAATGGATAGACAGTCAGGCACAGGACAGATAGGGCTTGGAACTGTCAGAAACGAGGGAATGATATGGCAAAAGCGAAAGGAGGGTTCGGAAAGGTGGACAACAGGATAATAAGGGATTCGACACTTACCCCGGAAGCTCGTCTGATTTACACTCTGCTTGCCGGATATGCGAATACGGACAGACAATGCTATCCGAGCGTTAAGCATTTGATTCAAGAGAGCGGAATGAGCTCGGCAAGGTTTTATAAGCACATCGAGATTTTGACTGAGAGAGGGATCGTGAAGAAAGAACGGCTTAAGGAAGGAAACCTGTGCCGAGGGACTTTGTATACCCTCTGTGATTTTGAGAACAGTCCAGAGCATGGACAGAGCGATACGCATTGACACTGGGTATCTGGGCTTCTGAACTACTCAAAATTAGAGATTACTCAAAATAAGGAATCTCGAAATATAAGAAATCTCGTGAAACCTGGAAACAAACAAGACCAGTAATTAAACAGACCAATATATAAACAGACCAGAGATAAACAACCCCCTGCCTCCCCCTTCCGTCCCCCGGCACTCCCCCAAGGGAGTTATTGGGGGAAACGTCTACCTCCCGGCAGACACCCCACCGGAACCCGGGGAAAGAATCTATGGTCTGCATCAGAATGAACCTACCAGGACAGCCCTTGAAAGCGATACGGCATTTGGCAAAGAAAAAGCATCACAGTGAAAGGGTATGACACATGGAACGCAATAACGAAACTATAGTCTTTCAGATCCAGAACGGTGAGGGAAACAGAAATGAAATGCTTGATCGGCTCTGGAGAGACAATTTACCACTTATCCGGAAATTTGTGCATGAGTTCACGGGTCTTGACCGCTACGCATGGTCTGATAAACAGGATTTTGAAGATTTAGAGCAACAGGCTTTCTTCGGTATCCTGGAAGCGATAGAGCGATATGACAGCAAGACCGGGGCTGCGTTTATGACCTGTGCGAAATGGTACATCCGGAAGAGCATCATGAGATATTATGACAGAGCAGGAAAGGCACTAAGGCTCCCGGCCTACATGCGTACAAATATCAAGATATATTTCCAGGAAAAGAGACGGCAGCAGGAAGCCGGGGAAAAGGTCACGGACGAAAGTCTGAAACTGGCACTGCGAGAATACGGCATAGGGAAAAGGTCATTTGCATCGATTCAGAAAGCAATCAGCACCCTGGAAATGAAAAGTCTGGACAGCTACTTGAATGAGAATGACAAGGATTCGGGAACGATTCTGGATATGCTTAAGGGAAAGAGCGATACGGAAGAAACAGGCATAGACAGTGTGTATGACAGAGAATTGCATGACATCCTTATCCGGGCAATAGGAACTCTCCCAGAAAAACAGAAAAATGCGATTATTGAGAGACACTATCAGGGATTATCCGATGAGCTCATTGCAAAGCACTGGAACTGTTCGAAACAGAATATCCAGATACTGCGAGCAAAAGGGTATGAGAAAATCCGAACAGGGAGATATGCCAGAGAGCTTTCTTCATTCCTTCCGGAAAGATCGGCACTCCGGGCAGAAAAACAGCTCCAGGAAGTGTTTGAGAAACTGAGTGAGCAGGAAAGGGATTTACTGGTATGACAGAGAGCGAATGGCAAGAAATTGAGAATATGGTCAGCAAGACAACGATTCGGACAGTGCAAGGGATTTTTGAGAGCGAAGAGACTGCAGAACTGGAAAAGAGCCAGGCAATGAGACTGGAGAAAAAGGCAACCAGGAAAAAAGAACTCTTGGAAATTGCCGGACTGATACAGAAAGGCATGGAACAGTACAGGATAGAGCCACCGGAAGGAACAATCCAGTCTGTGATAGATTGGCTTCTGAGAAGGCACGCATTATGGGAAAGTGATATGCAAAGAGACAGCTTTTTCAAGAAAAGGCACAATGCCCTGGTTCTGAAATATGTCATTGAAAGCGTAATGACGGACGGAGAGATACAGAAAAAGCTCGGAATGACTGAAAAAATGTATGAAAGCCAGCTCAGAAAGGGAATGTATGAACTGGCACAGATATTCGTGTTCGGAAAGAGAATGCCACCGGATATACCGGAACCTCTGCAATTTTAGGTCATGGGAAAGAAAGTGATATGTCACACCATAAAAGGGAATAGGACGAAAGGACGGCAGGAATGAAACAGGAAAAGAAAGCCCGGTACTACATAGGCAAAAAACAGTACGTTCCGGAAGAATCAGATATGCTCTGCTCCGTACAGCATGACAGCTTCGGAAATGAGACGGCACAAAAGCTATACCGGACAGGGAAAGGCTCATTTTTTCTCGTGAGCGTGAGTGGGAACAGCAAGGCAAAGGTTCAGATCATGGACGAGGGCCAGGCATTTGATTTCATGGACGAGCATACGGCATGTATTGACACCGACACATACGATAAGATTTTTGGCGAGCCAGACAAAGGCTAAATCGCCCCGTATTCGCTTTTTTAGCCTTTAGGCAATAATTTACCCACAGAATCCATTTTGAACGCTCCTGGAAAGCGTCAGAGTATCACAGGATAGGATATACTGCATAGATTTGGATAGTATGACACCGGGACAGGGCAGGAAAGGATTCTGAACGATGGAAAGAGAAAGCGTAAATGCCCCGTATTTGGGCTTTAGAGACTACAGTCTATAAATTCCACACATAAGAGCTTGGAACAGCTCCAGGCGGCGGTAACGGGTTCACAGGCAGAACGTAGAGCCATGAAAGGACATAAGAAAAGCCACCATGCTTCACATGGCAGCTTTGCTTGCGTTACCATACCCCACGCATGGCAACTCCTCATTGCTCGAAGATAGATTCGATAGGATTATAAGCATCGGGTTCCGAGAATGTCAAGGGCAAAGAAATAGAGCGTGCTGGACGGACACGCTCTTTCTTTCTGCCTACCGGACAGAACCACCTAATGCGACAAGGAAATTATAAGCTCATCGTCCCGGAAAAGTCAAGACAGAGAGACGGACGATATTGTGTTTATAAATGTTACGTTCGTTTGTATTGCTATGTGCGAGTGTGCCATAAGCAAGGAATCCAGTAAGAAATCTTGTAAGTTTTCTACACCATAACTAGAGATAGAGATTAGAGACAGATATAGAGATAGAGAAAGAGTAAAAGAAAACCCGGAAGGAAAAGCCCCTCCGGGATAATACAGCCCATGAAATGAGCCTGCTGCCAGGAAAAGAAAGATTACTCATTCCGCTTAAGAATGTCCTCAGCAGTAATGACCTTGGTTCCCTCCGGTGGAACGGAAGAATTCAGAACAGCATTGATAATCAGCTTATCTGTTATCTGTGTCCGTCAGTTCTTCCTCTTCGGCAGGCTTTTCCTTGCTTTTGCGATTGGTTTTATCAGAGTCTTTGACATCATCAATGGTATATTGCACCCTTTGTCCGTCCTCGAATTCGACATACATTTTGCACCCAAGAAAATCAAATATTTTCAGCAAATCGGATACTGAGAAAACGTCTCTTGAAAATTTGTTTCTTACGCTTTGAATGGGTATTCCGAGACAATCAGCCAGCTCGGCAGGTTTACGGTTTGCAATATTGAGAACGGCTCTGGTTTTATTTGATACAGACATTTTTGTGACCTCACTTTCGTTTTGAATTGATACCGTTAGTATATCTCAAAAAGATATAAAATGCAATATATAATCAAAAATATATCCGAAAACATTATAAAAACCTATTGACATTATAACGTAATATGATATAATATAATCATAAAAACAAAAACATATCCGAAACGGATATAAAATCAAGCGAAGGTAGACAAAAGTACCGAAAGGGAAACTAAGAATACAACGTAACACAGGGAACGGATAAAGGAGATTGGGAAGCACTGAGAAGAACGCTAGATACTTAAACAGCCACCCTGGGCTTGCAAGAAAGGAAAAGGATATGAGCCAGATTGAAAAACTCAACCAGAAAATCAGAGAAATGGTAACGGAAGGATATACACCGGACGAAGCAATTTATGATTTAGCACTGACAGCCGGGCTTGAAAACTTTAATCCTTTCAGAGCAACAGAAACAGAACTTGAACTTATCGCAAGCAACCTTTAAGAGCGTATAGAAAGTGAGGGCATTAGCCATGACAGAGAGACAGATTGAGAACAGAGTAAAGAAATTAAAAGAGATTGAGAGCCAGAGAAAAGCCCTGGAAGAACAGGAAAAGGCACTGAAAGCCGAGATTAAAAAGGACATGGAAAGCAAGGGCCTGGAAGAAATGAAAACCAAGAATTTTGTTATCTGTTGGAAAGAGATCATCAGCAACTCACTTGACAGCAAGGCTCTGAGAGCTTCGTTCCCGGATATCTGCGAACAGTTCACAAAACAGTCCGCAAGCAAACGATTTACGATAGCATAAGGAAAATGGTACCACCAAGACGAGGCTGAGATGGAATCTAAGAGAAAAAATTGGATGTGAATAACCTGTACTTAAAGACAAACGAAAAAATCCAAAGGAGGTTGGAGTGATATGGAAAAATCGAAAATAGTAAATATTCAACAGTATAAACTAAATAACACATATTACAATATCGGGGTGGTAGTGGGAGCTCTTAGAGCTAGTTTGGAAAGTGGTGAAGTAGAACTGGTTAAAGTATATGATTTGCTTCCACAAGTAATACAAAATGTAATAGCAGGTGAATTATTATACACAGGAGGTACAAGATAATGAACAATAACTGTAATTTCAAAGGAGAGCATTGTTTATGCAGTGCTTGTGAGAAAATGCGAGAAGCACTTGAGCAGGCTGAGAAAATGGATGTGGGTATGCTGTTTGATGAACCTGACCTTCAAAAAATGTTTGAGAAAATGATGAAAACTGCAAAATCTAATGAATATGGAGCTGGAGAAAATAAAAAAGGTGAATTTGTCGAAAATTAAATACTTCAAGTTAAAGAAGAGCTGCTTTCAGAGCAGTTGAAGAAGACCAAAATTGAAATTTATGAATGCTGGACACATATCGTAATTTCCATAGTAACAATGCTGATAGCAGTTGTTACGGCAGTTTTGACCTGGTTCAAGTAATGTTCTGAAAAACAGCTCGGTAGCCGGGGAGACAAGTTCTCCTCGTGCTACCAAGTTTATCACGGAGGAGGTGGAAAGTAAATGAAGAAAAATAGTTGATGTGTTGAGTAAAGAATGCTATAAATAGTTAAAAGAGAATATATAATAACGATACATAAGTAGTGAAATGAAGGCACGCCCTCTACATGGGGGATGCGATGTTTATCAGCTGATAAAAAATAATTGGCAATCAGACTATGGGATAAATCTTTCCCATTGCCACAAATAGGAATAGAAAATCCTCGGTGCTGCCGGGGGTTTTCTGTTCCTATTTTTTTGCATGTGAAATTCGCGAAGCGTATTTCAACTCGTGCGATATTTTTGCGGTGACATTCCATAAAGCTTATGGAACGTGCGAAGAAAAACTTTATAATTGGTAAGCCCATGCTTTTCCATAAGAACAGTAATCGTATCATCAGACTGTATCAGTTCTTTGGCAAGCTGCATGGTGCGGACATCATTCAGATATTCCAGAAATGTCTGACCGGTATATTTTTTAAACAGGCGGCAGAAGTACTCGCGGGAGACGGCCAGGGATCCGGCAGCCTGATCAAGTGTGAGAGGTTCCCGGTAGTTGGTACGGATCCATTCCATGACCTTTGTGATTCGTAGCCGGTCTCTGTCATTTTCAAGGGAAGGATCAGAAGAGATTCTGACGCTGTGATCCCTGCAAAGAAGATACAGAAACTCATATAGCCGGGAAGTGAAAAGAAGTTCATAGTGCGGCATCTGTTCCTGAAAACAGGTTTCCATGGCGTGAAGGCAGGAAAGGAGCAGTGCGTTTTCCGGCGAATGTTGCAGATGAACAATCGTATCAAATCGTAACCGGTCGAAATCAGGAAGATACGAACGAAGCTGTCGATCGGAGACCTGAAGAATCAGATAGTCACACCCATTCGTTCGGGTCATATGCAGATCCCCGGAGTTGACGATCAGCAGATCGTTGGCATGCAGCGTGTATTCGGCAGCCTGAACGATGGCAGAAAGCAGTCCTTCTTTAATATATAAAATTTCCACGTATTCATGCCAGTGTGCGGGAAACACGCCTGCCGGAGAAAAAACCGGTTCAAACCGCACCTGCAGATGTCCGGTCTCATGTATCGTTTCATAATAACGGGATTCCATAAAATAATCCTCCAGAAGACAGAATAGATTGAATTGTTGAAAAATATCAAATTAGAAATAAAACTCTGAAAAAATCATACCAAAAAAAGAAAAAAATATCAATATCAACCTATAATAAGATAAAAAAGTACTAGTATGAAGAGAGAAGATGAGAGATAATACAATCAGAATCCCGTTTTACGGCAGAGATGAGCCGCAAGACATCAAAAACAGGAAAAATTTGGGTGAAACGAAGACTGCGATTCGAAAATGCGATTGAAACGTAACAGGAATTGGGAGGTAATAACAGATGAAAGCAAAAGTAAGAACATTTAGTGGAACAACATCCAACGAAGTAACACAGCGTGAGATCGACAACCGCGCCCTTGCACGGAAAGCGGCAGCAGAAGGATTTGTTCTTTTGAAGAATGAGGAACATTTTCTTCCGGCGAAAAAAGGTGGAAAGATCGCGCTGTACGGTGCGGGAGCAGTCAAAACCATCAAGGGAGGTACCGGTTCCGGGGATGTCAATGAGCGTGATTATGTGACCATCGCACAGGGGATGAAAAATGCCGGATACGAAGTAACTACAGAAAGCTGGCTGGATTCCTATGTGAAGATCTACGACCAGGCGAGAGAAGACTGGAAAGCAGAGATTCTGAAAAAAACAGAGACGATTGACAGCCCGAACGCATTCTTTGATGCATACTCCGCAACTCCGTTTTTTATGCCGTGTGGAAATGGCATTGATGTAGAGACAGCAAAAACTGACGGCGCAGACACCGCAGTATTTGTCATTGCCCGTATTGCGGGAGAAAATAAAGACCGTTTTGACAAAGAAGGAGATTATTTTATCTCTGCAGAAGAAAAAGCATTGCTGGCACAGGTATGTGAGAGTTACAAAGATGTCGTGCTGGTGATCAATACCGGTGGTCTGATGGATCTTGCATTTGCCGATGAATTTGCAAATATCCGTGCGATCGTACAGTATGTACAGGCAGGCCAGGAAGGCGGCAATGCATTTGCCGATGTATTTACCGGAGAAGTAACACCATCCGGAAAGATGAGCGATACCTGGGCAAAAACCTACAACGATTATCCGGGTGCTGAAGTATTCAGTTACAAGAGCGGCAATCTGATGAAAGAGTATTATGAAGAAGGAATCTTTGTGGGATACCGTTACTTTGATACCTTCCAGGTTCCGGTTCGTTATGGATTTGGTTATGGTTTATCCTATACTGATTTTGCGATCACAGCAGGATCCGTCAGTGTCAGTGCTCTGGGAACCATGGATCCAAAAGTTACCGTGGAAGTTACCGTGAAAAATACCGGTGATACTTATGCAGGAAAAGAGGTTGTACAGATCTACGCCTCCTGCCCACAGGGAAAACTGGTGAAAGAGTTCCGCCGTCTGGCTGGATTTGGCAAGACGAAACTGCTGGCGCCGGGAGAAGAACAGCAGATGAGGATCACTTTCCCGCTGTATCAGCTGGCTTCCTACAGTGAAGATCAGGCAGCATGGATCCTGGAACCGGGCAAATACGGTATATGGGTGGGAAATGAGTTAAATACTTCCGTACTCAGCGGTGCTCTGGAACTGGATCAGGAAGCAGTGATGGTACAGTGTGAAAATATCTGCCCGTTAAAAGAAGAATTAAACGAGATCATGCCATTTGCCAGAAAAGTACAGGCAAGAGAACTGGCATGGCATGAGGAACTGAAAGCAAAAGGAATCGCACCGGTTGCAGTGAAAGCCGCAGATATTCCGACCGAAAAAGTGGCTTATCAGCAGATTCCGGATGTACTGCCGGGAAAAGCCGGAGAGATCGTAGAGCAAATGTCAGAAGATCAGCTGGTACAGATGGCTACCGGAGATCCGGGAAAAGACCAGAGCAATGCACTTGGTTCCGCAGGTATCTCCGTACCGGGTTCCGCAGCCGAGACACCGCTGGTAGCAGCAAAAGAACCGTGGAATGTAGCAAGTATCGCACTGGCTGACGGTCCTGCAGGACTGCGTCTGAAAAAAGAATATCAGGTGGATGACGGTCGGATCGTACCGACGGATTTCCTGGCTGCACTGGAAGGCGGATTCTTTGCAGAAGAGCAGGTAAAGAGAGGAGCTTCTTATTATCAGTACTGTACTGCGATTCCGGTAGGAACTCTGCTGGCACAGACCTGGAATCTGGAGATGGTTCAGGAACTTGGTGAAATGATCGGTCATGAGATGGAACTGTTCGGTGTGACCCTGTGGCTGGCACCTGGTATGAATATCCATAGAAATCCGCTGTGTGGAAGAAACTTCGAGTACTATTCCGAGGATCCGCTTCTGGCAGGTATGATGGCTGCATCCATGACGCTGGGTGTACAGAAAGTACCTGGATGCGGAACTACGATCAAACATTATGCATGCAACAACCAGGAAGACAACCGTATGGGTTCTGATTCTGTCCTGTCTGAACGCACACTGCGTGAAATCTATCTGAAAGGATTTGAGATCGCAGTTAAGGATGCACAGCCGATGTCCATCATGACTTCCTACAACCTGATCAACGGTGTACACGCTGCAAACTGCTATGACACCTGTACAAAAGCAGCAAGAGATGAATGGGGATTTGCCGGAGCAATCATGACAGACTGGACAACCACCAATGTACAGATCCAGGGCGAGTGTACCGCAGCAGGCTGCATGAGAGCCGGAAACGATATGGTTATGCCGGGAACGGAAGAAGATCATGAAAATATCCGCAAGGAGCTGAAAGAAGGCACGTTGGATATCCGCGAACTGAAGAGATGTATCTACAACACTGTAAATATCATCCTGCAGTCCAACCAGTATGAGGATGCCGTAAGCTATGAAAAACAGTTCGACGGACTGGGCGAGTGGATGACGGTAAAATAAAAAATATGTAAAGTGAATATGGAATAAAGTTACAACTGTTTAGGAAACATATGACAGAAAGATAACGTAACGAAATCCGCCAGGATGTGCAGGCAATCTTTGAAAAAAGAGAGGAGCAGATTCTGGCGGATTTTTGCTTTTACATATGATAGCCACACATTACATAAAACGGACAGAATACAGTGTTTTGCCCGTAGCACCTGTAAGTAAATCATGATATAATGAGCGTTAGCGAGCGGGAATAAGCGCAGCTTATTCATCGGGAGCGGCGAATGTCGGTCATGATAGCTGCAAAGCAGCGTCAAGCACCGAAGGTGCGAATCATGATATAATGAGCGGAAGAGAGCCAGAACAAAGTTTGTTCTGTTTATGATCGAAAGAACGTCCAGGGAGCAGAATTCCCGGATATTAGTATATGGAGGAATCAAAGAAATGATGAGAAACAGAGAAGTGTTAAATGAAATAAAAAAACAGAGCCGGACTCTGATCGAAGAAAAGCGCGATAAATTTGTCAAACAAAGTCTGCTGTCGGATGAATTTTTGGACATGATGCAGAGAAACCGGAAACCATTTGACCTTTTGATGTCGTATTATCAGTGTGCGATCATGGAGATTGAGACGAAATTTAAAGTATTAAATGAGGAATATTCCCTGGAATATGATAAAAATCCGATCGAAGGGATCAAAAGCAGGATCAAATCTTATGACAGTCTGTTAAAGAAGATCCGCAGAAAAGATATCCCGATGACACTTGAATCCATCGAGAAGAATATTACGGATATCGCCGGTGTGCGGGTGATCTGCTCCTTCCCGGCAGATATCTATGAAGTCGCAGACAGCTTTTTGCGACAGGACGATATCACCTTATTAGAGCGTAAAGACTATATCCAGAACCCGAAGCCAAGCGGCTACCGCAGCCTGCACCTGATCGTGCAGGTACCGATCTTTCTGCAAAATGAGAAAAAACCGGTAACAGTGGAAGTGCAGTTCCGCACGATCGCGATGGATTTCTGGGCAAGTCTGGAACATAAGATGCGTTATAAAAAGAACATTCCGGCAGAGCAGATGAAGTATCTGCAGGACGAACTGTACGACTGTGCGGAACAGAGTGCGGCACTGGATAAAAGAATGCAGAGCATCCGCAATCTGATCGCGGAAAATAAGGAAGAGGAGGAAGAACCGAAAGGATTTTTCCTGCCGCTTCTGTAAGAAAATCTGAAAAAAACGTGAATTTTATGAAAACAGTGTGAAAATGCTGTCTGACGGGAAAGATTATGCTATAATCATAATCTACTAAGAGAACAAAAAACGGAACCTCCGTGAAAAGAAAGAGGGAATACTATGCCATATTATTTTTATGATGCAACCTATATATTGGTGCTGATCGGTGCGCTGATCAGTATGATTGCTTCCTGGAATGTAAAGAATACATTCCGGACATACAGCAGAGTATGGAACAGCAGAAATATCCCATCGCAGGACATCGCGCAGATGATCCTTCACGATGCCGGAATCTACGATGTAAGGATCGAGCGGATCCGCGGCGATCTGACCGATCATTATTCTCCGAATGAAAAAGTCCTTCGACTGTCCGATTCGGTATACGGATCGACATCCGTAGCGGCGATTGGTGTGGCAGCTCATGAGTGCGGGCATGCGATCCAGCATCAGGAAGGATATGCGCCGTTGAAACTCCGTTCCTTCTCCGTACCATTAGCCAACATCGGCTCCCGGCTTTCCTGGCCGATTATCGTGCTGGGACTGATCCTTGGATGGTCAGGGTTACTGGAAGTCGGTATTCTGTTATTTGTATTTGTGGTAGCCTTTCAGCTGATCACGCTTCCGGTGGAATTCGATGCCTCCCATCGCGCGATCCGGATCCTCGAAGCAAAACAGCTCTTCGGCGATCAGGAATTACAGGGCGCGAAGAAAGTTCTGACAGCGGCAGCACTCACCTATGTGGCAGCGCTTGCATCGGCGATTCTGCAGCTGGTTCGACTGATCCTGATCTCAAGACGGAACGACGACTGATAAAAACAGGAAAAGAATAAAGACTGAAATAGGAATAGGAAAAGGAATACGCCCGTTCAGACAGGCAGGTAGCAACAGAAACCTGAAAAGTCTGAGCGGGCGTATCTGTTGTCCGGAGCAATCTGTAATTGTAGTATATATTTGGAAATATGACTTGATTTTTGAAAAAACATATGCATAATATAAAAGCAAATGGTAACCAAACGATTGACAAAAGAGACAGCCACAGGAGGCGAAATTCGAATGACAACAGAAGAACTCGTAAAACAGATATGCAAAGAACAGGGCATGAGTGTGGCAAAGCTGGCGGCTGCATTGGGGCAGTCCAGGCAGAATTTTTATAAAAAGTTACAACGGGATACCCTGACCGCGCAGGAATGGCAGGAGGCAGCGAAAGTACTGGGTGTGGAATTTGACCAGGGTTTTGTCCTGCCGGATGGAACCAGACTTGGAGTTTCCGGGAAAAGGGAGAAACGCACGGTACTGCCGCTGATGGGAAGTGCATTCTCACCGGGAAAGGCAGAGGAGACCGTAGAACAGTTTGAAGATCCGGATCTGCGGGAGATTGCCCGCGGGGAACTCTGCTTTTTCAGGGCACAGGCAGAATCCTGTATTCAATGTGTGGAAAAATACCAGACCAGTGAGGATCCGATGCTGCGGCTTTCTGCCGATATGCTTTCTACTTTTGCGAATTTTACCCTTGGAAATGCAAAGGAAGCGCAGATGGCAAGGGAAGATGTATCACAGATTCTGAAAGAACATCTGAAAAAAGAAGAAGATCCCGACATGATTGCGTCCTGCCTGTTTGCTGTTTATGTGACCAGTGTTCTGATTCATATTCCACCGGAAGAGGGAACGCCGCCACTGGATCGTTATCTTTCGTACCTTCCGGTCGGGCAGCGGTTGTTTGCAATCAGTATGCTGGGGCATGCCGCTTATCTGAAAGGAGAGTATGCCAGAGCACAGGGCATGGGGCAGACGGCGATGGCAATGACGGAAAAGATCTATCCGATTCCGATGATTTACCTGCATTGTGTGTCTGCCATGTGCCAGATCAACCAGAAAGATCAGGAGGGCGCAAGGCAATCGGTATCCGAAGGCTGGGAGATGGCGAGAAAAGACAAATTCCTGGAACCGTTTATTGAATATCACGGATTGCTGCAGGGGGTACTGGAAGCCAGCATAAGAAAAAGTGAGCCGGAAGTCTATAAGAAACTGGTGGACGGGGTAATCGCTTTCAGCCGCGGCTGGATGAAAATCCATAACCCACAGATGCAAAAAGCAGTGACGGATCTTCTGACACCGCTGGAATTTTCCATCGCGATGCTTGCCTGCCGGGACTGGACGAACCAGGAGATCGGGGAGCATCTGGAACTTTCGGTCAACACGGTAAAACATTATGTATCTGGAATACTTGAAAAACTACATATCGACAAAAGAGAGAAAATAAAAGAATTTGTAAATCAATAAAAGAAAATCAGGAAAAGAAGTGTCTGTTTTGGGAACTATATGGAAAAAACAGGCACTTTTTTTCGGTTCAACGGGCATGTTATGGCACTTCTGATTTTGCTAGAATAAAGAAAATAGGAAAAAGTAAAAGGAGAGGAAGTGTACATATGAAAAAACGTCTGATCAGTCTGCTGCTCAGTGTGGCAGTTCTTACGACATCCATTCCGGTGTCGACATTTGCAGACAATCCTGTCGGGCAGGAGCCGGCGGTCACGTCGGAAGAGAACGAGGAGAGGGGAATTGATTATAAGAAAAATGGAGGAACCTTCCGTGAAGGGTATGAGGCTCCTTCGGAATACCCGGCGACCGGTCTGCCGGGAGCAGAAGACATTACAAAACCGGGATATGAATTTGGTGGATGGTATGATAATCCGGAACTGACAGGGGAGGCAGTTACCGGTCTGGATACCGACCAATACTCCGAAAATGTGGTTCTGTATGCCCGGTGGATCGAGCGGTATTATCAGGTGGATATTCCAAGTGAAGTATCTGTGGATCAGGATTCTTTTTCCCTCACGGCAACGTCCGGGGGGTTCTATGAGAACGATCAGGTCAGTGTGGCAGTTCATTCGGAGAACGACTGGAAGCTGAAGTCCGATAAGCATGAGGTGGGATATGAACTTCGTGACAAGGATACCAATAAGATCGTGGAAAATGATGCGGTGATCGCCAGTTTAAGTGCGGATACGAAGCAGACCAGCAGAACATTTGCTGCGGAACTGACGGAACAGGCGAAGTATACCGGCGATTACAGCGATCAGCTGAACTTTGATATTTCTTTCAGGGAAACAGAATATACGATCCAGTATGTAACGGACGGCGGCATGGTTTACAGGGATAATCCGAATAAGCCGGGGGAAAGCATGGAGATCACGCAGCAGACGCTTCCGGCAGGAACGACGCTGAACGATCTGCCGCTGGCAGTCCGAAAATCTAGTACCTTTGTCGGCTGGTGTTACGACCAGGAATGTACGGATTATGTGGACAGCGAAGACAGACTTCTCGGTGATCTTACCGTATATGCAGCGTATACCGATACGCAGCCGATGGAGTCCGTCACCATGGATACATATGCCCGTGCCTATGATGTGGCAACGGATTTTGCCATCGGCATCACCAATACCGGGGATGCACTGGATGATGCAGAGATTCTTGCGGCATGTAAGATTAAAAATGTCAGCGATCCATCGGAAGAGATCACGCTGGCAGTTACCCGGGGAGAGGACAATACCTGTACCGTCAGCAATCCGAAAGGTTGGCAGCCGGGCGCTTCCTACAAACTGACGCTGAAAAATGATCAGCTGTATTTTACCGGATTTGACAAAACGATCCGGGAATATGATTTTACGGTTTACCGGGAAGAAACAAAGAATGTGGAACTGAACCGGGAGATCCGGTATATCCATACACGGGAACTGAGTAACCTGACCGTCAACGGACAAGCGGCGGATTCCGTTTCTGTGGCAGTTATGACGGTAGGCATAGACGGTGAGATTCAGGGAGAGGGAAGCGATACGACCGGTTCCTTTACCTATACAAAGGATTTGTTACAGACGGGGGATATCGTCGGTGTCTATTCCGGCGATGTGATCCCATCCATGGATCTGGCAGCAGGTGACAACAGTGATGTCTCTTACTTTGAGATCACCGGATGCAACGGCAATCAGTACGAATACCGGGGAGCAAAGGCGGAAGATGTTTTATTTACGCCGGATGTATTTCCAATGGAAAAAAGCAAAGATCGGGATGGAGATCCTGACAACCATTCGGTTACCGTGGCAGTCAGTGAACTGACCTTCGGAGATGACGAGATGAGTCAGGCACTGAATCTGGATGAAAGCACCACCGTGGATCCGGGTGATTACCTGGCACTGTATACCGATCTGAACAGCGGAACGCCGGAGTACGGAGAGATCACAAAAGTAGAGCAGAGTGGTACGGATTATATCCTGGCATATCAGACGGTTTCTTTCGAAGAGATGCAGGCGGCTATGGATGTGTATCAGAAGGACCAGGTGGAAGGAGACGATCTGTTAGAAGAAACAGACCGGGAGAACCTGGAAGAACAGATTCAGGTTCAGGCGATGGAGAGCGGATTCGCACAGGATGTGGCGGACCGGATCGGTGCTGCGGCGATCGCTACAGATTCCTTTGAAGAACTGGAAGCCTCTCTGGAGGAAGAACTTGGCGCAGATGTTTCCGTGGAATATACAGAGGAAAATCAGAGTGACGAAACAGACGGAGAAAGTGCTTTGATCGGGGATGTCGCACCACAGAGTCAGCTGGAAAGCGACCGCCTGATTCCGAAAACCTATGCGAAAAAACCGGGAGGAACCGGCAGCAGCAAACCGATCGTGACAGTCAGCCTGGGAACGGTCAGAGCCAATCTCGGTACAACACTGAAACATTTTGACGGAGATGTCAGCGGCGTGCATCTGGCACTGGAGATTCCGGTGCTGGTAAATATCCAGCTGAATGCCAATGCAAATATCCAGATCACTGTAACTTCCACCTTCGAGCAGGAAGTCCGGGTGGATATTAATGTAGACGGAAAAGCGGTCTGGAAAGTATGGAAGATTTTCCCGTATATCGCAGATTATAAGGTGACAGCGTCGCTGGATCTGTATGAGTATACCGGCATTGCTCTGGATGTGAATTTTAAGACCGTGGAGGGCGAGGGCAGTTCCGGAGGTTCCAACAAAGGATCAAAACTGCGAAAAGGTGTCAATAAGATCGCCGGAGAGCTGAAGAGCATGATGGAAAACGGAGAAGAGTATATCACGGACAAGACGAAATTCTCCGGAAGCCTGGGCGATGAGGAAGAGGGAGAAGAAATCTCTGTTTCCAAGAGCCTGGCACAGCGGTACTCGGAACTTCTGGCAGATGAAGGCGACTGGGTGGAAATCTATAATCGCCTGCTGGTAGATAATCATTTCCGGGTACTGGCGATTATTGATATAGAAGTGAAACTGGAATTTGTGGTTTATGCCAATATGAACATTTCTATTGGAATGTCTTACTGGTATAAAAATGCAAAACGATACGTATTCTCTCTGAAAGTGATGGATCGGACCGCAACCAGCGATACGATCGATCTGTGTGAAGAGAAGTATGAACTGACTGCCTATGCGATGGGTACGCTGGGACTGAAAGCCGGTGTGCGGCTGACGGTAGCGGTGGGACTCCTTTCCACAAGACTGGCAAGTGTCGGTATCACGGCAGAGGTAGGCGGCTATGCACAGCTGTGGGGCTATCTCTACTACGAACTGAAGTACACCGCATCGAACGGCAGAACGACAAGAGCCATGGGAGCGATGTATCTGGAGCTTGGCATCTATCTGGAGATCAAATTCTTGGCACAGGCTCTGGCGAACTCCTTTACCTACAATCCGACCTTGTATGAAAATGAATGGCCGCTGTACACGGTGGGACATCTGGAAAATGTTCTGGACTTTGCCTATACACAGGCGGATGTCAAAGACATCAAGATGAAGCGGGATGTGAAAGCGGTACAGCTGTCGGATGAATATTTCCGGATGCAGTACATGGACATGAAAGAAGGTCTGGATGACGATGGAAATTACCGGGAGAAAATCTATGATGACAGCACAAAATACTTTAACATCGTCATGACCAATCCGGCATTCTCCTATGACCGGGACACCAATGTGATCTCCGTGGATCCGGGAACAGAACCGGAACAGGACGGCGAGATGATCATTACCTGGAAAAATCAGGAAGGAACCTTCAATACACAGCCACTGACCATAAAGATTCGGTTACACTGGGATAACCTGCGGGATGGCTACTATATTGCCTTTGACAGCCAAGGCGGCTCCTATGTGGATACCATCATGGGCAAATACAATTCCGATATCGAAAAACCGGAAGATCCGGTGAGAACCGGTTACCGGTTTGCGGGATGGTACGAAGATGAAGAACTGACAACACCATATACGATCCCTGCAAAGATGCCGAACAAAGAGCGAATGGTTTATGCAAAATGGGAAGCAGAAGATGTGGGCTATCAGGTGGTTGAATATCTGGAAGGAACCAACGGTGTCTATGAGGCACAGGATCCGATCCGTTACAGCGGACTGACCGACACGGAAGTGACACCGAAACCTGCAGAACACGAAGGATACGAAACACCGAAGGAAAAGACCGAGACGGTACGGGCAGACGGAACAACCGTGGTCAAATATTATTATCCACGAGCAGAGTATCATCTTACCTTCCTGATGGAAGAAAACGGAGAGACGGTCGCAAGTGATGACTATCGCTATGGAACCTTCCTGACGGCTCCGGCAGTGTACCGGCCGGGATATGAATTCCAGGGCTGGTCCCCGGAAGTACCGGAGAGTGTGCCGGCAGGAGATATGACCTATACCGCAACATGGAAAGCTTCCGACGGTATCCCGTACGCAGTGAGGTACTACGTGGAAGAACCGGAAGAAGGCGGATATACCTTAAGTGAGATCAAAACCATGACCGGAACCACCGGTAAGACGGTCACCGCGCCGGAAGGTGATTACAGTTCCGTGGTCTACCACCGGAAAGGCGAGCTTGCCAGCGGTGAAGTAAAAGCAGACGGAAGTCTGGTGCTGAAGGTTTATTATGATCTGAACACTTATACACTGACGTACGATCCGAAAGGTGGAACGTTAGACGAAACGACTCTGACAGCAAGACCGGGAGAGAGAATCGGCGTTCCGGTACCGGTGAGAGAAGGCTATACCTTTGAGGGCTGGTATCTGGATGAAGAGTATCAGCAGTCCTTTGGCGAGACGATGCCGGATCACGATCTTACGGTTTATGCAAAATGGGAACAGCAGACGGTCAATTATACGGTAAGACACTACCAGGAAAAACTCTGGAGCATTACCGGATATGAAGAGATTCCTTATGGACGGGAATTTGATGCGAAAAACTATGAACTGACAGAGGAAGAATCCTTTGCTGCACATGCAGGAGACAGCGTAACGCCGGAAGTGAAATCGTATACCGGATTCAGCGCACCGGAAAAACAGACGGTGGAAGTTCTTGGTGACGGAAGCCTTGTGGTAAATTATTATTACACAAGAAATACCGGCCTGCTTCTTCTGGAAGTGACTGGAAATCCCGACGGAAAAGAATTTGCCCGGGTTCAGTATGTACCATATGGCACGCCGATCGGCGAGATAGAAGCTGTAGTAGAAAGACAGAACGATCGGGCAGGATATACTTTCGAAGGCTGGTATACAGACGGTAACCATCAGAATCCTTTTGACGGTATCATGCCGGCAGTGGATGTGAACACAGAGGAACCGGATGATTGGAACGATGGCTTTAAAATCTATGGAAAATGGACCCCGGTTCCCAGTGAGTACCGCGTGGAACATTACCAGCAGAATCCATTCGATCCGAGTTCGTATATCCTGGTGGAAGAAGAGACAAAGACAGCCCTGACGGATACCGAGGTGACACCGGAAGTGAAATCTTATCCGGGATTCCAGTCTCCTCAGGCGCAGAACTTATGGGTGACCGGTGATGGTGGGGCTTGCAAGCAGTACTACTATCACAGAAACAGCTACCCGGTTACTTATGTGAAAAACAACGGGGAAGCCGATGGGACAGCAGATGTCATGTATGGAGCAGCCATTTCGGAGGTTCCGAAATACTCCGGACATGCATTTGCCGGCTGGTATGAAGACGCAGCCCTGACGGTTTCCTTTGAAGGAAAAACCATGCCGATGCACGCAATGACGCTGTATGCGAAGTGGGAGCCTGGAAAGAAGACCTATCAGGTGATCCATCAGTTACAGAGCGCAGACGGATCGGATACCTGGGAGACGGCAGAGACAGAAACCTTTACCGGAACAGCCGGAGATTCGGTGGAACCGGAAGTAAAGGCGTATGCTGGATTTACCGCACCGGAAAAACAGAGCTGTACGCTGACCGTTTCCGATGATCCGGATACCATCATTTACCGCTACCAGCGTAATTCCTATCAGGTAACCATGGTGACAAATAACGGAGATCCGGCGACCGAAAAGACATATCTTTACGGAACCCGGGTGGAAGAGATGCCGGAACGGGCAGGCTATTCCTTCGACGGCTGGTATCAGGATGCAGGTCTTACGAAAGTATTTGACGGAACAGTTCCGGCCCAAAACAGTACGATTTACGCAAAATGGGAACCGAGAGCAACGTATTACTGGGTAAAATACAGCCTGCAGAACGCAAATGATGACGGCTATACGGTTGCATCCATGGAATCTCTGTTAGGCAGGACGGAAGATGTGATTACACCGGAAGTACGGAAGTTCGAAGGATACGTATCTCCACAGCCACAGACCGGACAGATCGAAGGCGGAAAGGTACTGGTGCTCGAGTATCTGTATGAACGTGAAGTACATACCTTACAGCTGGAAAATAATGACGGAACGGAACCAAAACAGCTGCAGATGAAACAGGGCGCAGCGATTCCGGCACCATCCATGCGGAAAGGTTATACTTTCATGGGCTGGTGTACAGACAGCACATTACAGAATGCGTATACCGGAAATATGCCGAATGAAGATATGACGCTGTATGCAAAATGGGAAGCAAATACAAGAACCTACACAGTAAAACATTATCTGCAGAAAGCAGAAGGAGACGGTTACCAGTGGGTGGCAACACAGAACCCGAAGGGCAAGACGGATGAAACGGTAACGCCGCCGGTCAATACAACCTATGGCGATGAATATGAATTACCGGAACCGCAGACCGTAACCATTTCTGCGGAAAAGCAGACAGTGGTAACCTACTATTACAAACGAAAAGTACACAAACTGACCTTTGAACCGGAAAACGGAGAGAAGACACAGACTGTGGAAGGTCGTGTCGGTGCCACACTCAATGTGAAACAGCCGGTTCGAAAAGGATACACCTTCACAGGCTGGACACCGGAACTTCCGGAGAAGATCCCGAATGAGGATGTAACCTATCAGGCACAGTGGAGGAAGAACAACTATCTGGTGCAGTTTGTGAGTGAGGGAACGGTACTCAAGGAATATACACTTTCTTATGGGGATGCGATTCCGGCTCAGGAGGAACCGACCAGAGAAGGATATACGTTCGTAAGCTGGGATAAAAACGTACCGGATACCGTATCCGATGAGAATGTGAAAAAAGGAAAACTGGTCTTTAAGGCAGTATGGAAAGAAATAGCATATACCATCAGCTATAATCTGGCGGGAGGAAGCCTTCCGACCGGAAAGACCAATCCGACAACATTCACCATCAACAGCAAACCGATGGATCTGGTACAGCCAAAACGGGAAGGCTATACGTTTGAAGGATGGTCAGGAACCGATATCAAAGAAAAAGATACACAGGTTACGATTACCGCCCGCCCGTTGAAAGACAGAACCTATACGGCAAACTGGAAAGAAAATTCCTATACGATCGTTTTCAATGTAGAAGGTGAAGTAACAAGGGGAGAGATGAAAAATATCCCGCTGCGTTACACACAGGAAACCACGATACCGAAAAACGGATATGTGTGCGGAGGTTATAAGTTTGTCGGATGGAGAACCGGTGGAAAGAAAAGTGAGCAAAAAGTATATCAGCCGGGAGACAAAGTCAGCAGACTTTGTGCGACAAATAATGGAACGGTCAACCTGTACCCGATCTGGGAACCGTGCGAATATACGATTACGTTTGACTATCAGACCGGTAATAAACGGGAGAAAGTAACATGCAAATATAAAGAAACATATACGTTCCCGACCGTAAACAGACTCGGATGGACCTTCAAAGGCTGGAGCCGGTCCGCGGGTTCGACAAATGTGATCAGCTATGCACCGAATGTTAAAACGGCTGTATTTGAGGATGAAAAGGATTTTACTTTATATGCGGTATACAAACCGATAACTTCAGCTGTTTTTACGGGACAGACGGAACACAAATACTTTATCACGGATGAACATGAACTGACTATTTTTACTTTCTTTATCCAGGGGGACAGAAAGGTTGTAACAACCGATGATTATGGACTTTATCCATCCTGGTATAATTTGTATCTGCCGGATATCTCCATGGATGCAGCACGCCTGTATCAGAAGATGAAGATAAAAGTCAGCTATAAGATTGATGAGGAAGAAGATGGATGGGCAGATCTGAGATTAAGTTATCAGTTACAGGATGGCACATATTATGACAACACAGAAACGCGGGCAAATGATATTGGAAAATGTGATGGAGAAACGGTATCGCATACATTTGAAATTACCCGTAAAAATGGAGTGGATTTAAATTATTTCATGTTGGTATTTGATGCACATGGAAAAAACGCAGATGAATACTACATGAGCAATCTGAAAGTAGAAGTGGATCTGGAATAATGCGTAAGGGGGAAGAAGATTGAAAAATAACAGAAGAAAGATAGGAATCGGAATCGCCGTGTGCGCATGTGTTCTGCTGATCGGAGCCGGTCTGTATCTTACGAGAAACAACAAACAGGAAACACAGGAATCTCCGGATTCGGCCTTTGTGCCGGATCTGGACCCTGACGCTTCCACGCAGGAGGCAAAGGAGAGTGATCCGCCGGAGGGCATCCGGATCCCGGGATATCCGTCGATCACCATTCCGGCAGATACGAAAGATGTAACGGTAAATCTGATGAATCCGGAAGGAAATCCGTGTTATTTTACCTTTACACTGGTACTGAAAGATACCGATGAGACAATCTATCAGTCCAAAATGGTAGAACCGGGAAAAGCGATCACACAGATCACACTGTCCAAAGAACTGTCCGCCGGGGAATATCCTGCGATACTGAAGATCAGTACCGCGGCACTCGATGACGGACGGGCGATGAACGGTGCCAATGTGGAAACCGTATTGAAAGTACAGTAAGGGGGGAGAAACATGAAGAAAAAAAGAGCAGTTGCAGGGGGCTTGCTGCTTGTTTTAGGGATCGCACAGAGCGTATCAGCAGGAACCACGACCGTAACGTATCATGTGGATCCGTCCTATATGGTGCTGGTTCCGGCAAACACCACGATTCCATTTAACGAAGAATCGGTAAACTACGGGAAAATCCGTGTCGAAGAAGCACAGATCGAAGAAGGAAAATGCATCCAGGTGGAGCTGATCTCGGACAAAAAACTGAAAAATCAGAGTGGAAAAGAAGGGGAGATCCCCTATGAGATTCTGGCGGACACAACAGCATTTACAAAAGCCCGCTATACCACGGCAGGGGAAGAGACGGTGCTTGGTATCACGATCGACAGAGAATCCTGGAAAAAGGCACAGTCAGGCTCCTATGCGGATACGGTTACTTTTCAGATATCCTATGTGGATGCGACAGATTAGAGCAGGAGGATGGACAGATGAAAAAGGCAGCAATTATTCTGATGGGGATTTGCCTGTGCCTCTCCATACCCGTTGCGGCAGAGGCTGCGCAGACAGGTACTTCGTCCTTTATGCAGCAAAGCACCATCAACACGACAGTACCGGATACCCACATGGTCACGATACGATCCGAACATGCACAGGTGAGCTATCAGCATGAGGAGGGTGACGATGAGGAAACACAGGAGACGGTGACTTACGCGGTGGAGCGCTTTTCCAGCCCGCAGTTTCAGATCCAGCCGAAAAAAGGATGGAAGATCACAGCAGTGCTGGTAAATGGAGAGGATGTGACGGATCAGCTGAAAGACGGGATGCTGACACTTCCGGAAGTCTATGAGGATCAGCAGATTGTCGTGGAGACGGAAGAGAGCACAGAGGATGACAAAAAAGATGATGAAAATACCGGAGGCGGCGATCAGAATGAGACGAAACCGACCGATACCAAAAATAACGGAACTTCCGGAAACGGCAATTCCGGAACCAAAACGGATGGATCAACGGGCAACGGTCAGGGAACAAAGTCGAATCTGACAGGGACGACAAACGGAACCGCAGCGGCAAAGACGGCAGATCTGCAAAAGAATGTAATGTATTTCATGGCAGCAGTTGCGTCCGCGATCGTGCTGTTTGCGCTGGCGGATAACCGGAAAAAAAGAAAACACAGAGAATAGATAAGCAGACAAAAAGAGAAGCAAAAAGGGCAGATAAACCACAAAATCGGTTTACCTGCCCTTGCTTTTTATCAGGAACGATTTGCCCCGCCGGCGTGTACCACCCGTTTTTCCACCAGACTGACTGCCTGATAGAGAAGCATGGCGATGATACACAGTAAGATGATCGACAGGATCATCCAGTCGAGTTTGAAGATCTGGCTGCTGTAGATGATAAGAAATCCCAGTCCCTGTTTTGCTCCAATGAATTCACCGATCACCACACCGACCAGACAGAGACCGATATTGACCTTCATAACACTCAGAAGATAAGGAACCGAAGAGGGCAGTGCCACACGCAGCAATTCGTCTTTGCGTTTTCCGCCGAGCGTGCGAATGAGTTTCAGTGAATCGGGATCGATTTCCGTAAAACTGGCATAGAGATTCAGGATGGAGCCGAAGATCGCCACAGAGATCCCGGCAAGGATGATCGTCTTATAATTTGCACCGAGCCATACGATCAGCAGAGGAGCCAGTGCCGACTTCGGAAGGCTGTTCAAAACCACAAGGTAAGGCTCCAGGATCGCAGCAAGCCGTGGACAGAGCCAGAGGAGGACGGAGAAAAAGAGACTGAAACCTACGACAAGAAAGAAACTGGCAAGTGTCTCGAACACGGTGATCCCGATATGGGAGAGCAGATGATTGGTCAGAAGCAGCGCCCGGAAGGCAAGACAGACCTGGCTGGGACTTCCGAAGATAAAAGAATCAATCAGTCCAAGCCGTGCACTGATCTCCCAGACGATCAGAAAAACCAGAAAGACAGCGATCCGCATCAGACGGATAAACTGCTGTCTTTTTTTATGCTTCTGTAAAAAGGAACGTTGCGCGGATGAATCAGGCATCATGGTTTAACTCCTTCCAGATCTGTTGAAAATACTGTTTGAATTCGGGCGCATTTCGCATCTGCATCGGGGCGCGGTCGGCAAGGGTGGTGAGAATGGGGATCTCGCACCGGACGCAAGCAGGGGCTTTTGAGAGGATGATCACCCGGTCAGACATGCTGATCGCCTCGGAGATATCGTGGGTGACCAAAAGTGCTGTGTTCCCTTCTTTTTGCAGGATTTTCCAGATATCGTCGCTGACGGAAAGTCTGGTCTGATAGTCGAGTGCACTGAAGGGTTCATCGAGAAGCAGAAGCGAAGGTTCCAGTGCGAGGGTACGGATCAGGGCAGCGCGCTGCCGCATCCCGCCGGAAAGCTGCGAAGGATGAGACGAACGGAAGTTCCAGAGACCGTACTCCTGTAAGAGACGGTCCACATGTGCGGCCGCTTTTTTGCTTTTCTTCTTCTGAATCTCAAGACCGAGCAGGACATTTTCATAGATGGTCAGCCATTCGAAAAGGTGATCTTTCTGCAGCATATATCCGATAGAGAGAACGGAATGTTCCCGTGGAAGTCCCTGCAAGGTGATCTGTCCCTGTTCCGGTGTCAGAAGTCCGGCGATCAGATTCAGAACGGTACTTTTCCCGCATCCGCTGGGACCCACCAGGGAGACAAACTCGCCTTCCTGAATCGAAAAACTGATTTGTGAGAGTGCCGGGATCTCTCCGGCAAGTGTGTGATACGAAAGTCCGACATGATCCAGTTCCAGTAAAGCCGGCATAGAATAATCCTCCGTGTGTTTATAGTTTATTATATGAGAAAGCCGGCGGATGGCTATATATTAAGATTTACTTACGAAAGTGTAAGATTTGCGAAAATCAGTTGTGAAGGTGTCGTAAAATGTTATAATAAAGTCCTGACGAAAGGAAAAGAATATGATAATATGGAAAAAAATAAGAACCGGTGAGTGGATTCCCTGGACATATCTGCTGATGCTGGTATTTGATTTGGTGTATAATTCCCTGGTTTACTGCGGGGGACAATGGGTGGGAACCCATACAAAAGCGTGGAATATTGAGACTTCTCTGGATCAGCAGATTCCCGTGATTCCCTGGTTTGTGGGAATCTACCTCTCATTTTTCCTGTTTTGCACCGTGAACTTTCTGGTGATGGGTTACTTTGAAAAGAAAAAAGCCTGTCTGTTTTTATGTGCGGAACTTCTGGCAAAGACGGTATGCGGGATCTTTTATCTGTGTTTTCCGACCACGAATCTTCGCCCGGAGATCGTGGGAACAGATTTCTGGAGCCAGGCGCTTGTCGGGCTGTATCAGATGGATGCGGCGGTCAATCTGTTTCCGTCGATTCACTGCATGGACAGCTGGTTTTGTGTGGTGGTGATTCGGAATATCCGAAACGTACCGGGATGGCATCGTGTGATCACATGGATCTGGGCGGTGGCGATCTGTGCCTCCACCTTATTTACCAAACAGCACGGAATCCTGGATGTGGCGGCAGGAATTGCACTTGCAGAAATTTGTTATGCGTGTGTGGTGCGCTGGAAGAAAACGGAGCGGTTCCGTCAGTGGATGGAGAAAAAACTGGCATGAAAAATAAGAAAAAAATCATAGGAAACGGTATTTTCCTGTTTCTAGTTCTCGGTCTTACCTTGTACGGTGTCTTTCACGGAGAAGATCTGGGGCTGATCTGGGAAAATCTCAAAAAAGCAGATATCCGTTATCTCTTCCCGGCGGTTATCTGTGTGGTATTTTTTATCTGGGGAGAGTCGATCATCATTCATTATCTGCTCTATACGTTGCAGATCCGGCTGAAAAAATGGAAGTGTTTCCTGATTTCTTCTGTAGGTTTCTTTTTCAGCTGCATCACACCGTCGGCAAGCGGCGGACAGCCGATGCAGATGGTGTATCTGAAAAAAGAAAAGATTCCGATCTCGGTATCCTCGGTGGTGCTGATGATCGTAACGATCACCTATAAACTGGTACTGGTGCTGCTTGGACTGTTTGTGCTGTTCTTTCAGCCGCGGATCAAGGATACCTATATGCAGGATGTGATGCCGGTGATGTGGCTTGGTCTGTGGTTAAATGTGTTCTGTGTGGCATTTATGCTGCTGCTGACCTTTCACCCGCAGCTGATGCGCCAGATTCTGGTCAAAGGACATGAAGTTCTTGTAAAAATGCATATCCTGAAAAAGAAGAGCTCCCGTCTGGAAAAACTGGAAAATGCCATGGACGAGTATCAGAAGACAGCAGAATATCTGAAAAATCATCCGGGCGTGGTAGGCATCGTGTTTCTGATCACCTGTCTGCAGCGTGTTGCATTGTTTTTTGTAACATATTTTGTTTATCGATCTTTTGGTTTACATCAGTACAGTATGTATGATATTGTAATACTTCAGGGTATGATTTCCGTGGCTGTGGATATGCTTCCGCTGCCCGGAGGTATGGGAATCTCAGAAAAGCTGTTTTCCATGCTGTTTACAGGGATTTTCGGGCAGGTAAAGGTTCTGGCGGGACTGATCCTGAGCCGTGGACTGAGTTATTACACAGAGCTATTGATCAGTGCAGTCATGACTGTAGCTGCGCAGCTGTTTCTTGGTAATGAAAAAGAACACAGAGAAAAGATCAGCGAAAAGCTGAAAACGATACAGGAAAAGGGAAAAGGATACGAAAGAAAGAGGGGGAACTCATGATAAGTTTTATTGGTTATTACAATTACACGGTGATTCTGACGTATATCAGTCTGTTTTGTTCCATTGCGGGGATGTTGTTTACTGTGAACGGGTGGTATAAGATGGCAGTGTTGTGCCTGGCTCTTTCGGGACTGTGTGACATGTTTGACGGAAAAATCGCCAGAAGAAAGACAGACCGTACGGATGATGAAAAATGTTTTGGTATTCAGATCGATTCCCTGTGTGACATGGTCTGCTTTGGGGCATTTCCGATTCTGCTGGCCTACAGCCTTGGTATGAGAGGACCGATTGGTATCGTGATCCTTGCATGGTACGGAATGAATGGTGTGGTCCGTCTCGGCTACTTTAATGTCTGTGAGACAAAACGTCAGGAAGAGACGGAGGAAGTGAGAAAATATTACAGCGGTCTGCCGATCACATCGATCGCTGTCGTGCTGCCGCTGGTGTTTGTGCTGCATACGGTGCTGAGGAACCATTTTGCAGTGGCACTTCATGTGGCTATGTTTGTTGTCGGTACGCTGTTTGTGACGAATATCCAGGTGAAAAAACCCAGAAATTCCACACTGGCAGTCCTGGTCGGCGTTGTTGCCCTGGCAATCTTAAAAATCTTTCATATTTTTTAGTTTTTAATAATGATGATCAAAAGCCGAAATGTATTACGGAGTATTGCAGATGACATACGACAACATTTTGGCTTGTGTTTTATACATGTTTTTTCGAAAAGTCAGGTACAGAATAATTCCGAGAACATATATGTAAAAGGGAGAGAGCATATGAAATACGCAGATCGATACGGAAATCGCTGGGAAGAAACCGGATTGCAGGATCGTTTTCTGGAAAAATTATATAAAAGCGTACCGGGGCGTGCGGTGGTAAAAGTGCTGGTACATCCGTGGGTTTCCGGAATGGGTGGCTGGATATTGAGCCAGAAAGCATCCTGCTGGCTGATCCCGTTATTCTTAAAAGGACATCCGATGGATCAGTCCGGCTGGGTCAAACAAAGATTTACCTCCTATAATGATTTTTTTATGAGAAAGCTGAAATCGGGACAACGTCCGGTGGAAGAAGATACGGCGCGGATCATCAGTCCCTGTGATGCCAAACTTACCGTCTGTCCGATCACGGAGTACGGGATCATGAAGATTAAGCATACGCCGTATACGGTAAAAGAACTGTTAAAGAGTGAAAAACTGGCTCGTGCCTATGAAGGCGGCTATGGATTCGTTTACCGCTTGACAGTGGATGACTACCACAGGTATATTTATACTGAAACCGGAAAGAAATCCGGCAATTATAAGATCCCGGGAATCTTCCATACGGTCAATCCGGTCGCGAACGATCTGGAACCCATTTACAAAGAAAATACCAGAGAGTTCTGTCTGACAAAAACAGCCGATGCCGGAACAGTCCTGCAGATGGAAGTCGGCGCGCTGATGGTCGGAAAGATTGAGAATGATCAGGAAGAAGCGTTTGTACACCGGGGCGAAGAAAAGGGAAGATTTGCATTTGGCGGATCCACGATCGTGGTGCTTTACCAGCGGGGACGGGTACAGCCGGATGAAGATCTTCTGAAAAACAGCCGGGATGGTTACGAGACAAAAGTAACCCAGGGAGAGGCTGTGGGAGATAAGGTGAAACGATGCAGAAAATAAATTATCAGAAATTAATGGAAAATGAAATCGCACACAACAGGCAGGAGCAGAAAGTTCCTGCCTTGCTTTTACACAGCTGCTGTGCGCCGTGCAGCAGTTATTGTCTGGAGACACTGAGTGAGGACTTTGCGATCACGGTGTTTTATTACAATCCCAACATTTATCCGGAAGAAGAATACTGGAAAAGGGTGAGAGAACAGGAGCGGTTTATCGGTCTTCTGCCTGCGAAACATAAAATCTCTTTTCTGGAAGGCAACTATGAAAAAGAACGGTTTTATGAGACAGTAAAAGGCATGGAGAAGATCCCGGAGGGCGGAGAGCGGTGCTTTGCCTGTTACCGCCTGCGGCTGTCGGAGGCAATCAAAGAGGCCGAGAAGGGTGGATTTGACTATGTGACCACTACACTGACGATCAGTCCGATGAAAAATGCACAGAAATTAAATGAGATCGGAGAAGAACTGTGCCGGGATACAAAAGTGGCGTGGCTGCCGTCGGATTTTAAGAAGAAAAACGGGTACAAACGATCCACAGAACTGTCAAAAGAATACGGGATGTACCGGCAGGATTACTGCGGATGTGTGTTCTCGATGCGGGAGCGTGAAGAGCAAAAAGCCCGGATCGAGCAGGAAATCTTGCAGAATAACGGAATATAAAAAGCGACTTGCGCCGACACACGATTAATGATAGAATGATTTCAGACTTTACTATGAGAAAGTAAATGGCAGTGAATCCGCTGATTCCCGGATAATTTAAGAGAGGAACAGGAAAAGAAGTCTGCCGGAAAATACAGGGAAGAGAGGAAACAATATGGCACAGTTATGGGGAGGCCGTTTTACAAAAGAAACGGACAAACTTGTATATAATTTTAACGCATCCATCGGATTCGATCAGAAGTTTTTCCATCAGGATGTACAGGGAAGCAAAGCACATGTGACGATGCTTGCAAAACAGGGGATTCTGACGGAAGAGGAAAAAAATCAGATCATCGCCGGACTGGACAGTATCGTGGCGGATGTGGATGCCGGTAAACTGGAGATCACCAGTGAGTACGAAGATATCCACAGTTTTGTGGAGGCAAATCTGATCGACCGGATCGGTGACGCAGGTAAGAAACTGCACACCGGACGAAGCAGAAACGACCAGGTAGCACTGGATATGAAACTGTATGTCAGAGACGAGATCAAAGAACTGGATGAACTGGTGAAGAAGCTGCTGGTGACACTGAATAAGATCATGGAAGAAAACCTGCATACCTATATGCCGGGATTTACCCATCTGCAGAAAGCGCAGCCGATCACGCTGGCTCACCACATGGGTGCTTACTTTGAGATGTTCCGCAGAGACAGAAGCCGTCTGGCAGACATTTACGCCAGAATGAACTATTGCCCACTGGGAAGCGGAGCGCTTGCAGGAACCACCTATCCGCTGGATCGTGCCTACAGTGCCGAACTGATGGGATTTGCCGGTCCTACGATGAACAGTATGGATTCCGTAGCAGACAGAGATTATGTGATCGAACTGTTATCTGCCATGTCCACGATCATGATGCATCTGAGCCGTTTTTCCGAGGAAATCATCATCTGGAACTCCAACGAGTATCAGTTTGTGGAGATTGATGATGCCTACAGCACCGGAAGCAGCATCATGCCGCAGAAGAAAAACCCGGATATCGCCGAGCTGGTAAGAGGAAAGACCGGTCGTGTCTATGGCGCACTGATGTCCATTCTGACAACCATGAAGGGAATCCCGCTGGCATATAATAAAGACATGCAGGAAGATAAAGAACTGACCTTTGACGCCATTGATACCGTAAAGGGATGTCTGGCTCTGTTTGAGGGTATGGTTTCCACAATGAAGTTCCGGAATGATGTAATGGAAAACAGCGCAAAACACGGATTTACCAACGCCACCGATGCGGCAGATTATCTGGTAAACCACGGCGTACCGTTCCGTGACGCACACGGTATTGTTGGACGTCTGGTACTGTATTGTCTGGATAAGAAAATCTCACTGGATGAGATGAGCCTGGAAGAATACAAAGCCATCAGTCCGGTATTTGAAGAAGATATTTACGAAGCCATCAGCATCAAGACTTGCGTGGAAAAACGTATGACGATCGGTGCTCCGGGACCGGATGCGATGACGAAAGTCGTAGAGTGGAATAAAAAATATCTGGAAGAAAACTAAAAAAGTGTTGATTTTTTCAAAAAACTGGTATAGTATTACCAAGTAAATACAAATGTACGCGAGAGAAATACAAAAAGTAACGGTTGTGCATTGAGTAAGAAGAATGAGGAGTGAAATCACAATGAGCAGCAAATTAAGAGTAGGTATTTTAGGAGCAACAGGAATGGTAGGACAGAGATTCATCTCTCTGCTGGAAAATCATCCGTGGTTTGAAGTAGTAACCGTAGCAGCATCCCCGAGAAGTGCAGGAAAAACATATGAAGAAGCCGTAGGCGGACGCTGGAAAATGGACACTCCGATGCCGGAAGCTGTAAAGAAACTGGTAGTTATGAATGTAAACGAAGTGGAGAAAGTAGCTTCCACCGTTGATTTTGTATTTTCCGCAGTTGATATGTCCAAAGAAGAGATCAAAGCCATCGAGGAAGAATACGCAAAGACAGAGACACCGGTTGTATCCAACAACAGTGCACACAGATGGACACCGGATGTACCGATGGTAGTGCCGGAGATCAATCCGGAACACTTTGAAGTTATCGAATCTCAGAAAAAACGTCTGGGAACTACCCGTGGATTTATCGCTGTAAAACCGAACTGCTCCATCCAGAGCTACGCACCGGTTCTGACCGCTTGGAAAGAGTTCGAGCCATATGAAGTGGTTGCTACTACATATCAGGCGATTTCCGGAGCAGGTAAAACATTCAAAGACTGGCCGGAGATGGTAGAAAACATCATCCCGTATATCGGTGGAGAAGAAGAAAAGAGCGAACAGGAACCGCTTCGTATCTGGGGTAAAGTGGAAGATGGTCAGATCGTAAAAGCAACTGAGCCGGTGATCACCTGCCAGTGTATCCGTGTTCCGGTACTGAACGGACATACCGCAGCTGTATTTGTAAAATTCAGAAAGAAACCTACCAAAGAACAACTGATCGAAAAACTGGTAAGCTTCAAAGGATTCCCACAGGAAGCAGAACTGCCAAGTGCACCGAAGCAGTTCATCCAGTATCTGGAAGAAGATAACCGTCCACAGGTAAAACTGGATGTGAACTTTGAAAACGGTATGGGTATCAGCGTAGGACGTCTGAGAGAAGATACTGTATATGACTGGAAGTTTGTTGGTCTGTCTCATAACACCGTAAGAGGTGCAGCAGGCGGAGCTGTCCTGTGTGCAGAGACTCTGAAAGCAAAAGGATATATTCAGGCAAAATAAATAGAAATACAAATAAGAAAAATAAAATCCCGGGTGTGTTGCATGCCCGGGATTTTTCAAAATAAAGCTCTATTGGATATCTGTTTAGATCCGGGAAGAACCGGGCAGTCCCGGCGGTGCTACTTGAATTTCAGATAAAAAAACGGTATACTCTTTGTTGCCCCTGCGATATTTCGGTGTTGCAGGGACGCTGAAGAGACGAGAAAGGGTTAAATTTATATGAATAAATCCGTATTTATTGCAGAGAAACCAAGCGTTGCCCAGGAATTTGCCAAGGCGTTAAAGGTGAAGACCACCCGGCACGACGGATATCTGGAATCGGAAAATACGATCGTTACCTGGTGCGTGGGTCATCTGGTGACGATGAGTTATCCGGAAGTTTACGATATCAAGTACAAACGCTGGACTCTGGAGACTCTGCCTTTCCTGCCCGGGCAATTCAAGTATGAAGTCATTCCGTCGGTAAAAAAGCAGTTTGAGATTGTCAAAGGACTGTTAAACCGCCCGGATGTGGACACGATCTATGTCTGTACCGACTCGGGAAGAGAGGGAGAATATATCTACCGTCTGGTCGCACAGATGGCAGGTGTGAAAGAAAAGAAAGAAAAACGTGTCTGGATCGACTCGCAGACGGAAGAAGAGATCATCCGCGGAATCAAGGAAGCGAAAGACCTGAGTGCATATGATAATCTGAGCGCATCGGCATATCTGCGGGCAAAAGAAGATTATCTGATGGGAATCAATTTTTCCAGGATTCTGACGCTGCGGTATGGAAACAGTGTGTCGAATTATCTGGGCAATAAATATCAGGTGATTTCCGTCGGTCGGGTCATGACCTGTGTACTCGGCATGGTGGTGCGAAGAGAGCGGGAGATCCGTGAATTTGTCAAGACACCGTTTTACCGGGTACTTGGAAAATTCTCTCTGGAAGGAAGAACGTTTGATGGAGAATGGCGTGCCGTGGAAGGCAGCCGGTATTTCCAGTCACCGGATCTGTATAAGGAGAATGGTTTTAAGGACAGAAACCGGGCGGAGGAACTGAAAGGGATTCTGGAGCGAGAGAGCGCCGTTGATGCAGCAGACGTTCCTTTGGATTCCACAGGAATGGCACAACCGCCGGTTCCGGCGCATCAGGCGGTACTTGAGAAAATCGAGAAGAAAAAAGAGAAGAAAAATCCACCGCTTTTATATAACCTGGCGGAATTACAGAATGATTGTTCCCGGATGTTTAAAATCAGTCCGGATGAGACGCTGCGGGTAGTGCAGGAGTTGTATGAAAAGAAGCTGGTGACGTATCCGAGAACGGATGCCCGTGTGCTTTCCACAGCGGTTGCCAAGGAGATCAGCCGGAACCTGAAAGGGCTGATGAGATACCAGATGGCAGCGCCGTTTGCACAGGAGATCCTGGAGGCGGGCAGCTTCAAAGGAATTGAAAAGACCAGATATGTCAATGACAAGCAGATCACCGACCATTATGCGATCATTCCGACCGGTCAGGGATTACAGAATCTTGGCAGACTGCCGCAGATTTCACAGAAAGTCTATCAGGTGATCGTCCGCCGGTTTTTGAGTGTATTTTATCCGGCGGCGGTATATCAGAAGGTAAGTCTGGTGTCTGAGGTCGGAAAAGAGAAGCTGTTTTCGAGTTTCAAGGTACTGGTGGAGGAAGGATATCTGAAAGTTGCCAACGTACCGTCCAGAAAGAAAGAAGACGATGCGAAGAATGCAGAGGAGAAAACGGATGATATCCAGTGTGATGCCGCATTTCTTGCCTGTCTGCAAAAGCTGAAAAAGGGTGCCATTCTTCCGGTCGATGGATTTGAGATTAAAGAGGGAGAGACTTCCCCGCCGAAACGGTACAATTCCGGTACGATGATCCTGGCAATGGAGAATGCCGGGCAGCTGATCGAGGACGAGGAACTCCGCGCGCAGATCAAGGGCAGCGGAATCGGAACCAGTGCGACGAGAGCAGAGATTTTAAAGAAACTGGTGAATATCAAGTATATCAGTCTGAATAAGAAAACACAGGTGATCACCCCGACACAGCTTGGGGAAATGATTTATGAAGTGGTCAACGCTTCGATCCGGGCACTGTTAAACCCGGAACTTACGGCAAGCTGGGAGAAAGGGTTAAATTATGTAGCCGAGGGAAGTATTACTTCCCAGGAATATATGGATAAGCTGGAGCATTTTATCCGCGTGAAGGTGGGCGGCGTGCTTCAGGTAAATTATCAGGCGGCGTTAAGAAGCCGTTATGACAGTATCGCAGGGAATTATCGAAAAGGAGGAAAATGATCATGAGTATGGAAAGTATCCGAATTGAGAACATGTACGATCTGAAGGAGACAATTGCAGCGGAGATTTTTGAGGGGAAGACGTATCCGTGGGAAGTGCTTCCGTTCATCAAAGAGTTTATTGTGAAGCTGGGAAATACACTGGATCCGGAAGAGTATGATAAGATCGGGGAGGATATCTGGGTAGCGAAGTCTGCTAAGATCGCTCCTACAGTTGCGTTAAATGGTCCGTGTATCATCGGAAAGGATGCAGAGGTGCGTCAGTGTGCATTTATCCGGGGCAGCGCGATCGTCGGTGAGGGCGCTGTGGTTGGTAATTCTACAGAACTTAAGAATGTGATCCTGTTTAATAAGGTGCAGGTACCGCATTATAATTATGTAGGGGATTCTGTGCTGGGTTATAAGGCTCATATGGGCGCGGGATCGATCACTTCGAATGTGAAGTCGGATAAGAAGCTGGTGGTTGTACACGGAGATGGGTTTGATATTGAGACCGGCATGAAGAAGTTTGGGGCTATGCTGGGGGACAATGTTGAGGTTGGATGTAATTCGGTGCTGAATCCGGGGACAGTGATCGGACGGGAGAGTAATGTGTATCCGTTGTCTTCGGTTCGAGGGGTTGTGCCGGAGAGATCAATCTTTAAGAAGCAGGGAGATGTTGTTGCTAAAAGATAGATGATTGAAAAAGGGGACGCTTCCGCCGGGGGCTAGTTTTTCAATGCGGAAAGAGAAAGGCGCGTCAAGTCTTGTGTTTTGGCGAAAATAGATAAAAACCGGTGCAATTGTCGTTGGGTGATAATTGCTCCGGTTTTTTTACGCCATTAGTTCAGAAAACAGAAGTGAAGGATCAAACCGTACAGTAAAAGGTGTACCGGGTAGAAGAGGTAGAAGAAGTATTTCAGGGAGATGCCGCGTTTGCCGTTGTAGAGGTTGATCGGGATGAAGGCGAGGCAGGCGGGGGCTTCCCAGAGGAGGCTCAGGCAGGAGACCAGGGTGCAGAGGAGTTTCTGATCGTGGAACAGATAGAGTAACAGGATCAGGATGATTCCTTTGTAGTCGTAGTCGGTCTGAAGGAGCCAGGCGGCGAGACAGCCTGCGGCGGCGATTAGAAGTTTGAGGAACCACTGGAGGGCAGGGTTCCAGTTTTTATGGTATACCGTGTCGATCGCCCAGATGGTCAAAAGTCCCAGGAACAGGGTGAAGAAAACATTCTGGTAGCCTGGGGCAAATGGGGTGTTGAACAGGGCGTAATCAAAGGGAAATTCGGACACCAGGGCAAAGAGGAACAGGCGGGTGGCGTATTTCTTTTTGCTGGAGGTGTGGAAGAAGCCCTCAATTAATAAGAAGCAGAAGATCGGGAAGCCGATTCTTCCGATGAAGCGCATGACCTGATAGATGTTCCACCACGGGATCGCCATGGAAACGGGGTGACCCAGGAAGGTTGGATTTTGCTGCATCAGGATGCCGTAGAGGATGATACTTGCGGCAAAGTGATCGATTGCCATGGCGATGATGGCGATGATTTTTAAGGTACTGCCGGAGAGGCAGCCATTTTTTAATTTACAGGAAATTGCTTTCCTGTAAATTAAAAACGCTCCGCGGGATGCGCACTGCGGCGTATAAGGTTGATGTCGCAAGCGACCACCGCAGGCGCGAGAATGTGCCTTGGCACATTCTTTATTCTTAGAAAATCTGTTCATAGAAAATCTCCTGTCTTTTTAAGATGCTGTGATAAAGGAAACATGCGCCGGATCAAAGGGTGAAAATCACAAATTCTGACACCTTTCCGGTAAATATTCTGAAAAAAGTATACCAGTCCTGTGGAAAATGTCAATGAAAGTGAAAAAATTAAAAAAAAAGTAAGTTTGTCTGGACTAACCGCGGGGGTATATGCGAAAATAACTATGATAAGCGGGTGGAGTAGGTTCACTTGCTTGAGATACATAAGTCTCAAAATAAGTATTTCAAGTTTGAAAGGAGTCTTAACATGATTTATTCACATGAAGTAGAAATGATGTGTCCGGTTACACAGGGCGTTAATCACGGCGCAGCACCAATCCCGGAAGAAGCAAAATGGGTACAGTCCAAGGAAATCAAAGATATTTCCGGTCTGACACATGGTGTGGGCTGGTGTGCTCCACAGCAGGGTGCCTGCAAACTGACACTGAACGTAAAAGATGGTATTATTCAGGAAGCTCTGGTAGAGACAATCGGATGCTCCGGTATGACTCATTCCGCAGCTATGGCTTCTGAAATCCTTCCTGGAAGAACTCTTCTGGAGGCTCTGAACACTGACCTGGTATGTGACGCTATCAACACAGCTATGAGAGAACTGTTCCTGCAGATCGTTTATGGTCGTACACAGTCTGCATTCTCTGAAGATGGTCTGCCGATCGGTGCTGGTCTGGAAGACCTGGGTAAAGGTCTGAGATCTCAGGTTGGTACTATGTACGGAACACTGAAAAAAGGTCCTCGTTATCTGGAAATGGCAGAAGGTTATGTTACCGGTATTGCACTGGATGAAGAAGGATGCATCATTGGTTACCAGTTCGTAAGCCTTGGCAAGATGACTGACTTCATCAAACAGGGTGATGATCCGACAACTGCTTGGGAAAAAGCAAAAGGACAGTACGGCCGTGTTGCAGATGCAGCTAAAATCATTGATCCGCGTAAAGAGTAATCGGATTTTATGCATACCGTCAATATAATAGGAGGATGAAATAAATGGCTTTATTTGAATCATATGAAAGAAGAATTGATAAAATCAATGCTGTCCTGAACAGCTATGGAATCGCTTCTCTGGAAGAAGCAGAGAAAATCACAAAAGATGCTGGTCTGGACGTATACAACCAGATTAAAGGCATCCAGCCAATCTGTTTTGAGAACGCTTGCTGGGCATACATCACAGGTGCAGCAATCGCAATCAAAAAAGGATGTACAAAAGCTTCTGAAGCTGCAGCAGCAATCGGTGAAGGTCTGCAGGCTTTCTGTATTCCGGGATCTGTAGCAGATCAGCGTAAAGTAGGTCTGGGACATGGTAATCTGGGCAAGATGCTTCTGGAAGAAGATACCGAATGTTTCGCATTCCTGGCAGGTCACGAATCTTTCGCAGCAGCTGAAGGTGCTATCGGTATCGCTGAGAAAGCAAACAAAGTTCGTCAGAAACCTCTGCGTGTTATCCTGAACGGTCTTGGAAAAGACGCTGCTCAGATCATCGCTCGTATCAACGGATTTACATTTGTTGAGACTCAGTATGATTACTATACAGGAGAACTGAAAGAAGTATTCCGTAAAGCATACTCTGATGGTCCTCGTGCAAAAGTTAACTGCTACGGCGCTAACGACGTTCGTGAAGGTGTAGCTATCATGTGGAAAGAAGACGTTGACGTTTCTATCACAGGTAACTCTACTAACCCGACTCGTTTCCAGCATCCGGTAGCAGGTACCTACAAAAAAGAACGTATCGAAGCTGGTAAGAAATACTTCTCCGTAGCTTCCGGTGGTGGTACAGGACGTACTCTGCATCCGGATAACATGGCAGCAGGTCCTGCTTCCTATGGTATGACAGATACTCTGGGACGTATGCACTCTGATGCACAGTTTGCAGGTTCTTCTTCCGTACCGGCTCACGTAGAAATGATGGGTCTGATCGGTGCAGGTAACAACCCGATGGTTGGTATGACTGTAGCAGTTGCAGTTTCCATTGAGGAAGCTCACAAAGCTGGTAAATTCTAAGAAATACTTAACGAAAGTTAATATATGTCCAAACGTAAAAAAGCCACAGGCGATTTGCCTGTGGCTTTTTCTAAGGTTAGGATGTGATTCCATTTACGTTATCTGAATCTTGAGGATGCATGCGGTATTCTTCCGGCGAACAGTCAAAATATTTCCGGAAAATCTTCGCAAAATAGCTTGGATTTTCAAATCCTGCCCGTAATCCGATTTCCAGAATCGATAAAGAAGTATGTTTCAGCAGATCAGCAGCCTGAAGTGTGCGATAATAATTGATGTAGGCCACAGGAGTCATCTGAAACTGCTTTTTGAAAAACCGGCAAAAATATTGTGGATTCATGTTAAGAGAAGCCGCCAGGTCTTCCAGATAGATTTTCTGGTCATAATGCTTATGGATATACCGAAGAATCTGCTTGTATTGTGCTTCCCGGTTTTTGCCCTGAGAATCTTGTACAGTAGTCTGCACCAGAAGATTTTCCGAAACAAGAATTCCCAGAATCCGGTACAGATTGCTTTTTAAAAACAAAGTCCATCCCATGGGCCGGGTATCATAATCATGAAGAATCTCCAGAAATACTTTGCGAATAGATGATGCGCAGGGATGATTTCCGGATACATAGGAAGGAAGCCGAAGTTGATGGGACAGCAGCGGCTTCAGAAAAGACATCTGACTCTGATCTGGATAGGAAAAAGAGAGCATGTCGGGAAGAAATACCAGTGCGTGATGAATAGATGCGGTATTCCCGATACTTTGTAGCTGATGCAGTTCGTAACTGTTGATCATTACAAAATCCCGTTCTTTGAGTACCTTATGCTGAGTTCCCAGTGTCAGTTCCAACTGTCCCTGTTCCACCCAGATGATCTCAATTTCTTTGTGCCAGTGAAAAGGAACCTGCAGGCCTCCATGAATGTAATTCTGATGATAAATATGGAAAGGTTCCAGTTCCGTTCCATGGATGGTATAATCTCTGATTCCAATTGGTTCTTTCATATATGATCTCCATTAAAAAAAGTCAAAATAATTGTATAAATTCCTAAAATAAAGGTAGAAAAGTATAGTTTGATATCATTATAATGGTATAGACGGTAAAAGAAAAGTATTTTCAGCCAAAATATTGTAAAGACAGGATTCCTGGAACGATAACGATGGAATCAGTAAACCAGGCGTCATAGAACGAATGACTATGATAATACGAATAATAGGAGAAAAGTAAAATGGATAAAAAATGGTGGCATCATCTGACCGCATATCAGATCTATACAAGAAGTTTTTGTGACAGCAATGGAGATGGTATCGGCGATTTTCAGGGAATTATCAGCAAACTGGACTATCTGCAGGAACTGGGTGTGGGAGCAATCTGGATCTCCCCGTTTAACGATTCGCCGAATTATGATAACGGCTATGATATCAGTGATTATTATGCTATTCTGAAGGATTTTGGCACGACGGAGGATCTGGAAGAGCTGGTAAAGGAATGTGAGAAGAGAGATATCATCGTTATGATGGATCTGGTTTTAAATCACAGCTCCAATGAACATCCGTGGTTTCTGGAAGCGGCGAAAGACCGGGACGGAAAGTACCATGACTATTATATCTGGGAAGAAGGTACCGAGGATCAGCCGCCACAGGGGGAAGGGGCATTCTTTGGTGGAAATGTATGGGAATGGACACCGCAGATTCAGGAATATTATTACCATACCTTCAGCATACAGCAGCCGGATCTGAACTGGAAAAATGAAGATATGAGAAAAGATCTGTATGCCATGATCCGATACTGGATGGAAAAAGGTATCCGGGGATTTCGTCTGGATGCGATTGATAACATCGTAAAGAACGGTCATGGCGGAAATGATCAGCAGTCGGAGAAAATCCATACCTACCTGCAGGAAATGAACAAATATTCGTTCGGACTGCAGGACAATCTTCTGACAGTTGGGGAGACCGGAGGAACAACGCTGGAGATGGCGAAAGTGTATTCAGACCCTGAGAGAAAGGAGCTGGACATGGTATTCCAGTTTGAACTGATGGGAATTGACGGGGTCCGGAGTGGTAACTGGGATCCAAAGTCCTATACGTTGCATGATCTGAAAAAACTGATGGAAAAATGGCAGGTTGGATTGGAACAAAAAGGATGGAACAGTCTGTTTCTGGGCAACCATGATTATCCGCGGGCGCTTTCCCGTTTTGGAAATGATACACCGGAGTATCGGACCGTATCAGGAAAAATGCTGGCAACTATGATCTTCGGCATGAAAGGAACACCATATATTTACCAGGGAGATGAGATTGGCATGACCAATGTGATCTATACAGAAAGCTCCCGGTATCAGGATATCGAGTCTGTGAACTTCAGAAAAGAAAAACAGGAACTGGGCTGGAGCGAGGAGAAAATCCTGAGCTATCTTCTGCGAAACAGCCGGGACAATGCCAGAACACCGATGCAGTGGAATACACAGGCTCACGCAGGATTTACTACAGGAACCCCATGGATGGAAGCCAATGAAAATTATAAAGAGATCAATGTGGAAGACAGCAGAAAGGATCCGGCTTCCCTGTTTTATTACTACAAGAAACTGATTGCTCTGCGAAAAGAGCATGATGTGCTGATCTATGGAAACTTCCGTCTTTTGGAAGAAGAACATCCACAGGTTTTTGCTTATGAACGGAGTCTGGATGGAAGAAAAGTTGTAGTGGTATGTAATTTTGGAGAAACACCGGCACAGATGAATGCGACGCAGGATCTGACCGATGGAAAAGTTCTCATTCATAACTATGAAGGAGAATCGGTTGGGAAAGAAATATGGACATTGAAACCATATGAAGCGTGGATGATCGAAATATAATCTCAGAGGCAGGTATCTATTTTGTTGAAAACAGAACAGATACCTGTTTTTTTCGTTGACTCTACAATTATTGTAGGGTTTATAATGCAACGCAGGTAATAAAAAGTGGTTATATCATAGAAAACGCTTACCAAATAGAAAGAAGCAAAGGAGTAAAGAACTATGGAAAAGAATCTTACATCTGGAAATGTCTGGAAGAATATCCTGTATTTTTCTCTGCCCTACCTGTTATCGTATTTTTTACAGACGTTATATGGAATGGCGGATCTGTTTATCGTAGGACAGTTTGACGGAGTGGCAAGCACAACAGCAGTATCGATCGGCAGTCAGGTGATGCATATGCTGACGGTTATGATCGTGGGGCTGGCTATGGGAACGACAGTAACGATCGGTCGTGCGGTGGGAGCCGGCGATTCCAAAAAAGTATCAAAGACTGTTGGAAATACAACGGTTTTGTTCCTGGGAGTTTCCATTCTCCTGGCAGGTCTGCTGCTGTTTCTGGTTCGGCCGATCGTAAGTGTGATGTCAACACCAACAGAAGCGGTCGATGGAACGATCCGCTATCTGACGATCTGTTTTATCGGAATTCCTTTTATCACTGCATATAATGTGATCGCATCGATCTTTCGCGGAATGGGAGATTCGAAAAGCCCCATGTATTTTATAGCGATTGCCTGTGTGATCAACATCGGACTGGATTATCTGTTTATGGGAGCCATGCATATGGGACCGGCCGGTGCGGCTTTGGGAACGACTCTTTCCCAGACCATCAGTGTTATCATCTCTTTGTGGGTAATCTTGAAGAAGCAGACAGGCATTACGATGAAAAAAGCAGATTTTTCACCGGAGAAACAGACGATGGGTCAGGTGCTGAAGATTGGTATTCCTATTGCGGCACAGGATGGTTTTATCCAGATTGCATTTATCATAATCACGATCATTGCCAACCGGAGAGGACTAAGTGCAGCGGCGGCTGTAGGAATCGTGGAAAAAATAATCAGTTTCCTTTTTCTGGTACCATCTTCTATGTTGTCTACGGTCTCAGCGCTTGGAGCACAGAATATGGGCGCGGGGAAATACGATCGGGCAGATCAGATCCTTCGCTGTGCCATGGGAATCGCAGTGGGATTTGGAGTATGTGTGGCAGTTTTGATTCAGTTTATTGCGGAACCTGTAGTGGGACTGTTCACAACAGATACGATGGTTGTTATTCTGGGTGCACAGTATATTCGTGGCTATATCTGGGATTGCATCTTTGCCGGTGTGCATTTTAGCTTCAGCGGATATTTTTGCGCTTACGGAAGGTCGGAAATTTCATTTATTCATAATCTGATTGCCATTCTGTGTGTCCGTATTCCGGGGGTATATCTTACTTCGAAGTTTTTCCCGGATACGCTGTTTCCTATGGGACTGGCAACAGCGACGGGATCTTTGCTTTCCGTGATCATCTGCGTGATTTTCTTCGGATGGCTGAAGAGACGGGAACGAAGCAGAAAGAAAATTACTTCTGTTTGACAACTCTATACATAAGTGCTATCATGTACAAGTATAAAGAAACGGGAGCTTGTGTGACAGGCTGAGAGGAAGATAAATCTTCGACCGCACCTGATTTGGGTAATGCCAACGGAGGGATGAGAAAGAGAAAGTTAGAATCTGTCCGCAGGTATGCGGGCAGATTTTTTTGCATGGCATATCAATAATTGGTCCGGTGGACCAATTTCGATTACGCGAGCAACGAGCCAAAGTCTGTGCTTGTACGAGATCTTGGCGACTGCTGTGATAACAAGACTTTTGTTTCTTTAAAAGAAGATATCTGTGATGCAGGCAGCTTATGAACGTATGATTTTACGGATTTTGCAAAGAAAGAATCTGTAAGATAAATTTTTATAAGAAGTGCAGGTGAATCTGAGGGGGAGCGCCCTGAGATCCGGCATGCAGAAAAAAGCGATGGGAATCCGTGTTTCGGAGTGAGAGGAAGTAAGGGAACTTCGACCGAAAAAACAGGGAAACTGCGCTTTTTTATGCCCACAGACAAAAAGTAAAGTTTTCCCGGAAATCAGAGAGGAAAACAAAGATGGAAAAACAAAGACTGAACACATTTCGAATGGTAATGCTGGCTATGATGGTTGCAATCGGGGTGGTAATATCTCCGATTCTGCGTATCGAAGGGATGTGCCCGACAGCGCATCTGATCAATATTGTCTGCTCGGTACTGATGGGACCATGGTATTCTCTGCTTTGTGCAACGATGATCGGAGTGATCCGTATGCTGTTTATGGGAATTCCGCCACTTGCCCTGACAGGAGCTGTATTTGGTGCATTTCTTTCTGGCGTTTTTTACCGGGTATCCGGCGGTAAGATCATCTGCGCGGTGCTTGGAGAAATTTTCGGAACCGGTATTATCGGATCTATCGTATCGTATCCGGTGATGGCATTTATCATGGGAAGAGATGGCCTGAATGCATTTTTCTATACCCCGATGTTTGTATCTGCAACGATCATGGGCGGGGCAGCAGCTTATGTATTTTTAAAAGCACTGAGCCGTGCAGGTCTGCTGGCAAAATTTCAGAGAAGTCTTGGAGCGAAAGTTTATGATAAAACAGTTAGAAAATCAGCTGAGGAACGTGCGTAATGCCACGAAAGAAAACAGTCCTCTGATTCACTGCATCACCAATCCCATCTCCATTCATGGATGTGCCAATATGATTCTTGCGGTGGGAGCAAGACCCATGATGGCAGAACATCCGCTGGAGGTGGAGGATATCACGAGGACAGCAGGTGCACTGATGCTGAACCTTGGAAATATTACGGATGCCAGGATGGAATCTATGCGCCGCTCAGCCCGGGTAGCCATGGAGTGTGGGATTCCGATATTATTAGATCTGGTGGGAGTAACCTGCAGCAGGATCCGGATGGAGCTTGCCCGGGAACTGATCGGGCTTGGGCAGATACAGATCCTGAAGGGAAATATATCTGAACTTCTGGCAATCGCCGGACAGTCCTTTCATGGAACCGGAATCGATGCAGGAAAAGAAGATGCGATGACAGATGAAAACGAAGAAGAAAGAAGAAGGATCTTCCGGACGTTTTCACAACGGACAGGCAGTGTGCTTCTGGCTACCGGAGCCAGAGATCTGCTGGTAGATCAGGAACGGTGTCTGATACTGGAAAATGGTACCACAAAGCTGTCCGGGATCACAGGTACCGGATGCATGGTTGGAGCGCTTACTGCCGCCTATCTGGCACAAAAAGATCCGTTTACCGCAGCCGTGCTTGGCACTTCTGTCATGGGAATCGCAGGAGAACTGGCGGAACGGTCTTCGAAAGGCCCCGGAAGCTTCCAGATAGAACTGCTGGACGCAGTGGCAGGGATGCGCCAGGAAGTACTGGAAGCGAAACTTCGGATCCGCGAGACAGAAGCGTAATATACGTGAACAGAGAGTTTAAGCGTATGGGTGCAAAAAAGTCCTTGCTTGCATGAGCCCCCGGAGACTGCCATGATAACGAGTAAAATCGCGGGGAGAATGCCAAAAAGAAACATAGGAGATATAAGGGATATGAAAGCAAAATTAGATATGACATTATATCTGGTTACAGATAGCACGTATCATACAGAGGAATCTTTTTATAAAACCATAGAGGAAGCCTGTCAGGGTGGCGTTACCCTGGTACAGCTGCGGGAAAAGAACTGTGGGGGAAGAGAATATCTGGAGAAAGCCAGAAAGGTAAAAGCCATCACAGACCGCTATCAGATTCCGCTGATCATTGATGACCGTGTGGATGTGGCCATTGCCTGCGATGCTGCCGGTGTTCATGTGGGATCTTCTGATCTGCCGGTCTCTGTGGCAAGAGAATTGCTCGGACCGGATAAAATCGTAGGAGCTACGGCAAAGACGGTGGAAGCTGCGAAGAAAGCATATGAAGAGGGTGCGGATTACCTTGGCGTGGGAGCAATCTTTCCGACGACAACAAAGGTGGTAACAATCCGGACCTCCGTGGAAACACTGAACGAGATATGTCAGGCAGTACCGATTCCTGCGGTAGCTATCGGTGGACTGAACGATGGAAATATGGATGTGCTGAAAGGCGGAAACATGGATGGAATCGCTGTGGTATCTGCGATCATGAAAGCAGAGCATCCGAAGGAAGCAGCACAGAAACTGAAAGCGCATGTAAAAAAGCTGAAAAAATAAAACGCCCAAGATCACAGAGAATAAAAAAAGACAAGATATGGCTGTGTCACATGAAAACAACAAGAAAGTTTTCATGTGACATTTTTTTCATGGCATATCAATAATTGGTCCAGTGGATCAATTTTGATTTTACGCGAGCAACGAGCCAGAGTCCGCGCTTGCACGAGACCTTGGCGACTGCCGCGATAACTACGAAAAACTCGCAAAGCGTGTTTCTTGTAGTTACGCGAACACCGAGCCCAAGTTTGTGGTTGCAGCTTGCATAGCGGTATGAAACAGTATACCTATACTGTCATTTATGTAGACACCGAGCTAAATAATGTTTGGGAAAAAACTGGGTAGTTGTTTAGATAATGAGATGATTTGTAAAATACATGTTTGATTCTTACCGATCCGTACAAAAAAAGAATAAGACATCTGGAGTATGTTTGAAAAAACAATAGAAATATAAATTCCCTCTTGAAAACCATAATAACCTTGTGGTAAACTAGGTATATAGGAAATATGGAGGTTAAAACATGAAAATATCGACAAGAGGACGTTATGCGATTCGTGTAATGTTAGATCTGGCAGAGCATAATACCGGAGAATATATTCCGTTGATGGATATAGCAAAAAGACAGGAGATCTCAGAGAAATATCTGGAAGCGATTGTGGCATCACTGAGTAAGAACGGTTTTGTACGTTCCCTGAGGGGAAAAGGCGGCGGATATCAGCTGTTAAGAGCTCCGGAAGAATATACCGTCGGAAGCATCCTCAGACTGACCGAAGGCTCCCTGGCACCGGTTGCCTGTCTGGAACATGAACCAAACCAGTGTGAACGTGTTGCTACCTGCAAGACATTGAAGATGTGGGAAGGTGCATATAAGGTTATCACCGAGTACTTTGACGGGATTACGATCGCAGATCTGATGGTAGACACTACAGATGTGGGCAATTATATCATCTAAAGAAAATACAAAAACAGCGGCCATGCATATGGCGGCTGTTTTTCTTGCTTTGCATATCAATAATTGGTCTAGTAGATCGATTATCATAAAATTATTACGAAAAGGGTTGATTTTCAAAAGAAGAAGTCTATAATAACAGGTATGGAAGCATAGCTCAGCTGGGATGAGCGTTCGCCTCACACGCGAGAGGTCAGGGGTTCGAGCCCCCTTGCTTCCATTTTTTGTTTGAATAAATATCAGCCATATTTTGGTAAAACATTATATATAAATAACTCCGGAAGTCATGATTGAAGACGACTTCCGGAGTTATTTATAGAAGCAAAAATTATTTTTTTAACACTTCCTGCAGTGCATCCAGCACTTCCTGAACCTTTTCCATATAAGCATTTTCACCCATATGTCCGACGCGGATCAGTTTTCCGGCAAAACATCCGAAGGAGCCTGCCAGCAGAATATTATGCTCATAACGCATAGCGTGAAGAATCTCTTCGGCAGTATGTCCCTCCGGAACCTGGAAGGTGGTCACGGTGTTGGAGTATCCGGATTCCGGATAGAGCTTCAATCCCATGGCAGTGACAGCTTTGCGGGTATAGGCGGCAACCTTTGCGTGGCGCTCCAGCATCTGCGGGTCAGCTTTGATATTTTCCAGAGCGGTGCGAAGCCCATAGATATCGCTGACCGGCATGGTGTATGGGAACCATTTGGCTTCATAATATCCTTTAAAAGTCAGCAGATTGGCATAGAAAGAAGCAACAGGTGTCTTTCTGCCTTCCATGGCAGCTTTTGCATCAGCACTGATCGTTACCATAGTAAGTCCCGGAGGAGCGGACACCGCTTTCTGGGAGCCACCGCATAACAGGTCGATCTTCCAGTCATCTACACGGACATCTTCACCGAACATACCAGCTACAGAATCTACAACGGTAAGAATACTGTAGGATTTTAACAGCGTGCAGATAGAAGCAATATCATTTAACATACCACTTGGTGTGTCACAGTGTACGACGGTAGCATATTTGAAATCATGATCTTTTTCCAGATAATTTTTCAGATCATCCATGTCAAATGGTCTGGAGTAGTCTCTGGTGTAAAGAACCGGTGTGCCGCCGTAGATGGAGACAAAATCCTTAAATCCTTCTCCGAATACGCCGTTATCCAGAACCAGAACCCGGTCGCCAGGTTCGGTCAGGGAAGCACAGGCAGCCTCCAGACCGAGGATGCCTTCTCCACCGAGGATCAGGGATTCGTTTTCGGTGTGTAACAGACTGCTGTAGAGTTTACAGGTGTCATGGTAATATTCCACGAAGTCACTGTCCAGATCCGGGTTCTGAAACTGTTTGCTTCTTGCCAGCAGAACATTTTCACGGACCTGGGAAGGACCGGGAGTCATCATTTTGTACATAAGCCCATCCTTTCTGCCAGTTTCTGTAACTGGCCAGCGATAATCAGAACAATGACAGCAGCAACACCTACCTGCAGCAGGTTACCAGGAATCGAAGATGCCGGAGTGATCCAGTTACCGTAAATGATACCCTCTGCGATGTAATAACCAACGATTTTGATCACACATGCAACCAGGATTGCAACAACTTTCCAGCCGAAGCTTTTTTTCTTTTCGGTGATCGCGCCAACGGAGAATCCCATCAGACCAACGACTACGAAAGTGAACGGAGCCCATGCAGTCCAGCCGGAGAACAGGTCGAACAGTCCCATGCCGAAAGCACCGCTGAGTGCGCCGGTTTTCTTGCCGAAGATGATAGCGGCAAGGAATAACGGAACATTGCCAAGGTGAATCAGTCCGCCGTTTGGTGCAAATGGTAAACGGATATTAACAACTGCTGTAAAAATATAAGTCAGCGCGATGCACATGGCGGTTACCACGATCGCCTGAGTATTGTTTCTAGCCTGCGTTCTGGTGCTAGCTGCCTGATTGGAAGATGCCATTTTAATTCCCTCTTTCTTCTTATTATAATTTTAACATCACACAGAATCATATAGGATAACTGACCAGATAGAAATAACCAGTTTTGAAAAAAATAACCAGTCCAGTTTGAACAAAAAGCGGTTTTTATTGACAAAAGAGGGGAGAAAGAGGAAACTCATAGTAAAAAAAATCTGTCTGAATGGGACAGGAGAAAGACGAGGGATGGGATATGGTATATCTGGAAAATGAAAAACTGAAAGTAGCGATCCAGGAGAAAGGAGCGGAGCTGACCAGTATCGTAAAAAAGGAGACACAGACGGAATATCTGTGGAATGCGGATCCGGCATATTGGAAAAGACATGCGCCGGTATTATTTCCGATTGTAGGGGCGGTAAAGGGAGATTCTTATCGATATGACGGGAAAGAATACAAGATCGAAAAACATGGATTTGCCCGCGATATGGAATTTACTGTGGTAAATGCTGCGGATACCGAAGCGTGGTTCCGACTGGATGCTACGGAAGAGACAAAAAAGAAATTTCCGTTTGCGTTTCGCCTTGAGATAGGATATAAACTCTGTGACGATCAGATAGAGACCATCTGGAAGGTCAGTAATCAGAATGACAAGCAGATGTATTTTTCTATCGGCGGACATCCGGCATTTCTGTGTCCGCTGGCGAATAAGGGAAAACAGTCGGATTATTATTTAAAATTTGATACCAAAAAAGATCTGCAATTCGCACTGATTGATCCGGATGGACTGGTGATCAGCGAAGACAATATCCTGAAAAATGAAAATGGTTATGTGCCGATCACAGAAAATATGTTTGACAACGACGCACTGATCATAGAAAAGAACCAGGCGCATCAGGTAAGTCTCTGTGATCCGCAGAAACAGCCGTATCTGACCGTAACTTTCGATGCCCCACTGTTTGGTGTGTGGTCACCGGATAAGAAACAGGCACCGTTTGTCTGCATCGAACCATGGTACGGCAGATGTGATAAAAAATCTTTTACCGGAACGTTAGAGGAGAGAGAATACGGCAACAGTCTGTGTCCGGGTGAAGTTTTTGAAAAGCAATTCAGTGTTCGGATTCATTAAATGAGAAAGGCTTTATATAAAAACCGAAGGATCAGGTCGGTTGAAAGGAGATTCCGTGTCCGTAGCTGTTAATAGGTGAAAAATAAAATGTAAACCAATAAAAAAGTATGGTTGACAATCAAAACTCCAGGTGCTATAGTAATACCAGCGTGGTGATGAGAAGAATTTTCATCCCAAATGCAGCAAAAAATGGAGGATATAAAAAATGACAACGACAACAATGAGCAGAGGCAAGACTTATGACATGGTGTACATTGCGGTATTTGCTGTGGTAATGGCGATTTGTTCCTGGATCTCCATACCGGCTACCGTTCCGTTTACATTACAGACCTTCGGCGTGTTCCTGGCAGTAGGTGTGCTCGGAGGTAAGAGAGGTACCCTTTCCATTCTGGTGTACATTCTTCTTGGTGCAGTCGGCGTTCCGGTATTTGCCGGATTTAGTGGTGGAATCGGCAGCTTGTTTGGCAACGCCGGTGGCTACATAATAGGTTTCCTGGTAGGTGCTCTGGTTATGTGGGGCATGGAAAAAGTGATGGGCAGAAAGACATGGGCACTGGCAGTCCAGATGGTAGTTGGTCTGATTGTGTGTTATGCATTTGGAACTGCCTGGTTTATGATTATGTACACCAGAAGTGCAGGACCGGTTGGTCTCGTGACTGTACTTGGCTGGTGTGTCTTCCCATTCATCATCCCGGATCTGATCAAGATCGCGGTAGCACTGGGACTGACAAAGAGTTTGAGAAAAGTTCTTCCTATTATGCAGTAGTCATAGGATATCCAAAAGAAGAGATCTGTAAGACGCCCGGCCCTCCCGGACTTACAGATCTCTTTTTGCGTATCGTGGTTGTTTGGCTATTGATGATAAAAATTATCACAATATAATAAAAAAGGAAATAAAAAAATGTGAAAAATTGCCAATAAAACCTTGCGAAGCCAGTAGTAGAGTTATATAATAGAAACAATCGCAGTTGCAATAGGAATTATGCAAACACGAGACGTATTGATTGAGCAAGGAGGCAACACATGCATAAATGGAAAAAACTGGTTGCAGGAGTTTTATCAGCCAGCATGATTATGCCGGTAGCACCATTGTCCGTAGGAGCGAGTGAGCAGGTGGGAGTGGTACAAGAGGCAGAGGTAACACCGACGGCAGAGGCAGCGGAAGTTCCGTCTTCGGAGCCGACTACGACACCGACGGAGACTCCAACCGAGACACCGACGGAAACCCCGACCGAAACACCAACGCCGGAACCGACAGAGACACCAACGGAAACGCCGACACCTACACCAACGGAAACGCCGACACCTACACCGGCTCCAACACAGCCGACAACACCAACGCCAACGGAGACACCGGCTACACCGCAGCCAACACAGGAGGCAGCAGCGACAACAACGCCGCAGACGACTCCGGAGGTAACGCCGGAAGCCACACCGACACCGGAAGCACAGGGAAGTAACGAAGAACTGATCGCAGGTCAGCAGATCGTGATTCCACCGGAGATCAAGGAGGATTTCCGTCTGACTACAGTAGATAAAGTGTATGGCTTTGCGAGAAAAGACTGTCTGATCCTGGAAGAAAAAAGTGATGAGGAAGATGCTGTAGCTACCGGATCTTTACCGGGAGGCGGTGTCTGCTATATCCTGCAGGAAGATGATGACGGCTGGGTGTTCGTTGAGTCCGGAAGAGTCAGAGGATTTATTCGGAAAGAAGAATTGAATACAGGAAGTAAGGCAGATCTGATCATCGAAGAAGCACAGGAACTTTCCGGAGAAGAACATCCGGTATTTGAAAAAGCGACAAAGTTGATGAACCCGCTGAAAAATAAAAATCTTCTGTATACAAAAACAACAGCAGGAAAAACAGTAGTAGAAAAAGAATATGCATTCTGCAACACCGACAAAGTAAACATCCGGGAAGGAAAAGATACAGATGCAAGAGTCATCGGTACGTTATCTCAGAATCAGGTTTGCTATGTACTGGCAAGCAAGAACAAAGAATGGGTATATGTGGAATCCGGTGACGTTCGTGGATTTGTAAAGAGCGAATATCTGCTGATGGGTGACGAAGCAGCGGAAAAAGCAAAAACCTATACCGATGCAGGACAGGATCCGGAAACCGTATGTGGACTTGCGACACAGGAAGTTGCACCGGAAGATAATAAAGTATGCTACTATACATTCAAATCTGTGAAAGAAGCATCTGTGGAGAATCCGACCCGTCAGGCGCTGATCAATTATGCATTGCAGTTTATCGGTAACCCGTATGTATGGGGTGGAACCGATCCGGTTCACGGAGCAGACTGTTCCGGTTTTGCACAGCATGTATATGCACAGTTCGGGATCGGTCTTCCGAGAACATCTGCTGCACAGTCTCAGTACGGAATGAAAATCCCGGTCAGCGAAGCAGCACCTGGAGACCTGATCTTCTATGCGAAAAACGGACAGGTTTATCATGTAGTTATCTATATCGGTAACGGCAGAACCGTAGAGGCAGCCAGCACAAGATCCGGTATTTGCAGCCATGGCGTGAATTACGCAAATGCTGTATGGGCAACACGTTTACTGTCCTGATTGCTTTGCACTCAGGACAAACGCTTCGCGATGCACAGAATTTATGCATGCGCATAAATTCGCGCCGTATGTCTTGGGTTTTCTGTGACCTTCGCTCACAAAAAACACCTCGCGGGATATTCTCTGCGGAAAGAGAAATATTTTGACAATTTTATGAAATTCGGTTGACATTCCGTCAATATGGTGATAAATTAAAGCTAGAGAAGATAAGTTTTATAAAACTTATACAATGAATGCAGAAAATCTGATTACTGACGGAGAAATGTGGATTACCACAGGGGAATCAGATTTGCAGGATGCCGACCGTCTGGGCAACATTTGTAGAGTTACAAGTGTTGCCCTTTTTTTACCTTTCAGGAAAAAGATCAGGGCATCGAAAAAGGAGGTGCGTCTGCAAAAAAGAAATTATGGGGAAATGCCAAAGAGATTATGAAAAGACGGTAATGGTTTGTGGCTGAACGGTTACAGATAATGAAATGTGATGACAAGGAGGAAAAAGTTATGTTTCATGAAGAGTATACGGCATTATGTAATGCAGGGGTGGCAAAAAATAATCTGTTGAAGAAAAATCCACTGGGATATTTTATCTCATCCATGGTAGCAGGAATGTTTATTTCATTTGGCAGTATGGTAGCGTTTGTGCTGGGACAGTCGATGGATGGAAATGGTGCAGCGGCTGCGGTAAAACTGATTCAGAGTGTTGCTTTTGCATCTGCTCTCAGTCTGGTAGTTATGGCAGGTGCTGAATTATTCACCGGTAACAATCTGGTGATGGCTGCAGCATCCCTGAGAAAGAAAGTATCCTGGGCGGATACTGTGAAACTGTGGTGCGTCTGCTGGATCGGCAATCTGATCGCCTCTTTGCTCTGTGTAGTGGCTTTCCAGCTGACCGGACTTCCGACAGCGGGAGATGGAGCAATCGCAGATTACTTTATCAAAATTTCTTCGGCAAAAGTTGGTCTTGGTGTCGGACAGATCCTGGTACGTGCGATCCTGTGTAATATTCTGGTCTGTCTTGCAGTGTGGTGCGGAACCAAGATGAAAACGGAATCCGGAAAACTGATCATGATTTTCTGGTGTATTTTGATTTTTATGACCTGCGGATTTGAGCACAGCATCGCAGATATGAGCATCATCGGAATCGGTGTGGCAAACGGAGGAATCGCTGTCGGTCAGTATCTGTATACCGTACTGCTGGCAACGGTCGGAAATATAATCGGCGGAGCAGTGTTTGTGGCAGTACCGTATCATGTGATATCAAAAGAAAAATAAATACAAGAAAATACAAAAACAGCCGTTCGGCAGATGATATGACCGGGCGGCTGCTTTTTTTTGGAAATTTATGGATCCCCAGTTCTTGTCTGAAATTAGATATTACTAACTGGCTTGATAAAACGATTTTAGAGATACAAATAAAAAATTTTGTGCTTTTCATGCAAAAATTTTATAGAAATCGCTAATAGAACTGGATAATATTGTGAAATTATGTTACATTTAATAGGACGAACTTATTTATCGGGTTTTTGCGGTCTTTTTCAGGAGTGTGCGGAGGTGAACAAGATTTGCAAAGACAGGTAATGAGGATAAAAATCTTTTCAAGGAAGGTGAGCAATTGGAAAATTATACGAAGTATAAGCTGAAAAGCAATGATGAGCTTACATCAGTACTGGAAGGCAAAGACAATCTGTTCGTGATTGCCTGTAACAAGTGTTTCAAAGAATTTGAAACAGTTGATGAGCCGGATTGTGACGAATTTTTAACATTTGCCGCACAGCAGGGAAAAACCGTCACAGGCAGTGCAAAGTTTGATTTCTTATGTAATAAGATGCACACAGAGAAAAAATTACAGGATCTGCTTCCGGAAGGAACAGAGAACGTAGTTGTGATCTCCTGTGGTCTTGGTATCCAGACGGTTGCGGATCTGGCTGGAAAACCGGTGGTTGCGGCAAGTAATACGCTCAACTACAGAGGTCATCACGGTATGGCACTTACCAAAAAGAGCTGTGACGCATGTGCACAGTGCTATCTGAACGTTACCGGTGGTGTCTGTCCGATCGTTGACTGCTCGAAGAGTCTTGTCAACGGACAGTGTGGAGGAGCCAAGAACGGAAAGTGTGAAGTAGACCCGAATAAAGACTGTGCATGGGAAAAAATCTATCAGAGACTGGCAAAACAGGGTCGTCTGGAAGAATTCCTGAACCAGCCGGTACAGGTACGTGACTTCTCCAAAGTAAACTTCAAAGTCATCAACGACTATGTGAAAGCTGCCAGAGAAGACAGACTGAACGGATATTACGGTGGCGTACATCCGTCAGAACGCAAGGAATTCAGTGAGCATATCGCTCTGAAGAAGTTCCCGGATCCGAAGACGGTTGTGATCTCCATGTCCCAGCATCTGGGCGCTCCGGCGAACCCGATCGTTGCAGTTGGGGATACCGTAAAGGTTGGTCAGAAGATCGGCGAAGCAGCAGGATTTATCAGTGCTCCGGTACATTCCAGCGTAAGCGGAACCGTAGTTGCTGTAGAGCCTCGTATGCATGGAACCAGAGGCAGTGAAGTGATGGCTGTTGTTATTGAATCGGATGGTAAAAATACTCTGCACGAATCCGTACAGCCGCATAAAGATCTGGACAACCTGACTCCGGACGAGATCATTGATATCATCCGCGAAGCAGGTATCGTTGGTATGGGTGGAGCAGGTTTCCCGACCTGTGTGAAACTGAAACCGGCGAAACCGGTAGACACCATTCTTCTGAACGGATGTGAATGTGAGCCTCTGCTGACCGCAGACCACAGAGTACTTCTGGAATATGCAGACGATATCATCTATGGTTTAAAAGCAATCCTGAAGACAACAGGTGCTGAAAAAGGTATTATCGTCATTGAAGATAACAAACCGGATGCCATTGAACTGATGCAGGAGAAAGTTGCAAATATCGGCAACATGGAAGTATTCGTAGCAAGAACCAAATACCCGCAGGGTGCTGAGAAAACTCTGATCAAACGTGTCATGGGCAGACAGGTTCCAAGCGGCGGTCTCCCGGCAGATGTTGGCGTTGTGGTAGATAATATCAGTACTGTGAAAGCGATTTCCGATGCGATCCAGAAAGGTATGCCGCTGATCGAGCGTGTTGCAACCGTAACCGGCGAGAAAATCAAACATCCGGGCAACTTTGTCATCAAGATCGGTACCAGCGTAAAAGAACTGATCGATTACTGTGGCGGATTCACCGATGATGATGTTCTGGTTAAGATGGGCGGACCGATGATGGGATTCCCGTTAAAAGACCTGGAAGTACCGATGATGAAGGGCTCCAACGGTATCATCGCGATCGATACCGATGAGACAAAAGAGCAGGCCTGCATCAAGTGCGGCCGCTGCGTAGATGTTTGTCCGATGGAACTTTCACCGCTGTATTTTGTAAAATATGCAGATCAGGAGAACTGGGAAGGAATGAGAGACATGCACGTCATGGATTGCGTGGAATGTCGCTGCTGCCAGTATATCTGTTCTTCCAAGATCTCGATTATTGACAGAATCAAAGCCGGAAAAAATGCAGTAAGGGGGATGAAATAATATGTTAATTACCCAGTTAAAAGACAAAGAGATGATCAACTCTCTGGTGGCAGGGAAAAAAGTTTTCATCATCAACTGCCATGGATGTAAAGAAGTGCATTTTCCGGAAAAAGAAGCTGTAGAACTTCAGAAGGAACTCTCCGCTGAAGGCAATGTAACAGGAATCATGACTACCGATTATATCTGTAATCCGGAAAATATGGAATTACGCCTGAAAAAACATATGGAAAAGATCCAGGCATCTGATCTGGTTTTAGTATTTTCCTGTGGCGTTGGTGTACAGACAATTGCAGAATATCTGGATGACAAGAAGGTATGCGCAGCGTGCGATACCTATCCGCTTCCTGGTTTCCAGGGCGTGACACCGTTAGAGTACAAATGTGACCAGTGCGGTGAGTGTTATCTGAACCTGACCGGTGGAATCTGCCCGATCACAGCATGTTCCAAGAGCCTTGTCAACGGACAGTGCGGCGGTTCCAAGAACGGCATGTGTGAAGTTGACAATACGATGGAATGTGGATGGGAACGTATCTACAGACGGCTCGAAGCCATTGGACGTCTGGATGTACTGAAATGCCCGACACAGATTCACAATTTTGCAACAGACGATGAAGTAGCAAAATAATATAAGATACATAATACGATGCATCGATAAAATTTTAATATGATTGGAGCAATGTATAATGAAAATGAAAGAATTATTCGACCGTGGTGAATTTGTAGTTTCTGCAGAAGTAGGACCGCCAAAAGGAATCCACGTGGACGAACTGGTAGAAGAAGCAAAAACTTATCTGAAAGATGTTCATGCAGTCAATGTGACCGATAATCAGTCTTCTGTTATGCGTCTTGGCTCTCTGGCTATGTGTAAAGTCCTGAAAGATGCAGGAATGAACCCGATTTTCCAGCTTGCCTGTCGTGACAGAAACCGTATCGCTCTGGAATCTGATCTTCTGAGCGCAGCAATGTTCGGTATCGACAATATTCTGTGTCTGACCGGTGACCACACAAAAATGGGTGATCATCCACAGGCAAAACCGGTATTTGACCTGGATTCCGTATCTCTGTTACATACCGTAAAACTGCTGGAAGAAGGCGTAGATTTGGGTGGCAATCAGCTGGTTGGCGAACCGCCGAAGTTCTCCAAAGGTGCTGTTGTATCTCCATGCAGCGATTCCGTTGACGCACAGCTGGCTAAGATGGAAAGAAAAGTAGCTGCCGGTGCAGAATATTTCCAGACACAGGCTGTTTTTGAGCCGGAAAAATTCATCAAATTCATGGAAAAAGCAAAACAGTTCGGAAAACCGGTACAGGTTGGTATCATCATCCCGAAATCAGCCGGTATGGTAAAATTCATGAACAATAACGTTGCCGGTATCCATGTTCCGGATGAGATGATCGAAGAACTGAAAGCAGACAAAGAGAGAACAAAAGCAGGTATCACCGGCGTAGAGATCGCTGCACGTATCATCAAAGAGTGTAAGCCATACTGCCAGGGTGTTCATATCATGGCTCTCGGATGGGAATCCAAGATCCCGGATCTGCTGAAACTGGCTGAGATCTAAGAAAAATCAAATAAAATGCATTCAGATGGTGTGAACCGGAAGTTGCAGAAAGATAAACAGGGGCGCAGGTCGTAGAAATATGATCTGCGTCTTTTTACGTTGTCAAGCATACGACAAAAAGGTCCGGTGGACCTTTTTTAGTTGTGCTGTGTTCACAAAATATTCATAAAGTGTTTTTTATATGCAATTATTGACAAAAGAAAATATTTGTCATAAAATAGTTCGTGAACGAACGAACGCTACCGAACTGTTCGCATCCGAATGAACAGGAAGGAGGACAAAAGGATGCTGAAAATCGAATACAAGGATCACATCGGTTATGAGAATAAACGTCTGGAAAACGAGATCCACAGCCGAATGGCTGCTTACCGGGCCTCAGTCGGCGGTGAAGAGCTGACGATGATGCAGTGCTGGATCATTCGATTTCTTTATGAACATGAAGGAAAAGAAGTGTATCAGCGGGATATCGAGGCGGAATTTTCCATTGCACGATCGACAGCCACGGGAATTCTCAAACTGATGGAGAAAAAGGGTTATATTCGAAGAGTCAGTGTGGAGCGGGATGCCAGACTGAAAAAGCTGGAACTGACTGCACTTGGCGTGAATATGGAAGAAGGAACCATTCGAAATATCAATCAGATGGAAACACTGCTTCGTCAGGGAATCTCAGATGAAGAGCTGGAAGTATTTTTCCGTGTGATCCGCAAGATGCGTTCCAATATTGAGATTCAACAGGAAGAAACAAACAGGAGGAGAGAGTAATGCTTAAAACGCTGGGAGCTCAGATCAAAGAGTTCAAGAAAGATTCCATCAAGACTCCGTTATTTATGATTCTGGAAGTTCTGATGGAGATGCTGATTCCTTTTCTCATGGCATCTATCATCGATGATGGTGTGGAGAAAGGAGATATCCGCCATATCTGTATCATAGGCGGATGGATGATCGTGGCAGCACTGATCGGTCTGTATGCAGGCATCATGGGCGGTGTCTGTGGAGCCAATGCTTCCGCAGGATTTGCAAGAAACCTGCGAAAAGCCATGTATGAAAACATTCAGCAGTTTTCATTTTCCAATATCGACCGGTTCAGTACCGCCGGACTGATCACACGACTGACCACGGATGTAACCAATGTTCAGAATGCATACCAGATGCTGCTTCGCATGTTCGTGCGGGCACCGATCAGTATGGTCTGTGCGATGTTCATGTCTTTTTATATCAATGCAAAACTGGCAAGTATTTATCTGGTGGCTGTTATTATTCTGGGTGCGTGTCTGTTCTTTATCATCAGCCGGGTGTCCGGATATTTTCAGGAAGTATTTAAAAAATATGATGATCTGAATGCGAGTGTACAGGAAAATATTGCCGGTATCCGTGTGGTAAAAGCGTATGTGAGAGAAGATTATGAAGACAAAAAGTTTTCCAAAGCAAGTTACAATGTATATAAAATGTTTGTAAAAGCAGAAAAGATCCTGTCTTATAATGCACCTCTGATGCAGTTTGCAGTATACAGCTGTATCCTCGGAATCAGCTGGCTGGGTGCGAAGATGATCGTAACCGATCAACTGACTACCGGAGAACTGATGAGTCTTCTTACATATTGTATGAATATTCTGATGAGCCTGATGATGGTGTCCATGGTATTTGTTATGGTATCCATGAGTGTGGCGAGTGCAGAACGAATCACAGAGGTTTTGGAAGAAAAACCGGAACTGACCAATCCGGAAAGACCGGTGACAGAAGTAAAAGATGGAAGTATCGTCTTTGATCATGTAAACTTCAGCTACAAAAAAGGAAGCGGCGAATATGTCTTAAAAGATATTAATCTGAATATTCATGCAGGAGAGACGATTGGTATCATCGGTGGAACCGGAAGTGCGAAGTCCAGTCTGGTTAATCTGATCAGCCGTCTGTATGATGTGACCAACGGAAGTATCCGGGTCGGCGGTATGGATGTGCGGTCTTATGATATGGAGACTCTGCGAAATCAGGTAGCCGTGGTACTGCAGAAAAACGTGCTGTTTTCCGGAACGATTCTGGAAAATCTGCGCTGGGGTAACAAAGAAGCCAGCAAAGAAGAATGCATCCGCGCCTGCAAGCTGGCCTGTGCCGATGAATTTATCGAGAAGATGCCGGAGGGGTATGAAACCTATATCGAACAGGGTGGTTCCAACGTATCCGGCGGTCAGAAGCAGCGTCTGTGTATCGCCAGAGCATTGTTAAAGAAACCAAAAGTATTGATCCTGGATGACTCTACCAGTGCCGTTGATACCGCTACCGATGCACGGATCAGGGAAGCTTTTGCAAAAGAGATTCCAGGTACGACGAAACTGATCATCGCACAGAGAATCTCCAGTGTACAGGGGGCAGACCGGATCATCGTCATGAATGACGGTCAGGTAGACGGCTTTGGTACCCACGAAGAACTGCTCGCAAATAATCAGATTTACAGAGAAGTATATGAATCTCAGACCCAGGGCGGCGGAGATTTTGACGAGAAAGGAGGTGCCTGATCATGCCAGGACCAGGACCAAGAGGACCGAGAGGTCCGAAACCCCAGGTTGAAAATCCGGGAAAACTGATGGGACGTCTTTTAAAATATGTCGGAAAAAATTATGGAATTCATCTGGTGATTGTTGCAGTGTGTATTTTTGTCAGTGTCATTGCCAATGTCCAGGGAACCATGTTTATGAAAAATCTGATCGATCTGTATATCATGCCACTGATCGGGCAGAGCAGTCCGGATTTCGGTCCGCTGCTTGGAGCGATCCTGAAGGTTGCGGTATTCTATTTGATCGGTGTTTTGGCTACCTTTTCCTATAACCGGATCATGGTATATGTGACACAGGGAACACTGAAGAATCTGAGAAATGATATGTTCCATCACATGGAGAGTCTTCCAATCAAATATTTTGATACCCATGCGCACGGCGATATCATGTCGATTTACACGAACGATATCGATACGCTGCGTCAGATGATCAGCCAGAGTATGCCACAGCTGTTATCCAGTGTGATCACGATTGTCAGTGTCTTTGTCAGCATGATCATTCTGAGTATACCGCTGACACTGGTATCTCTGGTGATGATCGCCATTATGCTGTTTACTACGAAGAAAGTAGCCGGACTGAGCGGCAGATATTTCCTTGCACAGCAGAAATCACTGGGTGCGGTAAACGGTTATATTGAAGAGATGATGGAAGGACAGAAAGTAGTAAAAGTGTTCTGTCATGAAGAAGAGAGCCTGGAAAAGTTCAATCAGTTAAACGATGAACTCTATGACAGTGCCAACAATGCGAACAAATACGGTAATATCCTGGGACCGGTCAATGCACAGTTGGGAAATGTCAGCTATGTGGTATGTGCGATCGCAGGTGGTATCTTTGCTACTTATGGAGTCGGCGGTCTGACCCTTGGTGCACTGGCCAGTTTCCTGACCTTTAACAAGAGTATCAACATGCCGATCAACCAGGTCAGCCAGCAGTTAAACAGTGTGGTTATGGCACTGGCAGGTGCAGACCGTATCTTCCGTATCCTGGATGAAAAACCGGAACTGGACGAAGGGTATGTTACACTGGTTAATGCGGAAATTGAGAATGGTGAGGTACGTGAAGCACAGAAACATACAGGTCACTGGGCATGGAAACATTACCACAAAGCGGATAATACAACAACTTATCAGCCGTTGGAAGGTGATGTGGTATTTAATGGTGTGGATTTTGGATATGATGAGAAAAAGATGGTTCTGCATGATATCAAGCTCTTTGCAAAACCGGGTCAGAAGATTGCATTTGTTGGTTCTACCGGAGCAGGAAAGACCACGATCACCAATCTGATCAACCGTTTTTATGATATCCAGGATGGAAAGATCCGTTATGATGGTATCAATATCAACAAGATCAAAAAAGCAGATCTGCGTCGGTCTCTGGGGATTGTTCTTCAGGATACGCAGCTGTTTACGAATACGGTTATGGAAAATATCCGTTACGGAAAGCTGGATGCTACGGATGAAGAGGTGATCGCGGCGGCTAAACTGGCGAATGCGGATGGATTTATCCGGAGACTGCCGGATGGCTATCAGACGAAACTGACGAATAACGGTGCCAATCTGAGCCAGGGGCAGAGACAGCTTCTGTCTATCGCCCGTGCAGCGGTAGCGGATCCGCCGGTGCTGATCCTGGATGAAGCGACTTCTTCGATTGATACCAGAACGGAGAAGCTGGTACAGGATGGTATGGATAAGCTGATGCATGGACGAACCACTTTCGTCATAGCACACCGCCTGTCCACTGTAAGAAACAGTGACTGTATTATGGTCCTTGAAAACGGACGTATCATCGAGCGTGGAACCCATGATCAGCTGATCGAAGAAAAAGGAAAATATTATCAGTTATATACCGGAAATACCGGAGAACTGGCATAAATACCGGACATCACAGAAGATGTCGGGAGAACCGCCGGAGACAGGTGAATATTTGCATCTGTCTCCGGCGGTTCTTACGTTGCATGATATGGTTACTGTTTGCAATTCCGAATAAGAGTATGGTAAAATGACAGTAAGTATAAACTAACAGGATGTGCAGGATCGCTGTGTGGAGCTTGGGCTTACCACGCATGAAAAGATCAGAAATAACAGCAAGCGGTTCAAGCTGATCTGTATTCCGGGATACATGCTGTATATTCTGGTATGCGTCTATGGGATCAATGGCGCACGCGATTTTGTGTCCTGATTTGTTGCATTATATATCAATAGTTCGTTCAGTGAACTCATCTTATTCGTTATTTTATTTTTGCTATGGTATCGTGGCATACGGTGCCGTCTTCGGCGATCGTAGATTTTCGGATGAATCTTGCATGATGCCTTAATACACCGAGGGCGTACCAGTCATGGGTGCAAAATACGGTACAGAATTCCGGATAGCCATGGGATTTGCAGGTGTCGAAGTACAGACATCTGCTGATCTCATAGGTAAATCTCCTGTCATCATCCTGCAGGATTCGGGTGTCCCAGCAGATACTTTTGGGACCGGAAAGATCATCCATCAGGGACTGGCGCACGATTTTATAACCAGCAGGTAATAAATCAACAGCTTTGTACAGTACGGAGGAAATTTTTCGCATCGATGCGCACATAGAATCTTATGCGATCATGGCGATGGTGGAGCGTGGACTTGGAATCGGGGTGCTCTCGGACATGATCCTGAAACGGATCCCATACCGGATCGCCGTCCGGTCTTTTCGGACTCCATATTACAGAGAAATCGGACTGGCGATGAAAGACAGAACGAAGCTGACACCTGCGACGCAGATGTTTATCGAATATCTCAGGAAGGCATTAGCTGTGACTTAGCGTTAGTATATTGCAGGAGAATAATAAATTCGGCTTTTACGAGGTGACTTGTCTGCCACTATGAGATGAGTTTCTTATTATAAATTTACAGTTATCAACTATATCGGATTTCATAACAAAGGAATGCTTCTGGCAGGCGGATGTGGATCCACAAACGGAAAACCGCAGATAGATAAGACGAACCATCTGAAAGAAGCGTATGCATTTGGAAAAAATATTTATAAAATAGAGTAAGAGATCCAGGCGTTTGAGGAGATGAGCAAATGAATTTCACAGATGAAAAAGATTACATTATGCGAATGATAAAGGAAACGATAAGAGTATTATTTGTTGTTGCATTTGGAGAAAAATATGTTTCCGTTGAACTGGAAAACAAATATGAAGTATCCGGAAAAAACCTGAAAGATTTCCTGGACATGATCGATGTGGGACAGATCAACGAGGCAGAAAATCTGTTTTTAGACAGTATGGACTACACAAACAAAGAAGCGGTAATGGCGGGAGCACTTTTTTACGAACATATTAACGAAAAAGACAACGAGTTCCTGACGAGCAACAATTATACCAGGGAAGAGGTGCTTTCCGGCTTTCAGCAATTACTGGAGCAGTCAGGGTATCATGATCTGATCTGCCTGGTGAAAGAAGAGGAATAAGGCTTAGAACCAATATATTGATTTGTGAGGTGCTGTTATGAAAATAAAAAGAATAAACCAAGAATTTTCTTTCTGTCAGGTAGAAGACTACTCACTTGTAAATATGGATTCGGAATATTGTTTTATCGGAAAAACGGATGAGGAAAAATCGTTAGTATGACTGACAAAAGAAGTTCCACCTAATGTGATACAACGCGAGGATGGCTGGAAAGCCTTTCGCATTCAGGGAACACTGGACTTTTCACTGATTGGAATTCTAGCGAGAATTGCTGCGATTCTCGCAGATCATAAAATCTCCATCTTCGCCGTATCCACCTACAATACAGACTATGTTTTTGTAAAAAAAGAAAACTATACGAAAGCACTGGAAATCCTCGAGGCATCAGGGTATATGATCAGTGACAGAAGAAAAGTGGACATTTGTCCATATTTACAAACTCTTTGAGAAATTTGGCTTTGATGAAGCCTTTGAGAGAAGTGCAATTAGGGAGCTTCTTGAACTGAAAGGTTCCGGTGCGTCAAAATTTCTTTCCAAACTGGTGCAGGCAGATATTATTGAAACAGTATCCGGTCACGGGAAAGGAAAATACAAATTCAAAAAGTAATACGTTAATTAACCAAAAATTATTATGTCTTTACGAATAACTGCTGTTTACCAACTCCCTCGTAGCCCGTCAGGGCGAGACAGCCTTTTGCTGGTGCTTTTAGCAAAGATGAGATCCGACACCTACCTACGGAACCTGCCACTGGCAGCGTCCTTCGGATGCAATGCAACGCAGACTTTCGCGAGCGCCAGCTGGCACTCGTGAATCATAGTCGGAGTTGGTGGCTACTGTAAAACCCCTTACCTTCCGTATGGAAAAAAGCGCAAACTATCCCTATCATCTTTTAAGAATGATTTATTCATTTTACATTTATGCGGGAACTGCCTCTTTTGGTGGTTCCCATCCTAATGCTTTCAACTTCTTTAAGTATGCATGGATCTTCCGCTCTGCATTAAACTGATTGTAGTATTCTGCCCCAAGATCCTGATATTTCACACCGTCTTTCAGGATATGATAAATCGCTATTAAGATCGAATGTGCCACTGCTACATATGCACGTTTCTTGCCACGGTGGGTACTGATCCGTTTAAACTGGGCATGGAAATAGGAACTTTTATGTCTTACCGCTGCATGTGCACATAATACCAGCGTGGATTTCAGCAATGCATTTCCTTTCCGGATCTTTCCACTTTTCCGTTTCTTTGCACTCACATTGTCCCCCGGACATAACCCTGCCCACGATGAGATATGACGGTCGCTGGGAAATCTTTCCATATCTGTTCCGATGACAGCTATGATTGTCTGTGCACTGGTGTTACCAATTCCTGTAACATCCTGGATCACCTGGGATGCCTGTTTTTCCTCTGGTTTCATAAAGTTGTCAATCTCATCGTTCAGGTTTTCAATATGAACGTTTAATTCATCCAGATGCTGGAGCAGCTCCTTTAACATCCTTCTCTGCAAAGGACTCATAAATCCTTTCAGATCATCAAGGATCTGTTCTTTCGATGCTTTCAGGTTATGGGCAATCAGTTTTTCTTCATACATCTCATCATATTTTTTCTCATCAATCTCATTTCCTGACAGGATATATTCGAGGATCTTCCTGGCACTTTTCCCATTGATATTTGTCACCGTTCCTGACAGTTTGATATTGGCTCCTTCCAGCATCTTCTGCAATCGGTTCAGTTCCCGCGTACGTTCTCCAACGAGGCTTTTCCTATACTGTACCAGTTCACGCAGTTCTCTCTGGTACTTACTCGGGATATAACTCGGCTGAAGTAATCCGTGCTGGAGCAGTTCTGCGATCCATTCTGCATCCTTTACATCTGTTTTCCGTCCTGGTACGGCTTTCATATGTGCCGGATTCACTACAATTACATGAAGACCATACGATTCCATAATGTTGTACAATGGTTTCCAGTAAGAACCGGTGCTTTCCATCGCAACGATCTCACAGTTGTTTTTTTGCAGCCATTCTGCCAGTTCCATCAGTTCCCGGGTGGTCGCACCGAATTCCCGGAGCTCTTTCTTTCGTTTATGGTTCAGGCAGGCAACAATCAGTTTTTTGTGTACATCAATACCACAACAAATGTCGTAAATTTTATCCATATCAATACCTCCGGATCTTATTTACGGCACGGTACTCTGTCTTTTGTCAGTTTACTGTACGTCCTTTCGCCAAAAATGGCCGGACAGATGGTGGTGCAAATGAGAGTACCGGAAATCAATTTAGCTCACGGGCTACAGGCCCAAGCCGCTAACGATCTTTACCGTTACTTTTAGTATAACGGATAATGCATTTGTTCCACAATCTTTTCTAAACAAAAAAGATATCATTTCCGATGTACCATAACTTACATAGGAAACAATATCTTTTTATGAAAAACTTCCGGATGCCACTCCGGTTTTATTCATGGTGTAGCACGCGAGGCGCGCATGGGAATTTAGCACAAAAGATCACATATTGTCAGATGGATGCCAGCCATCTTGCGTTTGCGGACGAAACCTTTGATGCAGTAGTCAGCCGGAATCTGACCTGGAACCTGGAAGATCCGGAGCAGGCGTATAAAGAATGGATGCGCGTGCTGAAAAAAGGTGGTATTCTGTTAAATTATGATGCCAACTGGTATCATCATCTCTTTGATGCTGAAAAAAGAGAAGAATATGAGAAAGACAGGCAGATGGTGACTGAGTCCGGGCTGGAAGATCACTATACCTGTACGGATATCGATACGATGGAAGAGATTGCAAGACAGGTACCGCTCAGCAGGATCGATCGCCCCCGGTGGGATCAAAAGATACTGCGGGAACTCGGAACAATCAAGGTAAGTGTGGATACGGAAGTCTGGAATCAGGTATGGTCAGAGGTGGAAAAGGTCAACTATCATTCGACATCGATGTTTGGTATCGAAGCAGTCAAAGCGTAAGAATAATACAGGACGGAATGAATGTTAAATGATGAGAAACGATAATAAATTTCAGATAGCAGGGCAGGAAATAACTCCGGGAGAGAGATGGCAGGGAATGCTGATGATCGGAGGCGGAGAATTTGCTCTTCCGGCTGCGGTTCTGCACGGAGAAAAAGAAGGAAAGACTGTGTTGATTACTGCTGCCGTGCACTCAGGGGAATATGTGGGTGTGGAGACTGCAGTGGAACTGGCAAATGAATTAAAAATGGAAAAAATCACAGGGACAATAGTGATCGTAAAAGTGGTCTGTCCTGCAGAATTCGAGCAGCGGGCCGGAAGTCTCTGCCTGGAAGACGGAAAAAATCTGAACCGGCAGTTTCCGGGAGATGAAAAGGGAACAAGGACACAGCGGCTTGCCAGCGCAATAGAAAAAGAAATTCACTGTGTGGCAGATTATTATATTGATCTGCACAGTGGGGATGATTATGAAGATCTGACACCGTTTGTATATTATGCGGGAAAAGGTGAAAAAGAAGTTGTTGAAATTTCCAGAAAAATGGCACAACACGTGGACGTTCCGTATATGATACGTTCTAATGTATCATCCGGCGGTTCTTATAATTATGCGGCGACCTGTGGAATCCCGAGTATTCTGATCGAACGCGGTGGCATGGGACGATGGACGAGAGAAGAAGTAGAGTCCAATAAGCGGGATCTGAAGAACATCCTGCGTTATCTCGGTATATACCGGACCAGCCGTGGCTACTGGAACCATTATCCCATGGAAGTGACGGATGTGGTATATCAGTCGGCAAATCAGGCGGGTCTGTGGTATCCGGAGAAAAAGCCGGGAGATATGTTCACGGAAGGAGAAAAGCTTGGAAAAATCACAGATTATGAAGGGAAAATGCTGGAGACAAGTTACGGTGAGTATGATGGTGTGATTCTTTTTCAGACGGGAAGTCTTCAGGTGACAAAAGAAGGTCCAATGATCGCGTACGGAAGAATCGCCTACGAAAAGGACAATCGAAAAGAGAAAATAGCCGGTTACTGGACAAAACGAAGTTCCGATTTTAAAGAACAGCGAAGAGAAGAACTTCACAGTCCGCTGGCTGGATGAAATTGATAAATATTTGCCGGAGGGAGAACATCTGCGGATCCTGGATGTGGGCTGCGGAACCGGATTTTTCACGATTTTGCTGGCAAAGAGGGGGCATCAGGTGACAGGTATCGATCTGACACCGGACATGATCCTCCATGCGAGAGAACTGGCAAAAGAAGAAGGAGCAGATTGTGAATTCCATGTCATGGATGCGGAAAATCCGGAATACGAGGATAACACGTTTGACTTCGTGATTTCCCGAAATCTGACCTGGACGCTTCCGGATGCACAGAAAGTCTATAAAGAATGGATGCGTGTTGTTAAACTTTGATGCCAATTACGGAGCTGTTGATTTTACGGATACTTCCGATCTTCCGAAAAATCATGCCCATAATCAGATTGAAAATACACTGATGCAGGAGTGTGAGGATATCAAACGCCAGCTGTCCATAAGCAATTATGCCCGTCCCGCCTGGGATCTGGAAGCCCTCAGCAACAGTGGTGTGCAGCAGTTCAGGATTGATGTGGGAGTCAGTCAGCGTGTCTACATGGAAAAAATGCATTCTATAATCCGACTCCATTGTTTGCAGTCTGTGGAAAAAAAGGGGACTTATGATCAATATCAAACAGTTAAAATATTTTATCACCTGTGCAGATGCCGGCTCTTTCAGCGAGGCGGCATCTGTTTTGTATACGACCCAGTCCAGTGTAAGTAAGGTGATCTGTTCACTGGAAGAAGAGATGCAGGCATCTCTTTTCGTGCGTAGTCCTCATGGCATCGGTCTGACACCAAACGGAAAACAGGCCTATGCCTATGCCAGCCGGGTGCTGGAAAACGTGGAAGCGATGGCAGAGCTGTCCGCGGTGGGAGATATTCAGTGGCTGAATATTGCTTTTAACCCCAGTTCCTGGATCGCAGACTGCTTTGTACGGTTTTATCAGATTCATGAAAAAGAGAACCTGCACTGCCAGGCACACACCGGAAAAATGCGGGAAGTGCTGGAGCGGATCCACGAATACAAAGACGAACTCGGTTTCCTCTACGTGACATCCCGTCAGCAGACGGATCTGCAGTATCTGCTGGTACGAAAACAGCTGGAATTCGTTCCGCTGAAAGAACTGGACACCTATTTGTATCCCGGCGGCAGATATCTGCAAAAAGAAGGAAAATAGCTCACTAGGGAAGCAATCGAAAATCTGCATTATATCCAGAACTTCCTGGAAGACACCGGCAATTACGAAGGCTGGAAACTGGATGCAGAAAATAATCTGACCCTTGGAAAAATAGATGTCTCCGTCGTAACCAACAGCGACTATATTATGGAAAAGATGCTGGATCACGGTAATCTCGCCAATATCAGCGGCGACAGTCTTACTCACGGAAAAACTCCTTCACGTCCGGGCATTTGTCTTACCAATGAATCTGATAAGATTATGTTCGGATATGTAAAAAGAGAAAAGACACCGTTGTCGGATCTGGCAATGAAATTTCTTGATTATGTAAAACAGGAACTGATCGGATAAACAACCGGGAAATTTGTATGTTTTGGAGTAACTATTCAGTAGCCATTGTACCGCGAGGTGTTTTGGCATGAATATGCCAAAATCCCGAGACATACAAGCCA
>ERZ838483.212-NODE-212-length-77189-cov-13.456193_pt1 | contig 77189 bp, 76 predicted proteins | sample MGYA00519939_ERZ838483 | MGnify/ENA primary metagenome ERZ838483 (study PRJEB31850, sample SAMEA3708836) | human gut metagenome | biome: human gut; feature: human-associated habitat; material: faeces | place: China | collected 2014 ...
TTTCCTTTTCTGGCACTTCCATTAATGATTACAATTTTCATGCGTGTATCCTCCATCTTCCGATTTGTATGTCTCTATTATACCATAATGATACTATTATAAAAAAGGAAAAAAGCAGTAATGAATTTTCTTACTGCTTAAAACAACTGTTCTCAGGGGGAATCGAACCCCCAATTAGCGCTTAGGCGCTCGAGATACCACTGTAAATACATACAATGGTTAGTCAACCTAAGTCAAGGAAATCCTTGGTTTTCTTATTAGATTAACTATATTATAACGTGCTGTAGGTCGGATATCGATGATTTTTTGACCATATTTTACTCGGATTTACTTACTGCTACTTCTAGATAAAAAGATGGAAGCAGTTGCTCCGTATTATTTTTCAAACTCTGGTTTCCAGTTTGCAAACTGTACAAGCTGTTCATCCGTGCGGTGATAATATCTTTCATTCTTGTCCAGCTTTGCAATCTGTTCCATTTCTTCATCTGTTAATGCAAAATCAAAGATATCCATATTGTCCTTAATGTGTTCTGCATTTTTACTTCCAGGAATTACAACAAATCCCATCTGAGTATGCCAACGGAGAATAACCTGTGCAGGTGTTTTTCCATATTTTTTGCCAAGTCCTGCAAATACCAACTCATTCATTAATGCTGTATCTCCATGTCCCAGCGGATACCAGCTCATAAGCTTAATTCCATATTTGTCTAAAGTTACACGAAGTTCTTTCTGTGTGAAATATGGATGTGCTTCCACCTGAATAAACTGAGGTACAATTTCCCACTTTGTTTCCAACTCTTCCATATATTTTCCTTCAAAATTCGAGATACCAATGGATTTTGCTTTGCCCTCTCTATACGCTTTTTCAAGCATTCTGTATCCGGCAAGCCAGTTGCCTGCAGGCTGGTGTATATAAAGTAAATCCACATAATCAACACCAAGTCTTTCTAGAGTTTCTTCTACAGCATTCTCATTTTCATATTCACTAGCCCATATTTTTGTTGATAGAAATATATTTTTTCTGTCAATTCCACTATCCTTGATTGCTCTTCCAACTGCACGCTCATTTACATAAGCATTTGCTGTATCAATTAGGGAATATCCCATTTTTAATGCCTCTAATGTACTTGTGTAGGCATCCTCTGGTGATAACATAAAAGTTCCTAGTCCAAGCATTGGACATTCCAAATTGTTATTCAACTTCATATTTTCCATCTTTTTAGTCCTCCTGAAATTTTTCTTTATCAAGCATTTTTATTACTTTTGCCGGATTTCCAACTGCTACTGCATAATCCGGTACATCCTTTGTCACTACAGATCCAGCTCCCACAATTGCGTGTCTTCCGATACATACTCCCGGAAGTATCGTAGCTCCAGCTCCTACCCAGGCATATTCTCTTATCAGAACAGGCTTACAAGTCAGAGTACACAAATCATATGGATCATGATTATTGGAAATAAGCTGTACATTTGCAGCAATCATAGCATTGTCTTCAATCGTTATTCCACCTCTTGCCATTGCAAGAAGATTAGAATTGATAAATACATTCCTGCCAATCTTTATGCTTCCAACACATGCTCCATTAAGCGGTGGTGATATCATACTCCCATCTCCTAGGTTATTTCCAAACAATTCCTTTAATAAATGATTATATTCATCAGTAAAAGGCATTGTATGATTAATCTGAAATAATATTTTTGTCTGACGTTGCCCTTCTGTACTTTCTTTTATTGACGCAGTTCTTACATCAACACGTATTTCCTTGCATTCCATTTTTCTAACCTCTATTTCTGTATCCATCTTTCAAGTACATCTTTCGCCTGATCTACGCTGCTTCCATGTATCGCAATGCCTTTCTCAATCATTGCACCTTTTGCACTTTTTTTAATATCACTCTCCGTATTTGACAATCCGCTTCCTTCATGCGTACAGAATGGATGAATTTTCTTTCCTGTAAAATCATAACTTTCCAGAAAAGTATATACAGCCATTGGCATGGTTCCCCAGTAATTCGGGTATCCAAGATAAATCTCGTCATATTGATCTATGTCCTGTGGCAGATTTAGTATCTCTGGTCGTTTTCCTGTCTGTTTATCCTCTTTTGCCTGTGCAATGCAGGTATTATAATCAGCGGCATAGGGAATCTTTTGCTTGATTTTGAAAAGGTCTGCTCCTGTCATATCAGCTATCATTTTTGCAGCTTTCTCAGTATTGCCAATCTGAATATATTTCATGGAACCGCCAAAATAATTTTCATCTGCTCTTGAATAAAATGCTACCAGCTTTGCCATTTGTACTATTCCTCCTTTGTCCATACCAGTTTTCCTGTTTTCACTGCTTCTTCATACCGTGATATCTTATAAGAAAGCCTGTCCATAGTTTCCTCTATCTGCTCTTTTTGCTTCTGAAGAATATCCATCTGCTCATTCAACAACTCAAGTCTCGCGGGTATTGTAGAATCTCCCGCCCTAAATAGCCTTTGATATTCAATCAGACTTTCTATGGGAAGTCCTGCATTTCTCATACATACTGCAAGCTCAACCCATCTAAGATCTTCTTCCTGGTAATCCCGAATTCCTCCGGATGTTCTTGTAACTTTAGGAATCACATTAACCCTTTCATAATAACGGAGGGTATCCTGTGAAATACCATATTTTTCTGACACTTCTTTTATTGTCATATTCTTCCTCCACAATTTAAAGAAGATTTTTCACACTCTGTATCCATTCATTAATTTGTTCCTGAGGTGTCTCCAGATTACTTCCACCTGTAGAATCAAACTGTATCTGCATATCGCAAACCACATTTGCGCCTTTGCAGGCTGCTTTCATATCCTTTATTACATGCCCTGGCCAGCCACCATTTGTCATAAAAGGTACTACTGTCTTTCCGGTAAAATCCTGTTGGTGCAGAAATGTTTTTACAGCCGGAGCCATTGTGTACCACCATGTAGGTGTCCCAACTGCGATGACATCATAATCTGCAATATTGATATCCAGCGGTTTAATTTCAGGTTCGTATCCGCGTTGCACTTCATTCTGTCCCTGATTTACCACATCATCATAACTGCCAGAATATGGAACTACGGTATCTATTTTTAGAATATCGCTATCAGTCTCACTCTGCAGCATTTTTGCAATTCTTTCCGTGTTTCCATTTGACCATGAATAATATATAATCAGTAATTTCTTCATCTTTTTACCTCCTGTTTCGATTAGCATACTACTTGAAGTTAACTCCAAGTCAAGAGCTTTTGATTTTTTCTTCATAAACGCTGGTATGACGCAGACTGTGAAAGACCCAAGACTCGCTACTGGCGGTTGGTTAGACCTTACCAGACAGGCATTCCACCTGCTAGACTACTCGCCCTTATCTGGGCGCACAATCCCGATTTGCACCTCAAATCCTTTTCTTCATTCTATAACAGCATCTATTCTTCCGCCATCAGTCTTTCTTCGCAGCATGTTTTCTTCTGTGACCGGATATGATCTCATAGTATCCATCCGGTACCGGTCTGACGATCAGCGGATTTAATATTCCATACTTCTCAATGCTTTCCTGCAGAAGAAACATTTCCTTATCATCTTTCACCTGAAACGGATGCTCTTTGAACGGTCGAAGACGCTCAATCTCAATTTCTATGATTCTTTCTTCGTTTTCTCCTGATTGCCTGTTTGGTTCAGTTATCTTGACTCCTTTCCTCCAGGATTCAGGAAATAAAAAATGCCTGCCTGGAACTTTTATAGATAGTAAAGTTCCAAACAGACATTGCTGTTTGACCATTAGCTGTAGCTAATAGAATTGAAAACTGTTTCAGCTAATTCATGTTTGCAGGTTTGGGAGAGATTGTTTCTTTTCCCGACTTTTCTCTGATTTACATTCCCGAATAAGGGGTGACAACAGAGCGGAACCCAAATGTTAGCTGGACTTCCAAAACCCATGTTTGCAAACCGGTAATTTTGATTAGCTGTCAGCTAACAAAAATCGGATTGCGTTAGCTGGAAATTGATCATTTTGAATGGGATTTCATGTCACGAACGTGATTAGAAAATAACAAAAGCGTTCGCTGTCAGCTAATCCAGCTAACATTTTCGAACGCTTTGAAGCCCGTCGCCAAGAGGATTTGAACCTCCGACCCCTCGCTTAGGAGAGCTCCAACCTATTGTCACTCTCTGTCAATCTGAGGTAAGGTAAACCCATATGGGACACTATTAAAAACTGTTTCCGATTCAATTTGAGTTATTCTGAATACCCCCTCTGTCAAGCTCTGTAAAGTTCTGAAAGTTAGCTGATTGTTTGCTCCAGCTAATAATCGGGGAATGCCTTGATATTACCATCGACATCTGTTATATGACCACCATGCTTCGTACGTTCGATCATGGTAAACAGTATTCAATTAAACTTTTCTATCGTAAGTACAAGATATTTTCTTGTCTATAAATGATATAACGCATACGAGACGGTTTGTCCATGCGTTTTTGACTGGCAAATTTTATATTTTATTACGATATTTTTTTCAAAATCTTTTTCGCATTTGTCTTTGAAAAATCACTTAACCGATAAGATCGGACTCGTGTCTTTACAATGATTGGAATTAACAAACCATTATTTACCAGCTTTGCACATCGATTAATAATCGTTTTGTTGGTTACACCTAGCATTTTGCTGACTTCAATTGGTGTAAACTCATATAATCGCTTTTTTAACAGAAATGCTAAGAATTCTTTTTCTTTTGCATTTAAATAAGATAGACTTCCATCTAACTCGTCGTTTTCGGATGTTTTTGATAATTCATATACCTTTTTAGAATACAATTCCATCATCCGCAAAAAATAATTGATCCAAATTTCCGGATGAGGAGGGTTTTCTCTTCCTGAATAATATAACGCCGGTAACCCCATTTGCAGTGATGCATAATACTCATCTGGATCATAGGCAAAATATTCTTCCAGAGAACCTATTCCATTAAAACCATATCCATAATAATCAAGAATATAGCCTGACATTAATCTGGCGGTTCTTCCATTCCCATCTTCAAAAGGATGAATGGTAACCAATTGATAATGAACTACAGCAGCAATAATCAGCGGATGATCATCTGTAGTATTTACATATTCAACAAGTTCATCCAACAAGTCTGGAATATCAATATACTCTGGTGGAATATATTCCGCTGCGCCTGTTTCGGAATCATATACTGCGAATAACATTCCAGGTGGCATAGGGCCTCTTAAGCCTATCTTTTCTTTTGACGCACCTTTTTCAACCATTGCCTGCACTTCTAAAATCATTTCTTTTGAAAAAGCTTCTTTCTTTTTCAGTTTTTCTTCTAAAAAATTTAAAGCCAAAAAGTAATTACGAACTTCCTGTTCTGGCTTTAAAAAATGTTTGTGAGGATCACTATCAATAGCCTCATTTGCCTGTTTTTCAGTTAATGGATTTCCTTCAATCTTATTAGAAGCATAGGAACTTTTTTTCTTAGAGTTTTTTCTAAGTCTGTTTTTTATAACAGGTGGCATTTCTATCGTACTAAGAGAAAAACGCTTTTCGTCTATTTCCGATATTTTTTTTAAAATTTCATTTGTTAACGTAACCTTAATCACATGATCCACCTCCATTTCATCCATATATTATATCGTTTTATGAATTGTTTTTCCACTAAAATTACACTATTTTTTCACTATTTTTCATTACTTCATTGTCTTCGCCAGCGAATTGAGTAATGCCCGCATCTCTGGATTTGCCAACACTTTTGCCAGAAGTTCAGGATCGACTTCATCAGCAACAGTTGCATTATTATTTTCCTGCTGTACATGCATCTGTGGATCCAGATTCTTTTTCTCATAAAATGCTTCTTCAAAAAGCTCTGCATTTTTCCTTCGGTCATCATCCAGAATATGAAAGTACACATCCGTAACCATATTGACCTGAGCATGACCGGAATCACCCTGTACCGCTTTGATGGCTCCACCATTCAATTTCAGCTTATAAGTAACGCTACTATGACGAAAACTGTGAAATACAACCGGTGGGAGATTATAGTCCTCGATCAGTTTTTTTAAAGGACCACGGATTGCTCCATCTCCGAGAGGAAGACCAAAGGTACTTGCCATAACCAGGTTATAGTCCATATATTCATCACCAAGAATTTCTTTCATTTCATCTTGCTCAGCTTTCCAGTCTACTAGCATATTAGCGACACTCTTTGGTAAGAATATCTTACGCACACTGCTTTCTGTCTTCGGTGTTTTCAAAATACGGACCGTAGAATTCTTCTTATGATTTGTCGGAAATACCAACAACACATCTTTTCCATCCAATGCATTCAACGATTCTTTTCTTATACGCTGTGATTCTTTGTTGATGAAGACATATGCACGGTTTTCTTCAATTGCCTCAGGAGAAATATCTACACAATCCCAGGTAAGACCAAGCAGCTCACCAAGTCGTAAGGAACATGAAAAGGATAGATTTATTGCAAGCTTTAATCGCTCATCTTCACAGACACTGAGCGCATACATTAATGTATCCGCTGTCCAGATGTCTCTTTTTTGTGATTTATGTTTTGGTACAGTTGCATGGGTGCAAGGATTCTTCTCCATCAACTCCCATTTCACTGCCTGTTCAAAACAGTTTCTAAGCAGCTTATTAATATCCCTGACCGTACTGGAAGATACAAATTCATTTCGACTGGTTTTATTCAATGGATTGATAACTGCACGTCTCTTCAAAAGACTCTGATAATATCTTTCGATGAAACGGGTATTGATCTCTGAGAGTTTCGTATCACCAATGATCGGAAGAATATAGTTGTTGATAAGAGAGACATTCCCTTCATATGTAGAAAGCGCCCAGTTTTCTTTTCCATACAGTGCAACATATTCTGTAATAAGCTCGTCCAATATTTTGCATTTACGGACGACAAATGATCCCATCTCTTTTTTATATTCAATTTCTTTTTTTCTTCTTTTAGCTTCGGCTTTCGTTTCATAGGTTTCCCATTTCTGTTTTCTCTCGCCTTTTTCATTCGTATAAGAATAGATTACATTGAATTTTCCGTTTCGTTCTCTTATTGATGCCATATTATTGCATGCTCCTTTCCAAATCTCTTTGTTCCATCCAGTCCTCAAATTCATCCCGAAGTATCCTAACTCGACTGCCAACTTTTATTACTGTGAACTTTCCTTTATCTGCCCACTTGTTGATCATGCTTCTGCTGACCTTTGCCAGATAGGAGGCTTCATCAAAAGTAAGATACTTTATATTTCCATTGCTTCCTCGTATTCCGGTTTGTGATAATTTCTTCCGCCGGAAATTAGCCAGGGCAATATTTTGTTCCTGTGCAAGTTCTTCATAATCATTCGATGGATCCAGCTTATAACGGTCCTGACCTTCCAGGAATTTTTGAAAACTCTCTTTTGTGATTCTTTTCTTTTCTGCAATCACAACGAATTCAAAAAAATGGCTATACTTTGGATTATCAAGAATTGTATATACCGAGCTTCTGGTTGTTCCAAGCAACTGTGCCATCTCCGGCATCGTAATAGTTGCATCTTCCAGAAGAATGTCTTTTTCTCTGTCTTCCTTTGTTCGATACCGGGACTGGCTTTTATACCAGTTCTGAAAGGATTCTTTTGGTATTCGTTTCCAGTAATCGACAATAACAGCTTCTATTTGATTTTTCTTGAGTAATTCATAAACAAGATAATCATCAACCCCCAACAGATCCGCGACTTCCTTAACGGAATAGGACCAGGATTTCAATTCTTTTCCCGGTTCTTCTCCGGTAACTTTATGATATTTAATCTGATTGGCGTACCATTTTTCAAAGCTGGCAATATTGATTCGTATCTTTCCGGCAATCTCTTTAGATTCAAAAACATTTTTATGCACCAGCCAGTATCGATCTGTCTTTTTTAATCCCAGCAGCTTTCCCATTTCCGGCACGGTCATCCAGGTTCTCTTTTGTGTCGGACGCCGTTTGTAAGGACTGTCTTCTGATATCTTTGAAATAATTTCTTCAACATCGTCCATTTCCGGAACTTCTTTTTGTTTCATAATCGCTGTTGCCATTTATTCTTCACTTCCTGTCTTTTTAGTGTTAGTATTTTTTCTTATATCATATCTCAAATCCAGATAAAAATTTAGGATGTCGATTGCAGACAAAATCTGCCTGATCAACATCCTGTTTTTTACTGCTCCAAGTTATCGAGCCAGTCGTCAAAACTCTTCTTAGAGATGCGATACTTTCCGCCATCCAACTGGATCCACCGGAATTCTTTTTTCTTTAAAAGGTTATAAATAGTAGGTCTGCTGACTCCTAAGATTTCCTGTAACTCTTGTACTGTATAACATCTTTTCTCTAACATTTCTTTATCCTCTTTTCTTTGAAATATGAAAGAAAAATTATTCCTTTATATAACGAAACGCTCAGAGGTTGTTTTACAGTGGTCAAAAGCAAATTTTTTTACTTTTTTCTTACGAGTTTTCTTTAATGCAACTCGTAACATTAGATTTTTACATTTTTCATGAAATTAAGTAAAGAAAAAGAGCATATGGAATTGAATCCATACACTCTATGATTACTGGAACTTTATTTCATTTTTAATTCAACAAACTTGAATTTGTTAATTAGAATTGCTCTCAAAGCAACAATTATCTTAACATTCCCCAAATACACTCCAGTAATGTTAGTGCAAGGATAATGTTAATAACACGGAAATGCCGTAGATAAAACTTCTGAATCAGTGCGCCCAAGCCAGTCCAAGTACAGGTTGCGATCGTTCCGATTGTTGCAATAACCAGCTCAAAAAACAGCAAAGCCGGAAAAGAGGACATATATCCTACAACATAACCCGTTAGTGAGGTAACTCCGAACATATAGATCTTCACATTGGCAAATTGCAGCATGAAGCCTTTCAGAAACGATGCCGATTGCTCTGCGTTTTCTGTTGACGGCTTACTGAAAGCAATATGAATCGCAAGCCACAGGATATAGGCTGCTCCGATGTACTTCATCACTTCCATTGCATTTGGAAGCAAAGAACTAACCCCATATACAAAAATTGCGCATAAGATTTGCACTACATAGTAGCCTGCAAAAATTCCAAAGAACAGCGGCTTTCCTTTTTTATATCCATAGTTTGTTACGGTATTTAATGCCAGAATATTTCCCGGTCCCGGAGTAAAGGCATTTATAACGCAATAAATCAGAAAATTGCTCAGTACCGCCATAGGCATAATCATCAACCACCTTTCTGCTGTTATTATATCAGCAAACAGCGGTACATACATAACACCTATTTTATATGATTATCCATAGCATACGACTATGGATTGGCTGGAGCATATTTCCATAATTCTTCCAGATAGCTTTTTCCAAATTCACTTAATTCCTGATTTTCATTCAGCACATATCCAATATGCATTGTTTCATTTTCTGCAAACGGAACAGAGATGATATTTTCTCCATTCAAATATTTCGGGAAAATGCCACTTGAAATAGTATAGGCATTCATTCCTTTCGGGCCGTCGTCACAGATTTTGCAATCGACTTGCGGTAAATGATAAGGGAAATGACCGCGGCGATCACTTCCGTGACCCAAAACGCATGCCAGACGCCGACGGCGCCGAAAAGCCTGCTGAGCCAAAACGCAGCCGGTAGGATGACCACCACATACCGGCAAAGGGAAATCAGCAAGGAGGGCGTGCCTTTCCTCAGTCCCTCCAATGCGCCGGAAGAAGTAACAGAAACCGCCGAGACGATAAATCCGGCCCCGATGATGCGCAGGGCGGTTTCCCCGGCCTGGATCGTCGCTTCTGTGTGGGTAAACAGCCCCATCAACTGGCCGGGAATCAGCAGGCATATCGCGGTCCCAAGCACCATAATGATACCGTTCATGCACAGGACGATCTGATAAATCTGACTGACCCTTTTACTTTCGCCCGCGCCGTAGTTATAGCCGATCAAAGGGCGCATCCCCTGCACAATGCCATTCGCCGGCAGATAGATGAAGGTCTGCAATTTGTAATAGATTCCCAAAACCAGGATATACACCTCGGAATAGGTGGCCAAAATCGCATTGAGCGCCGAAATCAAAAGTGACGGAAGTGCAAGATTCAGGGTTGCGGGAATGCCGATGGAATACAGCTTTATGACCATCTTTTTGCCGGGCAGAATGTACTGCCTGCGGATATGCACGCGAATGGGCCGCACAAAGTAGATCACCAGATAAATCGCAAGCGTCAGGACCTGCCCGATGCCGGTGGCCAGCGCTGCGCCTTCAATCCCCATTTCCGGGAATGGGCCATAGCCAAAAATCAGAACGGGGTCCAAGACAATGTTTGTGATGCACCCGCACATCAGGCTGATCATGGTCGTTTTCATGTTTCCTACTGCCTGGAACATTTTCTCAAACATCATGCTGACGGTAACAATGAGTGTAAAGCCGAACGCAACGGCAGAATAGCGGACGCCAAGTTCAATGACCGCTTCGGATGCAGTGAACATCCGCAGAAAAACCGGCATAATTGCGATACAGCAGACTGTCATAACAACGCCATGAATCACGGCAAGCACAAGTCCCTGTGTGGCAGCCTGATCTGCTTTTTCGTGATCTCCCGCGCCCAGATAGAAGGCAATCACTGCGTTGATCCCAACACCAAACCCAATTCCAGCCGCATTGATAAAATTTTGAACCGGGTAAACCAGTGATAACGCCGTCATCGCTTCCTCGCTGATCTGCGCGACAAAAAAGCTGTCCACAATGTTGTAGAGGGAGTTGACCAGCATGGATAACACCATCGGCAGGGACATGGATAAAATCAGTGGCAATATCGGTTTCTCTTTCATGAAAGTGTCGTTCATAATTCCTCCTTCGCAAAACACGTTATGAGATATTTTTGCGTCGATGCCATGCCATCATCACAAGTGCAACGAGCAAAGTGGCAGTTTCCGCAACCGGAAATGCAAGCCAGATTCCGTTCAGCTGGAACAATTTGTCCAGACACCACAGGGCAGGCACAAGGAAAAGCATTTGCCTGCATAATTGGATCGCCATGCTGGACCCTACTTTTTCTGTGGTCTGAAAATAGGTGGAAATCATCGTAGAAAGGCCGCAAAACAGATAGCTTGCCGCCATGATCCGCATGGCGGAGATTCCAAAGGAGCGCATGGCTTCCGACGCCATAAACAATCCCAGAATCTGCGCCGGAAAGAGGAGGACAGTCAACGTCCCCAGTATCATCATGCCGGTGACCAAAACAGTTCCATATCGGAAAGCGGAATGCAGCCGTTCGCTGTTGCCTGCGCCGTAGTTAAACCGCATGATAGGCAAACAGCCTTGAATCAAGCCGTTTACCGTCATAACAATCAGCTGCTGCACCTTAAAATATGCGCCGAAGAAAGCGATCGCCGTATCGGAATACGCCACCAAAAACAGATTGACAAAGGTCACCACAAACGAACTGAGGGCGTTCATGATAAAAGATGGCAGGCCAAAGGCAAAAATACGGTAGATCATCTGCTTTTTCAAATGAAAGCCTTTGATTTTCACCTGCACTTTCTGCTTTTTGCCCAGCAGTATAGCAAATGCCAAAATCATGGACAGCAGATAGCCTGCAACGGTAGCTACCGCAGCGCCGCGGATTCCCATAGCCGGGAAAATACCAATCCCAAAAATCAGAATGGGGTCGAACACGAAGTTAACGACCACGCCCGCAATCTGGAACCACATGGGAGCGACCATGTTCCCGGTGGCCTGTATCATCTTCTGGATGGCGATATGCACCATATTGGGAATTTGCATGAAGGAGCACACACTCATATAGGCGATGCTCAGCTGATAAATTTCTTCATTATTGGTGAATGCCCGAAAATAGGATTTCATAATCAGTAATGACATAAGGTTGAGCAAAGCACCTATTCCAAAAGCCAGTAACAATCCATGTGTGACAGTTGCATTTGCCTCATCCTGCTTTTTCTGTCCAAGATACCCTGCTATCAGCACATTCACGCCGACACCGATCCAGATAGACGCTGCATTCATCAATGTTGTAATCGGGAATGACAGAGAAACAGCGGTCAATGCATTCTCACTCAACCGCGCCACAAACGCGCTGTCTATCAGGTTATAGGAATATTGCAGGAACATGGAAATCAGAGGCGGTATCGACATTTGCCAGATGAGCTTTCCAACAGGAGCGACCGCCATTTTATTATTGGTCTGCATACTTTCCCTCCTCTCCACAAAGTGTCCGGCAGCTTCCATCCTCCGTTCTGCCAGATTTTCCAGTATGCAGACAACAAAAAAGCCACACGGCTATCACAAGATAGCTGTGTGGCAAAAAGATGACCGAATCCGGAAAAGTCCACTCAAATTTTACGCTCAGTATTATAGCATTCTTTCAGGAGACTTTCAAGCATTAATCATTACGGAATTGTGGCGCCATATTTATTGTTTTATATGTTATTTCTCTATTAGTTCTGCAAACTTGAATTTGTTATTCTCCTATGGAGGCACCGCTATCGTCTTTAAGGCCACAAATCGCAACTATACCATTATTTTTATAACTTACAACGAGAGTAGTGTCATTCCCAAGTTTCCAACATGCAGTGCTGTTTTCACTGGTATCAGGCTTCCCCCATACCTCTCTAAGCTGGTCAATATGGTACCCTGGCAAAAGGCTATTAACATCGGCTTCACTCATTTCTGCGATTGCCGTCAGAGTGGGAAGATTGTCGTTGCTTTTGCGATTGTAGTATCCATAAAACCATGCCGATACACATATTGCGAGAACCAAAATGATTACAGCCATAACAGATAGCTTCTTTTTCATACAATCACACTCCTTTGTCAAATGCCGATTTGGTAAACCATCTATACAATACTTATTTGTCTTAAATGTCGCATTAAACAGATTACGCAAAAAGGAAGTCATTTCTTCCCAATAACCGTAAACATTCGCTTCTTGCATCGGCGTATCGTATTCATCCAGTAAGATAATTACTTTTTTCCATATGCATGCTCCAAATATCTGCACAAATAATTAAGACTGTCACACGCGGTAACATCATCCATTTCCGCCATCTCTGTCAGAATGTGCCGGTATGCCATTTTTTCGGATTCCATAAGTTTTTCATTTTCGAGCAGATATTCAAAATCCTGATACAGACTTACAATCCGGGATTTGACCTGTTTTTTTGCATCAGATACATTATCCGCTTTTACCGATGCAAAACTGAGATATAAAACAGGATATGTGCCCTGAATCTGCCGGTACCCGGAATCTTTCCAGATATCAAGTCCTTCAAACAAATCTCCCCTGTCTGCATATTTATTGGAAAAAAGCAGTTGAGCATACTCATATTAAGGGTTTTGCCAAAACGTCTTGGACGTGTGATCAGCGTAACATCATCCCTGTAGTTCCACCACTGCCGTATGAAATCTGTCTTATCAATGTAAAAGCACTGACTTTCTCTTAATGCTGCAAAATCCTGTTTGCCAATTCCAACCTGGTTTTGCATAGTTCTACCCACTTTCCACGGTTTTGTGCTTTTCATTATTTTTATTTATCATAGCAGATAACGTTTTAAAATGCCACCTTCTCCAGATGTTTTCATTTCTAAATGCGTCTGTAAGTATGGAGGACAAAACTTAACAGATCCCAAAGCAATTCTAAAAAAATATAAAAAATTTTCCTTTACAGTTATTCAATTTTAATACTATAATACAAGGGATTATAAAATAGTAAAGAGGCCTGCCATCATGCAGAACATAAAAACGATTGCCGGAACTTTCACGATAGGCACTTATGAAATTCCAAAACAATATGTATGTGCAAAAACACCCACAATTACACAAAAAAATGATATCTGTGAGATCGTAACCTACGATCAGCAGATTACCGTAAATGGACATAACTATGCTCCGGTACTGCATCAAAACTGTATGCAGCCGGAGCAGATTACATTATATCCACTTGTAATCCGGCAGGAACACGCGACACTGACCGTGTCCGACCGTTATCATACCGGACATTGGAAATCCGGGGATGACACACAGATTTCCGACTGGCGTCCAAAGCTTATGCACCGGGGATGTGTGCCATGTACCAATTGCGGAAGGTGTTAGCACTTTTTATATTTTATTCCAGCCAAAGTGTAACCGCAGATTTATTTTCACTTGGTCTGTAATATATTTTACGGTCTTTTATGCTAACTTCCATTTCCTGATGTGCATAAATTTGTCTGATAGTGAGGGAATTTAGCATTATATAACGGACGGGACATATGCAGAAAATCTTTATTTCTACCTCCCATCTTTCCGAGTCCATGGGACATATGTAAAAAATCTTCACCTCCATGTCCCGTCTCTTAGAACCCATGGGACATATACACAAAACCTTTGCTTCTATGTCCCTCCCCACATAAAAAATAGGACATAATCTCTTCTTTTTCTTCTATATGTCCCAACAAATAAAAAGTACGGGACATAACAATTTACTTATTTTCTATATGTCCCAATAGTCCAAAAGTATGGGACATAACAACTTACTTATTCTCTATATGTCCCCATAGCCAAACAGCTTTCCTGTTTTTATTGAAAGCGTAATGTCTGTCGGATGCTGTATCCATCCTTTTTTAATCTGAAAATAGTACTTCGATTTTTACCAGTGGCACACAGATAAGATCCTCGCCGCCCTCCAAAAACATCCAGAATTTTTCATCTCCTGAATTTATTTTATCCAATCAATATTTTTTTGCATCAAACGCAAACCCATAATGCCGAATATTTTTTAGATACAGACTTACAATCCGGGATTTGACCTGTTTTTTTCATCAGATACATTATCCGCTTTTACTGTTCTGTGATATGGAAATCACTTTTTAGATCCGTTTTTGTGCATACCGAATCATATAAATTCGTTAATTGCTTTTTTAGTCTCAAGTTAGTCTCATAATTTTACCGTAAAAATGAGACTAAGTTGAGACTGACTTGAGACTAAATTTTTCCAACACGCTAAAAGTCCTGATTTTATCACATTTTTAGATTTTTCTTCAGTCTCACAAGTGTCAAATTTTATGAGACTTTGTTGAGACTAACTTGAGACTGCCTCATTACAATGTCCATGTAGAAGTCTTTTTATCGTAAGCGGCACCTGTTACTTTCTTAATTTTCGCATAATCCCTAAACACTGTTGATCTTGATATATCCAATTCTGCCATTACCTGTTCAACTGACAAATGCAGATTCTCGCAAATCATATTATAAATTTTCTGTTCTCTTTCAGATAATGTTTTCTGTTCTGTTGCTTCATCTGCAGCTATTCTGTCTAATGGTATATTAATTCTAAATACATCATCTTCAATTAGCTCTGGCTTACCACCATCTGAATACATTGGTGTATACTTGTAAAGATTTCTTACTCCCGAACCAATAGTATCTGTTCTACCAATATTAGCAAAAAATTGCTGAATTAAAGGATTCTTTGGATAAGGAGTAAACTCATCACTCATAATATTTCCATGCCGTCTAGGAATGCACCAATTTTCTGTTCTCAGCCAATCCTTTTCGATAATCACCTTTGTACTCAATTGTTATTTTCTCATCATTTGTGAGCAAATTTTTCATCGATTCGGTTGTCATGTAATCGCCTCCTGTATTTATTAATCAGCATAATATTCTGCCATAAATTGCATGCCATTTCCTTCATTATTCTGAATATACTGTAATAGTTTCTTATCAAACCTATCATTCATATATTCAACAATTATTGGACATACCCAATATTGACTTCCCTCCTGAGGTTCCATATCCATTTCTAAAGCATCAAGATAATCCGAAGAATGAAATTTTATACTATCTATAACTGACAACAAACTCAAAAATATATCTGTAATATTTTGAAGTGTCTCTATAAGCTCTTTATCTTTATCTTCCTTTTTGTTCTGATATATATAATTATCCATTACAAATCTAATGCCATTTGCATGGACATAATTATTTAACTTTCTGTCCTCTCTCAACCACTTATCTACAAGAAAATTATCAAAAATATATTTGACCTTTTCATTATTACTTACCAAATATGATTTGTATTTTGATGCATCAAAAAATTGTTTTCTATCCTTATTATTTTCAGAACTTTCCAATACATTATAAATCCATTTTTCCATAGCTAGTTCTGCATCTGTTTTTCTTTCACCTGAAACCAATATAGACACATCTAACTCTATCATTTTCATCATAGATTCCGAGTTTATGGTGAATTCTTCTGCTTCTTCATCCGTTAAGCCATGTTTATTCTGTATAACATTCAATACAAATAAATACTGCATTAAATCATCTCTATACTTCCGTAGTAAAGTATATGCATCCGAATAAGCATCTCTATGGCAACAAAAATCGATAGTCTCTAGTGTTTTACAGATTGACATCATTGTCTCTCCTGATAACATATATGGTCCTTTTTTCCCATAAGATACATCTACAGACGAAAATGTTGAATCTGCTAAACAAAAGAATATATACCATATATTTTCAATATCTTGGGAATTAAACTTATAATTTGTGCCTTTTATATCATCCATACATTCTCCTTCGCGACTGCTCTAGATATTGCTTCATTCTCGCCATTTTCTTTATAATCTCTTCATCTGCTTTGCCTTGCCATTCTATTCGGTTAAAAGTCCTATAACATTTCCATGCATTCCTATCTATACTTTTTGTTTCTTTTTTGTTTAATTCTCAATTTTGGAAATTCAGAATTATATCTTTCTATTGCATTCATAAGGTCATTTCCCATATCTGAATTCCATAATTTCAGTTCTGAAAGTATAGCAATTCGGTACAATTCCACATACTTTCTAATATAAAAACCACACTGTCCCCCCGTTAATATGTCCTTTTTTATTTTTACATGAAGCATTTTATTTCTGGTATTAACAGTTTTCTTTAAGATTTTCAGAACATCATCTCCATCAAAAATTCGTAGTCCATATGCACGAATAACCGATTCTATCTTATCTCTCAAGCTTGGTCTATTTGGCGTTGTGATTTTGAATTCAAAATCACATTTAGGACACCTAACGTTTCTCTGCCTAGACTGCTGTGAACAATTAATTTGAACTTTTTGCAAATATTCAAGGTGTTCTGATAATGGTTCAAATATCTCTGCAAACAACGCCAATCTTAAATCAGCTGTCATTCCATTGCCAAAGCCAATATAATAAAACATTTGATTCATACTGAGTAGTTTTTTATTAAAACGCTCCCATGCACAAAATCCTCTTTTATATATTGTATCATTCATAGGTTGACTAAATTTTGTATAAGCTTTTTCTCCCTCATAATACGACAGCATACTTTTTCTCGTCTCGGCAGTAATATCTATGTTGTCAATTTCATATTTTTGCATTTTAAAAAAACGTCCATCAAAAAGACATTCATATCTTAAAATTTTGCAAAGCAATTCATGCACTTTATTCAAAAGTACAGGGGTAGACATTGTTATAATTATAATTTTTCGATTCATTACAGTCTTAATTTCCACATTATATTTTATTTTTTCACGCTGTAATGCCCACTCTCGCTGAATGTTATATGAAAGCAACCCATCTGTTTCGTATCGACCTATATATTTTAATTCTTTACAATACCTCTTCTCAAAAATTGTTTCCATTTATTGTTTTCCTATCTGCGATTTCAATTCTCGAAAACTCTCTAAGGCACTCTGCAAGTTCTCGATAATATCTGATGCCAGCACATCTGGCTCCGGCAGATTGTCAAGATCTGCAAGAGACTTATCTTTAATCCAGAAAATATCTAAGCTCGTTTTATCTCTTTCAAGTATCTCCTGAACATCATAGCAACGGAAACGACCATCTGGATTTTCTTCAGACCATGTTTCCGTACGCTCATAGCGATTTTCAGGATTATAACATTTAACAAAATCATCCAGATCTGCATCAGTCATAGGATGTTGTTTTAAAGTAAAGTGTACATTAGTACGGAAATCATATACCCATATTTTTTTTGTTTGCATCTCTGCACTAGCTGGGCGTTTATCAAAGAAGATTACATTTGCTTTTACACCCTGCTTGTAGAAGATTCCGGTTGGCAGTCTTAAAATTGTATGCAAGTCTGTAGTCTCCAGTAATTTCTTACGAACGATTTCACCTGCTCCTCCTTCAAACAGCACATTATCTGGAACTACCACAGCTGCTTTTCCAGTTGCCTTCAAAATTGTATTAATATGCTGTACAAAGTTCAACTGTTTATTAGAACCTGTTGTCCAGAAATCCTGACGGTTATAAACCAGTTCCTCATCTTCCTGCTTCCCTTCTTCATTGGTAAATGTAATGGAAGATTTCTTTCCAAATGGAGGATTTGTTAGTACATAATCCACACGATAACTTGGATCAGTCAAGAGTGCATCTCCTTGAACAATCGGCACTTTTCCGTAAATATCTCCAATGTTATGAAGATATAAGTTCATTAATGCAGTTTTATATGTTGCAGGCACAATTTCATTACCATAGAAGGTTTCATTCTTCAAGAATTCCTTTTGTTCTCTGTCCAACGAATAGTTCTCCGGATCTGCCAAAAATGCCTGTGCCGCTAAGAAAAATCCTCCTGATCCACAACATGGATCTGCGATGGTTTTCATTGGCTCAGGGCGAACACATTTTACCATTGCTCTGATCAGTGGACGTGGAGTAAAATACTGGCCTGCTCCGCTCTTAATATCTTCTGCATTTTTCTGTAATAAGCCCTCATAAATTTCGCCTTTTACATCTGAAGACATGGCAACCCATTTTTCTTTATCAATCATCTGCACAACTCTATAAAGAATCGCTGCATTACTAATTTTATTTGTTGCTCCTTTGAAGATTTTTCCAAGAATTCCTCCCTGCTCTCCAAGTTTTTCAAGTATGGATTTATATTTTTCTTCCAGTTCTGCCCCCTTCAACGAACTTATATCAGACCATGTACAGCCTACCGGAATACCAGTATCTCTCTTGTAAGGTGGCTTAGAATACTCTTCTGCCATCTTCAAAAATATTAAATATGTAATCTGTTCCAGATAGTCACCGTAGGATACGCCATCATCCCTCAATGGACCACACATTCCCCAAACCTTTGAGACTATTGTTGATGTCAGTTCACTCATTTAATTTAATCCTCCTTCAAAGGCTTTTTTTAGTATACTTTGACGCATGGCTTCTGTTTGTGAAAGTGCTGTGCCTACGATTTGCTCGATACTATCACAAACAGACATGCGTGATTCGATTTCAGAAACAACTTCATCCGCTACCTCATCCGATACAATTGGAACTAGCGTATTTCTAATATCGTCTAATCCTAATCCTAACTTTCCACCTCCTCTTTTATTACGTAGTAATTCTTTTTGTCCATAATCACTTTTTAGATACCACGCCATGAATTCTCCTTGATGACTGTTTACAAAACGCACTACTGCTATATGTTGATTAATATAGGCTTCTTCAACATCTTCGGGCACCAATGCAATACTGCCCAAATCAGCCGTAATAGATATTAAAACATCGTTCCCCTGCAACCGGCTTCTTTTTCCTTCAACGCCTTCTGGTAAAAGCACACGCTGAATTGCATTGTTTTTCAATTTAATTTTATCTCTTGTCAAGTCTGTAATTCGAATAAATCGAACACCTTTTTCATTATAATATTTTGCCCATCCACGTGAACCGCTTGTTACTAAAGAAGATACTTCTTGTATTGATTTTCTTTCATTCATTGATGCAAATACCATTTTCAACACTGCCTGCCGATACACAGCCAGCTGTTCTTTAATAACTTGCAGTGTTTCCACACCTTTATCCAACTCAGAAAATAATTCCTCGATACGTGAGACAATACGGGCCTGTTCTTCAATATTCGGTATTGGCATCTCTATTTTTAATAAATCTGCTTTCGAAACGCTGGGTCTCCCTGTTGATTTATCTAATTCCTTAAAATTAAATTGCAAGCAAAAATAGTATAAAAATTTAGGAAGCAACTCTTCACCTGCTACCACACCAAAAGCTGTATCAATATTCCAAAATGGTTCTGTGACATATAATGGATGATTTATTGTTCCTTTCCGTCCAACAATAACTGTATTTGCTGGGCATAGATAATCATTTGCACGTCCTATTATACCTCCGCTTCCATAAATATAATATTCACCATCTTCGGAAGCAACTCCCTTTTGATTTTTTCCACTTATAATTGTAAGAATGTCGCTCCATTTCATCTTTTGATACATTTACGCCACCAATTCCTCATTCATTTCTTGTAATATTTCTTCATAATTATCCCCGAAAGCATCATAAAATCCCAACAGTCCACCTTTCCGATCAAACGGCGTCAGATCCAGATCTTCCGGCAAGATACTGAGCGAAGTTGCAATATGATCTTTGATCAAGCGTAGCCACTCCATCTGTTCTTCCGTGAAATGTATAGCACCAGCATTTCTCCGCAATGTCCATTGCATGAAGTTATAATTCACCTTGTCTGCAAATGGCGTCAGATTATCTATATATCCCATTTCAAAGCGAATGATGGAAATCAAATCTGTCAGCTGTGCTATTGTTCCTCTCTTCACTTTGTCAGACTTCTTAATAGCATAACAATCCCACAGTCGTTCCACAGTAATTCCCTTTGATTTAAGTTTCTCATATAAGGCTTTCAGCTGTTCTATTGCCATAGGTCTGTTTTTATAAGTTTCATCATAGATAATTCGCAATGCCACAATCTCATCCTTGTTTTCTTCAATGAACTCATGGAATGTCTTAATCACACGCTCTGCTGTTTCTTCCTGCTGAGTATCAAAGCCAGCAAAGATTACAGAATCAATGTTTACATTGTCAATAATCTGATCATGATTACGCCTTACATTCTCTATGTATTCACGTACATCTGGATTATGGAACGGTGCTACTGCTTGCTTTATTAGTTCCTTTTTGGCTTCTTTTCTCTCCTCTTCGTCAGGCTCTTCAACACTGGTTTTGAACTGTGCCCTTTTTTCTATCACATCTTCATCAAAGGCGTTCAAAAGTCTTTCCGCGACAGTTCCTGCCGGAGTACCCACTTTCTCTTCAAATTGCTTTCTCTCTGCTGGTGTCATCTGACTATTTAACCGAATCACACGGTTTGCAAGAGAAGTCAATGTTTTTTCATCCTTAGCACCTAAAGCCACATTCATCATCAATTCTTTCATGCTGACGGATGGCTTACTCTCTAATGGTCTGGTATCTGATTTTTTTGATTTTGTAACACCAACTGCATCCACAATAACAAAGTGATCCTTATTTTCTGTAGCAGATGGAGTTACCTTCTGAAGTTCGTCTTTACTTAGTGTTCTGGTTCCCCGACCTTTCATCTGCTCAAAATAATTCTTGCTGCGCACATCACGCATGAAAATCAGACATTCAATTGGCTTAACATCTGTACCAGTTGCAATCATATCAACAGTAACTGCGATTCTTGGATTATAATCATTTCTGAAAGAGCTAAGTACAGATTCCGAATTGTCTACAGAATAGGTAATCTTTCTGCAAAAATCATTTCCTTCCCCAAACTCTTCTCTCACAATCTGAACAATATCATCTGCGTGACTATCCGACTTTGCAAAAATCAATGTCTTAGGAACCTCTTTTCTTCTTGGGAACAAGTTCGTATAAAGATTTTCCTTGTATGTCTTAATGACAGCTCGAATCTGGCTTGGATTTACAATGTCTCGATCCAGCTGTGTCGGCTGATAGTGTACATCCTCATCCAACTGTTTCCATCTCTTTGCTCTGGACAAACGATCTCTGTATTCAATCAACTGTTTCATCAAATGACCGCCATTTTTCCCAACATTTGTTTCAATCAGGAAAATATCCTCTCCGACATTTACACCATCCACAATGGCCTGTTCTCTCGGATATTCACTGACAATATTTTCATTAAAAAATGCAAATGTCCTATTGTCCGGTGTCGCAGTCAAACCCACAATAAATGCATCAAAATAAGACAAAACCTGACTCCATACATTGTAAATAGATCTGTGGCATTCATCTACGATGATCACATCAAAGAATTCCGGAGGATATTTCTCATTATAAACCACTTCTTTTGGTGCTTTACTTTCAGCTGTCGTAAACTCTGCAAATGAAGTCTCTTCAGCAGATTCATCAAGTTCTTCACCTTTTAAAATAGAATACATTCTCTGTATTGTACTGATGCATACTTGCACATCGCCTGGAATATAGGAGCTTGTCAATCTTCTAACACCATAAATCTGTGAAAAGGATCTTGGATCATCCGTTGGAGTATAGGCAAGGAATTCCCTCTCTGCCTGTTCGCCCAATCCCTTGGTATCAACCAGAAATAAAATCCTATTGATTTTTCCATATTTCAGCAATCTATATGATGCAGTAATGGCCGTAAACGTCTTTCCTGCACCAGTAGCCATCTGTACCAATGCCTTCGGTCTGTTATCAGCAAACGACTCTTCCAGTTTTTTTATAGCATTTACCTGACATTTACGGAAACCTGTTTCATCCAAAACCGGAAAATGCTTCATATTATTACGAATCGTATCTGGTTGCTTCAATAAATCCTGAAGTGTCTCCGGGCGATGGAATGAAAAAACAGTTCTTGATCTGTATTTTATGTCCTTATAATCTGTAAATCGGATTAATTTATCAGTTGCTTCATATGCAAAACGGATAGTATAATCTTCTTTAACCCATTTAAAAGTACTATTGGCGTATCTTCCGGACTGAATCTCTACATCTGTGATTGATTGACCAGCTTCTTCTCTCTTAGCCTCTACTACACCGACTGGCTGACCATCAACAAATAATGCATAATCTACCTCTCCAGTACTTGTAGGGAATTCTCTCACAGCAACACCTAAAGACACAGCAAGATTCAAACAATTCATATCTTGTATGATCCATCCTGACTGACATAACTTTTCATCAATAATAAGACGTGCTTTTTCTTCTGGTGTCATATCAATCTTCCCCCTCGTCTACAAACTCCATAATATCTCCGTAATCAACACCAAGAGTCTTACATATTTTTCCAAGGACAGATAGCGTTACCTCTTCATCTCTACGCATTTTCGTCATAGTGTTAGGGGCAATACCAGAGGCTTTTCTTAAATCAGCCTTACTCATTTTTTTATCAACCAATAACTTCCATAAACGATTGTATGAAACTGCCATAAATGCCTCCTTTATTCCTATCTACACATTTTTATTTTAGTGTATCATAAAAAAGTAGGTCTCGCAAGATCGTGCGAATGTCTATCAAAGCAGAGAAAATTTATATCTTCCTTATCAACAATTCTACCAACACTCTCATCTTAAATCTTCTGAATTCCCTCAGAAAGTTGTACATATATAAGGCAGAGGTTAATATTTTTAACTGGTTGTATATGGGGACAATATACATAAAAACTATTTCTATGACATATTATTTAAAAAACCTTGGGAGTGCCAGCTCCCAAGGTTCTAAAGTTCATTACGGAGAACTACCCCGTCAGGCTAGTGCTGTCATTTATCTCTGTCTAACCGCAACTTGATTTTTCTTTTATATGATTGTAATATATATTTAGCTAAGAAAAGTGATTATGATTCCAAGTGGGTCAATAAAACCTGAAGTGCCAGCTTCAGGTTTTTATTTTACAACAATTTCTTATTTTTTTGCCTTCTTTGATTTTGTTTCCTGTCATTAACAGAAAACCGGTTACCATCCACAGGTTTCCCTGTAAACAGTAACCGGTAAAAAATTTTCTCACTTATTTTTTTCGGTTTTATTTCCACACTTCTTCCGCGATTTCCTTCACAAGTGCAAGTTTTGCCCACTGCTGCTCTTCGGTCAGCTTGTTTCCGATCTCACAGGATGCAAATCCACACTGCGGACTCAGGCACAGACGCTCCAGCGGAATATACTTTGCTGCTTCATGAATTCGTGCGATCACCTTATCCTTATCTTCCAGTTCTGGCTTTTTGGTTGTGATCAGACCAAGTACAACTTTCTTGTCCGGAGACACCTTTGCAAGCGGTGCAAAACCACCGGATCTTTCATCGTCATACTCCAAAAGCAGTGCATCCACATGCTCCTGCGCAAACACGTAATCTGCCACGGAGTCGTATGGACCGCTGGTAAAGAATGTAGAGTGATAATTTCCACGGCAGATGTGGGAAGTGATCACCATATCCTCCGGTCTGTTTTCGAGTGCAAGGTTATTCACCTTTAAGAGCCGGACCTTTACCTCTTCAATATCAACACCAAGTGACTGGTATCTCTGCTTTGCAGCATCTCCGACAATTGCGCCCCAGGTACAGTCATCCAGCTGCAGATTGCGACATCCGGCTGCATAAAACTGCTTGATTACATCCTGATATGCCTTTCCGATATCCTCGATCAGTTCCTCATCGGTTACATAAAACTTTCTCGTCTGCCCGATGTTCTGCGGAACGATCATCTGCTGATACATCTGTGCCGGTGCCGGAATCGTATATTTTGCAACGGTCTGCCCATCTTCAAACTGCTTTAAAAACTTAAAGTATTCCACAAACGGATGTGCTTTTGCTTTTACCTTTCCTACGAGATAAGTTGCTTCAAGATCTGCCATCTCTCCGTTAAACTGTACACCGCCGCCATCTTTCTCGTGGGCAACGCCTTCAAATCCCCACATAAAATCCAGGTGCCAGAATTTTCTGCGGAACTCTCCATCGGTGATCGCATGGAAGCCTGCTGCTTTCTGCTTTGCAACGATTTCTGTCACGCACTCATCCGTGACGCGGTCAAGTTCTTCCTTTGTGATGGTTCCTTCCTCAAAAGCTTTCTTTGCAGCTTTTAATTTTTCCGGTCTCAAAAAACTTCCTACAAAATCATAACGAAATGGTGTCTTTAATGTATTCATTTATCCGATAACCTCCTGTTTCTTTTCTGGTTTTTGTCTGTTTGTTTTGCTGAGGTTATCCTACCATCTCAGAGTTTATTTGTATAATACCTTTCTTTGGCGGTTTGCCATAGTTTAAAGCTATACCTGTGTTTATTGTGTCAGGCACCAATTATCCGTCCATTTTCGCACAAGAGCGGATATATCCGGCATAATGGGATAGAACGGCGGCAACAGCTTCCGGGTCGCCCTCGCTTGCCTTAACGATTGTTTCATAGGGAAGTAGCTGGCTCATAGGACAAGCCCTCCAACTTTGCCCGTAGCTGCCGCAAAATCATCTGAATCCGCCGCCCGGTTGTGTTGCCTGCCCGTCCATATCTCTGCCCAATCTCTCTATGCGTCCATCGTTGGAAGTAGTATAGGAAAATGATTTCCTGTTCCATCTGTGATAGTGCGGACAGAGCTGTGGCAAGCTCTGGACTTTCCAAAAGCACCATCTGACCGCAGACGAAAAAAGGATAGCTGTTCATGGCAGCTTGCTCCGCAAAATACTTATCTATGGTACTGAATGGATAGTGCTTTTCTTCTATCAGATATTCAAGTGAGATTTCCCGCTTGCGGCGGCTGCGTATGCTTCGGGCTGCGTCTATGGCAGCATGCCGAATGACGGTCTTGCAAAAAACATCGTGTGTATGCCGGATATGCTCTTGATACTTTTCGTGTTCGGTCATGGAAAATCCCCCTTCTAAATAATGGCAGAGAGCGTCAGCATTTTGTGCTGTCGCCCTCTTGATTACCGAACAGCAAAGACGGGCGGGGCTGTCAACGGCGGCGCTTTTGCGCCGTTCATCTTGACCGTTGACAGGCTCGGCTGGGTTTGCTACAAATTCTATCTCTTTATGATTTGTCGGAAAAACTCCTTACCCAAACAAAAACTACAATCGCGGTTGCAATGAGTAATTCCGCAAGAATTACAGAAGCATTCCATATTTCAAAATAGAAATGCCCAATGAAATAGACCGCAAAAAAAATCAAATAAATTCCAATCGAATACATAATATTTTTGGAAATTTGAGTGCGTTTCTGTTCCCTAACTAACATCTGTTTCTGTTGTTGTTCCAGAATTTCTGTTTTAACCGATAATTCATCTATCTCTGATGGTTTTAACAGATAATCCACGGTAACATCGAATACTTTGCTTAGTTCAACAATCTTTTCTACTTCGGGTATGACCTGCCCACTTTCCCATTTTGAAATAGATTGTCTTGAAACATTAAGCTGCTCAGCCAGTTGTTCCTGTGTTAATTCTCTACTTTTGCGTAGTGTTATAAGTTTTTCTGCGAACTCCATATGTGTTCCTCCTTTTGATTTTGTGTATAAATCTTATCAAAATACTCATTTGCACTCTAGCAAGTAAGCTATACAATTACATGACAAACGGTAGAGTTTAAGTGCTTTCTTGTATATCTTGATTGTCATTCTACTTTATATGCCTATTTTAGCATAGAAAAAACGTTTTCTCTATTACTCCATTATTTTACGGAATAGTGGGCTGTCTTTCTTTATTTTAGTTGTGTTACTTTATCACACATGAGCATTATTTTAAGAGATTATACAGAGAAGGATTTTGAGGCATACAGCAGATTGAAAATGGATGCCGAGACCATGTACTATCTGCAGGACATACAGTTGCATTCCGTTGAGGAAGCCAGACGGGATTTCGCGGAAGTCCTGTCTGACATGAAATCCCCGGAGCGGAAATTCTATTTCTGTCACATGGAGCTGAAAGACACGCACGAACAGGTTGGCAGCATCGGGTATACGGTTGAAGCCGACACTCCGGTAGGAAAGCTTGTCCATCTGGGCTATTTTACATATCCGAGGCATTGGGGGAATGGCTACACCTCGGAGGCATTGAAGAAGGTTCTGGAATATGCCTTCACACAAGACAATGTGTACAGAGTTACAACCGGGTGTCTGGCAGAGAATAAGGGCTCCGAGAGGGTTATGCAGAAAAACGGGTTAATAAAAGAAGCCGAGCATATTGATTATGAATGGCACGATGGTAAAATGAAAACCCGCTTAGAATATCGATTATTAAAACATGAATGGGAGCAATTACAAAAAACACTTTAATTTCCCCTTGCAAACCACACGTATTATGTTATAATACATTTAACAATTAAGTTAAATGTTAAGCGTAGGAGGGATAAGTTTGGGAATGCAGGATACGCTTCGCGCGCTTGCCGATCCAACAAGACGCGAAATCCTTAATCTGCTCAAGAAATCACGGCTGTCTGCGGGCGAGATCGGCGACCATTTTTCGATTTCCGGTGCGGCGGTTTCCCGGCACCTGTCCGTTTTGAAGGAGGCAGACCTGATCCGCGACGAGCGGGAAGGAAAATTCATCTATTATGAGCTCAACACCACCGTGCTTGAGGAGATCATGCTATGGATCACTGAATTAAAAGGAGGAAATGACCATGATCAGACAACATAAAAAAATGATATTACTCACATCGATTGCGACGCTGCTCCCGATCCTTATCGGATTGCTTTTGTGGAAGCAGCTTCCGGATTCCGTTGCAACCCATTGGAGCACAGGCAACGAACCGGACGGCTACTCATCCAAGGCTTTTGCAGTGTTCGGGCTTCCGGTGATCATGCTGATCTTGCATCTGGTATGCGTGATCGCAACGAACATTGATCCCAAGGCAAATAGCATCAACAAAAAAATATTCTTTATTGTCCTGTGGATCTGCCCGGTATTTTCCATCATTGTATGCAGCACGGTTTATGGGTATAATTTAGGGTATCAGTTTGATATTGGTTTTCTTTGTGGGCTGCTCATCGGAGTTTTATACTTGATATTAGGCAACTTCCTGCCGACGGTAAAGCCGAATTACACCATTGGCTTCCGCATTTCGTGGGCGCTGAATGATGCCGATAACTGGTATCACACGCACCGGTTCGGTGGAAAATGCATGGTGATCGGAGGGCTCCTTCTGATCGTCACCACGCCGTTCCAGAATATCTGGGTGCTTATGGCGCTCGCCATCCTCCCGTGCATTTTGCCGGTGATCTACTCCTACATGTACTACCGCAAGGGGCAGTCACGGTAATACTTTTTATTGTGTCAGACACCAATGGTTCAAATACATTTTAGGAGAATTGCTCGTTTATCACAAGATATTAGTAAATTTATAAGTTGCTATTAAATTTCATAGTATGAAAAGCCACGACCTGTACTCTGATTTGAGTACAAGCCGTGGCTCCTGTTCTTGCTGTCTTTTTTCATAACCAGCCGATTTTCCCTCAGACATCTTTGCCTGAATATCAATGAGAAGGTGAAAGTCTCTTTATGAATTTTCTGATTTTTCAAATGGAAAATACAGGCAGATCCGATAAGACTCCTCCCCACATTCTTCTTCGCATCTGCCCTGCATTTGCTCCATCATGATTTCAATATTATGAACCCCAATTCCCGTTCCTCTATGATCCTATTCTTTATTTGCCGCTGCATTCATAATGGAAAAGAAAAACTCGTCCTGACAAATTCCCATATCCAACAGGATTTCTTTTGTCTTGTCTGCATACTTCAAAAGATTGGATAACAAATTATTCATAATGCGTCCGATATAATCATAACAAACACTTATCTTTACTTCCTCCCACTGTTTCCATCCCAGTGTAACCGTATAGCCATTTGTCTGCAATACATTGCACAATTCCGAACAGTAATCCTCCATTACAAAAGCTATGGATTCCGACTTTTCCATCTGTGGCTGCTGCCCTGAATTGATAAGAAAAAACTCAAATAGCTGATCTGAAAGATTTTTAATCTGAATCGCTTTTCCCACTGTTTTCTTTACATAAAGTTTCACCTTATCGTGTTCGGGTTCTCTTTTTATAATTTCAAGATATGCCATTAATGCAGTCAATGGCGTCCGCAAATCATGTGCCATCCCCAGAACCAGTTTATTCTGTGCCTTTTTCATATTTCGTTCTTTTTCTTCCTTCTCCAAAAGAACTGTTTTCATATGCTCCAGACCGCGTGCCAGATCTGTCAGCTCATCCTCTCCTTTTATAGTAAAATCCACCGACCATAATCCATCTTCCAGTTTCGCTACTTCCCCACTCAATTGCCTGATGTACCGTACATATCCGCTTACACCAAACGCAAACACTCCAATCCAGACCAGCACACCACAAAGTGCCGCAGCCACATCTACCAGGATATAATACTTTCGCTCACGATTCACATATATAAATACATCTGCATTCCCATCTGTAAACGATACTTCTTGAAAATATTGCCATGTATAGTGTAATTGCTCTGATTTTGTACGATCCAAGGCAACCGGAAGTGCGTAATAATTATCGTAAAGCAGCATGCGCTTTCTTGAAATCGTAAAATACCCAATATGGTTTTCTTTTGCCCACTCCCGGATACGCTCCGTGTCGGAAGCTGCCAGATGATGTCTGGATACATATTCCTGAAACATTGCTATGGTTTCCTTAGAAACATTTCTTCGATACATAGAACTTTCAAAATACCGGTTTAATGCTCCATTTCCCATAAAAAATATAAGCAAAAACAACAGCAGTGCAAGAAAAAATCCCAACAGCAGAATTCCGATCATTTTTTCCATCAGATGTTTTCTTTTTCGTTTATTCAATGCGGTATCCTTTCCCCCACACCGTTTGTATAATTTGCGGTTTCTGCGGATTCTTTTCAATTTTCAGTCTCAATTTCCGAATATGAACCATAACGGTATTTGCAGAATTATTGAAAAACGGCTCCTGCCAGACGCTCTCATATATGTTTTGTACGGAAAAAATTTTTCCCCTGTATTTCAGCATTAATGATAAAATTTCATATTCTGTTTCCGTCAGGTAAATCTCCTCATCCCCTGAAAATACTTTATTTCCTGTAGTATTGATCTTCAGATCTCCTTTTTTTATCCACACATTTTGTCCATTTTCTTTCATGTTTCCACAAGTATAAACCTGTTTTCGACGCAACAATGCCTTTATCCTTGCCAGCAATTCTGCATAAGAAAATGGTTTCACCAGATAATCATCTGCCCCGGCTGTAAATCCGATAATTTTATCATTCTCACTGCTTTTTGCGGTCAAAAATAAAATCGGCACATAGGAAACCTTGCGTATTTGTTCACAGGTTTTGATGCCAGAAATCCCAGGCATCATAATGTCCAAAATAACAAGATCCGTATCCTCTGAAATCTGGTGCAGCCCATCCATTCCATTATCCGCTTCAATTACATGAAAGCCCTCGTTTTCCAGCAATATCTTTACGCTTTCCCGGATATCTTCATCATCTTCAATAATCAAAATTGTTATTTCATCCATATTTTCTCCCATTTATCAAGCATTATTTAATTTATATAGTATTGTACCATATTTTTATAACATAATATCACTCTGTAAAAATGTTAAGATTTGTTAAGAAATATTAAGACTTATTTTAAAACATATATGCTATGATTAAGCTATCCGTTTAGGAAAACAAAAGAAAAGAGACCGTATAATGAAACAGAAAAAAAAGAAACGCAAAAGAAAAATTTTTCTACCATTATTTTTAATATTTTTCATCATCATCGGATTTTATTCCCATCAATCCTACGAAACAGCCATGCACGAACAACTCCCGGATTCTCTTATCGAGTTTGAGCAAAAATATCCGGAAGCAACCGATTTTGTAGAAAATTATCACAAATACAAAAACAAATCCTTTGACCTTGATGTGTCACACGAAGTAAGAAAAGACAACATTCCTCTATTCATCCAGTGGGATAAGCGATGGGGATACAAAACATATGGCAGCAATTTCCTTGGTGTCAATGGTTGTGGTCCAACTTCACTTTCTATGGTTATCTGCGGATTAACTGGAAAAGCAACGTGGAATCCTTATAAAGTGGCACAATTTTCGCAAAAACAGGGTTATTATATCAGTGGACAGGGCACTTCGTGGGATCTGATGACTGCAGGTGCAAAAAAGCTGGGCCTTACATCCACAGAGGGAACCATAAATAACGATTATATCCGGCAAAATCTTACCTCATGTTTTCTGATTTTTGCTTCATAGAAAATATTTCCGAATTCAGGTACATCACTACCTCATTTTTCGGCATCAAGCAACTTCAAAATGCTCTGTGCCCGTTTCTTAAATACTTCGTTTTCCGATCCCTGGGCTATACCCGCAATGCGCACCATCTCATCCTCATACGGCATACAAAATTTAACCGCATCTGTTAAAAGCCGGTCAGACTCTAATGTGCTGTCTAATGCATGATCAAAGTCATACAACGGTGCCATGCACACATACTCTCCGGTATCCGTATTTCTAATCCAGCCAAAATTACCTGCATGCCGGTCTCCATTTCCGATGATCGCATCTATAATAAGCATTTGCGCTCCGGCTTTTCCAAACAGATCTATAATCGTCTGCTCATCAAAATCATCTGGATCAATTCTTCCCGACTGATCGGCCTGCTCAAGCATCACCTTTGGGGAAGTTATATTAGAAATTGCGATTCCTCCGTCTGTCTCATCTGCTCTTTCTACAGAAATTCCGCATTCCCTGCAAAGCTTAATACATTGCAGTTCCACGGAAATATCGCCATATTTGTAGAGCTTTCCGTCCTGTTTCCATTCCTTTGACAGTGCACCACCCACGTAGAGTGTCGGTGCCGCCTGTCCTGTAAATTCTTCGTTTCCGTCCCAGAAAGGTTTGTAATACGGACTGATCTCCTCAAAATATATCGGATCATCTTCGGCTTTTATCCAGTAACAGTCGCTGAAACTCAACGCTCTGGTCTCACGGTTAATGCGCATACGCGCTCCCTGTCCGAATGTGATGCCCTTTAATTTCCGTGCTATCGTGTTGGTACCTGAGGAATAGCGGTATTTCATCCATTTTGTGAAGGTGTGGTTGTCTGCACCTTTTTGCTGCATCAGTCCCGGAAGAAGATTATAATTTAATGTTTTTTCATTCTCTATGTCGTAAACAGGTGTGTTTTTACACATTAGCATCATGGGATCACCCCTTTTATATAAATTCGATCGGTAATGCAACAAGATTTTCTCTTAAATATGTCTTTTTATCAATCAGACATAAAATAACTCCGAGACCTCTTTTTTTATCACTTACCTTATCCAGTACCTGATTCGTTGCTCCCATACTTGCCTTGGGATTGCCGGACATTTTAATCTCGACCGGATATAAGACTCCATCCTCCTCTATCACAAGATCAATTTCGTTTTCACCGGAAGCATTTCTGTCTTTCCCTCTGTAATAAAAAATGTTAAATCTGTAATCTTTGCCCTCGTTGGAATAGGATTTTAAAATTTCAGACACTACAAATGTCTCAAACATATTCCCTGCAACCGCTGAACATTTCAATGTATCGGCAGTAAGCCATCTGGTAAGATAACATGCCAGTCCGGTATCCCGGAAATAAAGTTTTGGTGTCTTTATTGCCCTTTTAAGTGCGCTCGCACTATACGGCTGGAGCAGATATACAATTCCGGTTCTTTCCAAAATAGATATCCAGTTCTTAATTGTCGGCTCACTTACCCCGACGTCTCCTGCTATGTTGGAATAATTGAGAAGTTCACCTGTTCTTGCAGCAACTGCCGTCAGAAATTTGGTAAATGTAATACCATCTGCCGCCACCAGTTCATTGATATCCCTCTCCAGATAAGTTGCAACGTAAGAAGAATAATATTCTTGCCAGTCCCTGTCTATATCATAAAGCTCGGGATAAGATCCTTTGTGGATAATTTCCCATATATTGTCATATTTTACAATCTCTTTTTCACGTTCTTTGATATATGCATCGGTTGGGATAAAATGCCGGTTAAATTTTACACCATAAATCTCCCGCATGGATAATCCGGTAAGCTCTGAGATTGACACTCTTCCTGCCAACGATTCACTCTTGCCTTTCATAAGTTCAAGTTTCTGAGAACCGGAAAGAAGAAACATCCCTCGCTCATCCGATTCATCGACAATCTGCTTGATATCTTCCAGAATACTGCTTTCTTTTTGAACCTCATCTATAAAAAGCGGCTGTGGATTGTTTAAAAAAAACAATTTAGGTTCTTCCTTCGCTTGCATTCTTGTCAGTCTGTCATCAAAATTTGCCCGGTTAAAATCCTTGAATTCATGCTTTATAAGTGTTGATTTCCCGACCTGTCTGGCTCCTACCAGTAACATGCACTTGCTGGTAGACACTCTTTGTTTCAATATTGGCGTTATCGCTCTTTGTATATATGGCATAACAAACCTCCGGCTAATCTTAACTCTGATTTTATTATATTCGTTAATATATACAAAATCAATAAAAAAATACCGACTAATCTAAAGTTACATTTTAGATTAGCCGGTATTTTTCAAGACACACAAGCTGTACATCCGGAATCCCGTTAAACACGCACGGTACAATGCCAACTTCCTCATCATGAATGTGGTTGTATATCGTTTCAATCCGGGCAAGATCCATTTGTTTTGCACTTCGGATATTTATCATAAAATATACTCCATCTGCCGCTCCTTGGTTTTCAGCCCCATCTTTTCATAAAATTTCTCCGCCGAGGTATTTCCCGCCCAGACATTGAGCGTCACTTCATAGCAGCCCAAACGCTTTGCCTCCTCTTTTACATGCACAAACAACTTCTCTCCGATGTGCTGTCCTCTGGTACTTGCATCGACGCACAGATCATCGATAAAAAGTGAGGTAAACGGCACCATATTGTTGGAAAATGGCTGCTCCAGCAACTGACAGAATGCATAGCCGAGACATAAATCGGTTTGGTATCATCCTTTATCATCTGGGAAAGTTCTTCGTTTGTGTATTTTGTGGTTCCCGGGATAAAAATATCCGGCCGGATATCTGCATGGATCTGAAGCACCTGCTCCAGCAGTTCGATCAGTCTTGGGATATCGTTTTCGTTTGCTCTTCGAATGTTCATCTGCTTCTTCTCCTTCTGCCTGCGTTTTAAACTTTTTGCTCTTGTATAATTATAACTCACTTTTGCCATGCGAAAAAGGAGAAATCTCTTTATGTGTCTTTTCCTCGAAAATTAAAATAAAAATTAACACAAAAACAGCGGTACCATAAAGATTTTTCACCTTTCCTGATACCGCTGTTTCGAAGTTTCTTATCCGAAAACAAATATTTTTAATAATCCAGCAATCACGATAACAATTCCCACCACAACAACAATGGAATAAATTTTCTTTGATTCCGGATCGTTTTTCATCCAAAAAAAAACTTGGTTCTGCTATGCTTTTTGATGATTTTATTGTCCTGTTAAGTGATATAATAATATGGTAAATTATTACAATGCAGTTATAAAAAGGACAATAAAAATGTTTTTTGCATACGGAGAAAAAGAGATTACATACCTCAAACAGAAAGATAAACGCCTTGCAGAAATTATCGATAAAATCGGAATGATTGAACGGGAAGTTGACACCGATTTATTTTCAGCCGTGATTCATCATATCATCGGTCAGCAGATTTCAACAAAAGCACAGGCAACCATCTGGAAACGAATGAAGGATCAGTATGGTATCATTAACGCAGATACCATACTGAGTGACGGAGTTTCCAATTTACAGTCACTGGGAATTTCCTTCAGAAAGGCAGGGTATATTACCGATTTTGCCCGAAAAGTAAAGGACAGAACTTTTGATATTGACGGAATCTGGAAAAAATCGGACGAAGAAGCCATAAAAGAATTATCTTCTTTACAGGGAATTGGTGTCTGGACCGCGGAAATGATTCTGTTGTTTTGTATGCAGCGTCCAAATGTATTGAGTTTTGGTGATCTGGCAATCCAGCGCGGCATGCGGATGGTTTATCACCACAGAAAAATTGACCGCAAACTGTTCGAAAAATACCGGCGGAGATTAAGTCCGTATTGCAGTGTGGCAAGCCTGTATTTCTGGACTGTAGCCGGAGGTGCTATTCCTGGCATGAAGGATTTTGCACCCAAAAAGCAAAAGAGATCTTCAAATCCATGCCGTAATGATTCCCTGGCAGCTTCCGGCATATAGCCTTTTCCCCAAAATGGTTGTCCAAGCCAGTATCCCAGCTCACACTCATCGTCTCTTTGTGTCATATCCGTATATCCATTCAGCTTCAATTCCACTGCACCAATTGCAATATTATTCTCTTTTTCACAAATTGCATAGCATTCTGGTGCAATTTTCATTCTTTTTTGGACAATGCACAAAGTGAGAGTCCGAATGCCACAACCGCCCAAAAAACAACTACCATTAAATCGGATCTAACTATCGGCTTTGCTAAAAACAAAACTTTCCTTATTAAATTACTTACAGGAACAAATGGCAACACGTTATAAATATACATAGACCACTCTGGAAGTCTTTCCGCTGGATATGTTATAGGCGAAAAAAGTAACCCTCCTATCATAATTACCTGTGTTGCCAATGCCATGGTATTCGGTGGAAGCCAATAGGCAATACAAAATCCAATGCAAATCATTGTAAACTGTGTAAGTACTATAACCAAACAACTTTGTACTGTTATATTCAGGTTTATATTAAAACGCAATACAGAAGCAACGCAACCCATGATCACACCCGGCAGTGACGCAATTCCCCATATGATAAGATCTGCTAACAAAATAATACTCCTTGAAACCGGAAGCGTTCTTTGATATTCAAATACTCCATTTTGCTTTCCCTCGCTTACTATCTGTGGTGCTAAAACACAGCCGACCGCAATCATGCCCAAAGTCACTGCCCCAGATGCCAGATACACAATCGACCGATCATCAAGTCGTGGAAGAAATAATGCCATTCCGCATATAATTGCAACCGAAAATGCAGCCTGTGCCACGCTGAATACCGGTACCAGATACTTATGTCTTATCAGACTCCAAACTATCACACCTTTCAGTTTTGTTAAATAATGAATCTTTGGTTTTGATAATATTTCTTTATTTATCATCTATCATACCTCTATATTGCAGATCCAATGTTGCAGATGTAATCTTATAATTCAAAACTTTTCCCCTCCTTATAAGCTCCATCAGCCAATTAACAGCACTTGGAACTTGCTTTTCCGACAAGGTAAGAACCAGTTGCATTTCATCTTCTTTGTATTCATTCGTTTCATTTTCTGGCAAATGATATAGCTCATCCTCATCTTGTAAGTACACGATCATTACATTTGAAGCAAAGTCATGACTCATAACTGCCGTAGAAACATTTTGTATCATACGGCCTTTATTCATCAGAATATACCTGTCTGTATACTGCTCAACTTCAAGTAGATTATGAGTAACAACAAAAATGATATGTCCATTCTTTGTCAGTTCCCTCATATACTTCCATATCAACTTACGACGTATTGGGTCAACATCATTTGTTGGCTCGTCAAGTAGAATTATATCTGAAGGATATGCTACTGCCATTGCAAAAGATGTTAATCTTTGCAAACCACCAGATAATTTATTTCCCGCCCGATCTGCCCACTGCTCAATATCCAAATCTTTTAGCACCTTTTTTGTGTATAAATGAATTTGCTTTTCCGAAACTCCTTTGATTCTTAAAATAGATTCGATAGACTGCCTTACTGTTACTCCTTCAAGTGGAATATGAAACTGAGGCATCATTGACACCAGTTCTCTGGCTACTTTTGAATTTTTTACCAATGACATTCCCTTATAAGTAATATCCCCACTACCAGGTTTAACATTACCTATAATTTGATTCAGCAGAGTTGTTTTTCCCGCACCATTATGACCGATAAGCGCGGTAATTTCAGAAGGATGCAATTCTAATGAAATATTATCATTGGCTTTTACTTTCCCTTTTTTATATGTTTTACTGATTGAATCAATAATCAAATTATTTTCTTTCATCAATTCTCTCTCTTTCTAAAAAACAAACAGATTAGAGAAAATGCTCATTACGAACGGAATCCCCCAAAAAATAACTACTGCGATCCCGTCAAGAACTCCAATTTTCTGAAACACTTTCCATATCAAAATATCTTTTTTATTAGAAAAATCAGCATTGTTCTCATTCTTCAATGCAATTACGGGATTATCTAACAGAAGCATGAGTATCAAGCGGCCATCCGTTTTTCTGTGAAAACGAAACTGCCATAGTAACACTAAATCTCCATTTTTTGCACCTGATCCAACATATTTTTTACGGCAAAAAACGTAACTATTCCCATTCCAGTCAAAAGCAACAGCATCGCTGCTCCAGCAAAAAATGTCATGGCTGCTATCTGACACATTATAACCATAATAATGCAGGAAGCAACTATTGTCGCAATAACAGACTTCTTTTTAAAACCGATCCAACTCGAAACAATACCACAAAATGAAGCAATCAAAGCATAACCTATTAAATATATAATACTTGTTAATATAAGTCTCAAACTTATACTATCTTTGCTAATTGGAACGAAACTTTCTGTTATCATAAAAACCATTAGGATTGCTGTTCCACTTATCAACATCGAAACAAATGTAAATAGAAAGACTAACAGCATCTTGGTTTTCATTACGTTTTTCCGGCTGATTGGATATGAGAATAATAAAATTGCTTTTTTCCCACGATATTCATCCACAATAAACTTAGATGACATCGTTGCGGAAATCATGGAAAATATCCCCATCATTACTACAAATGTTAATCCTATTACAAAATTATAAGAGCCAAATAATTCCGCATCACTATCCGCCGGATCAATTTTTGGAATTGTTGCCATTAAATATATAAATCCCAATATAAAAAAGTTACTTACTACAACGGCAATTTGATACGGTTGTAAACTATTTCTTTCCAACTCCAAAGAAAATAATCTTTTTGTTTTCATATACTCATTCTCCCTGAATCACTTTCATAAAATAATCTTCCAGTCCACCAGCATTCTGTTTTTGTATATCCAGCGACGAAACCTCACGCACGATTGTTCCACCTACAAGAAATCCGATATCGTCTGCGACCAGTTCCACCTCTGACAAAAAATGGCTCGACATTAAAATAGTAATTCCCTGTGTGGAAAGTTCCCTAAACAAATCCCGCATATCCCGTATTCCAACTGGATCCATTCCATTTATGGGTTCATCAAGAATTAATAAATCCGGTTTATGAACAAGTGCTCTGGCAACGGCAAGTCTCTGACGCATCCCCAGTGAAAAAGTAGATACCCGCTGATCAATCGAATCTTTTAACCCAACCTTTTCTAATACATTTTCAATTTCATTAACATGTTTCCTTCCCATATATTCTAAATGAATTTTCAAATTCTCCCCTGCGGAAAGATGTTCATAAAAAATCGGAGTTTCTATAAGAATACCGGTTCTGGAAAGAACCTCAAGTCTGTTCTTTTTACAATCCATCCCCAAAATGGTTGCAGTCCCTTGTGTAGCAGATGTCAATCCCAGCAATATCTTAAATAAGGTTGTCTTTCCCGCTCCATTCTGTCCAACCAGACAATAGATCCTACCCTTCTTTACACTCATATTACAGCTACTTATAACTGTTTTTTCATTATAATTTTTAGTTAAATTATATGTTTTTACAACATATTCTTCCTGTTTCATATTATTCTCCTTTTTCATACATTCAGTATGTATGTATCTATATAAAAAATAAAATAAAACTGTGCCGCACAATTTTATTTTATCTTTTACATCAACACACATCATTAATCATTGACAATATCTCGTCATTAAATAATGGTACTCCCATACGCTCAAACAACTCTTTTACAAACATCACCTTATGATGCAATTCTTCCTCTGTTGCCGGAAATACAGAAGGCATTAACCACAACTCCAATAACGGTAAAATTTCTGCCAGCTCTTTTGGATACTCTGTATGAATAGAACCATCTTTGATCCCTTCTTCGATCAATTCATAAAACTCCGGTGATAAATATTTTTTTTGTGATTCTATCATTCCTGCCAATATACGAGGATTCTCCAATAATGGAATCATATTTTTCGACAATGTCATCCGTTCCGAATCCTCCTGATTTAACATCATAGCTTTCTGTATCTTCTGTAATCCATTTAATTCATTCTGTTCTTTTACTACGTTGAATGGATTGTTACCTAAAAACATTTTATCACCCAAAGCATTTATAATCTCTTCTTTAGACTTAAAATGATGATATACTGCTCCTTTCGTCAATCCTCCCAAATGATCAACGATATCTTGAATTGTCGTTTGTTCGTATCCTTTCTCCAGAAAAAGTTTTTGCGATACTTCCAAAATCTTCTCCACTGTTAATTCCGGATACTTGTTTCTCGCCATATAATGTTCACCTGCAATTTAATAAATACATTCGTTATGTATGTATTTATATCACTATTTCTTTCTCCTGTCAACTCTTTTCCAGAAATGCCGGTTTTTTGAAAATTGCAAAGTTTAATTCCACCATCCATTTATATAGTGGATTTTACCCCTGCACTGGAATTTACTTTTTCAAGTCAGCTTCAAGTAGTATGCTATTTCAACTTTCTTATTATTTTGTGGTGCTCCTCATCTAACCGGGGACATATGCACGATATGTATAGCTATGTCCCTCTTTTTCATCTACTTTTTGGACATATGCACGATATGTAACGATCTATGTCCCTCTTTCCATCTAACTTGGGACATATCTCGAATTTTTTTCTCTATATGTCCCAAACGCATCGACTCACGGGACTTTTCACAAATCTTTTTCCTCATATGTCCCCGCAGTTGAAAATATAAAAAGTTTCACATGTTTTGGGTAGGATTATAGGGATTTTGTGTGAAAATGGAAATGAGATGGAAGTTTTTATGAAAACGTGTTCAATGATGATTTTATCATAAAAAAGACCTCATAGAACGATTTTCACTCTACAAGATCTTTATTTATGTTACAAAGTATATCTCTATAACATAATAATTCTGTTTTTCTTTTTTGCTATTATCTTTTTTTGCTTGTCTATGTAACTATCTATTCCACTCACTCCAAGTTTTTCAACAAAGAAAGTTTTCGGAATATAATAGCCCAATACTTCATCCTTTTTTATTCCAAGATGTATAACTGCATTTTCATCCTTGGTATAAAATAAAATATCACAATCAATTTTTGTTGGTGGATCTACATTTTGATTTTTAAACTTAACCGCAACTGGATTTTCTACAATATCTGTCATGAGATAAAAATAAACAAACTTAGCTTTTACACTCTTAAATTTACTCTTATTTATCTTTTTTAAATCATTAAAACAAAGACCTGAATTCTGTATAAAATCCCATCCTCCTTGCCCCTTATAATTACATATTTTCTTTTTAGGAACTGAATATTTTACAATTGATTCAATTCCCAACAAATGGCAAAAATTTGCTTCATCAAACCTTAATTGAATAGAACTTTGCTTCTTTCCTTCTATTATATCATATTGATAAACAAATGGATTTAAAAATTTTCTATAGTAATCCTGCAAAACATTAAGGTCAATATCGTTAATTTTAGGTTTTATTGAAAGTCCACACAGTTCTTCTGCTCTAAACAAATCAATCTCCTTTTATGAAAAAAGACTCTGAATCGCTTCAGAGCCTCTTCACGCAACTTTATTTTCATTCTGCTCATATTTAAACTCTCCGCAGCGGAGAAATCAGGAGTTGCATCCCAATTATATAAATAGCATATGCCATTTATGTCAAAAGTATTTTTATATAAGTATAATATATTCTCATTCTTATTAAGTCAAGCAATTTAGTATTCATTTTTTTAATTTTGATTTTCTTAATCAGAGCCAGTGGCAGGAAAAAGGAGTGAATGGTAATCTGTTATTCTCCAAGCGCAACCTTGCACACCTTCTTAAAGCACGCGATTCCATACCTGATGAAATTTTTCATTCCATCCTGCTTTAGCTTTGCCACATAATCTTTTTCTTTGATCTGCTTCAAAGCCTCTTCACATGCCGCATCAAGATCCCCGTTTTCAGCATACTTGAGCTCGATTACGATTCCGGTTCTGTTTGTCGGAACCTCCACTAAGATGTCACTATAGCCTGTTCCAGACTCTGCATTTGACTTTATAAGCCAGCTTGACTTGTAGCCTAAAAGACCGAGTAAAATACCATGATAGAAATTTTCCTTCTTTTCTTTGGCAACTGCGGTGTCACGTATACTGATCGTATTCCAGAGATAATCACCAAATATCTCCTCAATTTTTTCTAATTCTTTATTTACAAATGCATTGCAGAGCTTATCAAGCGTCTCTCCGTCATTTTTCGTCACATCGGAAAGCCACTCTCTGATTTTTTTAACAAAAAGATTTCTAACCTCCCTGTTTGGAATCACAAGACGGTATTTTCCACTTTCCGTGCGGCCCTTGTGTGTCAGATATCCCGTTGTAAAAAGTACACTCCATAGATTTTCTATACTTTTATCAATCTCATCATAAGTAAGTTCCGGTGCTACATCCTTTTCAATGCTCTCCCCTGCAATCAGACGTTCTATCTCATTTTTTGTGGAAACGTCCGCTTTATCTATAAGCCTTCGGACTATGGCATTGCCGCTCGAATTCGACCAGAAATCCTGTGGTCCGGTGGTCTGGTCATACTTTAGCTGATCCACATAATTTATGACATCCCACGGACAATATATATCAGCCTTACCAAAATGATACCCATCATACCATTCCTTTGTCTCCTCAAAATGCGATGCCAGACCATAATCTTCCAAAATTTTTTTTACTTCATAATCTGTAAAGCCAAACTGTTCATCAAATCTTGGATCAAGGATGGACAACACTTTAAAATTATTAAGCCCCGTGAAAATACTCTCTTTTGTAATGCGCAGGCAGCCGGTCAGAACAGCAAATGCCAGACTGTCATTGATCTTTAACGCCATTCCAAAAATATGACAATATCTGGATACTTGAACCCAAAATATCCTCATCCATAGAAAACTTTCCATTTTGCATCCCAGTAATTGCTTTATATTGCAGCTTTTCATCGTCAGAAAGGTTGTCACTTTCCAAAAGAAAATCAAAACGCTGTGCTTCCCTTCCTATCAATTCCGTAATACGGTACTTTGCTGCTTCAAAATTCAATCCCTCCACGCTCTTGAGGGATAGAAAAATAACCGGGTATTTTCCTATATATTCGTCACAAAGTGCTTTGTTTTCTATAATGTTTGTTGTTTCCATTTCCACACCTCCCTGTGTTGTTGTTGCCTGCATTATATACGCGGCATTATGGAAATGACAAAGGCAAAACGTGAAATCGTTTTCACCCTTTGCGTTTTATTTCCCTATATTCATACATAATTGGTATGAATATAATTTTTCTAAAAATGCTGTATTTTACAGGATTTAAGGACAAATAATCCGGGGATTTTATTCTGAATTGTCGTTATGTTTTCATGAAATGTGCAGATAGATATGCCTAATATATGAAAACGTTTACAGTTGTTTTTTATTGCCAAATAATCCCTTTTTTCCTATAATAAAGGATGCAAAGACCATATTCCTTTCCATGGTCTGACCGCATGAGAGACGGCAGTACCGGGAAAGTGTTCAAAACCGCTTCCTTATAGGAAGCAAAAAAAGGGGAAATCATGGAATTTAAAGAAATCATCAACGCAATCCGCCAGTATCCATGGCAGGTAACTGTAGCCGTTATATCGCTGATACCACTGTACATCATTGATCTGAAGTTTTTAGCCAAAAGAAAAGTTGGGCTGAGCAGAAAAATTGAAATTGCAAAAGAACGCGGACATGTCACAAAGGGAATGATTATAAAAAAAGATGCAAAAAGAATCACGGTCAACCGGTCAAATTCCGACTACAATTACTGGGCGGCAAGGTATACTTACACAGTAGCCGGAAAGGAGTACTGCAGAAAATTCTCCTGTTCTCCGCTAAGCAGTACCAGATCCCATCTGCGGACAATCATAAATGTCTACTGGATCCATGATCCTGCCAGACCTTTCTGGGATTACAGCGAGGATCCACTGGGAGACCTGTATAACATTTTTACCACACTGTTCCCATGGATCGTCGCTATTCTCCTTATTCTCTTCCTGCCTGGTGGTGCTGATGCGGTCAGACAGTATCAAATACCAACTATTTCCGGATAGTATCCACAAGTTTTCTGGTCTCTGCGGACAATTCCCTGATATTGCCGAAATCTCCGGCTTTTACAAGATCCCCTTTCACCATCCAGCTTCCACCGCAGCAGAGGATCTTGTCACAAGAAAGATACTCCGTTAAATTTCCTGCGTTAATTCCGCTGGTCGGCATAAACTTAAGCCCCACATACGGTGCTGCCATCGCTTTGATCATGGCAATTCCGCCAGCCTGCTCTGCCGGGAAGAATTTCACAATGGTAAGACCTCTTTTGACCGCCTGTGCGACTTCTGAAGGAGAAATGCAGCCCGGCAGAACCGGAATCTTCTTTTCCAGACAGTAATCTACGATCTCCGGATCAAATCCCGGACTTACGATAAACTTTGCACCGGCTGCTGCAGCCGCATCGACCTGCTCCTTCGTAAGCACCGTGCCGGCTCCCACCAGCATCTGTGGAAAAGCCTCCGTCATCCGGCGGATGGACTCCTCTGCTGCTGCGGTGCGGAAGGTCACTTCCGCACTCAAAAGTCCTCCTTCGACCAGTGCCTGTGCAAGCGGCACTGCATCCTCTGATCTTCCAATACAACGACCGGAACCACTCCAGTTTCATAAAATTTTTCTTCTAATTCATTCATGTTATTACCTCACCGTTTTATCGTTTGATATCAAAATTCATTTCCATCACATGCCGGATCAAAGAAACATCATCCGTAATATTTCCGTCCCCATGAATCGTATGCTTTACAGCACTTGCCGCAACACCGAAATTCACCGTATCCTCCGGTGTATAATCATTCATCAGGCCATAAATAATGCCGCTTACAAATGCATCTCCGCCTCCGACCCGGTCGAGGATATGAAAGGTCAGACGTCTGCTTTCATAAATCTGTCCATCTTTCCACAGATATGCCAGAAGGCTGTTTTCGCTGCAGCTGTGTGCAAAACGGACATGTCTGGCAATACATTTCAGATTCGGATACTCTTTGACAAATGCGCAAAATACCTGTTCCTGCTGGTCACGATCCGGCTGGAACGGAATATCACCCTTTACATCGCCTGCAGCTATACTAATTCCAAGGATGAAAAAAAATCGGTTGTGTATACGGTAAAAGTAGTTGCTGATGATGATTGATTCCATCGAAGCACTATGAATCCATGTTTATATTAAATAATATGTAAAGCCACGCAGTCAAAATATTTTACTGCGTGGCTTTTTGTGTGGAATTCTTATATAAAGAATCTTGATTTCTTAGGAAATGCATTCGATGGTGTTCTGTTCAATATTCTGAAATTATTTGTGTGAATCCCCCATGAATCATTACCTATTTCACTTTTATTTTTGTAACATCCGAACAGGTACCCACATACGTTTTCCCATTATAAGATTTATATGCACGGACTTTATACTGGCTGGCAGTCCCCTTTTTCAATTTGGAATCCTTATAGGAAAATGTTTTGTTATTGTTAATAGTGGCAATTTTATCATACTTTTTCGTTTTACTGTTATAACGGTAAATCTGGTATCCGGTTACATTGCTGGTTTTATCCCATTTTAATGTGACTGCACAAGATTTTGTCTGCAGCCGGAGATTTTTTACCTTCAGCGGATTTGTGCACTCTTCATGTGCGTCAGAAGCTTCTCCCCAGACGGTTTCCCCTTCTGCTTTTTTATAAGATTTCACTTTAAATTTGTACGTTGTAGCTCCGCTCAATCCTGTAACTTTATAAGAAACTTCTGCTCCGCCTGCAATCGTTGCCACACTTTCATATTTCTTTTCTGCTGTGTTATATTTATAAACCCGGTATCCGCTGGAACCTGATATTTTGCTCCATCCAAGTGTCACATATGTACTGCTGCGCTTTTGTGTTTTTACATCGGACACTTTTGCCGGCGGAACGGTGGCCGATACCACCGAAGAATAATTTCCATAATAATTTGTCCCACCGATGGTCCAAAAGCAGCGCACCCTGTACTGATAAGTCTTTCCGCTTGTCACATCGGTATCCGTAAAGCTTTTTCCACTCGTCTGCTTCATATAAACATATTTTTTCTGTTTTTCGTCATACCGGTACACGCGGTATCCGGTTACATCATCGGCAGCTTTGCCCCAGCTTAGTTTCACAGGGTCAAATGCATTCCCCACAGTTGCTTTCAATCCTCCGGTTTTTGCACTGGTGTCCTTGTACCAGAAATTTACGTCCAGATTTCCCGTATATCCACTCACTTTTGCAACGGATGAATACTGCCAGAATTCATAGTCATATGCTGTGTCTGCATAAGGTTCCCCGCTTTTTGCATTGCTCGTTGTCGTATTATTGTACCGCGCAATCCAGATGCCGCAATCCTCCAGGGAATCTGTATCAATATAGGATTTGATCCATGCATAGGAAGCATAAACAACCGGCTGATAACCCGCATCGGAAATCGTATCTGCAAATGACTGGCAGACCGCTGTCTCTTTTGCTTTGGAGAGTTTTCCCCCTGTCAGGCGGTTGTGACTTCCTTTTTCCCTGTCTATAACAATCGGAAGGGTCACATCCCAGCCATATTTATCTGCCAGATCCAGCACATATTCTGCTTCCTGTTTTGCCTCTTTTTCTGTCAGTGCCTGTGAAAATATGTACAGACCGACATTGATGTCGTTTTCAAGTGCCGCCTGAATATGGGAATCCGCAGCCGTATCTTCATAAATACTTCCATCAGAAGTGTCCCTTGACGCTACACGGACAAATGCAAAATCTATCCCTGCATCATGTATTTTTTCCCAGTTAAGTGCTGTTGTTTTTTTATTTTTTGCCTGCCACCAGGAAACATCGATTCCATTCAAAAGCTGCGCATCTTCATAGTCTGCTTTATGATAATACGTCACACTTGTATAATCTACCTTTGATGTAAAGGAACTATCCAGAAAATCCTGCGTATAACCGGATGCAGCCTTAGATGCCCCCAGCAGCCGTGGCATGGCATATGTGGACAACAATCCGTCCCTCTGCGTATCCACGTCTGAAATCTGTGTATCATCCATCTCTTCTTTGATGCTTTGCCCCATTACACCATCCATCTGTGCTTCCGGTACCTCTGCTCTCAGCTGCTGAGGTGTAATCATACAGATTCCTGCCAATATCACTCCTGCTGCTATGATTTTTGCTTTCGTAAATTTCAATTTTTGTATCTCCTGTTTTCGTCTTTTATTTCCTATCTTTACACACATTCTCTATAGTAACTATTTTAGCGATCTCTTGTCAATGTTAATTTCTTCCTATAGCCCCAAAAGGCATATATCCATAAAAGATATATGCCCGATGTTTATTTTATTACTTTAATTGAACTATATTTACTGTACACATTTTTTCCATTAGAAACATAGCAGCCTTTTACTCTGACATAATAGGAAGTTCCTTTTTTTAAATTAGATAGCGTTTTTTTATTACCAGTTACGGTATATACTTTTTTATTTTTAAACGCTTTACTTGTGGATATTTCGACTTTATATTTTTTTGCCCAGGTTAATTTTGTCCATTCTACTACAGCACTTGAAGAAGACCTTTTTGTAATTTTAGAAATTTTGTTTGCACTATCTGTAAACAAAGCTTTCACAGCCTGTCCATAAGAAGAAAAAATGCAATAACGCAATGGCAGCATTTTTTTTATCCATGTCTTATTTTCACGGTCATAAAAATGTGTATCTGCATTTACAGCAAATGGAATTCCTGCTTTTTTCAATTCTGAAACCATAAAATGTGCAAAGATTACCTGTTCTTTCACGTTGTAATCATCACCATCATTATAATTTCCAGCCATCCATGCACCTACCCAGGTAGGAATTCCTGTCTTTTTCTGCCATTCCAAGGCTAATTGAATCTTGTTGCGGATTAAATTCTTTTCTTTTTCTGTTCCTGTTGTCCAAAGCTTTCTTTCATTTTCTTTACTTGGACCAGACGCATAAAAATGCCACTCCGCCATCATATATCCATTTGCCTGTGTAGGAACTTTTAATTCACTTAAATATTGTGCATCTGACCGAACACGCGGAGACATCATCAAAATACGCGTTGGATTTGTTTGACGAATTGCCGTTACCACTTTTTCATACAACTCATTTAACTTATCCGGCTGTTTATTTAAAGCATCGGTACATTCAATCATCATATCAAAAGAAAGAAGATAGGATTCATTTTTATAATGTTCAGCAACTGCTGACCACCATTCGACAACTTTGTCCATATCTTCATCAGAAGCACTATTCTTAAATCCATTTGCCTGATATGCAATGATTGGAATAATTCCAGCTTCCAGACAAGCCCTTATCTGTTCATCCAGATGATAAAATAAATCTTGGGAAACATTATCTTTTACGCGAATTCTTACATGATTAATTCCAGCATTTTTAAAATCTTTAACTATTGTTTTATGAAATGTTTCCTGTCCTTTTTTGGTTTTTGACCAATCCACATCCATTCCTTTTCCTAATAATTTTTGATATTGCACAGGAAGAATTGGCTCTGTTCCATTGATAGTATCTGCTTTTGCAGTTTCTGGTTGACTAACAAATAAACTACAAACCAAAAGACAACATAAAAGTAATTTTGTTGTAAATTTTCTCGTAATATTTCTCCATTAATGTTTAATAAACGCAATTATAATCTGCGCACTCTGCCAGCACAGCAATACCATAATCTTCATCAACAATCCACCAATAATTGGTCGAATCCACTTACGAATAATGCGGAATACCTGCAATGTGGTCAGATAGTCATACAAATGATATGCCAGCATAAAAAAGCTGCTGGACGCTGCAACACTGCATGCAAAGCCTGCAATCGAAAATAAAATTCCGACCATAAAATTTCCGGTCAGATTCCATCCCATATAATATCCAACTGCTGCCAGGGTCTTACACAGAATTGATCCGGGAAGCACATTTACTGCCGGTACAATATGATTATAATACTGCTGGGAAGTAACCATATTTCCTTCTACAAAAATTCCGTCTGCAATGGTAAGGTAGGCATCTCCACCGCCAAACGATATCCAGGAAGATAACAGCCCATTTCCGGAAAAAACAAGTGCATGACGATTCACCAGAAGTGCTGGAATGATACACACCAATGCAAACACTGCCCAGATCCCAACATCTTTTCCAATCACTTTCCAGTCTTTTTTTCCATGAAATCCTGTATCGGCTATATTCCGGATCATACCATAACTGCCAAGCAGTAACATTCCGGTATCTATCAGAATATGCCATTTGGAACCAGCCAGAAGCATGCCTTTTCCATGACACATGATATAGGCAGCCGTAATTCCCATCAAAAACAGCAGATTTGTTTTTTGATAATTTCCTCTTGTAAAAAATATGGCAAAAAAGAATAATGCCAGTATTTCCACGGATGAAATGACAAAAGACATTGCAAAAACCAGAAACATCAGAAAAACTGCCCGGCAAATTCTTCCCCTTCCGGCTTCTTTGCATTCTTTTAACATATTTCGAATATAGCACAACAGTAAATACACTATAAAAACAGATACACCAACCGAAATAAGATTCACAATCGATAAAATTTTTTCCTGAAACATGGAAAGAACCGCAACCAGCAACACCGTCATAACAGTTCCCGGAAGGGCAAACATGACAGCTCCGGCAATCATTCCTTTGGAGCCAAATGCCCGCCGCCCGATAGATGCTGCAATCTCCACTGGAAGTGCTCCTGGTGTAATGCTTGCAACGATAACATCTTTATCGATATTCTGTTTTGTGTCAATCCCCTGCCGTTCCACAATTTCTTTTTCGATTACTGGAATGAGGGCACTTCCTCCCCCGAATCCGATACATCCAATCCGAAACATGGACCGGATAAACTGACCCGACCGACTCACTTCGATTCCTGCAACAGTTCTTTTAACTGCTCCAAAATATGATTCACACATGTTTCTACATCCATCTCCGCGGTATCTATCACGACATCTGCATGTTCCGGAACTTCATAGGGGCTGGTAATTCCTGTAAACTGCGCAATTTTTCCTTCCCGCGCAGCCTTATACAATCCTTTTACATCCCTCTTTTCACACTCTTCAATGGAAGTGCTGACATAAACTTCCCGAAAACCGTCTCCGATAATCTGTTTTGCATTCTCGCGATCATGCCGGTACGGAGAAATAAATGCGGTAATCACGATCAGGCCTGCATCATTCATCAGCTTTGCAACCTCTGCAATCCGCCGGATATTTTCTACCCGGTCCTCATCGGAAAAACCAAGATTGCTGTTTAAGCCCATCCGCACATTATCTCCATCCAAAAGCATGGTTTTCTTTCCCATTGCATACAATCGTTTTTCCAGCGCATTTGCTATGGTAGATTTTCCTGCACCGGATAATCCACTCATCCAGATCGTAAAAGCTTTCTGCTTCATATGGTCTTCGCGCATTTTTCTACTGATTTCCATCGTATGCCACACGAGATTGTGTGTTACATCTTTTTTTTCATTTCTTTCTGTTTCTTCCATCTTCTGTCAGCCACCCATTTCTTTTATCGAAATATTCTTTTTAAGATCGTTCGGAACGGATGTCTTACTTTGTTCTGGAACACCTTAAACTCTGTTTCAGTCTTTCGAAGCTCTGTCTTTAAATCTTTAATCTGATTTTTCTGTAAATCATTGGTTCTTTTCAAATCAATCATAAACTTTGAAAAAAACAAAATTACTTCTTCCAACATTCCTTCATTCTGTGGGGACCATTTTGGCAAATCTTTTATTTTATCGGAAAATAACGGACCTTCTTCCTTCATATATTTTTCTGCTACTCTATAATTTCCTTCTTCGTACTTTTTCAGAAATTGCTGCAATTCCTCTTTTGACAGCATTTCTGTCGTATCTTTTTCTATATAGGTCTTTGAAATTTCTTTCAGATATTTTCCCATATACGAAATTTCTTTTTCAGAGAATTCTGATTCCTGATTCAGAATTCTTTTAATTTCCGTTGTATTTTTATCCAGACGAAGATTCACATTTTCTTCCAGTTCCTGAAATTCTGATGTTACATCCATTCCGATTTCATGCATAAAATCATGAATAATAGAACCATCTCGCCAGCTCTCCGGTACAAACCGCCGCACAATCAGATTTTCTTTTCCGATCACTTTTGCAATTTCGTCCAGTTTTTTATCATACTGATATATCTTTTCGTTCTTTTCCTGTGTCATTTTAAAATACTGGTCACATGGCATTTCCGACACATGCGAAGTTCTCTGCTTCACACTCTGATTCCAACGGGATAATAAAAATTTATCCTGTCTGCGAAGATAAACGATCACTTTAATTTGATAATTTTGTTCATCTGCCTCCTTTTTCAAATCATAAAGCAAAGATTTTTTTCCATAACTAAGACAATACCAAATAGATTCATCTGTCAGAATTACATGATCATAGTTTTCAAACGCATCCCGAATCTGTTGTAATCCCTCTTTTAAATAAATGGTTTCTTTCTTTTTATCCCTCTCTCCCTTCTCATTTTGAACTTTCCCAACTAAAAAATGTGCATTTCTCCTTGCATTTACGCCAGGATACATATGTAAGGATTCAGGAAAAAAATATCCATGCTCTTGCAGAACATCCCAGTTTTCTTTCAGAAATTTCTGAATCGACGATGTTGCTGTTTTTGGTGTTCCTATATGTAAATACAGTGTTTTCATGTTTAAATCCTTTCCTGTTATAATCCTTTTTACACGTTTATCATATATTTTCTTCCTTGAATGAACCTTGAAAATATCATTTTTTCTTTCAATAATAGGAATTTTTTGGAAAATTAAATTTCTGATTGCAAGATTTTCCAGATTCGTTATAATAAATTTCAAATACAACAGATATGATTTACAAAATAAAGGGGATTCCAATTGAAAATTTTAGTAATTGAAGATTCTATCCGACTTGCGGATACCATTGCAGAAGCTTTACAAAATGAAAACTACGAGGTGTATACTGCTCATGATGGATTGACAGGCTATGAGCATGCCTCCACCGGCATCTACGATATGATTATTTTAGATCTGATGCTTCCTAAAATGAATGGATATGAAGTTCTTTCTTCTTTGCGCAAAGACGGACAAAATGTACCGGTGCTGATACTCTCTGCGAAAACAGAATTGGATGATAAAATTCAGGGATTTACAACCGGTGCGGATGATTATATGACCAAACCCTTTGAAATTCGTGAACTTCTTATGCGTATTCAGGCAATCAGCAGACGAAGCAACCATCAGGATACTTCACATCCTGTAGTAGGAAACCTCTCTTACGATCCTGCTACCTGTGAAATCTGCAATACCCAGACTGGAAAATCCGTTCAGATTTCCGGAAAAGAAATGCAGCTATTGGAATTTTTTATGAACAATTGTAATCAGGTTCTCGAAAAAAATCAGATTACTACCAAAATATGGGGATTTGATTCTAACGCCGAATACAACAATGTAGAAGTATATGTTTCCTTCCTGCGCCGCAAATTTCACCACTTACAAGTGAATGTAACAATTCGTGCGATCCGCGGTGTCGGTTATATTATGGAGGTTTCCGAATGATTAAATCTTTGCAAAAAAGAATTAGTACACTTTTTATTTTTCTGCTTACCATCATCTGGCTTGTTATTTTATTTCTTTTTATTAATAACTCATACCGGAATAACTTAAGTGATCTGCAGCAAACCGTTCGTGCAGCTCTCCACTATACGACATGGGATGCCTTCGTTATTTCCAATGGACAGACCTCGCCATCCGAACTTGATCATATTCCCTATTGCCTTTTTTCCATTGACGAATCCAATGAAATGGAAATCATGTTTGACACTTTTTCCGATGTATCTGATAAATTCCTTTTAAAACAGGGAAAAGCCCTTATTTCCAACAACAAAAAATATATCTTTTTCAAACGCTATGTTTCCGTAAATCATCTCCGCGCCAAAAAAGGACAATATTATGTTTTAATGCTCAGTGGAACACCGGCTCTAAAATCAACACTGCCAACCGTCTTTCTCTGTTTCATCCTCGCATTGATTGGAATTATCGTATTTACCATTTCCTCCAAAGCACTCTCGCGATGGATGGTAAAACCCATTGAAAATACAATTCTTTCCGAGAAAAAATTTATTTCCAATGCCAGTCATGAGCTGAAAACTCCACTCTCCGTCATCAGCGCCAATGCCGAACTTCTCTCTTCTGAAGTGGGCAGGGACAATAAACATCTGCTGTATATTCAGCAGGAAACTTCCCGGATGATCTCTCTTGTCCAGAAAATGCTTACGCTCACGCGGCTGGATGCCCCGCAGATCCAGAATACCCATGCGGTTTTCCCTGTAGATGACGCACTGCTCGACATTATCTATCCGATGGAAAGTGTTGCTTTTGAAAAACACATTGCGCTTTCCATTGATGTTCAGGAACAAATGAAAATGGATGGAAACGAGAGTCAGATTCAAAATCTCGCTTCCATCCTGTTAAATAACGCATTAAGCTATACCCCGGAAGGCGGAAATATCGAAATTCACGCCCATATCCATAACCGTAAATTTTATTTATCCGTGGAAAATACCGGCAATCCAATTCCGGAAGAAATCCGTGACCGCCTGTTTGAACGTTTTTTCCGCGCAGACGAAGCACGCGCGGATAACGGTCATTTTGGACTCGGTCTGTCCATTGCGCACTCTATTGTCACGAACCATTCCGGCAAAATTACCGTAGAACGGCAGGGGGACAAAAATGTATTTTCCGTTATGCTGCCTGTGACTTTCCACAAATAATTCAGCGCACCTGATTGCCCACAATGCGGTAATAAATTTTTGAAGTGATCCGAAATACCACATAATAGATAACCGCAAATGCAAGTACCGTTGTAACGAGACACCAGACAAACAACTGCCCGCTGTCCATAATCAACAGGGAAAGCACTCTGCGGATCAGTGGAAATGCCGCCACGACATGCAGTGCTGCCACCACGATCGGCAGAAAGAACACCATGCGGATCTGCGTCTCGATCGCTGACTTCACCTCGACATTGCTCATGCCCACCTGTTCCATGATCCGGTATCGCTCCTTGTCCTCGTACCCCTCCGATACCTGTTTGTAGAAAATAATCATCACTGTCACTGCCAGAAAGACGATGCCAAGGAAAATCCCAAGGAAGAAAAAACCTCCGTACAGTGCCAGCAGCTCCTTCCGGTTTACTGCCCTGCCGCGCACGCGCCTCCAGACAACGCCATATTTTTCCCCAGAGGAATAATTCTCCACGTTTCCGCTGCACGCGATCTTTTCTGTCTCCGTTCCGGTAATATTGATTCCAAGTACATTTTCATAGGCATACGCACTGACATTCTCTGTATTTGCCTCAGCGATCGCCAGTTTCTGCAACTTCTGCAGCGTCTGCATATGATCCACAACAATATAATAAACCCCGTCCATGAACGAAATAGCCCCTCCATTGCAGCGATTCTTACAGTATCCATTTTGCTGTACGGTAAACGTTTCTCCAAGAATCTGTATCTGATCTCCACGCAATGTTTTCGTAGACTGGAACCGTTTTTCCCGGTAGATAAGAATTTTTCCGGCTTCTACCTTTGGCACATCCGCCTCTGTCAGCGTGTGATCCATCCGAAGGAAATTATCCCGCGTCAGAAAATACAGGCTCGCATTTGTCGGTTTCTGCCCAATCGTAAGAGAATCTTTCTCCAACGTCATCGCAAAATTCAGATACGAATAACTCTCACTGTCCGTCACGTTTGTTCCCGTATCCTCTATAAACTGTATAATATCCGAACTCTGCTCCGATACATTTTCCTTCACCTCAGAATAGCCGGTCTGCACGTTGATCTCATACGGATAGAGTATGTTAATCTCATCATCAAGACCCGCAAACATACAGACCGTGGTAGACACCATGACCATCACCATTGTCGATAAAATACAGATGCTTGCCAGCCCCGCCGCATTCTGCTTCATCCGGTACATCATCGTCGATACCGCGATAAAATGCTTTTTTTTGTAATAAAATCCATGGGTTTTCCGCAGCAGCTTTAACACCGCAATACTGCCCGCCGTAAACAGCAGATATGTTCCAGCGATCACCAGAAGCACTGCCACAAAAAACAGGCTGATCACTTTCATTGGCTGCTCTGTCGTAATGGCAATTGCATATCCCGCACCGAGACATACTACTCCTAAAATTGCCATAAGCCACTTCGTTTTCGGCTCCTTTTCCCCCACACTGCTGCCCCGCAAAAGTTCCACCGGATTTGCCAGTTTCATCTGCATCAGATTGTAAAAAAGCGTCATCATATACAATATACCAAACACCAGCACGGTATTTTTCACGGCAGACGGCGGAACGGAAAATTCGATCGTCACCGGAATCCCCAGAATCCGGTAAATCAGCATAAGTGCCAGTTTGGAAAACAAAATTCCAGCAACAATGCCTCCGACGATCGAGACAAACGCGGTAAACACCGTCTCAATGGCAAGCACTTTTGCAATATGCCGCTTTTCCATCCCGAGAATATTGTAAATTCCCATCTCTTTTTTACGCCTTTTACTGATAAAGCTGTTTGTATAAAAAATATAGATATACGAGAAAACGCCTACCACAATCACACCAAACGACATGATTGTTGTAATATAAAAGGCTCCGCGCATTTTTTCAAGCCCGGCACTGTTGTTGATAAACATCATAATGTAAAACATAAGCACCGTGATCATTCCCGCAACCATATAAGGAACATACAGTGATTTGTTATTTTTCAGGTTGTTTTTTGCCAGCCGTACATACAGATTATTCATAGTTCTCACCACCTGTCGTCAGAACGGTCAATGTTTCCGAAATCTTTGCATACAATTGTTCATTACTCATGCTTCCGCGGTACAATTGGTGGAAAACTTCCCCGTCCTTGATAAAAAGCACCCGGTTTGCATGGCTCGCCGCCTTGGTACTGTGCGTTACCATAAGAACCGTCTGCCCCTCCTTATTGATCTGCGAAAACAGCGTCAGCAGGCTGTCGGTTGCCTTGGAGTCCAAAGCTCCTGTCGGTTCATCCGCAAGGATCAGCTCCGGCTTTGTGATGATTGCCCGCGCCACCGCCGCACGCTGTTTTTGTCCACCGGACACCTCATACGGATACTTCTCCAGAATATCCACAATGCCAAGTTTCTGCGCAATTGGATAAAGCCACTCATTCATCTGCTTATAAGGCACATTTGAGAGCACCAGCGGCAGGAAAATATTGTCCTTCAGCGAAAAATTGTCAAGCAGATGAAAATCCTGAAACACAAAGCCAAGATGCTCCCGCCGAAATGCTGCAATTTCTTTTTCCCGCACCGTCACAAGGTTTTTCCCGTTCAGCAGTACTTCTCCCTCCGTCGGACGGTCAAGCGCCGCCAGAATATTCAAAAGTGTTGTCTTGCCCGATCCGGACTCGCCCATGATCGCGACATACTCGCCTTCCTCTACCGAGAACTGGATGTTTCGCAGTGCCTGCACCTGATTGCCACCAAATCTCGTCGTATAAACTTTTTTCAGATTATGCACTTCTAAAATTGTCATGATTTTTACTCCTTATAAATCTGTCCTTTTTTCTACTGTTTTCATAAAAATAACCCTGTCCCTTTTTTACAATTTCAGAATAGCAAAAAACCGAAATGCAAGCCATTGATTTGTCTTACATTTCGGCTTTGTATCTTACATTTGTGTAAGATACCTGTTTTTACATCCCGAGTATCCATGTTATTTGTCTCCCACGTCAAAACACTTAATCTCGGACATCCAAATTATTTCTTTCAAATACAATTGTCACATCCGTACCTTTTCCAATTTCGGATGTGATCATAATCCCATGCCCAAGCTTTTTGGTAATCTCCCGGCACAGATAAAGTCCGATTCCCGTCGAAGTTTTATCTGCCCGTCCGTTATACCCGGTATAACCTTTTTCAAAAATCCTTGGCAGATCCTCCTTCCGGATGCCGATTCCCTGATCAGAGATCACAAGTTCACAGGTATTGTCGGCTTCATTCCGGTTTATCTGTATTGTAACCGCGCGATTTTCGCCGCTGTACTTAATCGCATTGGACAAAATCTGCTCCACAACAAATTCCAGCCACTTTTCATCCGAGAGCACCATCTCCCGGCATTCCTCATAGTGAATGGCAATCTTTTTACGAATCATAATCAGCGCAAACCTCCGGATCGCAGTGCGCACCACCTGATCCGCTGAAACCATCTCAAGCACCAGATCATTCATACCGGAATTCATCCGCTGGTACTGAAGTGCCATATTGACATACTGGTTAATCCAGAATAATTCCTGCTGCATGTCATACAACACACTTTTTTCCATTCCCGCTGTTTCATCCGGATCTGTCTGTTTTTGTTCTTCCCTCTGCAAAAGCAGACGCATCGCGGAGATCGGCGTTTTGATCTGATGCACCCACAGAGCATAATATTCTTCCATTTCCCGCTGCAGGTTCCTGTATGCTCCCTTTTCCTCCTGCCGCTTATTCTGCAGTTGTTCAAGCGCATCCATATACACTTCCTCCAGCGCATCCTCCGTATCTGAAAGTGCCTGCATGCCCTGCATATAATCCCGGATCTGCCTTTTTACTGTCCGCAGGCGATACCAGTACCGTATCCCGCAAAATACAGCGGCCAGCACAAAAAATACAAGTTCCAGTCCCGCAAAATATCGGATATCCGCAGCGGGTATGCCACAAATGTAAAGCACAAAAATGTGGAAGATCATAAGCCCTGCCACAAGTGCAAGACCGCCTTTGTATCTGTTTAAATACTGCTTTATGTATGCCCTCAATGTGCGCCTCATTTCCTGATCACTTTTTAATCTGATAACCGATTCCTTTTCGTGTTAAAATAAAATTTGTCAATCCAATCGTTTCCAGTTTTCTTCGCAGCCGGTTCACATTGACCGACAATGTGTTTTCATCCACATACACATCACTTTCCCACAATGCCATCATCAGATTCTCCCTCGTTACAATTGCCCCCGGATTTTCAAGCAGCGTCTGCAAAATCTTCCGCTCATTTTTGCTTAACTCCAGTATCTGCTCTTCGTAGGTCAGTGTCCCATCCGACAGATTCAGCCACACCCCCTGATGCTCAAGCATATGGCTTTCCCCTGCAAATTCATAAGTCCGGCGCAGCATCGCCTGAATCTTTACTGTCAGCACATTCAGATCAAACGGTTTTATGATGAAATCATCCCCGCCCATATTGATCGCCATCACCAGATTCATATTGTCATTCATCGAAGAGACAAATATGATTGGCAGCTTCGAAACTTTCCGGATCTCTGTGCACCAGTAAAATCCATTGTGGAACGGAAGCCTTATATCCATCAACACCAGATGCGGTTTTACCCGGGCAAATTCTTCCATCACACTATTAAAATCCGCTACTGCAAAGACTTCATAATTCCAGCTCTGTAAATGCTGCCGGATTGTTTTTGCAATCACTTCATCATCTTCCACAACTAATATCCGATACATATTTTTCCTTTCCTGTAAAATATTCGTTACTGCTCACACCCACATCACAATCATACTCCCCCGGACAGGATGATATTCAGATGCTGCGTGAACAGTAACAAAATTCCACTATGTCCCCATATACTTGCACCGTCTGCCCTTTCATGCTAAAATGAGCGCGTAAAAAGGAGTATAAATACAAATAAGGAGAAATTTATCTATGAAACCATTGAACTGGGCAACCCTTGGCTGTGGTGTCATTGCAAACGAACTTGCCACTGCACTTGCCAGGCAAAACCGCCATCTGTATTCCGTCGCAAACCGCACACACGAAAAAGCAGTAGCATTCGCGGAAAAATACCAGATTTCCAAGGTATATGATCGCCTTGAAGATGTCTTTACCGATCCGGATGTAGACATTATCTACATCTCTACCCCACATAATACGCATATTCAATATCTGCGTCAAGCACTGGCAAACGGAAAGCATGTCCTCTGCGAAAAATCCATCACCTTAAATTCAAACGAACTGGATGAGGCCATTGCCCTTGCGGAAAAAAATCATGTCATTCTGGCGGAAGCCATGACCATTTTCCACATGCCGATCTACCGCAAACTTGCAGAGATCATAAGCTTCGGCACCCTTGGACCACTTCGTCTGATTCAGGTAAACTTCGGCAGCTATAAAGAATATGATATGAATAATCGCTTTTTTAACCGCAATCTCGCCGGAGGCGCTATGTTAGATATTGGCGTTTACGCCTTATCCCTGATCCGCTGGTTCTTTGTCGAAACTGCCGATCAGGTACTTTCACAGGTAAAATACGCACCAACCGGCGTGGATGAACAGGCAGGCATCCTTCTTATGAACCCAGCCGGCGAGATGGCAACCGTCACCTTATCGCTTCACGCAAAGCAGCCAAAGCGCGCAACCATCGCATTCGATAAGGGTTACATCGAGATCTTTGAATACCCAAGAGCTATGGAAGCAACCATTACTTACACCGGGGACGGACATAAAGAAACTATTTCCGCAGGAGAAACTGCAGATGCCTTAAGCTATGAAGTTGCTGACATGGAAGCCGCTGTATGCTCCGGCGATTTATCCACAATTGAATCACTTATGCATCTTAATTATTCACAGGATGTTATGCATATCATGACTGAAATTCGAAACAACTGGGGTATGAAATACCCGGAAGAAGAGTAATCTTACTTTAAACCAAAATTCGACTACACATTTAGTATAAATGTATGATTTTTCCTGTCAATCTGGTTTTTAAAACCACATCTATCCAACATGATAGTCCTTGATCCTCTCCCAGATGTGCGTATCGTACTGCGCTTCCGTGCTGCGCCGATCTTCTTTTAAAAGCTGGGCATAGATCAGATCAAGGATCAGCAGGATCGGAAATTGCGGGGAAATGACATTTCCGTATTCGAGGTTCTTTTTTACCGGTGCGAGCACGATCTCCTCATACGTCCGTTTTTCCCGCTCTGCGTTGGAGGAAGTCAGATATATGACCGCTGCCCCACGCGCTTTCGCCCGGTCAAGTGCATCAATGAGCTCGCGCGTCGCGCCGCTTAGGCTGATGCCGATCACGAGGCACGCGTTTGTGATACGCGCTTCATTCAATACCATCTGGTGCAGTTCCGTGATTGCCTCCGCATCCATGCCAAGCCGCAGCAACCGAAGTTGAAACTCCTGTGCCGCCAGCCCAGAACTGCCAAATCCATACAAAAAAATGCGCGTATGTTCCCCGATTAGCTGGGACACATGTTTGATCTGTGGTTCGCGGATTAAGCTGTATGTTTTTTGCAGCAATTCCTCATACGAATACAGGACGTGGATGGTCTGTTCCTCCACATTCGGTCGCTCCGCGATCGAGGGCTGGTAGTTGTAAATAAACTCCCGGTATCCGCTGTAACCCATTTTCTTGGCAAAGCGTGACAGAGATGCTTCTGAAACATGTAGCATCTTTGCCATGCGTCCCGATGAAAAATCCATCTCTTTTTCATTCGAAATAAAAAAATCGGCGATTGTTTTCTCCACCACCGTAAACATCTCATAATTTGCCTCGATCATCGGCACAACACTGCTTCCATAAGTCTGCATACGCGTTTTCTCCTTTTCCTGCTTCCTCAGTTACTTGCGGAACATCAGAGTTTATGGTGCCCACGTCCAACGGGATATATAACTCTATGTCCATAACCCGATCTGTAATTTTATTTCATTATATCATATATTTTTGAAAGTTCTTTCAAAAGCACACACGATTTTTCTTTTTTTCCGTTTTTGGGGATTGTTCTTTCCATTTGCCCAAACCCTATGGATTTTTCCAATTTTGCATCCTATAATCAACTTAACAAATGCAGGAAACGCAATTTTAAGGAGGAGAACTACTATGCGTATTTATAAAACAAAAAACTATGACGAAATGAGCCGCAAGGCGGCCAACATTATCTCCGCACAGATAATCTTAAAACCGGAATCTGTGCTCGGACTTGCCACCGGTTCTTCACCGATCGGCACCTACAAGCAGCTGATCGAGTGGTACAACAAGGGCGATCTTGATTTTTCACAGATCCGCAGCATCAACCTTGACGAATACAAAGGCCTTCCTGCCGACAACGATCAGAGTTACGCTTACTTTATGCGCCACAACCTGTTTGACCACGTAAACATCAAATCCGTAAACACCTTTATTCCAAACGGCATGGAAGCTGATGTGGAAAAGGAATGCTCCCGCTACAATGCCATCATCCGCAGCATGGGCGGCATCGACTTACAGCTCCTTGGCATCGGCAACAACGGACATATCGGTTTTAACGAGCCATCGGATTCCTTTGCAAAGGAAACCCACTGCGTCGACCTGACCGAAAACACCATTCAAGCCAATGCACGTTTCTTTTCCTTCATTGAGGAAGTCCCGACACAGGCATATACGACCGGCATCAAAAACATTATGCAGGCACGGCACATCCTACTGATCGCAAGCGGTGAAGCCAAAGCCGATGCACTCTATGAGGCAGTTTACGGACCGATCACCCCGCATGTACCGGCATCAATCCTGCAGTTACACGACGAGGTTTCCGTCGTTGCCGATGAAGCTGCATTATCCCGCATCATCAAAGAAGGACTGATCTAGGAAAAGGAGTACGCCATGATCATAAAAAACGGACTGGTCTGGGAGGAGTCTGGCTCCTTTCGGAAAAAAGAACTGGTTGTTGATACAACGACACACCGCATCGCAGAAACCGCAGAAGACGATACGGTATTTGATGCCGAGGGGCTTTATGTGATCCCCGGTCTGGTGGATGTCCACATCCACGGGGCAAGAGGTCACGATTTCAGTGACGGAAATTCCAAAGGACTTGCCGAAATCGCACAATATCTGCATTCCTGCGGTGTGACTTCATTCTGCCCGACTTCCATGACCCTGCCGGAAGAACAGCTTACAGCTGCCTTTGCGACGATTAACGATGTGCCGGATGCTGCCGGATATGCCCACATCGCGGGCATCCACATGGAAGGTCCATACCTCTCCCCGGAAAAGAAAGGGGCGCAGAAAGCAAGCTATCTGCACGCGCCGGATGCCGCCATGTTCCGACGGCTCTCTGCTGCAAGCGGAAACAAGATCCGCATCATCACGATCGCCCCGGAACTGCCGGGTTCCGATGCGTTTATCCGGGAGTTCAAAGACACCGTTGCGATCTCACTCGGACACTCCACAGCATCGTATGAAATCGCAGAAAATGCCTTTGCCGCCGGTGCCAACCATGTCACCCATCTGTTCAACGCCATGCCGCCACTACACCACCGCGATCCTGGCATTATCGGCGCGGCAGCGGACTGTCCGCATGCGATGGCAGAGATCATCTGTGACGGCATCCACATCCACCCGTCGGTCATCCGCAATGCCTTCCGCATGTTTGGCAACGACCGCATGATTTTAATCAGCGATGCGATGCGTGCAACCGGTATGGAGGACGGCGAGTACGAACTCGGCGGACAGCCGGTAATCAAAAAAGGCCGCCTTGCGACCTTAAAAGACGGAACCATCGCAGGTTCCGCCACCAATTTGTTTGACTGTATGAAAAATGCGGTGCAGTTTGGCATTCCGCTCGGCGTGGCCGTCAAAGCCGCCACCTGCAATCCTGCAAAGAGCATCGAATGTTCACAGGAAATCGGCACCCTTGCCGTCGGGGCAAGAGCCGACATCCTGCTTTTAGATCAGGATCTGAATATTGTAAAGATCCTGTAATTATGCTTCTGTGCTCACCACGCCTTTCCATACAAAGGAAAACTGCATGGTTTTGTCCGTCTGCAACAGATATTCCGGATGCGTCTGCGCGCCCCAGCTGTCGTCGCCGCCGACACCCATCTGGGCTTTTGCCACACGGACAACCGTGTAGTGTACTGGTGGCAGCTCATACGGATGCATCGCATTTTCTATCTCATGCGGCGTATACGGCAGTGCGGAAAATACCATCGGACCTGTTTCTTCTGTCATTTCAAACAACATGCCATCTCCGGCACGGTTAGTCACACGCGCCCAGCGCACGCCACATTTTGCCCCACATTCCTGCGGAACCATATACCGCGCCACATTGTCTTTTACCTTATTGCTGTAGATGCCAAGTTTGGCTCCCTTACAACGGTCAGCATAGGTTTCCTGTTCGCCCAGTCCATACCACTGCAGTCGGTCGTAATCGGCATTAAATTTAAACAGTACGCCAAATTCCGGCATGTCGCCCAATTCTTTGACCGGATCATAACAGAGCGTGGTCTTTACCCTGCCATCCCCAAATACTTCATAGGACAACCGACATTCCGAAACCGGTGTGGTCGGCATAAAATAGCGGAACGAAACGGTAATGCTGTGTTCGTGTTCCGTGACTTCCGGCGTACTCGTCTCCTGCGGGCTTTTATGGCTGACATACAGACTGGCCGTTTTCCACTGTGCATAGCGCGCCGGCATGAGATTTCCACAGTCATTGTCCGTCGGTGCCCGCCAGAAGTTTGGTTTCGGGATCGCCTCGATCATCTCTTTTCCCGCATATTTGTAGGAAACCAGCCCACCGTTTAATACGGAAAACAGGACGGAAAAATGCGCACCCTCTACACCGATGTTGTGTGTGCTGTGGATCACTTTGATCTTGTCTGTGCATGTTTCTACCTCACCCGCAACCGGATAGACATACTGCCCGAAAGCCACCTCATGCCCTGCCTTTGCCCAGACAGTGTCCGCTTTCAGATGGAAGGAGACGGTCACGGTGTATTCGCCTGCCTTTGTCTCTTTTGCAAACGGCAGTGGATAGGTCTGTTCCGAGAGCGGCTCCACAGCCGTCGGTAAGTCTGCCCGGCGGATCTCCTTTCCGTCTTTTGCAACGGTCACAACACACGCAAAGCGGTCGGTGTTGACAAACAGGTTTTTATTTTTGACCGTTACGGACTCCGCAGTCACTTCCGCCGTGATGTTCTGGTAATTGAATTTGACTTCCTGCATTTTTGGTGACACATCGCGGTTTCCACCGTAGACAATACCGTTTCCACTAAAGTTATAGTCGGTTGGACGTTCGCCAAAATCCCCGCCGTATGCTTGAAACTCCTCGCCGTAGCGGTCTTTTTTGTAGATCGACTGATCGATGTAATCCCAAATAAAGCCGCCCTGATACTTCGGTTCCGTGTCGGTCAGATCCGTATATTTGTGCATCGCACCACAGGAATTGCCCATTGCATGCGTGTACTCGCAGCAGATAAACGGCTTGCTCGAATCCTTTGCCAAAAATTCTTTGATGCTCTCCACCGATGGGTACATCTGACTTTCCATATCACTCGTATCGTTGTAACTTCTGTCGTGGAACAGCCCCTCGTAATGAACGAGACGGGTATCATCCAGACGGTGGAACAGACAGGACATTTCATAGATGTCCTTGCCGCCGTAAGACTCATTGCCACACGACCAGATCAGGATCGCCGGATGGTTTTTGTCACGTTGGTACATCGAATTGGCACGGTCAAGCATCATCGCAAGCCACTCCGGTTTGTTGTGCGGCACGATATAGGTATCGTCCTTCGTAAACTCTGCCACATCCCAGGAACCGTGCGATTCCAGATTTGTCTCATCAATCATGTAAATGCCATACTCATCACAGAGCTCATAAATCTTAGACGCATCCGGGTAATGGCAGGTACGGATCGCGTTGATGTTATTCTGCTTCATCGTGCGAAGATCCTTGCGCAGCTCTTCCTCCGACACATGCCGTCCGCTGACGGAACTGAACTCGTGGCGGTTCACGCCCTTAAAGACGATCCGCCTTCCGTTTAATGTCATAATACCGTCCTTCATCTCAAACCGGCGGAACCCGACGCGCTGCGGGATCACTTCCTGTAAAGTTCCCGCGCCATCGCAGACTTCAACCGTAAGGTCATAAAGCTGCGGGTCTTCCGCGCTCCACAAAACAGGCCGCTCCACGTTCCAGGTCAGGATCTGTTCCCCTTCGGTAACAGCCGATTCGTCTTCCAGCACAGTCTGTCCGTCTTTTTTGAGGACGACTTTCACCTTGCCGCTTCCCCACATCTGTAAAGTCAGTGCCAGTTCGGCAGCGGTAAGTGCTGCATCCGGCAGTGCCCGCACCTTTACATCATAGGCATGTACTTCCGGCACAGTATACAGGTATACATCGCGGTAGATTCCGGAAAACCGGAAGAAATCCTGATCCTCGCACCAGCTGCTCGCTGTCCACTTAAACACCTGTACCGCCAGTTTGTTTTCCCCGTCTTTTACCGCATCGGTCAGTTCAAACTCAGACGGAGTAAACGAATCCTCGCTGTAACCGATGAATGTGCCGTTTAACCAGACTGCAAGTCCGCTCTCCGCGCCCTGAAACGAGACAAAGAGCCGCTTCCCCTGCATCTGCTTCGGCACGGTAAAATATTTGACATAGCTTGCCACCGGGTTAAACTGCTCCGGGATCTCGCCCGGATGGATGTCCTCATGGCCTTCCCACGGATACTGCACGTTAGCGTACTGCGGCACATCGTAACCCTCCATCTGGATATGAGCCGGAACCTTGATGTCATCCCAACCTACACAGCAGTAGTCTTCCTTCTCAAATCCGGCAACTACGTCGGCATAGTTTTTTGCATAGTGGAACTTCCACAGCCCGTTTAAACTGACGCGGTAGGAACTCTGTTTCTCTTCTGCCTCCTCTTTCGTCCGGTAATATATGTGGTCAGAATGCGCATCCATGCGCGCATCACGAAAATACTGAGGATCTTTTACTTTCTTATAATCAAATGTATTCATAGGCATATACCCCTTTCCTGTTATGGTAAAAAATGCCCTCCAAAAAGGAAGACATTTTTTACCATTTTTATTTAACCGCTCCGGTGATACCTTCTGCAAACTGCTTCTGTAATACGAAGAATACGATCATCGTCGGGATTGAGCAGAACAATACACCACACATGAGCATACCGTAATCCGTCTTGTATCCGGTAATCAGGTTGGCAATGAGCATTGGCATAGTCATCGCACGGTTATCGGACATGATTACCTTTGGCCATAAGTATGCATTCCATGCATTCATGAATGTGATAACAGCGGCTGCCGCATAGGTCGATTTCATCGTCGGGATAAACATCCGGAAGAAAATCTGTACCTCGCTTAATCCATCAATACGCGCAGCTTCGATGATGTCAACCGGAAATGCACGGGCATTCTGGCGGAACATCATGATCATAAACGGTGTGGATATGATCGGAAGCATAAATCCAACCGCTGTATTTAACAGCTTTGCCTTGGAAAACATCTGAAACAACGGAACCATTGTTGCAACCTGTGGTATCATCATGGCAAGAAGCAGGATGGAAAACAGGCGGTCTTTCCATTTGTCATGGTAGATCTCAAAACCATAACCGGCGATGGAGCAGACCAAGAGACACAGCACCGTCGTAAGGATCGCATACAGGAACGAATTCCCGAGGGCTCTCCACAGTGGCTGCTGGGACATTAAGTTCTTAAAGTTCTCCATAAAGTGCGTACCCGGAAGCAGGCGACCACGGGATACGTCCGTGGATGTATTCGTGGCTGCGGAAATCATCCAATACAGCGGGAATACGGAAATAAAGGACACGATCCCCAGAAAGATATACGTCGGGATCAATCTTCTCTGGATCATTGATTTGCTTTTCTGCTTAGTCACGCGTATCACCTACTTTCAAGTTGATAAATGCAAGGATCGCTACCATGATAAATATCAAAAATGACATGGCTGCCGCATATCCAAAGTTTGGCACATTGATAAAACATGTGTTGTATACATAGTGTGACATGGTAATAGTCGTATTGGCAGGTCCACCCTTTGTCAGGTTGACGGACTCATCGAACAACTGCAACGTACCATTGATTGACATGATAAAGGTCATGATGATCGTCGGTTTTAACAGCGGTACGGTGATCCTCCAGAATGTTTTCCAGCCGTTTGCACCGTCGATCTTGGCGGCTTCGTATACGGAATACTCGATATTCTGTAAACCAGCCAGATAAAAAACCATGTTATAACCAGTCCATCTCCAAATCAAAGCAAGGATAATGACCGCTTTGGCACTTCCGGAATGACCCAGGAAATTATAGCCGGAATGTAAGATACCAAGTTTCATGAGGATACTGTTAATCAGTCCGTCTGTTGCAAACATCGAACGGAAGATCAACGAATAGGAAACCAGTGAAGTCGCACATGGGAGGAAGACACAGGTTCGGAACAATCCCCGCAATTTTAAATGTTTGTTGTTTAATAACTGTGCCAGCAGAATTGCAAGTATAAGCATGATTGGCACCTGGATAATCAGGTAGAAAAATGTGTTGCCGATGGACTGCTGGAACACCTTATCAACAAGGATTCTCTGATAATTGGAAAATCCAGTAAAGCGCATATTGGCACCCGTTCCCTTTTGCAGGGAAATGATAAATGCCCGCACCATCGGATAAAAACTCATGATCGCAATCAGAATCGATGCCGGTGCTAGAAATGTCCATCCTGCCGCTCTTTGTTTTGCAATAAGTGACATCCCTTTTTTCTTGGAATTCACAACAAATTCCCCCTTTCGCATTTCTGGTCATTTTCACATATAGCGGAGGTCGCCCCCCGCTATACAAACTTGTCATTCTTTTTTATGTACCGGATTACTCCGTCATCTTAAACTGTAAGGTATCTTGTGCTTCCTGTAATGCATCAGCCTTAGCTGTTCCATTTACGATATTGACAACTGCTGTGTTGATGCACTCTCTTGCCTCATAGTGATACGGAGTCTTTGTAAACTCCGGAATATGGGAAGAGTATTCTACGATCGTGGAGTAAATCGGCTGATCGTTGAAGAACTCGTTTGGCTCGTTGTATACATCCGATTCTCCGGCTGGTAAGTAGCAGGCAATCGCACCGGTCTGTGGAAGGATTGCATCATAGAAATCTGTACTGGAACCAAAAGTGCTCTTTAAGAAATCTTCTGCAAGATCTTTGTTCTGGCAGTTTGCGGTAACATACCAGGAAGATCCACCGTTGTTTGCATAATGAGTAGCGGAATCCACACCATCTACACTTGGCATTGTGGTGATTGCCCACTGGCCTTTCTGGTCTTCGGTAGAAGCGATCGTTGCAGTGATCCAGTTACCATTGACAACGCCTGCTGCCTCACCATTTGTGATGGTGGATACATACTCATCCCAGTTGTTTACTAATTTTACAACATCATTCTGTACGAGTTCGGTGTAGATGTCGACACACTTCTCAGCGATGTCATTTCCTACAATGTAAGCATCTCCGTTTTCATTGACAAAGTTTGCACCGCAGGACTGGATCATCATCATCATAGTGTCTCCGCCAGTTCCCTCACTGGTCAGTAAGTATTTGCCGGTCTTATCATGAACATCTTTTCCGATCTTTGCAAATTCGCTCCAGGTAATATCGGTCAGGTCGTCGATGGTGTATCCGGCTTCTTTTAAGATGTCGGTACGGTAACATGCGATAACAGCACCGTTATCAAACGGAACACCGTAGTGCTTGTCGTCTACCATAGAGTAAGACTGTTTTAATTTTCCGAAATCATCCCAGTTGATTCCCATATCCGTCAGGTCGGTAAAGGCATCCGGATAACTTTTTAAGAATTTCTGGTAGCTGTTGTCCTGCATGAGTACGATATCCGGCAGTGTGCTGTAATCACCGGCATTTGCTGCGGTTGTCAGCTTGGTCTGGCAGTCATCAGAAGAGGTCTCAACCACTTCGAGTTCAAAATCCGGATGGTCTTTCTTGTACTGCTCGGCTGCGGTCTCTATTGCCTTGATGTTAAAGTTCTGGTCCCATGCCCATACGGTCAGCTTATTACTGTCGGATGAGGAAGAAGTACCGCTTCCGCTGGAGGATGTATCCCCGCCACCGTTGCTGTCTGTTCCGCCTCCACCGCAAGCAACCAGTGACAATACCATTGCACTTGCAAGTAATGCTGTAATCATTTTCTTTTTCATATAAATTTCCTCCTTCTCCCTAAGAGTATTTGTTACTTTTGCTGATGAACGTATTATAGCATTGCTTGAATATATCTAGTTTGCATAATTGTCCGTATAATGTGCAATTTCAATCATTTTGTGTGCTTTGCACTATTTTTTCGCATATTTTCGGTTATTTCCATTCATATTGCCATTATGCGTGCCATGTGATGCAACAAATCCACCATTACAACCGCTTGCATTCCTGCAATTCTTCGTTGAAATGATGGATTCTCTGATTTTGCGCACATTTGTTGTTCATGATTTGTTTGCAACTGTTCATATTTTATTCACCACTTTATGCAAAAACCTTAGAAGGATACTGTTTTTTGAGTGCAAACAGCAGTTCCTGATTGAGATCAAGCAACAATTTTTTCTTTTCCCGGTCCTCAATGACGATCATCGTGTAGTATGGAATGTCATCCTCATAGGAGGTATAATCAAACTTCGGCAGTCGGACCCCGCCCCCGTCTTTGCGGTACTTTGCCACAGCCTCGTGGCGGTTTGGCGCGGTCACTTCCATCTCGGTCATGTCAATGATGTGTGCCGTTTTACGGTACCGCTTCCCATAGATCACATCAATTGTGAGTGTTTTCCCGTCGAGGATGTACTCGTACTCTTTCCGGCTTAACACATCAAATACAAAATACAGTGCCACCAGAAGAAAGCCCGCTAACATAAATGCCTGTGAGATCATGATCCCAAGCAGCACAAAAAATACCCCGAATACGACCATGAGCTTCCGCAGAACCCCCGTCATCTTCTTTTGTTTCCTCTTTACCTGTTGTATCAGTTTTGCCCCCTGCATCGGTTGTTACCATCCTTTCTCTGTGTGGATCTCATAATTGAGCAGCCGCTGTTCGTAATTTTCCGGACGCTTCCTCCACTCCACGGGTGTGACCCCCATCATCTGCTTGAAATTGCGGTTGAACGTGGAGTTGGTCGTAAATCCGCATTTGTGGGCGATGTCCGCCACCGGTTCCTCGGTCTTTTTTAAGTGCTCGCACGCCGTGCGGATGCGCACCGTGTTGATATATTCAAGCGGCCCCATATGCATATATTCGGTAAACACACGCCGGAAATGTGTCTCGCTCAGATGGCTGTACTTCGCCAGTTGTTCTACCCTTATTGGTTCCATGTAGTGATCGGAGATATAGTCCATGGCGCGGGAGACGATGCAGGTGATCCTGCCCTGCTCGGCATCCGCGCGCGTCTCTTTGTTCGTGTAGTTTAACCGTGTGATCTCCAAAAGAAGACAGCCCAGCAGTGCCTTTGCCTCCTCAAGATAAAATTCATCGCCTTTTCGCATGATGTTTAAGATTTCTTTAATTTTTGCCGCTTCCTTCGGATACTCTGCTTCCTCCAAAAACCACGGCTTTTCATAGAGCCGCTGCAGTGCGCGCTCTTTGCGGAGTGCATTGTCCGGGAAAATACCGTCAAGTACCACCTCCACATCGACAAACAGATATTCCCAGCGACTGATGTTGCCCGGATCGCTGTTTGTCGTGTGCGGAAAATTCGACGGGATGACGGTAAACTGCTGCCCCGAAAAACGGTAGGTGTCATCCCCCAGTACCACGTCGCCTGCCCCGTAATAACAATAGCCAAGTTCCATGTAATTGTGGAAATGAAGCCTGTCTGCCGTGCGGTCACCATAATTCTGCACCCACTTTTCTCCCAGAAGTGCAAGAATCGGACTTCCGGGCGGTAACTGGTAGTACCTAAACTCCATCTTCTTCTTTTTCTTTTCTACCATTACCCTGCTGCCTTTCTTACAATGTCCTGCATCTGCTGCATCTTGCGCTCCATGTCTGCCACAAGCGTAAGCTGCGTGCGGGCACGGTCGAGATTCTGTCCGTCCCGGTGGATCTTGAAATAACGATCGCCCTGTAAATAATCCATAAGAAACCGCATGCCGCACTCATACGTCATGACCTTTGCCCCCATCGGAAGCAGCGCGGTCTCCTCCGGAGTCAGGCTGCCGCCGCAGCCCTCCAGAAATCCTTTGGTAAAGAGGGAAAACAGCTCCATGCTGCACGAGACTTCGGAGAGATCCCGCTCATCCTCCGCCGCAGTGCTCGCCCCGTAGCGGATCGCATCGCCAAAATCATTCATGGCAAGCCCCGGCATGACCGTATCAAGATCAATGACACAGACCCCCTTTCCGGTCTTATCGTCGAGCATGACATTGTTTAATTTCGTGTCGTTGTGCGTCACGCGGATCGGAAGCTCCCCGCGGTCAAGCCGCCCGGCAAAATAGCAGGCCGTCTCCTTCCGCTCTAAGAAAAAAGCGATCTCCTTTTGAACCTCCGCGGCCCGCCCCACAACATCCTCCCGGACGGCTTTTTCAAATGCCGCAAACCGCGCCCGCGTGTCGTGGAACCCCGGAATTGTCTCATGGAGTGTCTCTGCCGGATAATCCGCCAAAAGCCGCTGGAAGCTGCCGAATGCGACCGCGCTCTCATAAAACTGCTGCGGCGTTTCCACCTGATCAAAGCTGCTCGCCCCGGTGATAAACCGGTACGACCGCCAGTAGTCCCCGTTTGTGTCACGGTAGTACGGTTTGTTGTCCACGGTCGGGATGATATTTAACGTCTCCCTCTCCGGGTCGCCGCCCCGCGCAATAATCTTCTTTTTTAAGAACCCCGTCACACCCGCAATGTTTTCCATGAGTTGTTCCGGATGTGGAAAGGCATCGGCATTCATCCGCTGTAAGATCACATCCAGATCCCCCATATTGCCGACTGCAAACGTCAGGCGGAACGTGTCGTTGATATGTCCGCTCCCGTACACCGTATCTGCAATCAGTGTTCCCTCGTATGCAAATGCTGCAATGGCTTCCTGTTTCTGCTGTTCTGTAATCGCTCTCATATTGTTTTCCCCCTTATGTGTTGTGTCTGTTACCACTTCATGATAAGGCGCGTGCTGCCGCTCCGCTATCGGGATCTTGTTTACATTGTTATAAATCTTGCGCTATAATTACTATAACAGATTTCAGGTGCAAATGCACATGCTATTTTCAGGAGGGGATGCCTATGCCATACCAGCAGTACAACTTCAAACCACAAACCTTTGACGCGCAAAAGAAACGGCCGGATCTGCGCCTGCTTTATATCAGCCATTCCAGCTACGACAAGACCTGGCCGAGCGTGCTGCACTCCCACCCGTTTACCGAGCTGTTTTATGTCTTAAACGGAACCGGCACATTCCAGACCGAGACACAAACCTTCTGCATTGCGGCAGATGACCTGATCCTCATCAATCCCCATGTCATGCACACAGAATTCAGCAACGGCGATGCGGCTTTGGAATATGTTGTTCTCGGATTTGAGGGCATAGCGTTTGAAACCGACGGACACGCGCCCATAACCTGCCTCTGCAAAAATGTAAAGACAATCCGCCCTGCCTGTCTGTTTTATACCAGATCGCTCATACAGGAACTGCATGACCGCAAAGAAAATTATGTAGAAATGTCACAGAATCTGCTCGAAAATCTGCTCTATCTGATCCGGCGGGAGATCCGCGTCACGCCGGAGGCCGTCTCCGTCGGCAAAACCTCACAGGAATGCCGCATGATCGAGCAGTACATCAATGCGCACTACGCGGAAACAATCACGTTAGATACACTAAGTGCCTTAACATTCCACAGCAAATATTACATTGCCCACGCCTTCACCAAATACAAAGGAATCTCGCCCATCAATTATCTGATTACCAGACGCATTGAAGAGGCGAAATCCCTGTTAGAACACACCGACTTTCCGGTCGCAAAAATTGCCCAGGCGGTCGGCTTTTCTTCCCAGTCGTATTTTTCGCAGGCATTCCGTCGGGAAACCACGCTCTCCCCCGATGCCTACCGCAGACAGTTTCTTTCCTAGATCTCGTACCAGAGGATCGCATTGGCCGCAAGGTCGACCGCAAAACTGCTGCCGTCCCCCCGGTAAACGGTCGTCTGCTGCGGTTCATACGTGTTGTTGACGACACAGTATTTGCCGTTTTTTACATAAGCATGCACTTCGACATTGTAATTTGTGGAAAACCAGCGGTGAATTTTCCCCTCCGCCGAAGCCGCCCACAGAATCGCCCGGTACAGCAGGCGGCTGTTTGCAAAGCTGTACGGCAGGCCACTGATATACACACCCCTGCCCTGCCCGAACGTATTCACGGCAAGCTGTACACCTTTGTCGATCTGGCGTAGCACGGTCGCGGATTCGAGCGCGAATATGTTTTTCTTGCCCTCGCCAAAATCAATCGCATCGCCGCTGTCCTCCGTGATAAAATGCGCATGATCTTGCCAGTTATACTTGTCCACATTCAACGTGTAGCCGGTTTCTTCTTCCACGCCAAGGATGTCCGCAAGCTGGAAGAAGTGCCCCTGCCATTGGCAGGATGCCGGTTCGCCCACGCCGATGAAACCGCCACCCCGGTAGACAAACCGGCGGACTGCGGTCAGAATCGCCTCATCCTTCCAATTGTCCCCGCCGGTATAAGCGGTGTAGGCATCGCCCACATTTAAGACAACATCAAAGGAATCGAGCAGATCCGGATGATTCCTTATATCATCAAAGCTGATAAATTTCACGTCAAACGGAGCACCGCTGAGTGCCTCGATGATGCCCGCATAAGAATAATTCTGCTTGTAGTAAATGGCATGGTGGACCATATGGTTGCCCCACGCGCGCATTTTTCCCCAGCAGTTTAATATTGCCACGCGCTTGACGCAGTACGGGGTCGTTCCCTTAATATTTTCGTACAGTTCGCGGAACTCTTTGCACACGCTCTCCACATAGTCGATAAAATCCGGAAACTGTGTGGCAAGTTTTAAGTACCCACCATAGCCGATCCGATCGATCGGTTTGCGCAGAATCGCCCGGCGCGCCGTCACCCAGTTGACTTTCGCCTCGCGTGTCGGATCGCCTCCCTCGTGGAAGGTATCCGGGAAAAAGTACGGCAGGAACCGCCCCTCAGTGTATCTGACCCCCTCAATGTCACTAATGAGACGCAGCGTTGCACCGTTTCCGACGCTTCCGACCACAGCATCCAGCCCGATCGTCTGGAACTCCTCCATAAACGGCTCCATACCGATCCAGTGGTCACCGAGGAACATCATCGCCTCTTTTCCGCACGCATGTGTGATATCCACCATCTCCTTTGCAAGCTTTGCCACTTCCCTGCGCTGAAATGCCTGAAAATCCTGAAATTCTTTGGACGGCACGCGGTAAGTATTGTTCATATAGCCCTGGTCGATAATAAACTCCGGGCGGAACCGATAGCCCACTTCCTTTTCAAACTGCTCTAAGATATACGGGCTGACCGATGCGGAATAGCCATACCAATCCACATATTTTTCCCGCGCCAACTCGTCAAAGATGAGCGTAAATTGGTGAAAAAAGGTCGTGTAGCGGATGACATCCACATACGGATGCTCCGCGATAAATCTGCGCAGCCGCTCCATGGAGTAGGTGTGGGTCTTTGGCTGGCGCACATCAAACGTAATCTGCTTTTCCACATCTTTCCAGCCGTTGGTCACGGCATTATACATATGCACCGGGTCCCACATAATGTATGCCAGAAAACTGACCGTGTAACTGTGGAACGCCTCCGGCTTGTGGATCGTCACGTCGCCAGTTGTCTCATCATACGACCACTGGCTGGTTGAAACAACCGCCCCCGTCGTGCGGTCGATAACTTCCCACCAACGCGTAATGTCATCACGGTTGTTGACTTTTAACATATCCGGGTACAGATGCGTCATGAGATGGATCTGTAAATCTCCGTCGACCGCCGTATAAAACGGCGTCATAATATACATCTGCTGTATCTCCTCCGGATGTGCCTTTGCCCATGTATTGTCTTTTCTTGTGGTGTAATAGGTCGAATAGACCTTGGCATCCACAGCGCGCAGTTCCTCTGGGTAATCCGTACCATCGCAGTCGCGGATGGCATCGGCCCCCCAGCGCTCCATCAGTGTAAGTGTCTCCGGCACGACATCTACATCAGTCGGAATAGTGACTCTTCCTCTTTGCTGCATATTGCTTCCTCCTCCGTAATTCCTGTATTCTACTTTCAGCATACGGAGTTTGGAAGCAAATGTCTATGGATTTCTTGCTGTGAATGTTAGAAATATTGTTCTCTATCTTAATTTACCAGATAAGCCAAAATGTCTTTATATTAGACATAATTTTATTAAAAAAAGGGGCTGTAAAATAAGTCCCTAATATAAGAAACGCCAATTCCGGCAAATGTCGGTTTTGGCGTTTCTTTGTATTAACTTTTCTATTTCTAAGCAAGTCTGCATCTTTGAGTATAAAAAATGGTGCATTTAATAAAGCTCGGCTAATCATGCCCGCTTAAGTTTTATGCAACTTTCGTCTGTCGTTGCTTTTTGTTGTGATATTTATAAAGATTGAATCCACATGAAATCAGTGTAAGCTCGAGAATTACATTTTTCTCGCCTCTTCGCAATAATCTTTTATACGCTTTATCCCACTTTAATACACCAAAAGTTCCCTCCGATTGAATACTTCGGTTCATTCTCAAGAGAGCACCATGTATGGATTCAAGATTTTGCAGCACTTCCTGATGGATAGCAGTTAATTCCTGATTCATTCGGATCGTTCGGTTTTTGTGTGTTCTCGGACAACATTCCTGTTTATGCTGACACCCTTCACAAGATTCACATTCGTATAATTCTTCCGTTCTTCCATATTTATTATATTTCACATGCTGTGTTCTCTTGAAGAGGAATTTTCGACCGTTTGGGCATAAAAGATTTCCATCTGCATCTTTTGCAAAGTTTACAGCACGATACGGATTCTCATGATACTTTTTGTCCGTCGTTTCTTTTTTGTACATGGTAAATTTCATGTATTTTTCCATGCCGTGTTCTTCACAATAAAGATAATTATTGTAAGAACCGTATCCGGCATCAGCAACCGGATATTTCGGATAGTGACCATATGTGCGATTGAATTTTTCCATCAAAGGAACAAAGCATTCCATATCGGATGCATATGGTTTTACGTCGATTACAGCTATGTATTCATCACAGATGGCTGCCTGTAGGTTGTATGCCGGAAGTAGCTGATCGTTTCCCATGTAATCACGCTTTAAACGCATGAAAGTTGCATCATGATCTGTTTTGGAATAACTGTTTCTTTCTTCTCCACAGGTCTCGATATGATATGCATAGGATTTCAAACGTTCCAGATATTCATGCAATTCTTCGTATTGTTTTTGTCGAATGCTTTTTCTATGACCACGTCCGGAAACGAAAGAAGTTTCATCCAGTCCGGTTGTTTCTTTGTACATCGTAAGTAATTCAGAGACATAGTCAACCGCGTACGCTTCACGCTTTTCAAATTTTATTCCGAGATATCCAAGTACTTCCCGATTCATAGCATCAATCAAGAGTGAAATCTTGTCAAAGACTTTCTGCCGGTTTTTCACACACGATTTTTTCCATACCCAGGTATATCGATTGGCATTTGCCTCAATTTTTGTCCCGTCAATGTATGTATGCTGCAGATCCACGTGATCTTTGGCAAAAATATATGAATTAATGTCTTCAAATATCTGCTCGATAGAATCGGTTAGTTCGTTTCGGATTAAGTTTCCAAATGTAGCAAAAGAAGGCGTTTTCATGCCATCAAGAAGATACATGTAACGAATGTCATTACGGCAGAGCTTTTCTATTTCTCGTAAGGAGCAGATGCCATTTTCCATAAAGGCAAAAAGTATTACTTTAAGGAGTTTTTGAGCATCACATCTTGGGCGACCTGTTTTATAGCCTTTCTCTACAAAATATCTGGATAGGTCAATGTGATCCATAACCTCACAAAAAGTGTATACCGGATCGGAAATATCGATCAATTTTTCGATTTCTAATGGTAATTTCAGCTGACGCATAGTATAATTACCATTGGTATTGTTATTTAGTAGCATAATTAATTATACCAAAAAATCGCTCAGACCTCACGGTCTGGGCGATTTTTCTGTCAGGGGAGTTTTTTTACAGCCCCTTTTTTTAATTATGGACGGTAGTGAATTTCTCTTTCTGCATTTCTTACATCTTTGTCGGCAAATAGTGACAATCCAATAGAAGCAGAAGCAGTTCCTGTGGTATCAATCGAAATAGAAGGACTAAAGCTTATTCCTACGGTGGCGTGACTATAAGTTCCAACGGTATTAAAGTAGCTTTCCGCTTTAGGCTTTGAAACGTGACCTTTGTATTCATAATATGCTTTTAGGTCTGTGTGTAAAACGGTCGTTCCATTAGAACTACCTGGGTCATTCGGAAGATTAAAAATACCAGCAGAGCCATACCAATTTCCGTTTACAGCGTTACTCTTATTTGTAATCGTAATATTGCCAGACGGAGTGGAAGTTACTTTTCCTAAGTAATATGTTTTTGTTGTATACCAATATTTTCCGGAACTTGTATTTGGGGTTACAGTTCCATTCATTGCACATGAACCGATAGAGTCATATCCTCGGAAGAAAGGCATTGTAAGCCATGTGGCGTTTACTGTAAATTTGTAAGAACCGTTTCCTTGATTTATAGCGGAATGAGTGATTTTCATATAGCTATCTTCAAATACTCCAGCAGTAGTTGAGTTATTCGGCTTTTCTCCGCAAGTAGCGATTCCTTGCTGATTTTCAAGTATATAATTTTCCTGTTCTTCGCTAAGAGCGGCGGCAGATGTTAAAGCGGTTTCTTCGGGCAACCCAACAGTAGTGTTGGCGGTTTCATTACGTTTTGTATAAGAAGTAACGACTGTTACCTCTTTGCCATTTGCGAAATCTTGTAGCGTGTCCGCAGGAATAGCATTGATTTCATCTTCGTTCATGCCAAGAGCAAGAAGCATTGCTCTTGTTTCATCTTCAGTTGTAGCAGAACGTGTCATCATACTTTTAGTGTAAGTACGACTTACGGAATAATCTGGTGCAGTGTGTTCTGTAACTGTAAAATCATAACCATTTGCTGAAATAGTCTTTTCAATTTCGCTAGTCTGCGGTTCAGCGGCAAAAGCTGTTACAGACATACCCATAACCATGACAGCGGAAAGAGCAACGCTGA